>Ga0187771_10001851_pt1 | contig 14524 bp, 11 predicted proteins | sample 0116_SJ02_MP15_1_FD_133139 | JGI IMG/M metagenome (GOLD analysis project Ga0187771, IMG submission 133139) | Tropical peat soil microbial communities from peatlands in Department of Meta, Colombia - 0116_SJ02_MP15_10_MG | ecosystem: Environmental > Terrestrial > Soil > Wetlands > Peat | place...
GTGGTTTTCCGGTCTGGCAACGACAACACAGTCCACAAGGATACCGGGTACCTTGACGTGCTTCGGGTTCATGGTGTGCTGGTCGGCTATTCTCTCGACCTGGGCAATGACGAAGCCGTTGTTATTCTTGGCTGCCATGGCCTGGGCAAGCGCTTCAATCGTGAGGGCCTCCCTCTCCATCGAGAGGTTGCCGTTTGTGTCTGCCGTCGTCCCCCTTATGACGGCCACATTGATGGGAGGCAGCTTGTAGAAGAGGATCTCCCGCCCTTCGATCTCCATCAGTTTAACGAGATCCTCGCCTTCCTTCTTTGTTTTCTGATTCAATTTTCCGCCGTCGATCCGCGGGTCGATGAATGTCCCGAGGCCGACATAAGATATAAGCCCGGGTTTACGCGCGGCAAGGTTGCGGAAAAGGGTACTGATAACCCCCTGAGGGTAGTTGTAGGCCAGGATCTTTTCCTCCCGGATGAGCTTCTGGAGCTGAGGTGCAAGGCCGATGTGGCCGCCGATTACACGTCCCACGAGGCCTTCATGGCCCAGGTGATTCAGGCCCTTCGTTTTGCCATCCCCCTGGCCTGCTGCATATATCAGTGTCAGGTTGCGGGGATGGCCTTCATTCTTGAAGCGTTCTTCGATGTAGATGAGCATATCCTCGGGGACTCCTGCGCCGACAAAACCGCCTGTCGTTACAACGTCGCCGTCCCGGACGATCGCAGCGGCCTGCTCGCCCGTGACGACTTTCCCCTTCCTGCGTATCTGCGTCCGGAGTTCCTCGATGATGGGATGCGGAGAGGGCGGTAACAGATCCCCCTTGTCAGTAAAAGCAAAATATTCATTTTGTTCGCCCATAATTCCCTCCTTCTATACTTCTCCTGAAACTGGAAAACGACGCGGCATCACGCTGTGAAGATCATCCACGGACGATTTCTTAGACCCGTCCTTTTTTATTTAGTCTTCACCTTCCAGTGAGAATGCCATGGCAAGCCTGGCCTCACCGGTCAGCAGCGTCACACCTTTATGATTGGAAATCTCCGTCCACAGCGTCAGCCGTCCTTTCCGGGCGTCCCAGTTAGTGACCATAACTGTTGCTGTCAACTCGTCCCCCGGGTGAACAGGGGCGAGGAACTGAAGGCTCTGGCTGAGGTAGACGGCGCCCGGACCCGGCAGCTCCTGTTCAAGGAGGGTCGATATCATGCTGCCGAGCATCATCCCGTGAGGCACACGGCTACCGAAGGCAAGTTCTTTCGATTCCGTCGCTCCCGGATGATTTGAAACTTTATCACCAAAGAGACGAGCGAATAGAAGAAAATCCTCCCTGCTGAAATTCCATTTCAGAGTCGCTTCCTCGCCGACTTCAAAATGCCTGCGTTCCTTCATTGCCTGAGCCATGCGGTCTAAATAGAATATGCATGATCTGCTTCGATAACCTGACCTTGTTTACATCTCACAACGGTTCTGTAAGCCTCTCAAATAAGACTCCCCATGTTCCTTCATTTTTGTGGCCTCGCGTGTAGGGAACATGAGTTTGATCCGCCTTATGGATGTTCCCGGGGTTGCGTTTATCCTGCAACCCCGGAAACCGGGAGAAATTCACTGTACATCTGGTAACCGGTCAGTCATCTTAGTATAGACCCGTGAGACTGTAAAACAAGATCACCACGAAGACCATGCTCGTTTTGATAAGCGTTATCGCACCGATGTCGATGTACGACTGTTTGTGCGTCAACCCGCATACTGCCAGGAGCGTGATCACGGCCCCGTTGTGCGGCAGCGAGTCACAGCCGCCGGATGCCATCGAGGCCACGCGGTGCAATATCTCCGGGGACATTCCGATGGAGCTCGCCCAGGCCAACCAGTCCTTCGACATGAGGTCGAGGGCGATGGACATGCCGCCGGATGCCGAGCCGGTAATCCCGGCAAGGGTTGTGACCGAGACAGCTTCCGAAACCAGGGGTGTGCCACCGATCTGAATTCCGAGGAGACCAGATGCGATCGATTTAAAACCGGGCAGAGCGGCAATGACATTTCCATAACCGACCTCGGAGGCCGTGTTCATGATCGCCAAGAGCGACCCGATGGCGCCCGTGTTCAGGGCCTTCTGAAACCCGCCCTTCTTTGGGATATTCTTGAAACCCAGGGCCAGGGCAAGTACGATGCCGATGACAAGCGCGATGATGAGGGACCAGATACCGATGACATTCTTGATCGACGCGGCCATAAGAGGAAGCTTCATACCGGCAAGTGCAGCCAGCTGAGCAGGATCCCATGTGAAGACACGGGATAGCAAGAAGTTGATGATCAGGACGACCAAGAGGGGCAGCAATGCTATATACCATTTAGGCAGAGCGACCTCTTCCGCAGCGGGAGTGGGTTCGTTAAGGGTGTGGTCGCCGTATCCTTCGCCCTTGTCAAATGCCTTCTTCCTGCGCCATTCCAGATACAGCATACCGACGATAAAGATAAGTGTACCGCCGAAAAGACCGGCAATGGGAGCGGCATAGCCCGTGGTACCGTAGAAGTTCGTCGGGATGATGTTCTGAATCTGCGGCGAGCCCGGGAAGGCATCCATCGTAAACGTGAAGGAGCCGAGGGCGATAGCCCCGGGAATCAGGCGCTTCGGGATATTGGCCTCTCTGAAGAGCGCTGCTGCAAAGGGATAGACGGCAAATACGACCACAAACAGGCTGACGCCACCGTAAGTCAGAATGGCGCAGGAAAGAACAACGGCCAAAATGGCTCTTTTCATGCCCAGTTTTGACATGATGGCATGGGAGATGGCTTTTGCCAGTTGAGTGTCCTCCATTACTTTGCCGAAAACGGCGCCCAGCATGAATACCGGAAAGTAAATCTTGACATAAACCACTGCCTTGGCCATAAAAAGTTCCGTGTAGGACGGCATGAGCGGCATGCCCTGAAGAACAGCGGCAAGCAGGGCGAAAACAGGAGCGAAGAGGATAACGGAAAACCCCAGGTAGGCAAAGTACATCAACAGAAACAAACTGAGGATGATTCCTATTACTTCCATAAACTAACCTCCTTTTTGTCGTTACTGACAAATCGTATTCATGAAATGCGCCCCGGCAAGACTCTCTTGCTTCGAAATGACCCCCTCTTGCCGGAAGGTACTTCAACTGAAAGTTCGCGATTCAGAGCGCCCTTTTGAGTTTACTGCGGTCACAAGCCGTGGATCGTTTGATTTTAGGTCTCGAAATCCGCCTGGAGATAATAGATGCCGCACGTCACGATGAAGTCGCCGATCTTCTGATAGTACCGGGACTGTGACTCGATCTGGTTCGTAATGGGGTGCGGCCACTTATAATCAATCCAGCCCGTGTCCTTTACTCTGGCCTGACGGATCAGGTCCCGGATGAAGGCCTTCCCATCCATATCTCTTGTCTCCATCATATTTTTCCCGACCATGGACGGATCGCCGCTGTGGGCCCGGATGACGCCCTTTAGATCCACCACCCACACGTAAAGATCCCGGTCCACGAACTGGCCTCTCGGGTTGCTGATCTCCTTAAAGGCCTTGTCCGCACCATCGCTGACGATCAGGGCTACGGCCTTTTCTACCATTTTTATAGCCTCGGGGGCCGTTCCCCTCACCCCTTTTGCATGGGCAATACCCGCTACGAGAACCAATACAAGCATTATTATTGCAAATTTTCTCATTTTTCCCTCCTTCTCGATGAAGTGAATTCAGGGCATCACAGAACAGTGGACAGTCTGCGCTCCATCCTACTTGTAGTATCCGCAGAAGAAGCAGATGTTCTTTACACATTCGAAGTAGGTGGATTTCGATTCATTCCTCTTCGTTACCGGGTTGGCCCAGTAGTAGTCAACCCAGCCTATGCCCTTTGTTCTTGCCTTTTCGCAGGCCTCCTGCATAAAGAGCTTTCCTTCGGAATCGGCAAAGGGACAGAGCTCCTGACCGATGAGCTGCCTGAAGACCGGTCGGGCCAGGCACAGGCCGTTGGCATCTACATCGATGACCCAGATGTAGAGGTCCTTGTACTGGAAGTCCCCCTTGGGGTCATTGATCGCGTCAAAGGTCTTGTTACGGCCTTCCTTTTTGAACATGGACACGGCCTTTTTCACCATCTCGACGGCTTCTTCTTTCGAGCCCTTCAACTGCTTTTCCTTCTGGGCATAGGCCACGCCCGTGGCGATAAAGACCACAATCAAGAGTCCTAAAAGAATTTTTTTCACGGTATACCCTCCTTCGTTTTTTAATTGGTTAGTATGGCTGGCCGAATAATGACACACTGATGGGAATCTGCGAATCACCCCCTTTTCGAAAGATTATTTAGAACAAAAGCAAAACAGATACCATGAGGATTAGTTTTCATAATGCATTGATTTTATTGCAATAATAAAGAAAAGCAAAGATCCTTAGAGAAGTTAATGTCGCACTTTGTCGACAATAAAAATAGGTACTAACAAATCAAAAAACCGAAAAATCAAGGAACAGAGGTCTTGTAGAAAATTCGCTACATAATGTCGTTACAATCCTTCATGATCCGGCAAGAGGTAAATTGAGTTTTTTTGCTTTTTTGTAAAGTGTTGTGCGGTGTATGCCCAATGTTTGCGCCGTCTTGATGACATTGTAACCGCAGGTTTTAAGAGCATGAAGGAGGGCCTCTCTTTCGGAATCGTCCTTGAGGTCTTTCAGCAGCGGTTTTTCGCCGCTCAGCACTTTGTACCCGAGGCCCCGAAGATAAATGGGCAAATGCTCGACGCGAAGCATCTCCTCGTGTCCCTCCACTGAATAAAGACTTCGCTCCAGCGCGTTGGACAATTCGCGGACATTTCCGGGCCAATCATAACTCTGAAAAATCTTCATGACTTCGTCAGATATCCCTTTGATGTTAGCCCCGAGTTCTTTAGCCAGGTGACTGATGATGTGATTTGCAAGGAGCGGGATATCCTCTTTTCTTTCCCTCAGGGGCGGGATCTGGATGGGGACGACGTAGAGCCGATAAAAGAGTTCCTTCCTAAATTTTCCCTGCTCGACCATGTGCTCAAGGTCATGACTGGTAGCGGCAACCAGACGGAAATCGCAACGCATGACTCCCGTACTGCCCAGCTTCTCAATTTCCTTGTCTTCGAGAACACGCAAAAGCTTGGGCTGCATTTCAAGCGGTAGTTCGCTGACCTCATCGAGGAAGATCGTTCCTCGATGCGCAAGCTCAAATTTCCCGGCCTTGCCCTTGCTCCCCGCGCCGGTAAAGGCCCCGGGTTCATATCCAAAGAGCTCGGCTTCCAGAAGATCCCTCGGGATGGCTGCGCAGTTTACACGGATAAAGGGGAAGGGTCGCCTCTCGCTGGCGTGATGGATTGCATGGGCAAAAAGTTCCTTGCCGGTTCCGCTTTCCCCCACGAGAAGGACGGGGGCGTTCTTCACCGCGGCCTTGAGGGCAAATTTTTTGAGCGCTTTGATGCCATCACTTTTCCCGATGATATTTTCGATGGTATATCTCGATGAACGCAGTTCTTGCAATTCTTTTTCATAGAGTTTGACCTTCGTCTCGAGGAGCTCGAGTCTTCGGGCCACGGTCTGGAGATCCCTGACATCTTCAAACATGACCTGACCGAAGACGGCCTCGAGAACACCATCCACAAAAATAGGGATGCGCTGGACGATCATGTCTTGATCCATAATATGATGTGGCCAGTTGATCTCGGGTATACCGGTCTGAGCCACGATATGCATGCGGGTATTTTCAACGACATCCGTGCAATGTTTCCCGATCTGCTCACGGGGATCTTTTTTCAAGAATTTACCGTAGGCCTCGCTAAAAAACGTTATGTAGCCCTGGGGGTCGGTGATGAGTACGCCGCTCCTGATATTGTTCAAAACGGCCTCATAAAGCCTTATCTTCTGTTTGAGTTTTAAAAGATCGTCGTTCCCCATTTGTCTGTTCCCCCGGTGAGTCTGATTATAAATATGAATGGTTGACAGGTATGGTTAAACAATCATTTTTATACCGCGGTATTGAAATTCGAATCTGTTGCATTATGGCTACAAAGATTATTTTAATCAAGTTATTTCACAACTAATCATGATGAAGTTATCTGCTGAGTTTGTATGACATGAACTGAAAAAGCGTGAGATAAATGCTTTTCTTCATCAGAAAAGATAAAAAAATGATGGATAAAACATTGAAAGCAATAATTTATTCCATAGTCATCATATTTATGCATAGTAGTTTAAATATCTTGACATACAAATGCCATTTTCATATCTTTAATTATCAAAAGTGAGCACTTACCAAATGTCAATAATCAAACCCCCAAATAGGAAAGGAGAAAGCCATGATCGTCACACTGTCTAACGGGCGGCAAATACCTGTAGAGATGCACAAGGTCAAGATCGTGCAAAAAATACAACTCCTCCCCGCTGCCGAGCGACTGAAATGCCTGCGTGCGGTGGGCTACAATACGTTTCTCCTGCCGTCGAGGGAAGTTTTCCTCGACATGCTGACCGACAGCGGCACAAACGCGATGAGTGACAACCAGCTTGCCGCCATGATGGTCGCGGACGATGCATACGCCGGTTCCGAGAGCTTTTATAAGCTGGCGCGAGTAGTGAAGAATGTCCTCGGGTTCGAGCACACACTGCCGGTCCACCAGGGTCGAGCCGCAGAGCACCTGCTCGCAAAGGTCTTCATTAAACCGCCGCAAGTTGTGTTGACCAACTACCACTTCCCCTCGACCCGGGTCCATGTGGATCTCGTAGGGTCCCAGATATTCGACCTGGTGGGGGATGAAGCACTGGTCCCAGCGGGAAGCGCGCCGTTCAAGGGGAATATCGATATCCAGAAACTTAAGAGCATGATTGAACAGTACGGCCCGGAAAAGATTGGCTTCGTCCGGATGGAAGCAACAACGAACCTGATCGGCGGCCAGCCGTTCTCGATGAAGAACCTGCGTGAGGTGAGGGAAATTGCGACAAAGCACGGCCTGATATTGGTCCTCGACGGCAGCCTCATCGGCGAAAATGCCTACTTCATCAAGCAGCGCGAAGCAGGCTACTACGGCAAGTCAATCCGGGACATTCTCAAAGAGATGATGAGCCTAATAGACATCTTCTATATGTCAGGACGCAAGAGCGGCGGCGCCCGCGGCGGCCTCATCGCAACGAACAATAAGCGGTACTTTGACCAATTGCTGGTATGGCTCCCGGTGTACGAAGGTTTCTCAACATACGGCGGAATGTCCACAAAGGAAATTGAGGCAATGGCGGTGGGACTGGAAGAGATGACACAAACGGAGGTGGCGGGAAGCAGCCCTGAATTCATTCGGTACTTTGTCGAGCGTTTGCAGGAGTATGGTGTTCCGGCAGTCACCCCACCGGGCGGGTTGGCCTGCCATGTCGATGCGCGCGCATTCCTGCCGCACGTACCGCCGCTCCAGTATCCGGCAGAGTGCCTGAATGCGGCGATGTATCTCGTGTCGGGAGCGCGCGGCGTTGAGCGCGGGACGATGTCCGAAGACCGGGACCGAAGTGGGAAAGAAGTCACAGCCAGGATGGAACTCGTGCGAATCGCCATTCCACGCCGCACTTACACCCTCGGGCATATCGAATACGTAGCGGATCGTGTGGCGTGGCTCCACCGTCACAAGGACATCATTGGGGGACTCCGCTTCGTGGAAGAGCCACCCGTGATGCGGTTCTTCTTCGGCCGGCTCGAACCGGTCGGAGGCGACTGGGGTGCAAAGCTTGTTGAGGCGTTCAAGGCCGATTTTGGAAATGAGAGTTAAGAAGATTCCCAGTAACATGGCTATGACCTCGAGTTTCCGAGGCATTGTCATTTAAAGCAGGGGCTGTGTAAGACACAGCTTGTGGGAGAATAATCGAAACCCTGTTTCTCCAAAAGAGAACGGGGTTTCGCTTTTTATAAAATATTAATATGAATCAAAATAACTCTCAAACATATCCCGTTCATCAACTTGTTCTATCCAACCAGATGTTCCTCTAATTTCTTATCCAATACATCTCTTATACTTTGTGACAGAACGCTTATGCTATATGGTTTCTGAACAAAACCCCCACATCTATACTCCAGTATCTTTGCCGGATACCCGTCTATGCTGTATCCGCTGGAGAAGATAACTTTGATCTGAGGATTGATAGTCTTGAGGACATCGAAGACCTCTCCACCTCCCATTCCCGGCATGATCATATCCAGGATTACCAGATCGATCTCCTCCCGCTTTGCCCTATAAATCTCTATAGCCTCCCGACCACTTTTGGCTACGATAACCCTGTAACCAAGCACTTCAAGAATCTCCCTGCCCACATCAATGATTATCTCTTCATTATCTACAAGAAGGATAGTTTCATGGCCCTTCAGAACCTCCTTGGCGGGCTGTTTTTCCGCCGACATCTCTTTTTCTGAGGCCGGTAAAAAGATTTCGAAAGTAGTACCATGACCCTTTTCACTGTGTACATTGATAAAACCTCCATGACCCTTGATAATGCCGTAGGCGGTGGCAAGACCCAGGCCGGTACCGCGTCCCATTTCCTTCGTTGTAAAGAATGGTTCAAATATACGCTCCCTGGTCTTCTCATCCATCCCTGCGCCTGTGTCGGTCACGGATACCTTTACGTATTTACCGGGTTTAACAAAATGGCCCTTTTTAAAAATTCCATCAGCGATAACATTCTGGGTCTCCAGAAATAGGTCACCCCCTCCCGGCATGGCATGCTGGGCATTGATATAGATGTTCGAAAGCACTTGCTCAATCTGTCTCTGGTCAACCTCTGTTATCCAGAGGTTATCTTGAAATTTCCAATGTATGGTAATCTCACCCCTGGTAGTGCGGTCGAACATTGTAGATGTCTTTTCAAGGATAACGTTTAAATTGGTCGGTTTAATATCGTATTTTCCCTTCCCGGCAAATCCTAAAAGTTGTCTTGTTAATTCAGCTCCAATTTTGACCCCTTCCTCGATACTTTTCAGTTTCTCAAAATGGGGATGTTTATGTTCCACGTTGAAAAGCATTAGAGACGCATGTCCCTGGATAATCGTCAGAAGGTTGTTGAAGTTATGCGCAATGCCCCCTGCCAGAGTACAAATAGCTTCCATTTTCTGGGATTCTATTTTTATACGATCGGTAATGTCTTTCATTGTTCCAACGACGCCGATTAATTCTCCTTCCATATCCAGATTGGGAGCACCACTGATACTGACGGAACGTTCTGATCCATTCTTATGTAGGAGTATACTGATCACCTCCGTAATAGTATTCTTTCCATCCCGGATTCGTTTAAAAAGTCGGATATATTCTTTAACATCCTCTTTTCTGGCAAAATCCACAAAATATTTACCAATTACCTCATCGCGATGGTGCCCCAATATCTTTTCCCAAGCGGGATTGACATAAGTGAATGACCCATCAGTGCCTAGGGTATAAATTATATCCGGGTCATTTTCGCTTAATAAGCGAAACTTTTCCTCACTTTCGCGAATTTTTTGATATGACATTGCATTGTTGATGCTGACAGCAAGTTGATTGGCAATTCCCACCAAGAGGCTTAAGTCACTCTGGCTGAGGGCTTTTTTGGATCTGACATTATCCACCAGTAAGACGCCAATAGATTCTTCTTTGAAGACAATCGGAACGCAGATAAATGACTGTGCCCCCATCCGTTTTGCAAACTCTTGCCCTTCCTTTGAAAGATCATTTTCAAGGTTAGCTAAATCATCAACGAGTAATGGTATCTGCTGCCGAAAAGCAACTACAACAAGTGGTCCCTTGGAAGGAAGATGATCAAGATGAAACTCTATTCCCGTCAGATATTTCTCATATTCTGAATCGTAACCATAACCAGCGCCATATATCAGGCTCGTCTTTTCCCGATTGGCAAGCATAACCATGCCCCGATCAAAGTCAAGACGTCTTCCCATCGTTACCATTACACGTTTAAGAAGATTATTTATATCTAAAATGCTTGAGATGGCCTGACCGATCTCTTGAACAAGTGCAGCATTATTGTAATGGACATTTGTTTTATCTAAAAGATTACCGGCCAGTTCTCCCCGAATTTTTAAATTTGTTTGCAGTTCTCTTCTTTCCATAAATAATGAATAAAGCGACGCCCCCGTCACAAGTAAGGTACATGACAAAACTGTAAACACCCAGGGTATAAATGGCAGGACAAAATAAAGTATCAGGCAGAGAACTAAGCTGAGAAGGGAAACGTAATTAAAAATCAGATTCCTCAAAAAGGAGGGGCGGACCTCCCATGTAATGATGTAATGACAGTTATTATCTCCTCTGTGTACACAGGAGGGATGATTGATATCGGCAAGTTTACCCGTAAACAGCTTTGATAGAGACTCAAGATACCCCAGCCTGTTCTTGCATTGGTATGGCTTTTCGATAACTCCCGGGTTTAGTTTGACAATAACCTCTGCTTTGTTAGATCCGAGAGTCTTGACATGTAGTGTAGCGGCTTTGCTCAGGAAGGAACTGAGTCTTTCCACGGCCTTGTATGCAGATGAGGGAGTGATAAATCCCAATGCATATTGTGCTATAGTGCTGCTAGCTTTGGAAAATGGCGCATAACGGCCGGCTTTACGGGGAATTTCCGGGTCTTTTATTTCCTGATCCAGGATCTCCTGAAAACGGTCAACCTGGTTCTGAGTAAACCAGTGTCCCCCATCTTCAAGCTGGTAAGCGGTTATCTCTGCATATTCAAGAATGGAGGCGATGTCGACTTCAGGGTGATGTTCCTTCAGATATTCTAAGTAGCTTTTAATAATTCTACTGTTATATAAGGGAGTTTCTTTCATTACCAATCCATGTCTTCCAGCTTTCAGACAGATTGAATCCACATCACTCAGGTTATGAGGTGTATCCCGAATCTCCTTGCTTCAAATAAAAACTATACCGGGTCAAGTATCGGCAAAAAAACTCATTTTCTTAAATTATCTAACTCGCTACCTTGTTATATTAATATTTCGAGATTTTTATTATAGTTATTATTCCGATACTTCTTATCATCATATTTATTTTGAGATTGCAATACTAAAAAAATACGGGAAATTTACGAGTATAAAACTAGTATTATACAATTTGCACACGATAGGAAAAGCGGAGAACCATGAATATCTATCTATTAAGTCTCCCCTTTATAAGGTGAGATTTAGAGGGATGTTTGATGATATGGGGGATAGCCCCCTTACTTCCTTTCGAAAGGGGGGGGACTAAGTTTCATTTTCACGGTAATGACAGTAGGAGGCAATATCTAATATTTTACAAAACCGTTAAGAATTGATATTAATCACTTTGAAAGGTAATGGGAAATATAAGTATAAGCTAACATCTACATCGATTAAAGGAAACCGCAAGGAGGGCTTATGGAAAATCCTGTTGAAAACTATTGGCAGAAAAGACTGGAAACAGTTGGAAAAGCTCTTGAGGCAAACAATTTTGAGGTCTTTATCGTGCAGTCAGCACATGAGGCAAGAGAGCTTGTTCTGAATACACTCATGCCCCGGATTGATCCCAAGGTTGTTTCCTGGGGAGGTTCGATGACCATCGGGGCTACAGGAATCATGGAAGCCGTAAAGAAGAATCCCAGCCTGTCCTATATTGATCCCTATGAGCCCGGTCTCAGGCTTGAAGAAGCCTACGAGAAGCGCCGCCAGGGTCTTCTGGTGGATCTTTTTTTCTCCGGCACCAATGCGTTGACAGAAGATGGTGAGCTTGTCAATCTCGATGCCACTGGCAACCGGGTAGGGGCAATCAACTTCGGTCCGAAGAACGTGATCCTGGCCATTGGGCGCAACAAATTGGTACCAGACCTGGCTACCGCCATGGATCGGGTCAAGAACCTGGCAGCGCCGATGAATGCGATGCGACTGAGCCGTAAGACACCTTGTGTTGAAACATCGTTTTGCCAGGACTGCAAGAGCCCGGACAGGATTTGCAATGTATGGACGATAACTATAAAATCTTTTCCCAAGCATCGGATCAAAGTGATCCTCATTAACGAAGACCTTGGCCTCTAAAAGCAGGAACCGAATCATGAGTCAGGAGGATGTGATATGAAAATAAAATGGTACGGGCACGCGGCATTTAAGATAACGACCGCCGGCGGAACGAGGATCATCATCGACCCCTATCAGACCGGCTTTTCGGGCGGCACTTTATCATACGGGAGTATTACCGACGAAGCCGATATAGTGATTACAAGCCATGATCACGGAGACCACAACTATATGAAAGACATAAGGGGAAAATGTTATCGGATAAAAGCGGAAGGCGATTATGAGATTAGAGAAGTAAAGATTAAGCTGATCCCCACCTTTCACGACTCTTCAAAGGGAAAAGAAAGGGGCAATAATCTGATTTCGGTGATTGCGGTGGATGGATTGACATTGACCCATCTGGGAGATCTCGGGCATGACCTGAGCCGGGAGATATTGAGGACGATCGGCGCAGTCGATATACTGCTATTGCCTGTGGGCGGCTTTTATACCATTGATGCTGCGGCAGCCACGAAGGTTATGAATGATGTCAATCCTAAAATCACGATACCGATGCACTACAGAACCGATAAATGCAGTTTCCCGATTACAACAGTGCAGGAGTTTACAAAGGGTAAGACGAACGTTCGAACTATGCGGGAATCAGAACTGGCAGTCACCAAGGAATCTCTCCCGAAAGAACTGGAGATAGTAGTTTTGCAGCATGCGTTGTGAGAACAAAAAATATTCAGAAGCCTGTCGATATGTTCTAGCGCGGCTATATAGCGGAATCATTCGTCGGGTTTGTATTTTCTTTCCGTCTTAACCGCCGCAGTGTCCTTTTCTCTCAGGCTCTTGTCCACAAACCAGTCGATGAGCTTTCTCGCTATGCTGATCTTCCCCGGTATCGTCGGGAGTCTGTCAGGCTCGAACCAGCGGGCATCCGTGATTTCCGACTCGTCAATCCTGATCTCGCCGCTTTCATACTCTGCGGTAAAGCCGATCATAAGAGAATCGGGAAAAGGCCAGGGCTGACTTCCAAAATAGCGAATGTTCTTTACTTTTATTCCAACTTCTTCTTCAATCTCACGCTGAACTGTTTCCTCGAGTGTTTCGCCCGGCTCGACAAAGCCTGCTATGACGCTGTAAAGCTCCTCAGTGAATCTTTTCAAGCGGGCCAGGAGTACCCTGTTTTCCCTTTCTACAAGAACGATGACAGCAGGCGAGATGCGGGGGAAATTCAATAAGCCGCACTCCAGGCACTCTTTGGCGTTCATGTCTTTCGCGCGAATCATTCCTGCCCCGCAGCGGCCGCAATAGCGACTGTTCCTGTCCCATTCCAGTATGTGCGACGCCCTCATCGCTATCATGTGGAAGGATTCATCAAGGCGTCCATAAAGATACCTTAAACCACGGAGGACCATTGTTTCGGGGATAGTGATTATTTCAGATACCTCGGCGCAATAACAATGACACCCGGCCAGGGTTCCCAGATACCACTCCCTGACCGGATGAATTCCGAGTTCAGAAAGGTCTCTTGCAAGAGGGATGGAAATTATTTCCCCCTCCTCCAGTACCGCCATTCTATGCGCCGCAAATACGAACCACCACGCCGGCTTAATCTTCGACGGAGGTGGAGTGACGGAGGGGATAAGTTGATCGTTCATATTTATAATTTAATTTCCTCCAAAAATCAGCATCCGTAAACTTCAATTAATTATATCATCTGCCGCCCTTCCGGGTCTTTCTTTTTCCTGAAAGTTCTTTAATGAATTCGTCAAAATCGATCCCAAAAGACTTAGCTAAAGAAGCTTTTTGCTCCATGGTCATACGGCCGTCTCTATGTTCACCGTTTAATATTCTTTCCATGTAAAGTACATTTTTTATAAATTTCAGCTCCTCACTAACGATTCTGAGATGCTTTACCAACCTTTTAAAGGATGCGTCTATTTTCTTGTTATTTTCCCCCATGGCTTCAACCATAGTTAAAAGTAATCGGGCCACGGCAAGTTTAAAATCATCATACTCCAGTCCGGACAGATCATTTATCTTTTTCTGGTCCATGATTCCCTTCAGGTCCACTACATTTTCAGCCATGTTTATTGATTTTTTTCGTTTCATGATCTCACCTCGATAAAGCTTAGATTAAAGGCCTGAATAAATATAACATGACAACGAATTGATAATTTGATGTATAGAAGTATCGTGATTTTGACGGTTCAAAAACATGACTCGCGAGATGAGTCTGTCACATTAGGTAGGTTTGAAGTGCTTTATAACTATGAAAATCGGCATCAACAAATGACGCTCCTACATGGATGAATTCTTTGGAGTCTGCTATTCTTTGTGATTCACACATCAAGTGAATCGGCCTCTTCTCATTTGGCAAAGTGAAAATAATTTCAAAATTGGATTTGTCCTGATCGACCGACATTTCACTATGAACATCCCGGGGAATTAAAATGCAAACACCATTAAGGGATATATCCGTTATCGATCCCGCATGTAATTTTGCGTCTACTGAATTGTGTCGGTTGATAAAA
>Ga0187771_10001852_pt1 | contig 14523 bp, 11 predicted proteins | sample 0116_SJ02_MP15_1_FD_133139 | JGI IMG/M metagenome (GOLD analysis project Ga0187771, IMG submission 133139) | Tropical peat soil microbial communities from peatlands in Department of Meta, Colombia - 0116_SJ02_MP15_10_MG | ecosystem: Environmental > Terrestrial > Soil > Wetlands > Peat | place...
ACCCAGTAATAGCCGTCTACGGGGTCATACGCCCAATATCCCGGAGTCCAGATGTAGCCGGGGCTGGGGCAGAGAGGCTGGGCGTAGACGGGCAGCGGAGGAGGCCCAATCTGAATTGAAACTGAAAGCTGTGCAGCGGAGGAAATGGCGGGTGTCACGACAACCGCTGCCACGAGCAATAAAAGGAAACTCGCCATCGAACACACCACGGCTCGCCCAACGCGTGTCCTGCTTAATAGCGATTTCGCGCCATTGCGACGGGTGTGTTTGCTTGACGATGAAGAAAGATTCTGGTCCGGCGCCCTCAAACATGTTGATGGGTTCAGGTTGCATTTTGAATTCATGTTGAGCTCCTTCGTAATTCAGTTTGTCGTCATCGTGCAACGTTTGTTGCGCAGTGTGGCCTACCCCGTGTGCGAAACCACAGCTTGGGCAGGCGTTCCTTCTTGATTCCAAGAGAATCAGCCCCTCGCTTTGTCACGAAGGTCTGTGACCGCCCCAGCCCGCAAGCTACATCGGTTTGCGAAGCCGTACACTGTTAAGGCAATTACCGAACCAATCCGCCGGACTCTTGCCATATCCATTTGATTTCGCGGGTGGTTATAAATCCCACGACCCCCTTCCGCAGGCCGAGTTTCCTTCCCCAGTAGGTAAGGATTACGTAGCGGTTGGGCAAAGCTGCACGAATTCGTGCGCCACCTCGTGCGCCATCCCATCTCTTGACGAACACGACTCATCTCTACACGAATGGCCAGGCACCCGGTGCCATTCTGAAAGCTTCGCTCTTCGGGGCAAGAGGAATCCCCGGCCCCGGTGCAAGCCGGGATTCCTCGTCGAGATAAACCACAGGGGTCGTATACAGGGTGAGTAACTGGCTCACCAAGAGGCCGCCGACGATGGTGATTCCCAGAGGGCGTCGGAACTCTGATCCTGTACCGGTGCCGACCGCCAACGGCACAGCGCCCACGATTGCGGACATCGTTGTCATAAGTGTAGGGTGCAAGCGCAACATGCATGCTTCGTAAATCGAGTCCCCTGAATTCTTGCCTTCGTTTCGCTCCGCGGCCAGTGCGAAATCCACCATCAGCAAGCATAAAGAGCGAGGCGGCCGGCAGCGCGCGCTGCCGGCCGTCCAAGAGGGAGTCAAGGATGGAAACTACCTGTGTCCTCCGCCGTGGAAACCACCGCCACCATGGAAACCACCGCCGGCGTGGAAACCACCCCGTACAGAGCCTCCGTACCCGCCGCGGTACCCGCCACCGAATGAACCATGTCCGTTATAGGCCGGTCCGCGAGCCATGGGCCCGCCTCTGTACCCTTGGCGACCATAATAGCCCGGGTGACCATAGTAGCCGTGACCGTAGTAGCCCCCACGCCCCCATCCTCCGCGGCCCCATCCTCCACGGCCATACCAGCCGCGTCCATACCAGCCATGGAACCAGGGTCCCGCGCCAATAAAGACCCCATCAACGAACCACTCTGGCCCGTAGTAGCCGTACGGCGCGCAAGCGTAGGGGTAATATCCGTAGTAGCCGTACGGGCAAACCGGGGCTGGTCCTACGTAAACAGGGCCAACTCCGATTCCGACACCGAACACAACGGGTTGCGCATGGGCAGAAGGCGTTGCCATCAGGCCGACACCAAGAAAGCTGAGAAGCATTAGGTTTTTCATGTTTCATACCTCCTCGGACTCCAAAGAGCCCCTTTCAGACTCCAACCGCTAGGAGGGCAAAAGACGTGCCAAACCGGACCACCAGCGCAGGCCTGCTAAGCACTAATGATTCAACGCAATAGCGGGGTTCGGTAGGCCACGACGACGGTAACATATGACGGGTGCCGTGGTGGTTTTTGGCTAGGGCGGTGTTTTTCGGCCACCTATGGACCAGACATGTAACTACGAAGGCTCTCTCATTGCTCTGCGACATGGCGAGAGTGCTGCCATCCGGCCGTAACTAGATGCCGTGATCAACATGGGGAACATCGCCTGGAGGAGGGTGGTAGCATAGTGGCCGTTGGGGAGCATCTGGGCACCTCCGAATAGCGGTACCGGAGCTTTAGGTTGCGTCAGGGCAGTACCGCAGACGATCAAATCCCACAGTGTCAGGGCCCGCCGTAAGCAGGGCGCCACCGCTTCGCCCGTTGGCGCTTGTGGGGAGAGTTTTTCCATGGAACCTCAGTATGGGCAGGTCGCAAACTGCCCCTACGGCGTCGGCGCTTGTACGAACACTTTTTCCGTGGCACCCTGAAAGGGCTGACCGTGTTCATCCCTAGCGAGGAAATCGCGCTATCAATATCGGTATCGGAGTATCTGACCTGGGGTTAGGCTCGGAATCTGGAATGACGATGCCAGATAGGTTCGACGCGGTGGACGCGCGCGCTGCCCAGTTCCGTCAGGCGACCTAGGAATACTTGTAGTCTCTCTATGGCCGGTCGGAGATTCATTGCGCAGGTGCAGTGGGGAGTGCAAAGGCCGGTGCAAGAGCCAGTTTCACGCAAAGGCGCAAAGTACGCAAAGGCCGCAAAGCAGTGCGCAGAGATCGCAAAGCAGGAGGTACGCGAGTGGACAGCAATTCCCAGGCTCCAGTTGGGGTCCTGGACGTAATCCGGAAGAAAAGAGATGGGAAAGACCTGTCGCGCGTTGAGATCGACTTTCTGATTGAGGGCTACACACGCGGGATAATTCCGGATTCTCAGGCAGCGGCTTGGCTCATGGCCACCGCGCTGCGCGGCCTCACTCGGGAAGAGACGGCAAACGTAACTGACGCGATGTTGCATTCTGGCGAGGTGCTGGACCTTTCCGAACTATCTGCCCCGAAGGTTGATAAACACTCCACGGGCGGGGTTGGGGACAAGACCTCCTTGGTATTAGCACCTCTCGCGGCAGCAGGCGGGTTGGTCGTTCCGATGATCAGCGGTCGCGGCTTGGGTCATACCGGCGGCACTCTTGAAAAGTTCGAAGCCATTCCTGGAGTTTCGGCCGACCTCTCGCTTCCTCGTTTTCGAGAAGTGCTGCAAACTTGTGGCTGCGCCATAATCGGCGCGACGGCAGAGATTGCCCCGGCAGACAGAAAACTCTATGCGTTGCGAAACCTAACCGCCACGGTCGAGAGCCCGTTTCTGATTTGCGCCTCCATTATGAGCAAGAAACTGGCCGAGGGCATTGATGCACTGGTCCTGGACGTCAAGACCGGGTGTGGTGCCTTTATGAAGAAGGAAGACGATGCCTTGTACCTGGCCGAACTGATGGTTGAGACTGGCAAGCGAATGGGCAAGAAAACCGTGGCGCTCATCACTGCCATGGACCAGCCCCTGGGCTTACACGTGGGGAACGCACTTGAAGTCAAGGAAGCTATTTCAGTTCTGCAAGGGGGAGGTCCGGAAGACCTGCGGCAGTTGTGCCTGGAATTGGCTGGCTGGATGTTTCGCTTGGGAGGAAGCGCTGATACCGTGGAACAGGGCAAGAAGCTTGCCGCAGAACTAATTGGTTCTGGGAGGGCATTCGAGAGGTTTCGGCAGATGGTCGCGATGCAAGGCGGGGACACGAAAGCGGTGGACGATCCGAGCTGGTTACCGAAGGCACAAAACAGGTTGGATGTTGCGAGTCCCAGGAGTGGATATATCACTTCAATTCAGTCCGAAGAGGTTGGGAAAGCGAGCGTGATTCTGGGTTGTGGCCGTAGTTCGATCGAGGATTTGGTGGATCCCGCTGTCGGACTCGTTTTGCACAAAAAGGTTTCCCAGTCCGTGATCGCCGGCGAGCCAGTCTGCACGATTTACTACAATTCGGGAGTGCACCTCGACCGCGTGCGGAGAATGATTGAACAGAGCTTCCAGGTCAGTGATGCGCCTCCCACGGAATTGAGGCCATTAGTTCGCCGCGTTGTTGCGGACCCATTCGGATGGAGAGGTTAGCCGTCTCCCATGGGGCTGATCATCGTGCAGTTATAATCAAGGCATGGCATTGAAGATTCCAGCCCGTGTCGCGGCCAACTGCCGGAAGACTTCCGAGGGTGTGGCATGGCTCGACCGATTGCCGGAAACCCTGGGCGGCCTTGAGCGGCGGTGGTTGCTGGCGGTCGGTGCCCCCTTTGATAACGAGGAGGTGAGTTGCGCCTGGGTGGCCCCTGTAACACGCGCAGACGGTAGCGCTGCCGTACTAAAGGTCGGCATGCCGCATATAGAGGGAGAGCACGAAGCTCAGGGGCTGCGCTTCTGGAATGGCGACCCGACGGTACGACTGCTTGAGGTGGACGATGACCTTGGGGCGATGCTCCTTGAGCGGTGTGAGCCCGGGACGGCACTGCGCATGATGCGGGGACCAGAGCAGGATTGCGTGGTTGCGGGATTGTTGCGACGTCTATGGCGCATGCCGTCGGCGCCCCACCCTTTCCGGCCTCTGTCCGCCTTAATGAAGTATTGGAGTGATGAGACGCTCGCTGATATCGCTCACTGGCCGGACGCAGGGCTGGTCCGTGAAGGTCTGCGGCTCTTCGAACAATTGCCAAGGTCTGCACCCACTCAGGTATTACTGGCGACGGATCTGCATGCAGGCAACATTCTCCGGTCAAAGCGGGAGCCCTGGCTGGTTATAGACCCAAAGCCTTTTGTCGGGGATCCGGCCTACGATGCCACCCAACACCTGTTTAATTGCGATGTGAGGCTGCGATCGAATCCGGGCGAGATGATCCGTCGCATGGGTGACTTGCTGGGCTTGGACCATGAGCGCATTCGACTGTGGACTTTCGCCCGCGCTGCGGCAGAGCCGCGTGATGATTGGCGCGACGAAGTTCGGATAGTAATCGCTCGAGCTACGACACCGTAAGGAGTTCCGCGTCTCAGCTTTGTCTACATTAGCAAACCCCGTGGGAAGTCAGCGCCGCTCCGCCGCCCCATCTAATGTCGTGTCCCTCATCATCCTTTACAATGATAACTTCGACTGGACCCCCTCACCCGCCCTCGTTCCTTGGGCACCCTCTCCCCCAAAGGGGAGAGGGAAGGGACCTTAATCGAGTCCCTGGCCTCGGCCCCTTGGGGGGAGGGAGGCGAGCACGGCGAGCCGGGTGAGGGGGTCCCGCAGGAATCAAGGTCGTCAAGAATAACGCGAGACACGACACCAGGGCGGGCGCTGTATTATAGTAGTTGCCGACACTCATTAGAAAAGGCAGGCCTCAGCCCCTTCCTCTATGGCAGGATTCTTCGGTCATCCCCGCGGGCTCGCAACCCTGTTCCTCACTGAGTACTGGGAGCGATTCAGCTACTACGGCATGCGCGCCTTGCTCATCCTTTTTATGACGGCTTCCCTGGAAAGAGGGGGACTGGGGTTCGACGTTGTCAAGGCGGGCGCGATCTACGGCATTTATGCGGGGATGTCTTATCTGATTACGCTTCCAGGGGGATGGATTGCGGATCGCCTGACGGGGCAACGCAAGGCCGTGCTCTACGGTGGCTTGGTTATTGCCGCTGGTAATTATGCCCTGGCAATTCCTCTCATGGAGTCCTTCTATCTCGGCCTGGGATTGATTGTGCTCGGCACGGGGCTGTTGAAACCGAACGTCAGCACCATGGTTGGACAGTTGTACGGCCAGGACAATTCGCGGCGTGATGCTGGTTTCTCAATTTTCTACATGGGAATCAATCTTGGCGCTCTGGTATCTCCGTTGGTCTGCAGCTATCTGGGCGAAAAGGTCAACTGGCATCTGGGTTTTGCCGTGGCAGGAGCGGGCATGACAGCCGGCCTAATTCAGTACCGCGCTGGTTGGAAGCACCTTGCCGATGTAGGCGCCCCTCCCAGGGATACCTCTTCGGCCACGCGTCGACTCCAGCTTTCTGTGATTCTCGCCTTGGTACTGGTCCTCCTTGCTGTGGGTTTAGGATGGACCGGGGTTTTCAAGATTACCGCAACGGGTCTCTCGAAGTCTCTCGGCTTAATGCTGCTCATCATTGTTGTCGTGACGTTCACGTGGCTGTTCAGAATGAAAGGTTGGACCCCTGTCGAGCGGAAGCGCCTTGTGGCCGTTCTGGTCTTCTTTTTCGCTTCCGCCTTGTTCTGGTCTCTATTCGAACAAGCGGGGTCCACGCTGAACCTTTTCGCTGAATTGAATACCAATCGCAGCCTGTTTGGAGGTTTTCCCGCGGGATGGTTTCAGTCCGAAGAGCCCCTATTTGTCATCACGTTGGCGCCGGTATTTGCCTGGCTTTGGGTGAACCTGGGGCGATGGGAGCCGTCCACCAGCTCGAAATTTGCTACAGGCTTGCTCTTTGCAGGGCTCTCATTCCTGATTTTGGTTCCTGTTGCAGGACGCACCAACAACAGTCCTCTGTGGCTTACTTGGAGCTATCTTCTCGTAACCGTTGGAGAGCTTTGCTTGAGTCCAGTGGGTCTGAGTATGACGACAAAGCTCGCGCCAGCCAGAGTCGCGGGCCTGATGATGGGTTTCTGGTTCCTTTCCGATGCCGTGGGAAATTACATTGGCGGCACTCTCGCTTCCTTCTATCACGCATTCCCTTTGCCGCGGCTGTTTGGAACGGTGGCGTTGACGACGATCGGCGCCGGCCTGGCCATGTTCTTGTTAGTCCCTTTTATGAAAAAGCTGATGGGTGGAGTTAACTGAGTTCGGGGGAATCTCAAATGGAGATTGGTGAAGAGGTGACTGTAGCGCCGACCTTTAGGTTGGCATGTGCCGGCCTGAAGGCCGGTGCGACTATTCTGGTCTGCTTCATGGTTGTAAGCACTTGGCCGGGAGTGGCGCACGCACAACTTTCGCCCCCACTGGCCGAGATGCTGCACCGCGTTTTTGTCGGCAAGGAGTTTGACGCCAAGGAGTTCGGTCCGGCCCGGTGGTGGAAGGAAGGGGAATCCTACACAACGCTCGAGCCCTCCAGCCAAATCCAGGGCGCGAAGGACATTGTGAAATACGACAGCGCATCCGGCGCCCGTGAGGTATTGGTTCCCGCGACAGAGCTTATTCCACCAGATGCGAAAACGCCGCTCGCCATCAATGACTATTCCTGGTCGAATGATATGAAGCGCCTTTTGGTTTATACGAACTCTCGCCGCGTTTGGCGGCAGAACACGCGCGGAGACTATTGGGTGCTCGACCTGACGACAAAAAAACTGCAAAAACTGGGAGGGAACGCTGCTCCTTCCACTCTGATGTTTGCCAAGTTTTCACCCAACGGTCTAATGGTGGCTTATGTGCGCGACCAGAATATCTATGTGGAGGATCTCGCGCGCGGGTCAATTGTCCCGCTGACCCAGAATGGCTCACCCACTCTGGCCAATGGGACTTCCGATTGGGTTTACGAAGAGGAGTTCGATCTCCGCGACGGATTCCGCTGGAGCCCGGACGGGCAAAGTATTGCTTACTGGCAGATTGATTCGTCGGGGGAAGGTGACTTCCCGCTGATTTACGACGCCGGCGGGCCTTACGATGTCATCAGCCAGATTCCTTATCCGCAATATGGCGTGTACCCTCGCGTCAAAAACATCCTTTATCCCCAGCCCGGAACCACGAATCCTGCCGCCAGAATCGGTGTTGCGAACGTATCGGGAGGATCTACCCAATGGATTGCCGTGCCGGGAGACCCGCGTAACAACTACATCCCCTACATGGCTTGGGCCGGGAATTCCCAGGAGATAGTCCTTGAGCACATGAATCGCCTGCAAAACACGGACGACGTGCTTATGGCTGATGTCCGAACCGGGTCGGCCGTCGAAGTCTACCGTGAGCACGATGATACATGGGTCGACGTGGTGGAAGATTTGCCGTGGGTCCATAAAGGAAAGGATTTCCTTTGGGTAAGCGAAAAGGATGGATGGCGCCATGTGTACCTGGTCTCGAGAGATGGGAAGCAGTCGCGCCTTGTGACTCCCGGCCAGTTTGATGTCATCCACCTCGAGGGCGTCGATGCGCAAGAGAACTGGGTGTACTATATCGCCTCGCCCGACAGCGCCTCACAGCACTACCTCTATCGCAGCCGCCTGGATGGCGCCGGTGAGCCGCAGCGAGTGACTCCTCCTGGCCCGGCCGGAAGCCACTCCTATCAGATTTCCCCCAACTTTGAGTGGGCGATCCACACCTTCTCGACTTCGGACTTGCCTCCTGTCACGGACCTGGTCACGCTTCCCGCGCATCATGTGAACCGCGTGCTCGAAGACAATCATGAGCTGCGATCCAAGACCGCGCAGCTTTTCGCACAACCCACGGAGTTCTTCCCCATCGATATTGGGAATGGCGTCGCGCTTGACGCTTTCATGATCAAACCTCCGAAGTTCGATCCTGCGAAGAGGTATCCCATCCTCATTCATGTCTATGGAGAGCCGGCGGGGCAGACGGTGGTCGATCAATGGGGCGGTCAGCAGGGGATATTCCATCGCCTCATCGCCGACCAGGGATATCTAATCGCCAGCGCGGACAATCGGGGGACGCCAGCGCCCAAGGGTCGAGCTTGGCGCAAAATCATTTACGGCGCGGTGGGCGTTCTCTCTTCCCAGGAACAGGCGGCGGCATTGCGGGCCATGGAAAAATCACGCGCCTATATTGACCCCAACCGGACTGCCGTATGGGGTTGGAGTGGCGGCGGTACGAACACGCTCAATTTGATGTTCCGTTATCCCGAAGTTTATAAGGTGGGCATGGCCGTCGCTCCGGTTCCCGACCAGAGACTTTATGACACAGTTTACCAAGAACGGTACATGGGACTGCCGCAACAGAACACAGAAGGATATCGGCAAGGATCCGCAATCAATTTCACCGAAGGTCTGCAGGGGCATTTGTTGCTCGTCCACGGTTCAGATGACGACAATGTGCACTTTCAGGGTAGTGAGCTTCTGATCAACCGCTTAGTGGAACTCGGTAAACCCTTCGACATGATGGAATATCCTGGGCGGACGCATAGCCTTTCCGAAGGCAAGGATACACACTATCATCTGTTCAGCCTCCTCGCGCGTTACTTGGAGGATCACCTACTCCCAGGGCCTATCGCGCATCCCTAATTTCTCTTGTCGGGGGTGCGAGTGAAGTTCCAATCGGATGGTGACCGGGCGGTCTCCGTTTTTCTTGCTAAGTTAGTTGTTTAATGTAAGTATATCGGGCCGAAGCCGCCTTCATAAGTTCATAGGTTTAGCGGCAACGGGTTACGTAGAACTACCGTGGCGATGATAGATAACACTAGGTTCGAACCGAAGGCACCGAGCAGCGACGACAGGCGCGTCATCATTGTTGGCGGCGGTCCTGCGGGTTTGACGGCTGCCTATGAACTTTCCAAGTATTCGGTGCCGGCCGTCGTGCTAGAAGCGGACTCGGTCGTGGGCGGAATAGCACGCACGGTGAACTATAAAGGCTACTTGTTTGACATCGGTGGCCACCGTTTCTATACGAAATGGTACGAAGTGCAGAAGTTGTGGGAGGAAATCCTCGGGGACGATTTCCTTCTGCGGCCACGGCTTTCGAGAATTTACTATCGCAAGAAATTCTTCTCTTATCCTCTTGTCGCGAAAGACGCGTTCTTCGGCCTTGGCCTTTTTGAAGCTTTTCGCATCATAGCGAGCTATGTGCAGGCACGGGTCTTCCCGTCTCCCAACGAAAAAAACCTGGAGCAGTGGCTCTGCAACCGCTTTGGCAGACGGCTGTACGAGAGTTTCTTTAGAACTTACACGGAGAAGGTTTGGGGTGTCCCCTGCACGGAGATCGACGCAGAGTGGGCAGCCCGGCGCATTCGTGGGCTCTCTCTGACAACGGCTCTGTACAACGCGCTTTGGAGGAAAAAACGCCCGCAAGCGAAGACTCTCATCAGTGAATTTCATTACCCCCAGCGCGGACCGGGACAGATGTGGGAGACCCTCGCAGATCGACTGCGAGCCCGCAATTACCCGGTCTTGACTGACCATCCCGTAGTCAGAATTCATCATCGGGGCGGGAAAGTGACAGGGTTTGTAACCGCCGGGCCAGGGGGCGAGGAATATTTTGGTGGGACCGACTTCATAAGTTCAATGCCTATGGGGGAGCTGATTAACGCCCTCGAGGAGCCGGCACCCGAGGAAGTTCGGCGTGCCGCAAACCGCCTCCGCTATCGGGATTTCTTGATTGTCAACCTCATCATCAACTGCAAGGAAGTGGTTCCTGACAATTGGGTTTATGTGCATGACCCGGGCGTGAGGGTGGGGCGCATTCAGAACTTCAAGAGTTGGTCCCCTGCCATGGTTCCCAACCCGAACAAGACGTGTTTGGGGATGGAATATTTTGTCTTCCAGGACGATGATCTTTGGTCAAGCAGTGATGATGAGCTGATCGATCTAGCCGGCAAGGAGATTGTTCAATTGGGTTTGGTGCGGCCCGAAGAAATTGAGGACAGCGCGGTGGTCCGAATGCCAAAGGCCTATCCCATCTACCACGAAGACTACATCGAGCAGGTGAATGTAATCCGACAATACATCGAGCAAGACCTCACCAATCTACAGTTGGTGGGCCGGAACGGCATGCACAAATACAACAATCAGGACCACTCGATGATGACCGCACTGGGTGCGGCGCGCAACATCCTGGGCGCCGATTACAACCTGTGGGCCATCAACACCGAACCTGAGTACCAGGAAGAGGAGAAGTTGGCGGCTAGCCCGCAATTCTTGCCGGCTTTTTGGGGCTGGCTGCGAGGGTACGATGAACAATGAGTGCGGCCTGACTTTGAGCCGGTAGCCTGGATACCCACTGGGAATGCCGGCTTGCGCACTCAGGGTGGTCTGGTCTCACCAGCCATTCCGCCGGAGCACGGAGTTAATCTCGTAGTCGGCCCGAGGAGGCGTGCAGGGACCTGGCCTACGATATACACACACGGTGTTCCAACATCCTGCTAATGCGAAAGTGTGACTGGGGTCAGTGAGAGTTCCAGGGACGAGAACAGCGTTGAAACTCGTCGACTGTTCCTCAAGTTCGCGTACCTCTCCAAGAAGCAGAATCGGAACATTTCGGTGCAGATGCGCATAATCTCCGATAGTCCACCAAGGAATGTGGTAGACCCCAAGTCCACAAACAGTCGAATCACCACTGAGTTGATCAAAAGCGACCACGCTGCCTGACCCGCGAGACCAATTGAGTTGCGGAATGAGCAAGCAACAACTGAGCGCCAAAAAGGTCAGGCCGCCGCCTACAATCTTCCTCGACGACAGCGGCGATTTCCGACGGGTGTTGAAGGCTGGTACGAGTTCCACAATGCCGAGCGCGGCGAGGGTGATTTCAAGGGGCACAAGTGGATAAAGATAGCGAACGCTCTCAAAGCGGAATAATGAATGAAAGGCAAGATGGATCAGCGCTACCCAACCCAGGAGCGGACTGCGGCGAATTCCCATGAGAACGAGAAAGGCCACTGGACCCAGGTGCGCGGACAGCATCGTCAGATACGAATACCAAGTCGCGACATGGTGTGCTCCCTCCCCAGCCTCGGTGCTGGGGACCGACGGAACTGAAAACTCGCGGGCATGGACCCGGAAATAAACAAGCATTGATTGGAAGGGATGCGACCACGTTACCCAATCCACCAAGCCGAAAGCGACGACCGGCAAGAGGAGACCCGCGGCGAGAGGGAGCGTGCGCCTTCGCCAGTTGAGGTAGCAGAAATAAAGAGCCGCAAAGCCTACAGCAGGCGCTAGCTGGATTCGCAGTGACATCGCGAGCCCACTGAGGACTCCTGCCAGGAACATTCGCTTCTTTTCTCCTAACCGTTCACCATACATCCCCAGGTACAAGCCTGGCAGGAGGGCATCGGTAGCCACGACTTCGGTCAAGGTTTTTGGGGCAAAATAGACCAACTCGTACCAGATCGCGCAACCCCCTGCGGCAACAATGGCTGCCTCCATCCCGCCGGCCCGCTTGCCCCAGGCGAAGCCAAACCAGATTGTTGTGAGGGAGATCAGCGAGAGCACGATGGCCATCCCCATCTGATATCCTGCTGATCCGGCGCCCATCCAATCCGTGCTTCGCATCACGGCTGCGAGGAGTGCCGGAAACACCCAGGAGCGAGCTCCCCTTCTCCATTCCCATGCGACCACCCCGTAACCGTAGGCGAGTCGATGTGCGGGTTCCTGAGTTTCGAGAATCTCGTCCGTGTAATTCGCGCCTGGGAATTTTGCGACCGCGCCCACCCGAAGGAACAGGCCGACGAGCATAATGACAAGCAAAAGGAGTCGTGTGGAGGAAGATGATTTCATTTCGCACCAATTCTGCGCTTCTATCTACCCAGTGCGGCTAGTTTCGGGAGGTTTTTTGAGTCTCGTCGGGTTGCGATGGCTGGCACGTGTTCCACGCCGTAGAACTCGACTTGGAATTGCCAAGGCGACGACGGTGGCAAACGTTGTGGCACTGTAGAAGAAGTAGAACCAATGGAGAGGGATGACGCGAACCACGAAAAACCACCCGCGTTTTTGCTTGAAAAAACGATAGAGGTCGAAATTCAATAAAAACAGACTTGCTGCCATGGCAGCAGCAGCGATGAAGAAAAGAGGAAAGAAGAAGCCGGCGATGCAGGCCAGAATGAATGCAAGGACGGCGGCCGCACTCCATCGTGCCGAGGCATTGAGATTGAGATCTTTCGATGCTCTCGGCTCGGCGAGGATCACACGTGACCACGGAACCGCTCTTCGAAAGATGTCCGAACGCAGGAGTTCGCGGAACGTCCAGCGTTTGAGATGTGTGGCTTGCATCGCTTTTACCAGTCGGATCTTCTTACCCTGGCAGCGTAGACGGGTCCCCAGTTCAATGTCTTCAATGCTCGGCTTCTTATGGGCCTCACTGAAGCCTCCCGCCTCCTGGAACGCTGTCTTGCGAATGGCTCCACAGGCGGTCCAGAACGTACCTGCGCTTTCCGCCCCGTGCTGATGGACATAGTGATGCAGCAGGTTCTTGTATTGCGACACCAGTCCCTCGGCCGCCGGCATGTCGTCATAGGAACCGAAACAGGCATCAATCGTAGTGTCCCTCTGCAGAGTTTCCACCGCCAATCCTAGCGCATCAGGATGCAGCAGAACGTCGGCATCGGTGAAGAATAGAACCTCGGCGTGGGCGATTTCGCCGCCGCGGTTCCTTGCAAAGGCGGGGCCGTGGGGGGGCGGCGGCAGACGAACGACCTCTGCCCCATAGGCTCCGGCGACCTCGGCAGAGGCGTCGGTGGAGGCGTCATCCACGACAATGACCTCATCCGGCAGGGTCCGAGAGCTCATCAAGCCTCGGAGGCAACGATCGAAACCCGCGCCGCCGTTATGAACCGGGATGATGACCGTGAGTTTCATAAGGGTTTCCGTGCCAGCGGGCTTCCGACACAGATCAGCTCGAGCAGCAAGTCGCGCCAAGGTTGCGCGGGCCAGTCCCGGCTCACTCGCGGATGCACTAGGACGGCTGATCGGTTTGCGCTCATTGGTCCTTTCACTGCTGTGTATGCTCGCACAGGCCCGCCCCTGCCAGACGAATGCCCGATCGCCAAGCCTATAAACGCAGGGACGGCCCTCCGCAGCATACATTGGACCGGGTTTTCCGTTTTGCGGTCCTAACGAGCCTAGATTGTACATCCAACCGCCACCATTCCTGCAATAATGGGTCAGCAGGGTGCTCAAAAACGGCGGAATTGGCAGACGCGCGAGGCCCAAATCAAGTGGCACCTGAGGTGGCACCGCCTTGCGATGCAGAGTTGCTCTGCGATCCTGTTTTATCCAAGGTGAAAACGGAATCTTTTCAGCACATCGGTTGTGAAGCCTGAGCCAGTTTCCGATGACGAGACGGGTCGTACAGGTAGTCTCCCTCCTCGAGGGCAACATAGACGTCGATCTCCTGGGAGTTGCTCGCCATCGTTACCTCCCGGGTGTTCTTAGCCCCAAAGTCTTGTCCTGCCCTGGGAGCCCTGCGCGCATGCGGGAACTCCCACGACTTCAGTGTGCGTCATACGGAAACCCAAGTGAGCACGCTGGCCCACAATGATTTGTTATTTGCGTGCAATCGGATCTGAGATTTAGGTCTGTTCTTTCAGTCCCTGCGGCCGGTGTTAGGTTTTTGCTGCCACGGCGGCGCGCCTCGCCATTTCCGTGATGTTCACCCACTCGATACTGTTTCCGAACACCTTTTGAATCCTTTCGGCCAGGGTGCTGAGCCCCTCCAACCCGAGCCCTGTCCCCTGCGTATAAAGTGACTGCCAGTGGGTAAGCAAGATCACAGGGTAACCGGAATCGATCAACTGACGGATTCGACCTGTGCGGCCGTCTGCGGACAGCACTTTGTCAATGTTGTCGTTGATGAACGGCACGCGCTCATCCACAGGCTTCTCCATACTCCAAAAAAGGTCGGGGAAATTTGCAGGGACGCTGACCACGGACTGATCACGCTCCGGGTCATGGTATTCCACCGTACAGTGCCGAGGTTCTCCCCAATCGGTGCCGTAAAGAAAATACCATGTGAGCTTCTGATGGAATACCTGCCAATGCGCGTCGGCCAACGCCTTTGCGTACTTCTTCTCCACGTCAATTCCGGATACCCACGGCGACGT
>Ga0187771_10001853_pt1 | contig 14521 bp, 16 predicted proteins | sample 0116_SJ02_MP15_1_FD_133139 | JGI IMG/M metagenome (GOLD analysis project Ga0187771, IMG submission 133139) | Tropical peat soil microbial communities from peatlands in Department of Meta, Colombia - 0116_SJ02_MP15_10_MG | ecosystem: Environmental > Terrestrial > Soil > Wetlands > Peat | place...
CCTCCGTCATCCAAAGTATCCTACTCTGTAGGCTGCCCAACTCTCAAACCGAAAACCACACGACGCGACATTTCATTCAACTCTCAAAACAAAGCCGGCATACTCGTCTACTGTTCGATGCTAAACAACCCTACCTGCCTCGTCGTTACCAGAACAAGCACAACCATCACTCAGTGGACGGCAATAGTCGGTCTTGCCAACCAATACCGCAAAGGTCAGGGCCACAACCCCCTGCAGATCGATCCAACAATACACAGAACGCCCGAACGCACAAACTACAGAAAGGACTCGGCCACTCTCCTAAACAGCGATCTATCATTCAGTACGCTATCTCTAACGCCAGTTCCGGTAGACAGGGTCTAGTCATAGCCTCCAGCACTCTTCTCCCTCTCTCCCTTCATTCCCCAGTCGCTCGGCTCTTCACCTCGAGATGTTGAGCTCTGAGCAGTCGCTACTCATTCGAAATCAGAAGAATACTGCTGACATCAGCGCGCCTTCGTTTGGTTACTCAAGTCGAATACAACCCATAGTCCGATGTGTTGGTGGTGGATCTTTGAGAATGAATATCTGGAACTCTAAATATGGAATCAGTAGCTACTAGGCGACTATTCAAGATCAAGTTTGGTTCGCTGGCGAGTCCTTGAGTGTGTTCAAGTTGAAGGTGTCGCGTGGGATAGGATCGCTCTTCATTGCTTCAATATCGTTTGGTTCAAGTGCGATATTCATTAGGTTCGCCACAGAGGTCTCAGCAGTTTCTCTCACATTCTATCGATTGTCTATCGCAGCCTTGGTTATGATTCTCTTTGCATCTTTCAGTCATAGCTTGATGAGGGTTTGTAAACATGACTTGGGTTTCCTAATAGCTTCGGGTTTTGCGTTGAGCTTGCACTTTGCGGCTTTCATCTTCGCAGTTCAGGAGACTACCGTAGCGAACGCTACCTTTCTCGTCAATACGAGTCCCGTGATGCTTGCCGTTCTGTCTCCGTCCATCATCAAGGAGAGAACTACCTTGCGGGAGCTTGTTGGCGTAACCTTCGCTACCCTCGGCGTATTGCTGGTTGCAAACGCGGGGAATGGTTTTCGAACCTTCGGTCTAGCTGATCTATCCGCGTTATCCGCTGCTTTCTTCATTGCATTGTACTCGCTTATTGGGCGTCGTGTGAGAATGCGGGGATTAACTACGGGCTCCTATACGTCATATGTCTACTCTGTTGGCGCGCTAGTTTCGCTTTTCTTGGCCTTGTTTTTCGGGTCACGGACGTTCAAATCCTACGATGCTCAGAACATTCTGGCAATTCTTTGTTTGGCGCTCGTACCGACGGCCTTCGGGCACTCTCTGTATAACTATGCGTTGGGATCCGTGAAAACGGTGACCGCCAACTTGGTCCCCTTACTGGAACCAGTGATCGCTTCCATGTTTGCAGTTCTTCTCTTCAATGAAATCCCAACCTACATTCAAATCCTCGGCTACTCTCTGATTATGGTGGCGGTCGTTGTGGTAGTTGTGAAGTTCGATCGATCTCTCTAGGCTATCGATTCGTTAACGCTGAACTTAATTAGCTGGCGTTAAATTGTGATGAGTGCTCAAGTGGATGTCGATGGACTGCCAATCAGAATAAACCGTCTACTTCTCTGTCCCCGCTTAACTGAATCAGACGCAATCTTTCAAAGCAGGAAGCTAGTAAGGTCCCGCAACTACCGCAATCAGAACAAAGAGGTTCAGGATGAGTTACATGCTTGACATGAAATTCGTACGGGAAAACCCGGATCTCGTCAGAGAGAACCTGAAACGGAGAGGTGATCTCGATAAGGTTCCATGGGTAGACCAAGTGCTCGAGAGCGACAGAAGATGGCGAAGCCTACAAACTGAAGTGAATAATCTTCGTGGCAAAAGAAATAAACTGACCGAAGAGATCGGCAAGCTGCGTCGACAGGGAGCGGACGCTTCGGAGCTGGTGAAGCAGGCTGAGCAGGTGCCTGAGCAGATAAGGGCTCTGGAGACTGAGACCCAAGATATGAATCGGAAGATCACAGACATTCTCATGCTGCTCCCGAACGTTATTCACGAGAGCGTACCGTTCGGAAAAGATGATAGTGGGAACGTGGAGGTTAGGAAGTGGCGTGAGCCAAGGCAGTACGATTTCGAGCCTAAGGACCACATAGACCTAGCCGCTAACCTCGGTCTCGTGGATTTGGAGCGGGCAGCAAAAGTAGCCGGGGCCAGATTCTACTACCTGCGAGGCGATCTGGTGAAGTTGAACTATGCCCTAGTGAAATTCGCGTTGGACTTCATTGAGAAGAAGAGCTTCAAGCTAACCCAGCCTCCGTACTTTCTAAGGCGAGAAGCGATTGGCGGAGCCGTAGCGTTATCGGACTTCGAGGACGTGATCTACAAAATCGAAGGAGAAGACCTCTATCTTATCCCAACAGCTGAGCACGGGCTCCTCGCGCAGCACATGGACGAAATAATCGACGGCAAATCTCTGCCCCTCAGGTATGCTGGGATAAGTCCATGCTTCAGGAAGGAAGCTGGCGCCCATGGACGTGACACTAAGGGCATATTCAGAATCCACCAATTCGAGAAAGTGGAACAATTCGTCTTCTCGAAACCCGAGAACTCGTGGGATGAACACGAGAAACTGATCTCAAACGCCGAAGAACTCTTCCAGCTTCTAAAACTACCATACCGAGTCGTGAACGTGTGCACTGGTGATTTGGGCACCGTTGCAGCAAAGAAGTACGATCTGGAAGCCTGGTTCCCAGGCCAGAAGAACTATCGGGAAGTGGTCTCATGCAGCAACTGCACCACCTACCAAGCCACTCGCTCGAAGATCAGATACCGAGACAAACCTGACGAACCAACCAAATGGGTTCACACGCTCAACAGTACCCTAGTTGCGACAGAAAGAACCCTCATTCCAATCATGGAGAACTACCAGAACAAGGACGGATCGATCAGTATTCCAGAAGTTCTCCAACCCTACATGGGTGGCGCCACCACATTGAGATCAGCAGCCTAACCACTCACTGAGAGCCAGAGTCTTCTTAGGGTCAGGAACAGACGCCCCAACCGCACTCTGGGCAGGTGTAGCATCCTTCTTGGTATACAACTGTTGTTTGACATTGAGGGCAAAGTTTGAGTTCTAAGGTACCGGGTGAGGTGCCAATTATGGGCGCAATCAAAACTTTAGGTGGTCTAGCCGATTGTCCGTTAGGGTCATCTTCCCGTTGCGGGTTACCTTCATGCTTGTTGCTTGGAGCAACCAAAACCTGCCCTTGAATCGATGTGTCTCTGTACACCGTTACATCCTTGCAACCCAACTTGTAGGCTAAAAGATACGATTCACGCATGTCTTCAACAGTCGCTGTTGCTGGAAAGTTGTTTGTTTTTGAGATAGACGAGTCAACCCATTTCTGGAAGGCTGCGAGAGCGCGGATGTGGTCTTCGGGTCGGATGTCTAAGGCAGTTTTGTATAGGCGTTTCAAATCATCTGGTATGTAACTGATTTTCTGAATGGATCCAGTATGATCGTTCACGTCCCGCAATAAGTCGTCTCCAAATAACCCTTCTTCGGTCATCGCGCGTTCGAAGACCGGATCTATGTAGTAGAAGCTGCCCACCTTCACGTGTTTTTCATAAACTAGGGCGTATACTGGTTCTATTCCACTGCTGCACCCAGCTATCATAGATATGCTACCGGTCGGCGCGATTACAGTTGTGTAACCATTCCGGACGCCATATTGCTTAATCATCTCGGAAACCTTGTCCCAATCTAGGTGCCAAGACTTGCGATCGTTGAACCCGGCGAATGGGAATTTTCCTTCAGTGTAGAAACTCTTCTCATAATACGGCAATGGTCCGCGTTCCTTCGCAAGTTCAATGGAGGCAAGTTTTGAGTGATAGTTGATGAACTCCATAAGTTCCTCCATGAATCTCCTACCCTCGTCACTATTGTAGGGCACCCGCATCTCGAAGAGTAGATCCGCAAGTCCCATTACGCCAAGACCGATCTTTCTTGTTGACAGGGTCATGTTCTCAATAGCCTCCAGTGGGAAATTGTTCACGTCGATAACGTTGTCGAGGAATCTGGTACCTAGATAAACGGCCTCTTGGAGCGCTTCCCAATTATACCTCATCTTTTCTTTCTCGTCATGATCAATGAACGCCCAAACATTGATGCTGCCTAAATTACAGGATTCGTTCGGATAAAGCAAGACCTCGCCACATGGGTTTGTCGTCACAATTGGGCCTAGATGTTTCAGGAACGGATTGTGTTCGTTGACGTGATCATAGAATATCACACCCGGTTCAGCGCTCTCCCATGCTTGGTAAACTATCATGTCGAACAGTAGCCGTGGGTTCACTTCACGGACGACTTGACCGGTTCTGGGATTGAGGAGTGGATATGGTCTGTTGTTGTTGTAGCAATCCCAGAATTCTGGTAGGATAAGAACGGATATGTTGAAGTTTCTCAGGGCCTTGTTCCCCTTCTTTGCCATGACAAATTTCTCCACGTCCGGATGGTTGCTGTTCAGGATTCCCATGTTGGCGCCACGCCGAATTCCGCCTTGCTTGATAACATCGGTCATCGTGTCGAACAACATCATGAAACTGATCGGACCGGAGGCTACGCCGGAGGTTGAGCTTACGTAATCTCCTTCAGGTCTCAGATTGGAGAAGTTGTATCCCATTCCTCCTCCAGCCTTGAAGACCACGGCGGTCTGCTTCAATGTCTCCATGATGCTCTCAATTGAATCATCCACACCAAGCACAAAGCAAGCTGAGCCCATGCCCAGGACGTTGCCGAAATTCGCTATGGCTGGAGTATTGGGCATGAACTTCTTTGAAATCATCAAATCATAGAACGAGTCCACCGATTTCTCGTGCCTCGCAAACTGGCCGGATTGTAGCATCTCAAGGAATTGAGTCCATGAAACTTTCATGCTGGCCTCGCTATCAAAACGTTCGTACATTCGCTTGAGCGCTTGAAGATGGTACTTGTTCAACGGGTACTTGCCGATGCGGTTTTTCTCATCACACTGACTTGGATCGAATGCTTCTTTTTGGTGTGTCTTCTGTCCTTTCTTGAGATCGTGGACTGCTTCGTCATATAGTAAGTTAGGTAGGGCTGCGTGGATTGCGATTCTCGTGAATAGTTGCTTGGGTGTTTCAATCAGTTTACCAGTCTCATCTTTCTTGAGGTAGCGTGCCTTCAGAACTCTAAGGGCGTTAAGGTCGAATACTTTGTCAACTTCGTCTATCGACTCTTTCTCAAGGATACGTTGCTTTTCCAGTCTTATTTCGGCGCGTTTCTGACGATAGATTATGTATGCCTTGGCAACTTTTGCTTGCCCGTTCTCGACGAGTACTCTCTCAACAATGTCTTGGACATCTTCCACGGCAGGGATGGCTTCATTTCCGTATTTCTCATCGAGAAGATCCGCAACTCGGGAAGATAGACTGTCTGCGGTTGCTCGATCTCTGCCGCCCGTAGCTACGATAGCGCGATATATTGCGCTAGTGATCTTTTCTTTATCAAATGGGACAATTCGTCCGTCACGTTTTCTTATTTGCACGATTCGCAGACTTGTCCGAGTCTTCCGGTTCGGGGATCCAGCATAGGTTGACAAGCCGTTTTCACTCCTGAAAAGAGTTGAGGAACTCAGCTACTTGAGTGATCCACTTTAATAGTTTTCGACAAAATTGTATAAAATACTGTACCTTACTATCTCAGAAATGCGTTATGATATTCAATGCCCTTTCCGGAAATTCAACAGAAAATCGAGTAGGATAATGAATTTGACCATGCCGATTTATGGCAAAGCCTTTATTGATTCGTAAACCGGCCACAAGAGCCGGCTCAAGTTTCATTTGGCTTGGTCTTAACTTGTAGCGGGTCGCGTACTCCAGCCTGCTCGAAGGCCTTTAACCGCATGCGACATCCGCGGCATTTGTCGCATGGTGTTTGACCGTTTTCGTAGCAGCTCCACGTAAGTTCCAATGGAACCCCCAGCTTGACGGCCAGCTTCAACGTCTCGGTCTTGGTGTACTCGATGAGGGGATTCGTGATTTCTATCGCTCTGCCTTCCCACCCAGTCCTTGTTCCTATCCTAACCAGTTGATTCATGAGCTTGGCGAAATCGGAGCTTGCGTCTGGAAGTTCCTTTGCGTCATCAGCATTCGAGCCGAAGACCACTTTATCTGCACCCAGCGTCTCAGCGTAGGCTATCGCGATACCATAGAAAACTATGTTTCGCGCCGGAATATAGGCTGAGGAGACTTGACGTGATGGCGCGGGATGATAGCGTCTCTCTAGATCTCTATAGAACGGAGCCAGGACGCTAATATGCTCCTTCACTTGGGCCGCAGAAGCTAGTTTTCTTGAGATCTCAGCTTCTTTGTCAAACGCTTCATCATAAATGACGTTCAATGTGTAAATTTCTGTTGTTTTCTGCTTCGTCAGGTACAATGCTGTTGCCGAGTCAATTCCTCCCGAAAGGAGTACTATTGCTTTGGTCATGTACCAGATCTCCAGTAGAAGGCTGTGCTCTTTCTCATAGTTACCGAGGTACAAAAGCAGTCAGCCAAGCGACGCTGCCAGATCGCAAAGTGGTCAGGTGATGCAGCCAGTCGTTTCAACGTTTCGTGGTAGCCAATGCGTCTTTATTGGCCACTTGGCCTTTACTGCAGGGAGTTGAGGTAAGACTCACACTTGCTCATCATCCATATATCGGATATCCACTGCGGTCCAGAATTTCAGAAGGCAGCGTTTGAACCAGCCGCTGAAGAGATCAACGCTCTTGATCCAGACGCCGTCGTTGTGACGGGAGATCTCACTGAAAACGGGTTGCTATCCCAGTACAGAGCCGCTAAGGAAGCTCTGGATTCCATCAAATGCAAAACGAAGGTCATTTGCAGCGGAAATCATGATTACCGCTCCACCGGTTACCTTCTCTTCAAGAAGTTCTTTCCTTCACCCAGAATTGTAAGAGCAGACAAATGTATCTTTGCGATCGTTAGCACGGCACGACCGGAGCGAAACGATGGAGAGGTAGGTCATAGACAAGTCATCTGGCTGGAACGCGCCTTATCCAAGTACAAGAGAATGTTGAAGATCGTCGTAATGCACCATCATCTGATCCAGGTGCCCGACACAGGGCCGGACAATATTCCAGTCGTTGATGCGGGCGACACGTTGCGTGGCATCCTTTACGCAAGGACAAATTTAGTGCTGGGTGGGCACCGGCATAGACCATGGAGATGGACCCTTGGCGGCACCCAGATCATACACGCGGGTACCTTATCTAGTGAACGTCTAAGGGGATTCTACTCCCACTCTTACAACATACTAGACGTCAGAAACTACTCCATACGAGCTCAACTCAAGATCGTTCGAGGACATTCTATGAGTTTTGACGAAGTCGTGAAGGGACGTACTAGACTCCCCGCGTTGCCTAGTCGATGAACTTGCTTGCTGACGCTGCTTTCACTTTCAAGTGTTCACAAAACTAGAGTCGGTTTAAGTTAAATGAAAATTAGGTAGTGACTTGTTGGAGGGAGGGGGAGACCTGGGAATATATCGAGCGTTGTCCCGCCCTCTGTGCAAGCTTAACGTGCCTTCATGAAGATGTCGATTGACTCCTTTCGGCATTGGGGGCATATCTTCAGGTGGTATCTGTCGTTTGGCAGGGGTTGGTGGCACCATTCGCATCTCTTGATTCTAGGGGTCTCCATCTCAGGGATTTCTTCGAACAGTAACTTTTCGAGGTCTTCGACCAAATTTCATTTCCTTCTTATTTCTGGCCCATACCACGTTTGCTTATGCAAACGAGGCAAGCAGGTAGTACAAGTTAAAGGATGTAAAAAGAATTAACAAGGTTTATATGAAACCTATGTAATCAAGTTATACAAGATATCAAGCTAAGCGGAGTAAACCTGTGAGCTGATTATCTTGGCAAACAATGCTGTCCTGATTCGCGGTATGGATCGCGAAATCTACAACATGGTTGTAGCCAAGGCTAAGCAACAGGGAAAGAACGTGGCTGAGCTCGTAAACGAGGCGCTCAGCCAATATCTGAAGGAATCTCCAGCTGAAAATCATAATGTGTTTGACACGAAGAAGCTAGTGATAGCTGGCTCAGTACTCCTCTCCAAATCAGACATCGTGGGGCTGCACAAGGAGCTGGGTAACTTCCATCTTGAGAACAGCGGGGAACTCACGTTTGACAAGGATGTTGATTGGGAAGCCTTCCAGAAGATTGAGCGAATCCAGAATACAGGCAAGCTTCGCGTCCCAACTGACGTGCATCACTTCGCTCTCCTGAAGGCCGGGCACGTACGCGGGGAAGTAGAAAAGTATTAGATTGGACCTTTGAAATTGTCAGGTATGTAGCCGATTTTACGTGGTCTCGACGCCGAATTTTCCTGTCTCCCACAGCTCAATTTTGACCCTATTGCTGAATGAATTACTGAGCTGTTCTTGTATGTGCCGCGCCATGGTCTCACAGGTCATGTTCCCTAAGTCGCGGTGGTCATACTTCTCGTTAACGAGCTGGTCGACTCTGCGCTTGATCTCCTCGAAGTCCAGCCATTCGCTGCTTCGACCGTACACTTTGACAAGCAGCATGTAGTTGTGGCCATGCATTCGACCACATTTCGGATGTCCCGCAATGATGTGCGCGGCTGCAAACTCTCGCCTATACAGCCGCGCTATATCAGGCTCATTGGAAGTCAACGCTTTGTCTACACATCCTTTCTCAGCATTTCGAAGAATTCATTCCGGGTTTCGAACTTCTTGAACTGTCCTCGAATCTCAGAAGTTACAATGTTGGCTCCGCTCTTCACACCTCGCATTTCCATACAAAGATGCCTCGCTTGTACGACTACCACCACGCCATACGGGTGTAGAGTCTCGTTCAATGCGTCAGCAATTTGTTTCGTCATACGTTCTTGTAGTTGAAGCCTCTTGCTGAAACAGTCAACAAGTCTAACAAGTTTCGACAACCCTACCACTGCCCTCGATGGAATATACCCTATATGCACCTTTCCATGAAACGGCAGCAAATGATGCTCACATAGACTGAAAAAACCGATATCCTTAGCCACCACCATTCCAGTAACTTCACTCCATTCTCTGGCAAGAATCTCTTTGGGATTCATCAAGTATCCTTCAGTGAGTTCCGCATACATATCAGCAACACGCCTTGGAGTATCCTTCAACCCTTCGCGCTTAGGGTTCTCACCAATTACCTCAAGCAGCTCTCTCGTAATCTGCCTCATTCGCTCCTTATTCATAGCCCGTACACGCCAACTTGCGTTGAATTGAGTGATGTCACTTATCAAAGCGGCGCTAACACGATCAGCAACAACGAAATCGATTATTAGTGAATTAGACTCTAAACCAGATCGAGATTTATCATCCAGTCGTACATCGTCTTGTAGTGACTGCATCTTCGGAGGTACGGCTCTGACAAAGAATCGAATACTGCCGAGGGAATTCTACGCTAGAGACACCCTTCAGGTTGCAAAGGATCTCCTTGGAAAACTCCTCGTCAGAACGAAAGGGCGCTCGCAAATGGTGGGGAAGATCGTGGAAGTGGAAGCGTACAAAGGCAGTGAGGATCCGGCGAGTCACGCGTACAGAGGAATAACACGAAGGAATGCCCCGATGTTCGCGGAGAGTGGTCACGCATACATTTACTTCACATACGGAAATCATTACTGTCTGAACGTTACAACCGAACGAAGCGGGATTCCCGGAGCTGTTCTAATTCGAGCGCTGGAACCATTACTAGGACTGCCGCTTATGAGGATCTTGCGCCCAGACGTGTCCGATCACGAGTTGACGAACGGTCCTGGCAAATTGACGAAGGCGTTGGGAATAGACCTGGCTCTGAATAACGTCGATATGACTAAGCGTGGCCCTCTCTTCGTTGCAGACGGAGCTCTAGGAGACTTCAAAATCAAATACACGCCCCGCATTGGAATAACACGCGGTACCGATCGTCTCTGGAGATCCTACGTGTCGGATAACCCGTTTGTGTCCAAGCGTTAAGCTTTGTCGAGTCTTCAAATCATGAGACCAGAAATCTGAAAGCATAGTACAGGTTACGGATCCGTTGCATGAAACTGAACTTGGTATGTCCTCGTCGTCGTCTGAACCCTACGGGCATCTCATCAGTCCTCACTCCTTCCTTTAGGCTTGTGACAAAGAGTTCAAGCTCTACTTCAAAACCGGTTGACTGCATTTGTGGATAGATTCGTTGAACGGCGTTCCGAGTTAGGACCCAATATCCTGTCTGGACATCTGTGAAGAGACGTCTGAACTTGGCGCCTAGAAGAAGCGACACGATCAGGTTCGATGCCAGACTCAACATATTCATGGCGTTCGGTTCTCGGGGACCGCGCGTTCTTGAACCCAATAGCACATCGGCCTTGCCACATTTAACCTGCACAACCATCGCAGCCATGAATGCAGGATCATTGGTTCCGTCACCATCAATGATGCAAAGCATTTGTGAATTGCTAGAGATGAACTCCCTCATCCCGGTGCGAACCCCACAGCCCTTGCCCTTGCCAAAGTCTTGTAGGATCACCTTAGCTCCGGATTCTGCTGCAATTTCACATGTCTTATCTATGCTGAAACCGTCAACGACCAATATGCTGCTGAAACCAATCGATTGCGCCTCTTGCACGAGCGCTCGTATTGCTTCCTCTTCGTTTAGGGTCGGGATCACGAGCAAAACGTCGGAGCAGTAAGTCAGATCATCTTTTTCAGTAACAACTTTCGGAACTACTGGCTCTGTGTTGGACACCATGCGTGCCACAAACATTCTGATATTGATCTGCGTCTTCCTGAGTCTCTATAGTTGGTCAACGGATCCGGCACTCGTTGAGCGTAACCTAATTTTCAGCCTTAAGAATCTTATAGAAGGACGAGTCTGGACGCTTGTCACAGCGATTTTCGTACACGCCAGTTTAATCCACTTGTTAGGGAATATGATTTTTCTTTACGTTTTCGGTAACACTCTGGAAAGCGTCACAGACCGGAAGCATATGTTGGCTGCATTCTTCCTTGGTGGTCTTCTGAGCTTTCCTCTTAGTCTACCATTCTTTCCCTCTGATGCGACCTTCATTGGTGCGTCTGCAGCTATTTTCACTTTGACTTCTGTTGTGATGTTGATCAAACCGTTACGGTTCTCATGGCTGCTCCTTATGCCTGTTGGACTAGTTGCGATCCTCTACTTTCTGTACAACGGCTTGGCTGTTTACTATCATCTGCAGAGTGATGTTGCGTATGTTTCGCACATTATTGGTTTCTCGCTGGGGCTTCCTCTCGGTATCGCTTGGAGTGCTCAGTGGAAGAGAAACCTACTGATCTCCATTGGGCTTCTAACCGCGTATTTCGTGATTCTATACTTGGTTATGCAGTACGTGCTGCCTTACCTTGCAAAGAGTGGACTACTGTAAGGATGATAGAAAGAAAAAAATCTCTAGGGAATTTTCCGCAGCTTTAATCGTGCTGCATATCAGTTTCTAGTAGCGGTCTCTTCCTCGGCCTCTGCCGTAGCCGCCTCTACCTCGACCCCTACCATAGCCACCGCCGCCGTAGCCACCACCGCCACCGCCGTAGCCACCACCGCCGCCGAAGCGTCTTCTTCCGCCGCCGTAGCCACCGCCGTACGATCGGTATGGCCTTTCCTCAACCTGCTTATCCGAGAGATTGTTCTGAGTGTTGACGTCACCGAGTGGTGTTGTTGATGGTTCAAGGGTTCCGTAGCGGCCTATGTTAAGTCGCATGGAGCCTTTGAAGGGACGCACGTAGCCGTTCTTTACGTCGACTGTGTCGCCTTCATTCACTTTGTCTATGTTGTCGTCCCATAAGGTCATGTAAATTGCTCCAGTCTCGTCTCCCACAAGGGCGTCTAAGACGCGGTGTGTTGTGCCGTCCTGGCGGGATATGGTCTCTCGTGCCTCACCCTTCTGAACGACTTTCACGGTTGTGTTCACTTGTTTAGAGTAGGGACCAAGTTCGCTGACTTTCACGCTAGGTGCCGAAGCTGCTGCTTCAGGGGTACCCGCTTGTCCTTCTTCCTCTGACATTTTCTAGTCTACTTCTTCTGAAACGGTAGCGGAAACACATCAGTGGGGCAGTCTTAAGCGTTATGATTTTCACTTTACGTTTTCTACAGAAGATCTGCTAGGTCGTCCACCCTTTCTAACACTAAATCTGGCCTAATCCTTGACCGGGCTATGGTATCTCTTTTCTCAACTCCGGTCAGTACTAGGACTGCGTGAACTCCCGCTCGGTGGGCTCCTAGGAGGTCAGTTTCTACTTGATCGCCCACCATAACGGCATTTGCGGCCTTTGCTTCTGTTAAGTGAAGAGCAAGCTTGAACATCCTTGGCGCTGGTTTACCGATCATAACCGCTCTCTTATCTGACCCATATTCAAGTGCTTTAATGATTGGGCCAGCGGACAATGCAGGACCATGGTCACTCATGTAGACCGCCCCACCGTAGCTTCCCACAAGCAGCGAGCCATCTCTCAAGTGCTTGAGTGCTTGATCCAATTTTTGATATGTGAGCTTCCGATCGAACCCAACTACCACAGCGTCTGGCCGAGACTCTACAGCATTATGCCCAGCCCCCTCGAGTTCACGCTTCAAACCGTCTTCGCCGACCAAGAAGAACGTCGCTTTGCCGAAACGTTGAGTGAGATACATTGCGGTTAGGTAGCTGGATGTTAGGATCTCATTGAAGTTGAAGTTAAAGCCGAATCTTCGGAGGTTATCAAGTACCTCCTGCCTCATGTGCGTAGAATCATTTGTTAGCACTGCAACTTTTCTTCCGGTCGCTTTGATCTTGGTGATCACTTCTCGACCACCCAGATAGCGTGGGTTCTCCTTCCCGACTGAGAGAACACCATCAAGATCAAAGAAGAACACACGTATCGATCTTAGTTTCATTCCGTCAGGCTCTCTTTTGAAGTTGAGAGTCATCTGAACTAAACCTTGTGGCTAAAGTAACATAGGCGATTATCAAAATAGGCTAAAGTTTACTCAAAACGGTCATCTTAGAACCACAGTCAAATCCACATACAAGACATGAGCGTCAATCATCAATTTGCATTTGATTACTGCGTACGTATGTCAGTTGCCCGAAGGTCTCGCCAAGAAGGTTGAGGTTTGGCTTCTATTGATCTTCAATCAATCATTCTTGCCAAATCGTTGGCTAATGTATTAATAGGTTGTTCACCCTGGTATGAACTGTAAACAGATCCATCTTTCCCTATGATGAAGAATGTTGGTGTTGAGTTGATTCCGAACTTGCTGAAGACTGTGCCTGATGAGTCGTACACGTAGATCAAATTCGAACTATAGTCTTTAATGAATTTGCTAGTATCTTGAGGTGTTGCTCCTTGCCAGGGACCCGCCACCGAGATAAATACGGCTTTTGAACCGTACTGCTTGTAAAGATTGTCGAGTATCGGAGCCATGTTCTGGCAGTGTGGACACCAAGGCTCCATGAATTCTAGAAGCACGACTTTCCCTCTGAATTGGGAAAGTGAAATCGATTGACCGTTCAGGCCGTTAGGTCCCACTTCTGGTAACGTGAAGTCAAGTGTATTTGATATTGCGTTCTGGGTCGGCGCAGGTTGAGAAAGTGAATAAACTGCCCAAACCGCAATGACGACTATGACCAGTGCGGCTAACTTCTCAGGTTTGCTGAGCCGTCGACCCCTAGCGTGATTTTGCCTGTTGTTGCGAGACAATGTAACCAAACCCTGCCTGAATTACGGGCAATGAAAACCTCAAATTAACCTTTCCTTGAAAACACACAGGCTTCAAACAGAATTGTATATCCATAATTGTTTCTAAGTATTTGTAAAGCTCTTACGTAACGATCTCCAAATCGAAAATTCCTATGACTTTGCTTAGTAAGAGAACAAGGAAGACTAAGAGACGGATGTCAGCTGTCAGATGAGCGCAGTGTGACGGAGTTGCCGCTAACCTTGGTTAGATAAGTAGGAGGATTCCTGCGAGTACGGCGAGTACGGCGCCGATTATGAATCCTCCACCAATGAATAGGCTGACTATGGCGGTTGGGAGAATCACAAACACTGAGAGGATTTTGAAACCGAAGAACATTATCACCATCGCCCCTATCAAAACTAGACCGAGCATGATGCCGAGGATGACTGCAAGAGGTCCAAGGGCCGGCAACCAAGTGAATATGCCTGACCAAAAATCGTAGAAGCTTGCAGAAAGGAGCGCAACGCCGTTGAGGAGTACTAGAGCCGCCGCTACACCGACGAGAGCCGCGGGTACCCACCAAAACCTTAGTGGCAAGGCCGGTTTAACATATGGCCCATACCATCCTGGTGGACGCGCGGCAGGAATTGCGCTGACTAACCCGGGTGAAAGTTGTGTAGGGACTGGCACGGTATGGAAACAGTTAGGGCAAAGGGTCAATCCGCTGTATGGCTTACTGCACGACGCGCATGTCCTACGCCCACAG
>Ga0187771_10001854_pt1 | contig 14520 bp, 17 predicted proteins | sample 0116_SJ02_MP15_1_FD_133139 | JGI IMG/M metagenome (GOLD analysis project Ga0187771, IMG submission 133139) | Tropical peat soil microbial communities from peatlands in Department of Meta, Colombia - 0116_SJ02_MP15_10_MG | ecosystem: Environmental > Terrestrial > Soil > Wetlands > Peat | place...
AAAACGAACTAGAGAATGCTTATCTACTACTGAGAAATATGATTTACAACAATCGTTTAAGAATCGAGGGAAGAACTTGCACATGAGAAAAGACGTGAAGGCGATCTCCACGCTCTTTGCAATAATACTTATCTTGCTCTCAGCGATAATCGGAGCCCTCATCGCCTACATGTGGACGATGGCACCGTTCTATCTGGAGCCCCAAAACAGCCTAGACCTGATCGTAACAGGCGTTAATTTTCCAGTCAACGACGCAAATCATTTCAACGTGTCAGTTCTGAACCCATCGCATTCAATCTCGGATGCAAACATAACGGCCATTTACATAACAGCACCTGGCTCGGCCAACGGGTCCAGCGTTACGGACTCCACGCCGGAGCTTCCATTCATTGTTCCCATAGGAACCTCTCAGACCTTCAACTGCTCGCTGCAATGGGGCAGTCTGGCTGGAACCGTTATCGCAGTCCACGTGTTAACCGCGAATAACACGGAGGCCGCGCTTTCCGTCCAGACGCAACAAGTAACCCTGAACGTTAACCCAAATTTTGACGCTACCAAAAGTGCCGCAAACTTCAACCTGACCGTCACAAATCAGCCTTCAGCGATTAACTTGACCCTATCAGACGTTTTGCTTAACTACAACTCCATTGCCGGAAACCTGAGCATAAAGGTTCCAGCGGCAATCCCAGCAAACCAGAGTCTAACGTTTACTTGTTTCATAAACTGGCAAGATCTCGTAGAACCTGTTGTCACAGTTGAAACGCTTGAAGGCTACACAGCTCAATCACAAGAAAACATTTCCTCGATCGACCTGCAAGTGACGAAGGTCAATTTTAATGAAACGAACACGAATGAGACTGACATAACACTATTCAACGCCCCGGACTCTGCCAATTCTGTAATCGTCACAAACATCACCCTGGCATATGGCAGCACTGTACCGTACGTAATTAGCGGAAACCTCTCAAGCCCAAGTCTCCCGATGGTTATCGATGTGAATCAAACCGTCGTTTTTGCGTGTGCTTGGAACTGGACAAACATCAGCTACCGTAACATCACAGTCACAGTGACCGCCAACACTGAAGAAGGGTTCGTGTCTCAGACGCAGACTGTCACAACACCTTTAGCGGTTGCAGCAAACATAAACAACGTAGTTTTTGACCTAAACAACACAGGCCTTTTCCTCGTAAACATGACCAACATGCCTTATTCGCTTGGCGCCATCAACGTGACAGAGGTAGACCTCAACCAAAACCAAACCGTTACCAGTGCAACACTGATGGCGCCAGGCGCACAATCAACTCTTACCTGTCTTTTCAACTGGTCAAGCTTCGTCGGACAAAACGTCACCGTGACAGCTTACTTTATATATAACTCAAACGAATTGCCACTCACTTACAACCTGACGCTTCCATACCTCGAAATAACCAATGCATCTTTCATCTATCTCTCACCAGGAAGTCCTTACTTAAACATCACAGTCTACAACAGCGAGTTTTCCCAAATCAACGAAACAGTGACCCAGATGAATGTCGTGGCCGCGAACGGGACAATGCCGATCTCCTGGCAATCCACAGGTGATGCGGGGCAACAGATTTCCATAGGTTCAGTCGTCGGAATGCTCTTTCCATGGGAATGGGAACCGTACGTTAGTCAAAATGTGACGATTACCATACAGACTGCGGACGGATACCAGACGTCTGCAACGTTTGTAGTAGGCTAGCCACTCCACAATCTTTATTTCATTTCTGAACAATTTCAGCCCCGAATGGTGATAAAATTGGCCAAAACGAAGCCGACCGAAAGAGTGCAAACAATCGAGTACGCGATTCGCGACGTCATCCCCTATGCGAAACAAGTTGCGAAAACAGGCAAGAAGATTTACTACCTAAACATAGGAGACCCAAACGCGTTTGATTTTGACACGCCGCCGCACATCAAACAAGCTCTGATAAGAGCCGTTGAAGAAGGAGCGAATCTCTACTCACCTTCAGAAGGGTTGCCTGAACTCAGAGAGGCAATCAGCCAGAAAGAGAAAAGAGTTAACGTCGTTGAAGTTTCGGCCGAAGACGTGATTGTTACATCAGGAATTTCAGAAGGCATCATGATGGTTATGGCCGCCCTTATCGATTCTGGAGACGAAATCCTTCTCCCAGGACCAACGTACCCGCCTTACATCTCGTACGCCAGGTTCTTCGGCGGAAAGCCGATAACATACGAAACAGTTGAAGAAGAAGGCTGGCAGCCAAACATCGATGACGTTAGAAAAAAGATTTCACCCAAGACTCGTGCAATAGTGATCATCAACCCAAACAACCCTTGCGGTGCGCTCTACGAAGGCAAAATGATAAAGGAAATAGTGGATCTGGCAGGCGAAAACAACGTCTTAGTCTTATCAGACGAAATCTACGACCAGCTGGTGTTTCAGAAAAAGTTTGTGAGCACAGCCCACGTGGCCGGAGACGTTCCAGTCATAGGCTTGAACGGCTTTTCAAAAGCTTACCTGATGACAGGCTGGAGACTTGGATACGTGTACTTCCACAGCCGAAGAGGCGAACTGCAAGAAATAAGAAACTGCATCGAGAAAGAAGCTAGAATAAGGCTGTGCGCGAATACGCCTGTCCAGAAAGCCGGAGTGGCAGCCTTGAACGGTCCGCAGGAACACATAAAAACCACAGTTGAAAAACTTCGGCAAAGAAGCCTCTTCGCTTGGAAGAGGCTGAACGAAATCGAAGGGGTCAGTTGCGCAAAACCTGAAGCCGCGTTTTACGTCTTCCCCAAAATCCATGAAGTGGGAAAAAAATGGAAGACAGATATGGAGTTCGTGTTGGATCTTCTAAGGGAAACCGGAGTGCTTTTCGTTCACGGATCCGGATTCGACCCAGTCTACGGTGCTGGACACGCTAGAGGAGTTGTCCTTCCGCCGATCGAGATTCTTGAAAAAGCGTTTGATGAACTTGAAGGCTTCATGAAGAAACACAAGTAAAAAGCGTAGGCCTGCATCAAAAGAGCGCGGGCCATTGTTAGATGGTTATTCCTTCCTTCGGATCTCGAACCATTCTTGAGAACTCTACCATCAGTCTTCTCACAATCGGACCTGGCCTGCCGTCGCCTATAGACCTTTTGTTTACTTCTCTTACAGGCACGATTTCCGCGGCTGTTCCAGTGAAGAAAACCTCGTCAGCGTTAAAAAGCTCATAAGGTGTCACGTTCTTTTCCGATACTTCATACCCTAACCGTCTAGCGAGAGTCTTAGCTGACTCCGCTGTTATTCCTGGTAAAGCGCCCGTACAACTAGGCGGCGTTTGTATCTTGCCATTCTTCACTATGAACACGTTTTCCGCTACACCTTCACAGACAAACCCATTCTTGTCAAGACAGATTGCCTCATCAACACCAGCTATGTTTGCCTCGATCTTTGCCAAGATGCTGTTGAGGTAGTTGAGAGACTTTATCTCGTGCGACGTTGCGTCCACAGGGTCTCTTTTGACCCATGAAATCATGGCAGTCACGCCGTTCGTTTTGGCGTCATCCTTGTGCATGGAGATCGTGTCAGTAATTATGATTATTGTTGGTTTTGTGCAGTTCTTCGGATTCACCCCGAGGTCCCCTGTCCCTCTCGTAACAACTAGGCGTATGTACGCGTCTCTCAACTTGTTCTTCCGCAACGTTTCCAACGTCTTCTGGATCAACTCTTCTTTGGTCACCGGAATCGACAGCATCAGCATGTGAGCCGAACTGTAAAGCCTGTTGATGTGCTCCTTCAGCTTGAAGACAACGCCGTCGTAAGCGCGGATACCCTCGAAAACGCCATCACCGTACAGCAGGCCGTGGTCAAAAACCGAAACCTTCGCTTCCGACTTCGGATAATATTTCCCGTCTATGTAAACCTGCAACTCCTTCTCCAAAGGTCTACCCCCCGAAACGAGAAGTTGATCTATCAAATTAAGGTTTCATATATCTTTTGGACAGAACTGACTTATCCCAGCATTCGCTAGCCGTAGAACTGCGGTCTTTTGGAAAGATATTTCGGCAATGGCAACGGTTTGAAGGGCTTGTCGCTGGTCATATTTTCAGTCTCCGCCATGAAATCCTTCAGTTTCAACTTGCGCATCTTCCCACTTGCCCGATCCCTGACTGGGAGCTCATCGGACTCTAGTTCTTTCTGGCCTACGACAATTATGTAAGGGACCCACTCCATTTCAGCTTCACGCACTCTTTTCTGCAGGGTCAGCGCGCGATCATCGATGTCCACTCGGACACGGTGAGCTTCCATCCCTTCGGCCATTTTCTCCACATTCCTGAGGAAGCTGTCGGATATGGGGATCAGCCGAACCTGTGTGGGAGAGAGCCAGAAAGGAAGCATTGGAGGCCTTCCTCTCTTCTGTTCTTTGTAGGCCTTCTCCAAAAGCGCATAAACGTCTCTCTCGATCGCGCCGCTCGGAGAACAGTGCAGAATCAACGGATATTGCTTCTCACCCTTCTCATCGACGAACTTTATGTCGTATCGTTTGGCGTTCTCAACGTCAATCTGGTCCGTTGAAAGAGCAGCGGCTTTGTCCTGATTGTCCACGTAGTTAAAGTCCCATTTCAGAACGAAGTAGAAGAATCGCTCACTCCACATCTCAACTAACACGGGTTTACCGAGAGTCTTCGCTAGGGACGCAATGAACCGCTTGTTTTCTTCATAGAAGTTTTTGGTGAACCGTATTCCCACTTCGTAGTCATCCTTGCCTATGCCTATCTCTTCTAGAATTTGCATGCACATCTTGAAACGTGTCACGAATTCTTTTCGGGCTTGCTTCATGTCTGTACAGAAGGCGTGACAGTCAGGCATGCTGAAAGCCCTAAGCCGTCTGAGACCCACCAACTCTCCGCTTTTTTCTCTCCTGAAGCTGTAACGGGTTAACTCGTACACTTTCATTGGCATGTGTTTGTAAGAGAACTGAGCGTCATGAACCATCAGGAACTGCCCGAAACACGCGGCAAAACGCAGGAACAGCTCCTTGTCCTCTGACTTCAGTAAGTATTGCCTCGCCGGAAAACGGTTCACGTAATCTGCTAGGCTAGGATGATGAAAGTCGTACATTACAGGAGTCTCGACTTCCATCGCACCGTACTCGTTCATCTTGGCGCCCACAAACTGCTCCAGTAGAGATTTGATCAGCCTGCCCTTCGGGTACCAACGGATGTTTCCGGGGTCGCTTCCAAGCTCGTAATCAGCGATTTCCAGCTTTTTCATCAGCGTCACATGGGGCGGCATCTGCTGGCTGGCTCTCACCTTTGATATTTCATACCTTGCGAATTTTTCAAGGTCTACGCGCCCCTTGAAATTGAACTCTTCGACCGGCAACATTTTTCCGTCAGGCCGAAGGATGTGCCAGGATGACCTCAGTTTTTCCTCGGCCTTAACGGCCTCAGAAACCTTCTCTTCTTCTTTTATCTCCTTGGCTTCTACGGGCAGTATAACTCGAGACTGCTCTGCAAGAGGGTGACCTTTGACTGAGACCGTGAACTGTTTGTTCCAGCCGAAGGGTGCACGAAATGTCTCTATGCCCTTCTTCTTCGCATAAGCTTCCATGGCCTGAACAGTTTTCAACGCTTCTGACGGCCTGGCAAGCCTGCTGCTCAGATGAGCGTACGGGTATATCAAAATGCGGTTCGCGCCCAGTTTTTCGAGGAAGGCCTGAACTTCGTCAACAGCCTTCTGAGCGACTCTAGCATCGTCACCGTCTTCAACGGCCGTGAACAGAACGATCAGTTCTTCTAATCGGACCTCTTTCTTCTCGGCTTCCTCGGCCAATGCAATCTCTTTCTGAACAGGCTTGTAAGCGATAAAGTTCGCATGCAACTGCAATATTCGCATTGAATGTCTGTCCTCCAAAGTCTACGGTTTGTAGCGCCACTGCTCAATCTGCTTGTCTTTCTTCGTCTTCTTCTTATACGCCTTGTAGTGCTCCTTGCACAGGTAAGCGTGCCTTTCGCTGCCAACCCTCAAGCCTGCGGCCCTGACCTTTTCAGCCGAAAGCGAACGTACAGCATCTTTGCCACAACTCAACACGCTGCATTTCACTCCCTTGGCGACACGTCCCAAAGACTTTGCCTCTCATATACGTGGTTTTGATGAATTACAGTATACTTCATTCCTTAATTTGTTTTTCATAGAGGACGTGGGCCCTTCGGATGATTTCTTCTCTGTCACCGAAGAATGTCGGACCCATACCTTCGACAACTAGCGAAGCGACTGCTGCCCCGACGCATGAACACCACGAACAATCTTCCCCACGAACATACTCTGCCAAGAAGCCTCCGATGAAAGCGTCTCCAGCTCCTGTTGGGTCAATAAGCTTCTCAGGCTTGTAGGCTGGAACATTATGGATTGCCCCCTCAACCGAAACCGCCGCTCCCTTCGCACCCAAAGTGGTTATTACAATCTTGACACCGTGATCGTGTATTGCCTTCACGGCGGGTTCAAACTCTGAAAGACCTGTCACAGCCCAGAGTTCACTGAGCGAAGACTTGAAAATGTCTATAAGTCCCAATACACGCTCGTCCAAGTGCGGCCCAAGAGTAACGTTCCCGTTCTCGTCAAACCGGCGTACAAACCCCTGCGGATCAAGAGAGGTGATTTCACCACAGTTTCTCAGCTTCTCGACAACATCGTATCCAATCTCGCCAGCTATGGGTCCGATATGAACAGCTTTAGCCCTCGGAGGGTTCAATATATCTTCAACGGTGATTGGGGACATTCTGCACTCTGACCGCAAGACACGGTCTGAAAAATCGCTGTTGTATTTCAGTTCAATACGTGTGGTGTGCGTTCCATCAACTTTCAGCAAATTCGATAAGTCAACACCCTCCTGCTCAAGCCACCATTTGTAGGCTTCTGGAAAGTCACTGCCGACCTTAGAAATAACTGAAACTCTGGCGTCTAGGCGCCTAGCAGCAAAGGAAACGTAAGTCACTGAACCGCCTAAAACGACGAACGGAGTCTTGCGATCAGGCAATAAAATCGAATCTACGGCAAAGTGTCCTGCTGAAACAATGTCGAACACGCGCGAACCTGACCTCGCCTAGCATATTGGGCCCAAGTAAACTTAAACTAGACGGAACCTCACTGTTTTTCAGTCCGCGCACGGAGGGTGAACAAGTTCCAAGTATGTTCCTTAGGGTTTCTTCAACTTTCCTCGTTGCAACGACCTTTCTTGAATCCATCGCTTAGCGATCCTGCGTTTCGTAAAAGCTCGCGAGTTAGCGTTTTGAGTAAGAGGTCAAATGCTAGAATTTTGATTGTAGTAGAAGAATTGCTTTGGCTAGGTCTCCGCCACTTTCTTCTAAGGCTCTCCTGGCTTCATCTGGGCTCTTGCCGGTCTGGTCGGCGACAAGTCTTACGTCCTCCTCAGCTATTCCTGAAGGCTTACGCTCTGCGGCTTTTTCAGAGATCTTGCCGCCTGTCACTTGATAGATTTTCTGGCCTTGTACCTCAAGCACCGCAACTTCAGGTTCTTCGATGGTGATCTCTTTTGCGCTTGTTTTTATGACAACCTGTTCAACATCTGCAACAGCGTCCATGCTCATGCCCATGCGTTGCATCATGCGTCTTGCTTCACGCGGATTGACACGTCTCTGCACATGATTCACCCTTGCCATCTAACCTTTATGTGTCAAAACTCATAAACTTAACCTTCATCGGTACATCCACGTCGAACCTTGACGGCGACGCCGCGCTTGAAAGTTTTCATCTCTTCACCAGACAACATGGCCCGACCGACCGCCAAGACCTTATCGTCGCTGTCGAGCACGACTACCTCGTCCTTCGCTCGGATCTCCTGATCAGCTTTCACGACGTGCACTGCAAACACGTCGCCACCTTCGGCAATAAACTTTGAGACATCGTCTTGAACTCTAACAAAGCACTTTGCAGATGCTTCGCCTTCAACGATCCGTGTTGCGCCTCTGATGCTCAGGGAAAGCATACCATCCGTCGGACGCATGGTTGCGAGCCGTTTCCCGTCCAGATATATGTACCGGATTCTTCTGGTCCTTCTCGAAAACATAATTTTCACCCTTTTGGGAAAAAGCTCCGCGCCTACGCCTCTACCAAACTGATAGTCTGCAACGGCCCTCACTCGCTTCAGAGCATCCTCCAACATTGATCACTGCCAGGTCGTCTAGTGAGTTCGACAACTATAAACACGACCCTTTGTAATAAAAGCAGTCTAGGTGTGCAATTAGTTGCGATGCGAAGTCTGCGGATGCAAGATCCCTGGCAAATCATTCAACGTCATGATCGAAGGGGCAAGACTCACGGTGTGTGGCGAATGTGCAAAGCACGGCAAGATCTGCTACGACGAGCCCAAACCGAAACAGGTTTTTTCGAAGCCCAAGGTGGCGCCAATCGCGTTCAGAGTCCAAACTAAGCCATCGACGCCGCCAGTCGACACGAGCGTGGAACTGACGGAAGATTACGGCACGAGGATAAGAAAAGCAAGGGAGAAGCTCAGGCTTTCACATGAGGAACTGGGGAAGAGATTGAACGAAAAGGTGTCGCTTCTCAAAAAGATTGAGACTGGCAAGATGACGCCCAGCGACAAGCTTGCAACAGCGTTGGAGCACATTCTCAAGGTTAAATTAATAGTGCCCAGGGAAGAGGAAAAAGTTCCTCAGGCGAAGATGCTCAGAGCGCCAAGCCGTGAACTGACGCTCGGAGACCTCATTCATCTCAAGAAGGGAGGCAGCGACGAGGAGGAAGCTGCAGGACGAGAGCAATCATAGTTCAACGCCGGCAGCGGTCCGAACCATTGGCACTTGATGAACTTGACAGCTTAGCACAAACAGCAAGCTACACGGTTGTCGGCAGGATGGAGCAGGTCAAAGAACCTGACGCACGTTACCAGATAGGCGCTGGAAAGGTCGAAGAACTCGCCGAACTTGTTAAGAAAACTGGCGCTGAAAAAATCATATTCGACAACCTTCTAAAACCCTTGCAATCCTATAACCTGGCAAAAGCGACCAACGTTGAGGCCATCGACCGCTTCCAGCTCATACTGGAGATCTTCACTAGAAGAGCTACAACATCTGAGGCACAGATGCAGATCCACCTTGCAAAGCTACAGTACGACCTCACGCAGGCAAAAGAGAGAGTGAGACTGGCAAAGAGGGGAGAACAGCCTGGGTTCATGGGGCTGGGAGCCTATGAAGTTGACGTTTACTATGAAAGCGTTAAGAGAGAAGTGCATGCCACACGAAGAAGACTAAAGAAGTTCAGGGGAAAGCGATTACTGCACCGCGAGAGGAGGGCCGAGTTGGGCTTCGCGTCAATCTCTATGGCGGGATACACAAAAGCAGGAAAAAGTTCTCTTTTCAACGTTATTGCAAAAGAAACAGTTCCGGTAGACACAGCGTTGTTCACGACGCTTTCAACAACGACGAGGCTTATCACTTTCTTCAAGAGGAAGTTCTTGCTTACAGACACTGTGGGTTTCATAGACCGGTTGCCGTTAACACTCATAGAGGCTTTTCATTCAACTCTTGAAGAAACAATCTACTCTGACCTCATACTTGTGGTGGTAGACGCAAGTGAACCGATGAGCATTATGGAAAAGAAACTTTCAACATGCATGGAGACGATAGAGCAAATCGGAGCAGGAGGGATACCAACGATAACCGTGCTGAACAAGATCGACTTGGTCTCGAACGCGGACATTCAGCAGAAGATCGAAAATCTCAGGGACAGAGCCCAAACGCTGGTTCCAATATCAGCGTTGTACGGAACAAACATCGAGCATTTAGAACAAGAAATACTGAACAAATTTAAGGACAACGTGAAAGCCTCATTCACGATAGCGGTAACGAAGGAAACGATGCCCTTCATGGCTTGGCTCTACAAAAGTGCTCATGTGGAAGCAGCAGATTACGCGGGAGACTCAGTGCACGTGGTTTTTGAAGCAAGCCCATCGTTCGCTGAAAAGGTAAGGAATCGTGTAGCTAAAGAATTCGATGGGAAAATGGAGAAAGTCTAAAAAGGAGAGAACATGCCTCAAGTGGTCGTTCTGAGATGGGGTCATAGACCTCAGAGAGACGCAAGACTAACATCGCATGTTGCACTGGCGGCCAGGGCTTTCGGAGCTGCTGGCTTAATACTTTCAGACATAAACGACGCCAAGATCAAGGACTCGATTGAAAAAGTCACTCGAGAATGGGGAGGTCCCTTCTTTTTTGAGATGGGAACTCCTTGGAAGAGAGCTGTTCACAGTTGGAAAATCAAGGGCGGTCTGGTTGTCCATTTGACGGCTTATGGAGAAAACGTTGAAACTAGCGATGTAATAGAGAAGATCAAAGCATCAGGAAAAGATGTTTTGGTTATCGTTGGAAGCCAGAAAGTGCCTGGTGAATTCTTCTCCGAAACCGTGTCAGACTTCAACATGGCAGTCGGAAACCAGCCGCATTCGGAATGCGCAAGTTTGGCGGTTTTTCTTGATCGTTTTTTCGAGGGAAAGGAGCTGACGAGAAGGTTCGAGAACGCGCACGTCAAGATCATTCCTCAAGCAAGGGGAAAGAAGATCTTGAATGGATAGATGGTGGACTCTGCACTTTTCCAAAGAGATTTAAGGTCGAACCCTGCACAATATAAATATAGAGAACCAGCGTTGAAGAGGGATTCAAAAGGAACACTATGTTGTCCAACATAGACGACGCAACACTGACGAGAGTTGCGCAAGCACTAGGCGAGGAGGACGCCATCAAGCTCATTGAAATCCTCAAAAACGCAGAGGAAACAACAGACGATGAGATAGCAAGTAAGACAGGCATAAGACTGAACTCCGTGCGCAAGATTCTGTACAAGCTTTATGACCATTCTCTTGTAAGCTTGAGACGAACACGCGACCCGAAGACTGGCTGGTTCATTTTTCATTGGAGGCTACAGTCAGACCAGCTGGAAGGTTTCATACAGAGCCAAAAACGCCGGGTTCTTGAAAAACTCAACGTTCGACTGGAGTTTGAGAAAAACCATGACTTCTACTATTGCTACACGCCCGGATGTAAGCGGATTCCGTTTGAAGAAGCTGTGGAACTGGTTTTCAAGTGCCCGACATGCGGAAAATCTCTGATGCACTACGACAACGACAAGATCCTTGAAGCATTGGAAAAGAGGGTCGAAACACTAAGGAAGGAGCTTGGTGAGTGAAAAGCTCCCTACTAGAAAAGAAGCACTGCAGTTTCTCAGGCAGAGCGGCTGCCGCGAGAACGTTGTAAGACACGCTGAAAAAGTTTCCGAGCTTGCCTGCGAGATCGCTGAAGCATGTCAGAAAAGCGGTTCTCATGTTAATCTGGAACTGGTTGAGGTCGGTGCACTCTTACATGACATTGGAAGAGGCAAGACGCATAGTGTCCATCACGCAGTGGTCGGGGCAGAAATCGCAAGGTCCTTGGGTCTTCCGGATCAGGTCGTATCAATTATCAAGAAGCACGTGGGCGGCGGGATAACGGCCAGAGAGGCAAAGAAACTCGGGTGGCCTAAAGACGTGTACGTTCCGCAGACGCTTGAAGAAAAAATCGTCTGCTACTCGGACAAGCTTATTGAAGGCTCGCGCCGCGTTCCATTAGAGAAAACGATAGACCAGCTTTCGCAGGAGTTGCCGCCGGCTGCCATTGAGAGAATATGGAAACTTCACGAGGAAATGTTGGCTCTGGTCGGCGACTACGATTGCCTTCCATAACCCTGCTTACCAGAGTCTACAACAATTCTCGGTTAGGCCAAGTTGACGGAAACTTAAGGTCTTTGTTGAAAGGGTTGAACGTTAAGACCAACATGCTTGAGGCCGATTCACTCGGGTGGGTTCACGTTTCGATTTCGGGCGAAGACGAGAACGTGGCCATCCGCTATCTGGCTGACAACATTGGGCTTTGTCCAGCAGGCTTGGAAAAGATTAGGAAATTTTCAACGCTCAAAGGATACGTTACGGACCCATCGAAAAGTAAGAATGAGCTCTGGGTCGACGTAGGAGTTTCTTCACCAAGCCACGTTGATGCTGCCGTGTCGTTGAATCAACTGCAGGCCCAGTTGGGAGATGGGAGGAAGATTGCACTGGGCAAGATGGCGGAGCTTTTCGGTTTCTGTGGAAACCTACCGTTGCAGCTTAGAGTTATGAGCGCTGACCTTGAGAACAAGTACATTGAAGCTGAGCTCTCGGAGAACCAGCTGGAACAGTACGCAGAGTGGGCGCGTTCACTGCTCGACAGACTCTTGGTTCTCGGAGCTTCCTATCACGAAGTGATGTCGGCTATAGAAAGAGCAGAATTTAACCGTGACATCGTCAGGTCGAGTCCTTGGGAATGTTTGAGCATGCTGTCTTGTGTAAGTTAGGCACGGATGCTGCTGGTTTGATTCCAAGGATGGGAAAGAATCTGAGAAAAGCGGTCTTCAGCGTTTTTAACCCGAGAAAGATTCTTGCGTTGTTCGGCGACGATTCAGCACTGTTTGCTTCCTAGAGGACGAAGTGGGCACCGATGAAAATCAGCAAGCTATTTACTGCTGGAGTGCGAGCGTAATTTTGAAGGTTCTCAGCGTTCTCTCTTCCCTTGAATGAATTCTTCAACAGCCTGCTTGGCCAAGGAGTCTGGAACCTGAATCGGAGGGTGCTTAAAGGCGTATGAGGATATGCTCAGCAATGCTCCTCCGATCTTGCGGTCCAATGCAATTTTGACCGCTCGTATTATGTCGATCACTACTCCCGCGCTGTTGGGTGAGTCTTCAACCTCAAGCTTAACGGACATTGTCAAGGGTCTGTCGCCGAATTTTCGGCCCTTCAGCCACAAGTAGCAGATTTTCTTGTTTCCTAGGAACGGCACGTAATCTGAGGGTCCTATGCGAGTGGGAAGGTCGTAAGGAACCATGCTCGTCACTGCTTCAGTCTTGCTTATTCGTTTAGTCTTCAATCGTTCCTCGACCGTCATGTTGAGGAAGTCGGTGTCTCCTCCGAGGTTCAGCTGGTAGGTTTCGTCGATGATTACACCTCTGTCAACGCAGAGTTTCGCGATGCTTCGGTGAAGTATGGTGGCTCCTAACTGGCTTTTAATGTCGTCTCCAGCGATCGGGAGTCCTTTTTCCTCAAACTTTTTGCTCCATGAACCGTCCGAAGCGATGAACTCGGGCATGCAGTTGATGAAGGCGCAGCCAGCGTCCAAGGCTGTTTGAGCATAAAATCGAGCGGCCTTGTGGCTTCCCACGGGCAGATAGTTCACGAGGATCTGTGCTTTGGACTTCTTCAAAACGTCGACGACGTGCTCGGGGCCAACTTCGTTCTTGTAGACGTTGAACACCTTCTTCATGTGTTCAGCGGCCCCGTCGAGAACTGGTCCTCCCGTGACTTTGACGCCTAAGCTTGGCACGTCTGCAAATTTCTCGCAACAGTTCGGTGCGGTAAAAATGGCTTCAGACAGGTCTTTTCCGATCTTGTCCTTATTCACCTCGAAGGCTGCGACGAACTTCACGTTCCTTATGTGGTATGGGCCAAAATTGACGTGCATCAAGCCTGGCACATTCCTATTTTCCTCCGCGTTCTTGTAATAATGGACTCCCTGGATGAGGGCCGATGCAGAATTTCCGACACCCACCAGCGCGACACGAATTTCTGGCAAGCTACACTTTCTCCTTCAACACTGTTTGGTTTAGGCTTTACAGGCGTCTGCTGTATAACTTTTCTGGAAAGGCAAAATTAAAATGGAACTTAAACCAGTTAGACAACACGAGAGAACGGTGAACGTTATGAGTGAAGGCGAAGTTGCAGTTAAATACGAGCCTTTCAAAGAGATCGTGGTCATGGAGAAGGATTACTTCGCGAGCGCTGATGAGATAGCAAGGTTTGCGTCTATAATCGCCGGCGGCAAAGCTGCGGGCCTGTACTGGGCTGAAGGCGTGATTTTTCTCTACTTTCCTTTGCCAGCATCAACAGAGGTCACAGCGAAAATGCTGGTTGAAAAGGGCCGCGTCTACTGGAGTTTCCTCGGCTATTCCTTTATGCCTAAGTACCTGCCGGTTATCGAGACGCGAGAAAAAATGATCGTGCCCGTTGTCGACATGACGTCTAACGCCGTGATCAAGAAAGTTGCAGTTTGGCTGAAAGAGCAAAAATAGACCATTCTTAGCCCCCAGTTTTTCTTTCAACGTCCAAACATGATGCTGGAGTCTTGATTGCTTGAAGACGCTGCGCTTGAAGGGAAGAGTCTCCTCGGGCAAAGGTCAAGGAAGAGAATTCGTAAATCTTTCTTGGGCTAGAAAACAGATAGAAGAAAAGTTGGGTTTCACGCCTTACTCTGGAACATTGAACGTAAGGCTTGACGGGGAGAGCATCAAAATGAAGGGGGTCCTGATGAACGCGACAGGAGCAGAAATCTTGCCTGCTCCTAGCTATTGCCGCGGAAGAATCTTCGAGGCAAGCATAATGAAAGTGAAGTGTGCAGTTGTCATCCCTGAAGTTCCCGATTATCCAGAGGATGTCGTTGAAGTGATTTCATCAG
>Ga0187771_10001855_pt1 | contig 14519 bp, 14 predicted proteins | sample 0116_SJ02_MP15_1_FD_133139 | JGI IMG/M metagenome (GOLD analysis project Ga0187771, IMG submission 133139) | Tropical peat soil microbial communities from peatlands in Department of Meta, Colombia - 0116_SJ02_MP15_10_MG | ecosystem: Environmental > Terrestrial > Soil > Wetlands > Peat | place...
AATTCGGTTACCACGCCGATGACATGGCCCTCATCGTCCGTCACTGGCAGTCCGCTGATGAACCCGGAAAGCATCTTCTGCGCCAGGCTGGTGCAGGTGGCGTTCGTTTTGGCCGCGATCACGCGCGTTTCCATGATTTCGCTGACTTTCATTGCTGGATTCCTCCGGATCATGTTCCTTAGCGATGCCCCACGATCTTTGCGCTTAAAGAGCTGTCTTCCCGCAAAGATTGCGAAGATCGCGCAAAACTCGCAAAGAAAAAGTGAACCCGGTTAGGTTCACGCTTTCCTTCGAGATTTCTTGACAACTCGCGGCGAGAAGCTTGGCTGGTTTACCTGAACTTCTCGCTGCCTCGATCACAACGACTTGAAAACGAACTCGAGGTTCTTGGTTTCGTTTGCGCCAATGGTGATCTTCTGGATGCTCGTACCGAACTTCTCGTGCCACGCTTCGATGGTGTAAGAGCCGGGCGGCAGATTGCTCAGATCGAAGCTACCGTCCTTTCCGGTCACCGCAAAGTACGGGTGCTTGAATACGGCCACATAACCGCGCATCCAGGGATGGACGTTGCACTTCACCAGAATTGCGATCTCCTCGCGGGGAAAAGCTTCAGCCAGCTTGCTTCCGGGCAGCTCGGCCTTGTTCCATTCCCGATTGTTAGCCGGAACGGGGTGAATGTTGTGAGCTGTGGAATCCTCGTTGATCATTTCCAGCGGCTGGTTTGCGCGCAGGGCCAAGACATGCGGAAGGAACAGGCAGCCTTTTTGATCGACTACCACGGGCTGGGTCGGGGGATCAAATTTGCGGTCACCCAGGCCCTCCGAGACGAAGACAATCACGTTCTGCAGGTTTCCCTTGGAGTCGGTCATGATTTCTTGCGCGAATACCGGGCCTGTGTGCTGTTTGGCACAACTCGGATCCGACGCCATGTTGATCGGCTTCTGAGGCGGCACAGTGCCTTGAAATTTGACTGTGCCTTTCACGCTGGCGCCACTGCCGGCACTTTCGGACGGCGGGCCTCCCGCGTTGGCAGTCTGCCTGCCCAAGGTTAGTGTCGCTAAACTCAACGCAATGGAAAGAGTGAGTCTGCTTCTCGTCATCCGGTTTACGGCTCGGTGAGCGCGCCTCCTTATATGTTTGGTCGCTGTCGTTACATGCCAAAGGCACGCCGTGTACCAACTGGGGCGCAAAGCGAGAAAGTTATTCTCATGCGCAATTAAGCTCGGTCAGATCAATGATTTAACTAACGGATGAAAAGAAATGATGCGGCAGATCGGGTACGTGAATGGCAGATTGTGGGACACATTTGTCCCAGGTATAACGCGAGCGAGAGGCACTGGATTTTCAGTGTTTATTTAAGGTTAACCACAATCTTATCGATAGAGACACGCTTGTCTCAGCTATGTGACAATAATGTCTCATGCGCTAGTCTTGCGGGTGAGATTGGCGAGTTTGTGCTTTGACAACAACCGATGAAACGTTCTTCGCGGTAGATTGGCGAGTGCGGCCGCACGCGATACGTTACCCTTCGCTTCCGAAAGGTAGCTGGCCAAGGCTTGTCGCTCAAACTGCTCGATGGCGATCGCTTTGCTCGCCATAAATCCCTTCTGCGGTTGAAATCCGGGGAGGTCTTGCACGTGAATGGGAAGATGCTCGGCTTCAATCAATGAAGTCGATGTCAAAACTACGGCGCGCTCGATGACGTTTTCCAGTTCGCGAAGGTTGCCGGGCCAGGAATAATTTCTGAGCAGCGCAATGGCTCGCGGCGCAATGGACTCCACATGCTTATTCACCTTGGCTCGCGCCCGCTGTAGGAAGTATTCGGCGAGGAACGGAATGTCTTCCGTCCGCTCACGAAGGGGAGGAAGTGTAATGCTGAAAGTGTTGATGCGGTAAAACAGATCCTCCCGAAATGCACCATCGCGGATGGCTTTTTCGAGATCCCGATTGGTGGCTGCGATGATACGCACAGATACTTTATTCGTGCGCACATCGCCAACGGCTCGAATCTCGCCAGTCTGCAAAGTCCGCAAGAGCTTGGCTTGGATTTCTAAAGACATGTCACCAATTTCGTCAAGAAACATCGTTCCGCCGTCAGCTTTTTCAAACAACCCTTTGCGATCGGCATAGGCGCCGGTGAAAGCGCCACGTTTGTAGCCAAAGAGCTCACTTTCCAGAAGAGATGGCGATAAGGCAGTGCAGTTGAGCGTAACGAGCGGCTGACTACTGAGCGCGCTATGACGATGGATGGCCCTGGCTACCAGTTCTTTTCCGGTTCCGCTTTCACCTCGAATCAACACTGTAGTGGGAGTGGGAGCTACCTTAGCAATCAGCTCCGAAATTTCCTTCATCTTCGGGTTGTTGCCGATGACAAACTCGCTTTCAGCGCGTGCTTCCAGCTCCCGCATGGCAAGCTGATACTTATCTTCGAGACCCTCGGTCTTATTCCTGGCGTCGATGAATTCCCAAATGAACCGGGCCGCATTTCCTCCGATGACTTCGGTGCCTTCCACTTTCAAACTATGAATCGTCCGCGCGACAGCGGGATCACCGGTTACGTCCACAATCAGGTCCACTGCGTTGGCAGCGAGCAATTCCTGATAATTCGTGGTTGCCGGCAAACCGAGCTCACGCGCGAGTTCCAATCCCGAGGCCCTTTCGTCTTGATCGGCGACGCCGACAATTTCGACGTTTGGCTCTTTGTGAAATAGCTCTACCAGAGCTCTTCCATTCTTACCGGCGCCGATGAGCAGAATCCGTGTCACAGTTGCACAATACGAGTGTATCCTCGGGGAGCAGTGTGGGAGAAATCCGTACTTGAATGGTGCTTTAAGCCGACAAATTTTCACAAACTGTCATCGAAGGTGCACTCGAGCAGCCGCGTTTTCCTGCCTTACCGCCCATGCCACCTGGGCGCAGAGTGAAAATCTGGCGAAAGCCTTCTCCCAAACATATCACAAACATACGTGACGTAAGTCACAGACGTTGTGTGCGCGTTGTCACAAAATATTCCGCGTCCCAGGGCTCAATATTCTTCCGCAGGTCTCAGTCCGAGGTGAACTCGAAATAATGGAGGAACACAATTCATGAAAACTCAATTGAGAATTACTGGATGCGTTTTATTGTTGCTGGTGTTTGCAGCTGCTTTCATGCGCACTGCGCCGACCGCGGGCGCTTCTGCGACCGGTCAGATTCTCGGTACGGTGAAGCTTGATGGAGCAGCTCCGCATCAGAAGCCGATCGACATGTCGAAGGATCCCGCTTGTGCGCAGGCGCACGGCGGTGCGCCGGTGAGCGCGGAGAACGTCGTCGTCGGTACAAATGGTGGACTGGCTAATGTTGTGGTTTACATCTCGCAAGGCTTAACTGGGAACGAGGCGGCAATCTCTTCACAGCCGGCTACGATTGATCAGAAAGGCTGTGTTTACGTTCCGCACGTGGTCGCATTGAACCCTGGCCAGCACATGACCGTTCTCAACAGCGACAAGACGGCCCACAACATTCATCCGCAGCCGAGCCCAACAGGCGGCAACGCGCAATGGAACAAGTCGCAAACCATTGGCGCAGGGCCGATCGAGGTCGCTTGGACAAACGAGGAAATCGCGATCCCGGTGAAGTGTAACATCCATCCCTGGATGCGGGGCTATATCGCGGTAGTCAAGGGCCCGTTTGGCCTCAGCAACGACACAGGTACTTTCAAGCTGGACAACGTGCCTCCCGGCAGTTACACGCTGACCGCGTGGCAGGAGACGTACGGAACACAGACAGCAAAAGTGACGGTGGCTGCTGGCAAGCCCGTCACCGCGGATTTCAGTTTCAAAGCAAAGTAAAGAGTGCAGGGATGCAGGCCGCGAACTGAAGAAATCGCGGCCTGCTCAATTGACCGGCTGCTCGGGCCGGTTTGGGGTGAGGAAATCAATGGCAGGGAAAATCTTTGCGGTTGTCGTCGTACTCATCACGCTGGCGATTGCTTATTGCGTCATGGCTCACGTGTGGTGGATGCCCGTCGATATTTCCGTGCACGGGCCCAAGATCGATCACCAAATCGAGGAGACCGTGCTTGTTGCAGGCCTTCTGTTTATCGCTGGGCAGGTAGTTCTGGCGGCCTTTGCATTTCTGTACGGCGGAGCGGGCAGAAGGATTAAGCAGATACCCGGAGGCGCAAAGCCACTCGTGATTTTCGCATTTCTGCTGGTCGGCAGTGAAATTCTGGCACTGTCTTTCATTGGCTCGAAAGCTTGGGGAGCTGTGTATTTCGAAGCACCGGATCCGGCCTCCATGCGCATCGATGTCCAAGCGGGGCAGTTCGCGTACTACTTCCGCTATCCCGGCCCGGACGGCAAGTTCGGGTCCATCCATCCCGACCTTATTAATGAAGGCACCCAGAACTATTTCGGGATCGACACCGATCATGATCCCGAGGCAAAAGACGACATTGTCACCGCCGAACTTGCCATTCCGGTGAACAAGCCAATTCTGCTCACTCTGCACTCCAAAGATGTTGGGCACTCCTTCTATGTGCGGGAGCTTCGTGTGCAGCAGGATTTCGTGCCGGGACTGAATATTCCGATTCACTTTACCGCAACTCAGACGGGACGCTTCGAGATCGTGTGCACGCAGTTGTGCGGGTTAGGCCACTACAACATGAAGGCGTATCTGTCAGTGCTTTCGGAATCGGATTTTGACGGCTGGCTGAAGAAACAGGCAGCCGCGCAGTAAGCGAGTAATTGTCTTTAGCGAGAAATCTTGTTACTGGGGTGAGATCATGCAACAAACCGCAGCGCATGCAGCCGTGCACCACGCACCGCCGCAAGGATTCATCCGCAAGTACGTTTTCAGCGTGGACCACAAAGTAATCGGGATCCAGTACACGACGCTCAGCCTGGTCGCGGTATTCATCGGAATGGCACTTTCGTGGGCCATGCGCATTCACCTTGCCTGGCCGGACGCACACATTCCGCTCCTGGGTTGGCTTTCGCCGAGCGGCGCGCCCAACGGGCTGATGACGCCGGAGTATTACCTCTCGCTGATGACGATGCACGGCACGATCATGGCATTTTTTGTGCTGACCGCCGCGCCGATGGCTGGCTTCGGCAACTTCATGCTGCCGATCCAGGTGGGGGCAGCCGACATGGCTTTTCCCCGGCTGAACATGGCATCGTTTTGGACCACGTTCGTCGGATTCCTACTTGCCGGTGCGACCTTCTTTATCCCCGACGGTCCGCCACTCTCAGGATGGACGGCTTATGCTCCGCTGAGCGCGGTGGGTGCTGTCGCTGGCCCTGGCCAAGGATGGGGCCAGAATCTCTGGGGACTCTCCATTGCCATCTTCTGCGTTGCTTCGCTGCTTGGATCTCTGAACTTCATCGTGACCACACTCGACCTGCGCACCAAGGGCATGACGCTCTCACGTCTGCCACTCTCAACATGGGCGTGGTTTATCAACGCTTGGGTGAGCTTGCTGGCCTTTGCAGTACTGTTGCCGACCTGTTTGCTGCTGGTGCTCGATCGGCTTGGCGGCACGAGCTTCTTCATTCCTTCGGGACTGGTGATCAATGATCAGTTACAGCCGCATTCGGGCGGATCACCGCTTCTCTTCCAGCACCTGTTCTGGTTCTTCGGGCATCCCGAGGTTTACATCATCATTCTGCCTGCGTTCGGAATCGTTTCTCACATCCTGCCGACATTTATCCGCAAACCCTTGGTTGGCGGCTGGAAGGCAGTAACCTGGGCCATGATCGCGGTGGGGACACTCAGCTTTGTGGTTTGGGGACATCACATGTTCGTCAGCGGCATGAGCCCGTTCATGGCGATGGTGTTCTCGGTGCCGACGCTGTTCATCACCATTCCCTCCGTCATCGCTGTGCTGATCTGGACCTTCTCTCTCTATCACGCCAACATTCGCTTCGACACCCCCATGCTGTTCAGCTTAGGTTTTATCTCGCTGTTCATTAGCGGTGGAATCGGCGGATTCTTCCTGGCGCAACCGTCCACTGATTCTTATCTGCACGCCACGAGCTTCGTGGTGGCGCACTTTCACTTCACCATGGGACTCTCCGCTATCTTTGCGGCGTTTGCAGGTTTCTATTACTGGTTCCCGAAAATGTTCGGCCGCATGATGAATGAGAAACTTGGAAAGCTGCATTTCTGGTTGAGCTTCCCTCTTGTCTATGCCGTTTTCATGACCATGCACTTGACTGGCTTTGCGGGTGCGGTTCGGAGATATTCGGCATTTGTCGACGATTTCATGGTTCCACTGCTGGGCGTCAACAAGTTCATCAGCATATGCGCATTGCTATTGGGGGCAACGCAGTTCATTTTCTTCTTCAATGCCATCTGGAGCCGGTTCAAAGGACCAAAGGCACCTGAGAATCCGTGGGACGCGACAACGCTGGAATGGGATACGACCTCGCCGCCTCCGTTTGACAACTTTGGCGGGCGGCAACTTGTCGTCTATCACGGCCCGATGGAATACAACGGCGATGCCAGAGTGATGCAGACTTCACCTGCCGCTTCGATTGCCGGAACTTAATGAACTCCGCAGGTCTGCGGGTTGGATGAATTGAAAAGGGGGACACTGTGAGTCAATCGGTAATGGCCGTGGTTACGCAACATGAAGCGCTGATGGAGCCTTCTCCGTATGCGATGGACAAGAAGAAGCTCGGCATGTGGGTGTTCATTGTTTCGGACGCCTGCACCTTTGGCGCGTTTCTGTTCGCCTATGGCTACATGCGAATCGGAGCGCCGGTCTGGGGGACGCCGTTCGGCTTGTCGTCCATTGTGAACGGAATGGTCATGACCGCCGTGCTGCTGTCGAGCAGCCTGACCATGCTGGCCGCAGTGCGCGCAGCGCAAACTAGCACCAAAGCAAAGACCAACAAATGGCTGGGTATCACGATGTTGCTGGGGGCGATCTTTGCGGCTCTGCACCTGCGCGAGTGGATCAGGCTGATCGGCGAAGGATGGCGGTTGTTCCACAACCCAACTGGTGGCGCGACACAATTCGGCGCATGTTTCTTCAGCGTGACAGGTCTGCACCTGACCCACGTCGTGACCGGTGTGATCGCGCTGGCTTTTGTCGCTCGCGGCTTTAATCAAGGGCGGTATGACGACAGTCACGTCGAAACTGCCGGTCTGTACTGGCACTTTGTCGATCTCGTCTGGATGTTTGTCTTCCCATTGATGTATCTGATGAACGCCCATTGAGATGAATACGAGCAGGAGGAACAAGTAATGTCTGCGAACCGCGAACTGGCGATGAGCTCCTATGTCGGGATCGGTGTCGGACTAATGGCGATTGTCTGTATTGAGGTCGTTCTCACTTTCCAGCATCTGCCGGCGCGAACGCTGTTGTTTTCGTTGCTATGCCTGGCGGGGCTCGAAGGGTTCGTCGCGATCATGTACCTGATGCAGGTGAAATACGAGAAGCCAATCCTGTTCTGGACGGTGTTTCCAGCGACGCTGTTCGTGCTGGTTCTCCTTTGCTATCTCTGGCCCGATGCGTTCCGCATGTTCAACATGCGTCTGATGCAGTAAGGAGTGTGAATTTTCATGGCAACTACGGTTCACGAACCGCCGCAGATCGATGAGCACCGATTGGCGGACTATTCAGGCAATGGCGGCCGCCGAAATCTTGTGCCCGCTGATGGAGACCTGCGTGCGCTGCAGGACCGTCCTCTGACACCGGCCAAAACCGGAATCTGGGTGGCATTTGCGGCTATTACGATGTCCTTTGCTGCGCTGACGAGTGCGCTGGTTGTGCGGCAGGGAGCGGCGCTGGACTGGCATCACATAGTGTTGCCCCCTATTCTCTACTTGAATACGCTGATTCTGCTCGCCAGCAGCTTGACTTTAGAACTGGCTCGCCGACGGCTGGCTTATGCTCGCGTCTTTGAAAACCAGATTGCGGCACCGATGCGGTTGTTGGTGATTACGTTGTCGCTCGGCTTACTGTTCGTCGCTGGACAGTACGTGGCTTGGTTGCAGTTGAAATCGGAAGGTCTGTATCTCGCGACCAACCCGAGCAGTTCGTTCTTTTATGTCTTCACAGGCGTACACGCCGCTCATGTTCTCGGCGGGTTGTGCGGCTTGGTCTACATCATGAGCAAGCTCAGACGCTCCGTCCTGCGGCGCGGTACGTTCGTAGCAGCCGCTCAATATTGGCATTTCATGGATGTTCTGTGGCTTTATCTGCTGTTTGTTCTTTGGACGAAACTCTAGGAGGAACACCGGAAGTGCGGAAATCGAAATCGTTGCTTGGAATTGCGATTGTGCTAGTTATCGTGGCCACGCTCATGCTTCCTCCTCTGGCGTTTTCGCAAGGCTGCGCACTTTGTTACACGCAGGCGGCTGCTTCCGGCGCACGCATGATCAAAGCTTTGAAAAGCGGCATTGTGATTCTCATCATTCCGCCGCTCACGATCTGCATGGGCGCAATTGCCCTTGCTTATCGCAAGCGGAATCAATTCAATGAGGCCGATGCGCGAATCGAGCCAGGTTCTGATTGGTAAGCCGAGATTATTTACGATGCGATCTGACGTGATGAAACTCCGTTCCAAGCTTCGCGACTATTACATCCTCACCAAACCCGAGGTGAATCTGCTCATTCTGATGACCACCTCGGCCGGCTATTATCTTGCGTCTCGTGGTCCAGTTAACATCGTAGGTCTGATTAATACGTTAATCGGGACTCTACTGGTCGCCAGCGGCACCGCTACGCTCAATCAGTGGATGGAGCGAGTTTGGGATGGGCAGATGCGCCGTACGGCAAACCGGCCGTTGCCGGCGGGAAGAGTCAGTGCTCGTGAAGCATTCGTGTACGGCTTTTTCTTGAGCATCGCCGGAGGCGCATATTTGGCTGTTCTGGTCAACTGGGCTGCAGCCGCGCTCGCAGTTTCCACACTGCTTTCTTATCTCCTCATTTACACGCCATTGAAGCGGAAGACTCCACTCTGCACCCTGCTAGGCGCATTTCCCGGAGCCATGCCGACCCTGATCGGTTGGGCGGGAGCCTCGGCGCGAATCGACTCACACGCATGGTTTCTTTTCTCTCTTCTCTTCCTCTGGCAGTTTCCGCACTTCCTCGCGATCGCTCTCATGTACCGGGAAGATTATGCGCGAGCTGGATATAAGATGCTGCCCGATTTCGACGCTGATGGCCGTTTCACACGTGCCGAGGTTTTCGGATTTTCAATGGCCCTTGTGCTCACCACAATCTTCTTTGGATCTCGGACCGCAACACTTTCTTTGCTTACGTTGAGCCTGGCAGGCGCATTACTGCTCTATCCGACGATAAAGCTACTGAGAACATCTTCCAGAAATATGGCCAGCAGAGTCGTTCACGCGTCGGTGATCTATCTGCCAATCATTCTCATGGTCACGGCAGTCTCAAAGAACTAGGTCTGTTCGACAACAACCGAAATGAGCACGGGCTGGACTCTCGGGCTCACGCGTGTTCGCCACCCAGGATCCGCTGTGCCAGCGCGCTGAAGAGTAGCATCTCTGGCAAGCTGTGGCGGTGTCGCGAGCTGCCGACTGTCATTCCCGTTTAAAGTTCCGCGAGCGCTCGGCAGACGTTCTCTTTCTGGTCTATTTCACCTGCACGACTTACTAATAAACTTAGGGTACGCCCTGACGCTGAAGCTTATAGACTGCCAACGACACGGCGGCTGCTGCAACTCAGGTTTAGGTGGGCCAAAAACATTTGGTTTAGACACATAGCCACTATTTGTGCTTGTGGACTAGCATTTCCTTCTGATTGGGAATACACAAACGCCTCAGAGACAATTCTCACACAGTTATAACTCGCGACGATGAATGCATGTCGAACGTTGGGCAGGTGGTCAGGCAGGTGGTCACAACTTGGGTCCGATTTGGGTCCAATATCCTCCGAATATGGCCGAAAACCATGGTAAGAGACGCAGAGCCGACCTATGCGAGACAATCACATAGCATTGGTCAGTTTGCCTTGGGCGCAGAGGGTCAAGTACCGTTTAAGTGCGGGGGCAATGACTCTTCTCATGACACGTGGCTCAGAGCATACCGTGGAATAGTAGCGGGAAGTCGGCTGATAGAACGTAGCGCCGATGCCGGCCAGAATGCTGGTTCTCCGATGACGGGCAAACCGGAAGTTGAGAGGACGGGCCATAAGTCGGCTTGGAGGACTCGAAGCCCGTTTCTGGCCGGTCTCCGGATTGCCGACCATGTGGAAGAATTCGCAGTTTCTTTTGTGACGTCTTAGGCGGTTTATAATGACTCGCACCAATGGCCCTGAGCTCTGGCACGAAACTCGGCCCGTATGAGATTCAGTCTCCGCTGGGAGCCGGTGGCATGGGCGAGGTGTATAAGGCTCGAGATTCTCGCCTCGACCGCACTGTTGCCATCAAGATTCTCCCCTCACATCTTTCCGAGAACACTGAAGCCAGACTGCGGTTCGATCGGGAAGCCCGCACGATTTCTTCCCTGAGTCACCCGAACATCTGCACACTCCACGATGTCGGCCAACAGGACGGGATCCACTACCTGGTAATGGAATACCTGGAAGGCGAAACGTTGTCCGACCGTTTGCACAGGGGCTCGCTACCGATCGATCAAGTATTGAAATATGGAATCGAAATCTGTGAAGGGCTGGAGAAAGCACATCGCAGCGGCGTGGTACACCGCGATCTGAAGCCCGGCAACATCATGCTGACCAAAGCTGGGGCCAAGTTGATGGACTTTGGCTTGGCGAAGGCGTCGCTAGCCAGCCCGTCGGCGACCCCCGGACTAACCGCAACTCTGACCACGCCGCCCGGCAGCCACCCACTAACCGCACAGGGCGTGGTCGTCGGAACGTTCCAATACATGGCGCCGGAGCAAGTCGATGGCAAGGAAGCCGACGCGCGCTCCGACATCTTTGCTCTGGGGGCGGTGATGTATGAAATGGCGACGGGCAAGCGGGCATTTGAGGGCAAGACCGCAGCCAGCGCGATGGCGGCCGTGCTTGAGCGTGATCCGGCTCCTATTTCTTCTTTGCAACCGGCGACTCCTCCGGCGCTCGATCGGCTGGTCAAGACCTGTCTAGAAAAAGATCCGGACGAACGCTGGCAAACTGCGCACGACGTCAAGTTGCAACTCCGGCAGCTCTGCGAGCGTGGGCCGCAGACAGGAACGGCCAGCTCGTCTTCGGTTGCGAGTCCACTTGCCGCCGACAAAGACAAGCGCCGTCATCTGCGATGGACGGCGCTGGCATTGGCCATAGTTGCTGCGGCGGCCATCGGATTCTTCTCTCATCGCCCTGACCCGGCTCCAACGATCTGGGGAGGCTTGAACATTGTTGGATCTTTAGGCGAGGAAGGCAGTTTTGTGCTCTCGCGTGATGGCACCCAGTTGGCCTATGTGGCTGCCGATCCCCAAGGCCGAGTTCTTCTATGGGTGCGGAAGCTGGATTCACCCAAAGGTATTCCGCTCGAGGGCACCGAGGGACTTGAGTATCCCTTCTGGTCGGCTGACGGCCGCAATCTCGCGTTCTTCGCGGAGGGCAAACTCAAACGCATTGACGCCGCCGGCCAGAATCTCCAGGTCGTTTGCGATGCTCCAAACGGCCGCGGAGGCACTTGGAATAAGGATGGCGTCATCGTGTTCACTCCCAATGCGGTCGGTGGCTTGTCCAAAGTAAGTGCGGCCGGAGGAACACCTGTGCCCGTCACTCATGTGAGCGAGGGGCCCAATCATCGCTTTCCATACTTCCTGCCAGACGGTCGGCATTTTCTCTTCACCTACGCCTACAGCAAGGACAGCAAAGACGGAATCTATGTGGGCAGCCTCGATTCACCTGACGTTAAGCTCCTTTCTCCTGGTCCGAGTTCCGACGCTGCTTACGCTTCTGGCTATCTGCTCTTGGTGCGCGAAGGTAAGTTGTGGGCGCAGCCATTCGATGTCCGCGGCCTGCGCGTAACCGGCGAACCGTTTCTCGTAACCGATGGAGTGCGCTGGGCCTTCGATCGCCGCGCTGCCGACTTTTCCGTCGCCGACAACGGCATGCTGGTCTTTCTCTCCACAGCAGGCAGCGGTCAACGGCTGGTGTGGTTCGATCGCGAGGGAAGAGAACAAGCAGTCGCTATACCTGACATTGGAAATCCCACCAGCGGCCTCATGGCCGGTGCGCTCTCACCCGAGGGTGATCGGGTTGCCGTCGCCCGCGCCCGCGGAGCCGGCTCGGATATTTGGATTTACAACCTGAAGACCGCACTCGGAACACGCCTGACTTTCACCGATGATTTCAATGAGAGTCCGGTGTGGACTCCGGATGGCAGGAATGTCGTTTTCACGCGCAACTTACTCGACCACTATGAACTGCGATTGAAGTCGGTGTCGGGCGCAGGCGAAGAGCAAGTGCTCGTCAAAACTCCCGGAAATGTAATCGCGAGTGCCTGGTCCCATGATGGCCGATACCTCTTCTATGGCGCTGACATTTTCGCTGCCAACGGAAAAACCCAAGGCTTGGCGCTCGCCATGAACAGTAACGACCGTCACCCTATCACGGCGACGTCATCGGCAGGCAACGTATTTGCCGGATTTTTTTCTCCGGATGATAAGTGGCTCGCCTACGTCTCCGACGAAAGCGGTCGCTTTGAGCTTTACGCGACCACGTTTCCGGCTCATGCCGGGAAGTGGCAACTTTCAACCGGCGGCGTTGACGCGGCAGTAGGCGCGTTTTGGGTCAACAAGGGTCCGCAAACAGAAGTCATCTTCCGGGACATGCAATCGCATTTGATTTCGGTGCCCGTGCACGAAGAAGGAGCATCTTTGAGCCAGGGCGCGCCGAGTGTGCTGCTTGGTGGCAGAGCACTAGCCAGTTCGCGCTTTATTGACGTAACTCATGACGGTAAGCGGATCCTAGTGGGACTGCCGCAAGAAAATGCCAGTACGCCGCTGACGTTGCTGCTGAATTGGACTGAGAGTCTAAAGCGCTGATAGGAATCCGCCACCGTTGTTATCAAGCTGGAGCGCATCGCTCCTGGATAATGGGCAATCCGGAAATTGAAACTCGGAGAGGCAGGCGGGCCAGAAGTCGGCTTCGGGGACGCCTGTCAGGTGTCCTCCATGCCGATAGCATCATTGACGGCATGGCGCAGCTTTTGTTTGCACCCGAGATATCTCTCGGTAGTCTCAATCGACGCATGACCGAGGAGGAACTGGATCTGCTCCAATTCTCCTCCCGCCAGATGGCAGAGTCGCGCACATGTTCGGCGGAGATCGTGGGGAGCGAGGTTCTGGATTCCGGCCTGGCCAGCCGCCGCTTTGACGATATGCCAGATTGCTTTCGGCGTGATCCCTTCTCCCCACACCTTCCCCAGTCGGTTCACTCGGCGAAAGATTGGACCCTCGTTAGTACCGGAGGCATTGGTCCAGTCATCCACTGCGCGCTTCGCCCACGCGGGCACGGGAACGGTTCGAATATGTTTTCCTTCAACCCAACAAGCTCCGCACGGCGGAGCCCGCACCCTATCAATAGCGCGAGAATCGCACGGTCGCGCTTGCCGCGGGCAGTCTCCATCGCCAGCCCTCGGAGCAGATCTCTCGCCTGGTCAGCGCTGAGCCAATTCCCGATTCTGACGCCCAATCGCTTGGCACCTTTCACACGGCGAATGCCAGCGGCTAGTTCCGGACTCAGAAGGCCGGTGTCGGACGCCTCATAGGCCAGTCGTCGCACAGCAGCTAGACGAACGTTGATTGTGGAAGGTGCAAGGTTCTTCTGTTCGAGAAAAAACCGATAACGAAGAACAACGGTCCGGTTAAAGGCCAAACGAGGTTCGGAGCAGTACCAGCCGATGAATTCGTCGATGGCATGACGGTAGGATTCTTGCGAGCTTGCAGCCCCGAGCGAATGAAGCACGGCAGTCTTCGACTGCTCCAAATCGGGGAGTCGAAGTACGGTTTTGGCCTTGGCTTTTGAGTGTTTCGCTGTGTTGCGATGGACCATACTGGCGGCCTCCTCAGCCGCGGCCAATATGGTCTCTCAGGCTAACGCTGATGGTCTCCAAGGCCGTTTATGGCCAACTTCCGTGTTGCCAATAATCGGGGACCTGATTACAGATGAGTCCAGCGAGAAGCTCCGGTTAAATCGTCTTATTCCTAAAACGTCGCTTGCCAGTGCACGTCACACGCTCCTGTGATCATGGTCACAGAATCGCTGTGACCAAACGGCAATGATGTTCTGCATGTCAACATTCGAACGTTCGTTCGAACAATGCCAGGAGCTAATTGGGGACCTGAGCCTCGAGCGAGTTCACCGCTGGAAAGACCAACACGGGGGCGCCGGAGTAATTGGCTATTTCCCGGTTTACGCGCCGATCGAGATCATTCATGCCGTGGGGATGTTGCCAGTCGGGCTCAGCGGCGGCGGGGATCGCCTCGACATCCAGCACGCCGACGCCCGCTTTGGTTCCTTCATCTGTTCCATTGTTAAGACCACGCTGGAGATGGGACTCAGGGAACACCTTAAAGTGTTTGACGGTATTCTCTTTAGTTCCATCTGC
>Ga0187771_10001856_pt1 | contig 14512 bp, 14 predicted proteins | sample 0116_SJ02_MP15_1_FD_133139 | JGI IMG/M metagenome (GOLD analysis project Ga0187771, IMG submission 133139) | Tropical peat soil microbial communities from peatlands in Department of Meta, Colombia - 0116_SJ02_MP15_10_MG | ecosystem: Environmental > Terrestrial > Soil > Wetlands > Peat | place...
CTGGGCCTACCGGCTGGAGTGGCCCGACGGCACCGTCGAGGAGGGGGCCGGGGCGCACCCCCGGACCACCAACAACCGGGAGGAGCTCAAGGCGGTGCGGGAGGCCCTGCGCGGCGTCAACCGCCGGATCGGCTCGGACCCGGCCTGGCGCATCGTGGTCCGCACCGACAGCCTGGGCGTCGTCAACTGGCTGACCCGGCGCTGGCGGCGCAATGCCAACCTCGACCTCTTCCCCGAGATCGATGCCCTGGTGGACACGAGGGTCCGCTTCGAGCATGTTCGCGGGCACGCCGGCCATCCCGGCAACGAGAGGGTGGATCAGCTGGCGGTGGCAGCCATCAGGAAGCTGGTGGCCGAGCGCGGGACCTGAGCCGCCCGCCTGCAGGGTGTCCCTCCGGTGGCCGTCCCTGTCTCAGCGGCTGGAGACGGCGACGACGGCAAGCGCGGCCAGGATCCCAAGGCCGGCTCCCACGACCTCGACCAGGAGCGTTTCGCGGCCGATCGCCGAACCGCAGGTGCGACAGCGGCCGCCCTGGATTGCAAAGCTGACCAGTGGGATCAGCTCGTACCAGCGGAGTCGCCGGCGACAGCCATCACAGCGGGAGCGGCCGGAGAGCGCCCCGCGCCAGCCGCGGGAGCGGACGACACCCGCGAAAGAGCCGATCACGGCGCCGACCAGGCCGCCGGCGACGACCGCCAGCACGACTGTGAATGCGGTCACTCGGGCCCGGTCATAACTGCGGCTGGGCGCTTGTCCCAGCCCGGTCGGGACAGCCCATTTGGGTGGTCATCCTGCTACGAGGAGGGTGTGGAAAAGTGGAGGAGACCCTATACTGCCACTTGAATGCTGGAAGCCCTCGACCTGCGCATCGAGCCGCTGCTCGACGCCCTGTTTGATCAGGGGGCCTCGGATCTCATCCTGAGCGCCGGCGCCCCTCCCTCGCTGCGCATCGACGGGCAGCTGGTGGCCGCGGCCTCCCGCCCCCTCACCAACGAGCAGACCAAGAAGCTGCTCACCCAGCTGCTCAGCGCCGACCATCAGCGCACCCTGGAGAGCGAGCAGTCGGTCGACTTCTCGTTCCAGTGGACCGATCGGGGCCGGGTCCGGGGCAACGCCTTCAAGCAGCGGGGCACCGTCGCCGTGGCGCTCCGGGCGATTCCCAGCCACATCCCCAGCTTCAGCGAGCTGCGGCTCCCTGCCGTGTGCGAGCGGCTGGTGGAAGCGCCCCGGGGCCTGATCCTGGTGACCGGGCCCACCGGCGCCGGCAAGTCGACCTCCCAGGCCTCGATGATCGACTGGATAAACCGGTCCCGGGCCCAGCACATCATCACCATCGAGGATCCCATCGAGTACGTCCACTACAACCGGCGCTGCGTCGTCGAGCAGCGTGAGCTGGGCCTGGACACTCCGAGCTTCGGCGACGCCCTCCGAGCCTGCCTGCGCCAGGACCCGGACGTCCTCCTGGTGGGCGAGATGCGCGACCTGGAGTCGATCCGGATAGCTCTGGCCATCGCTGAGACCGGCCACCTGGTCTTCGCCACCCTCCACACCAACGACACCACCCAGGCGATCAACCGGATCGTCGACGTCTTCCCCGGGGAGCAGCAGCAGCAGATCCGGGTCCAGCTCGCCGCCTCCCTCCAGGCCGTCATCTACCAACAGCTGCTGCCGATGCGTGAGGGAGGCAGGGTCGCTGCCTTCGAGATCCTGGTCGCCAACGGCGCCGTCAAGAACCTGATCCGCGAGAACAAGTCCAACCAGCTGCGCAACATCATCGCGACCAGCCGCAACGAGGGCATGCAGACCCTGGAGATGTCGCTCAACGAGATGATCGACGAGGGACTGGTCGAGTGGGAGGACGCCGTCTCGGTGTCACTGTTCCCCAGGGAGGTCCGCCGGCCGGAGTCGCTTCCGGTCTATTCGACCGCGTAGCCCGCGAGGGTGCTGGCGCAGCTGGTCCACGGGCGTGATCAGACCCGGACGACCATCGCCCCGCCCAGCCTGTCGTGAAGGGCCTGCTTGCGAGGGTCCCAGGCCACCCAGAGCAGGTCGAGCAGGAGCAGCAGCTCCAGCGGCACCACGACGGAGTGGAGGGTCGACAGGGGCAGGATCTGCAACAGCACCAGCGGCCCCCAGAAGGGGACCGCCCGGAGCAGGGCGCGGCCGGCGGCGAGCCGCTCCGCTGGCGCCTCCTCGCGGACCACCCGCAGGCCCAACGCCGAATGGCCGATAGTCCGGCCCCAGAGCGACACCAGGATCCCGTGGTACAGGGCCACGACGGCGGCGGCGAGGATGAACCAGAACCGGAATAGGAAGATCTCGGAGAAGACGGCGGCGATGCGGGTGGTGGTGAGGGCGTTGGCCACCAAGAGCCAGCTGAGGAGTCCGGTGATCAGGAGGAGCGTTCCAGCCACCACGCAGCCATCCACGTAGCCGGCGATTGCCCGCCGCCAGAAGCCTGCCGGGACCGCCTCGGCAACCCACTCGGCCGAGTGGCCGCTGAGCGGCAGCGGGCCGGCGAAGGGAGGGGTGACGGGACGGGGCGCCCACGCCTGCACAGGGACAGGCGCTGACAGAGCGGCGCCTGCGGCGCCGCTCAGCTCGGGGTCGGCAAGCAGGGCAGGCGGCACCGAGCTGAGGCTGGCGGCACCGGCCGGCGATCCCCAGGCGCCGTGGATCAGGCGATTCCGGCGCAGGTTGTAGCCGATGACGGTGATCTCGCCGGCTTCGCGCTGGCGCCCGAGCTCATGCAGCTCGGCGTCGAGCCTCTGGCGGCTGGCGGGGCCGCCTCCGTCGAAGGGTGCAGCTGTGGGCAATCGTGTTCAGCCACGAGAAGTGACGTGTGACCGGGCATCGTCCGTGGGCTCAGCGCTGGTCGTGCTTCCAGCCTATGTAGGCGCCTAACCCAGGGTCAATGGGACATACGGGTAGGGGCAGCTCTGCTCCGCACCCCCGCATGGGGTTCCTGGGCCAAATGGGCTCTCTGGATGCAACCCTCGGGGCAGCAGCCGGAGAGCCGTCCGTGGAACGGCGGCCACCGCGCGGGCACGAAGCCAGATTGCCGTCGTGCCGGGGGCTCGCGCTCGCCCCCGGCGCAGCGCCGTCTACTTGCCGGTGATCAGGATGCTCCCGCTCGAGTCCAGCTGCGCGAAGATGCCGTCCCAGGCGGTGTGGTCTCCGCAGGCGGTCGGATTGGTCTGGATGTACTTGGGCACCAGGTCGCTCTGCTGAGCGGTGCTCAGCGCGGTGGCGGTGGTCGGCTCTCCGGTGAAGTCGCCCAGGTTGGCGGAGGGAAGCTGGTCGTTGATGTAGGCGTCGACCGCGCTCTGAACCGATTGCACATCGGTCTGGCATGCGGCGGCGTCACCACTCTGCTTCACCCCGGTCACGTTGAAGACCACTATCGCGGCCAGGACGGAGAGGATCGCGATCACCACCAGGAGCTCGATGAGGGTGAAACCGCCTTCTCCCTTCCGCCGCCGACGAGCGACACGTTTGTACAGGTCACGCATGATTGCCTCCCTCCTTTGAGAGCAAGTCAAGTCTCTGCGGGCGCTTGGAATTGGCAGCCCCGCGATTGCCACTACGGTCCATAGTTGACGCTCACGATGCGGTGGGACGGTGGGGTTGAGCATTGAGTCTCGATGACAACCCAGCCATGGGCGGTGGTCGACCCATACTGGACGCTGACATCGTCCTGCGAGACGCTGCAGCCCGAGCTGCTCGAGCAGGCTTTAGTCAGGTACGAGACGGTGTCGCCCGTGGCCATCGCCATGGTGCCGGTCTGGCCTGGGCGGCACGTGGGTTGCTCGGCGCCGGCCTCAGCCGCGAAATACATGGCGCCCTCGAGGTTGGCGTCTTGGAGGGCGGTTGCCTCCGCCTGGGACTGTTGAGTGGAGACGGTGTCGGCGAGACGAAGCACCGCGGCGGTGACCAGGCCGAAGAAGGCGATGACGGCCAGGGCAAGGATCAGGGCCTGGCCACTCTCGGGGGCGCGGCGACGCCGATGCATCAGCATGGGCCGGTCGAGCCAAGGCCGCTGGGGTCCGGCAGGGTTGCCAGCGGCTGGAGGGTGATTGTGACTGTCGGGGGATCAGACAATGGGCTGCCGGGCAGGCCGTCCACCGCGAACGTGAGCTGCTGGACCTGACCGAACCACGGGATCGAGTTGGGCGGCGAAGGCGGGGGTAGCAGCGTGCTTGCGAGACTGACCTGATAGGCCGTGACCGGGGTGGCGGCCTTCAGGAGTCCCCCCACCCACTGTGAACGCTCTATCCCCGGGGAAGGGGTGGGCTGGGAGTAGACGGCCGTCGCGCACTGTCCGGCTGGAGTGTCGTACCACTCGAAGCACGCGATCAGCCCGGGGCCTGAGCACTCACTGAGGAAGGCGGGGCTGCAAGTCCCGTACGGGCCGGGAGAGCTGCTGGCCGCCGGGACATCGATGCACGTGGCTCGATGGGCGTCTTCGGGGACGAGTTGCCCCAGCGACAGTGCGTCGGAGGTCGCGACCAGCCTGGTCTCTGAGGCGGCGGGAGCGAGCAGGCTGCTGAAACCCGCGCTGAAGACGACGCCGATGACGGTGCCGATGAGGGCAAGCAGGATCAGGGAGACGAGGGTCTCAACCAGCGTGAAGCCCCGCTCACGGCCACGCCGCACGACTCGCGGTGTCATGCCCGGTGTTCCTTCCACACGACCCGCATGACGGATTGCCCGCCGTCGGTGACCGTGATCGTGATTTCCTGGACGCCGTAGTCATTGGAGCAGAAGACGCCTGGCCCGGACAGCGGGGTGTAGCCGGGCCCGGGGCTCGACTGGGACGCGGCTGACTCGCTCACGGAGATGACGGGCGGCGGGACGCCGCCGTACGGCGAGGGGAGGGGAGACGGCACGGCGTAGGTGCTGACGCAAGCCTGGTAGCCGGTGGTGTCATCGGACTGCAGGTAGTTGGCCACGTAGGACGCGGCCCCGTTGAGCTGGGCCTCCACCTGCGCGCTCCCCGCATTGCCAACCGCTGCGGTGAATCCGTAGGCGATGCCGACCAGGCCGATGGCGACGATGGCGATGGTCACCACCATCTCGATAAGGGTGAGTCCTGCCTGGCCGCGCCGGCGGTGGCGCTTTGCCTGCAGCGTCGGCCGGGAGGCATCGTGCTGCATCAGGCGCCTCCATGAAAGGCGGAGGCGAAGCCGTAGATCGCCTGGATGAGAGAGACTGCCACCAGACCGACGATGCTGCCGACACTGATGATGAGCACCGGCTCGACGATCGAGGTCAGGCGCTTGAGCCGGTTGTCCAGCTCACTGTCGTACATCTTGGCGGTCTCAGCCAGGTGCTGGTCGAGGGTGCCGGTTTCCTCGCCCACCCTGATCATCTGGACGACGAGGGGAGGGAACAGGCCGGTTTGGCGGAGCGACCGGGAGAAGCTCTCACCGACCGCGACCTGACCGCCGACATCGCGAAGGGCTCTGCGATACACCGGGTTGCGGGTGCTTTCAACGACCACCGAGAAGCTCGTGCTCACCGGCACGCCCGCCGCCAGGGTGTCGCTGAGGGCGCGGCAGAAGCGCTCGATCGTGGCGGCGCGCATCATCTCGCCGATGGCCGGGAGCCGGAGCAGGATCCGGTTCACCTGCATCCGCCCCGGTTCGGTGCGGAGGTAGTAGCCGCCGCCCAGGATGGCTACCAGGAGGCCCACAAGGATCCAGACCCCGTTGGCTTGCACGAAGGCGCTGAGGTTGAGCAGGGCTGTCGCAATCGGTGGGAGCTTGGCTCCGTATGTCTGGAACAGGACCCGGAACTGGGGCAGGACGAAGATGACCAGGCCGGTGGCCACCGCGAGGGCGATGCAGAAGACGATGGATGGATACATGAGGGCGCCCCGGATCTTGGCCTTGGTCTCCAGATCGCGCTCGAAGTGGTCCGCGGCGCGGACCAGCACATCGTCGATGTGGCCGGTCACCTCCGAAGCGCGGATCAGGTCCGCGAGGGCGGTGGGGAAGACCTGAGGGTGACGTGCGAGCGCGGCGCTGAGCAGGCCCCCCCGCTGCAGGTCGGCCACCATCGAGGCGCACGCCTGGCGCATCCGCCGGTTACCGGTGCCCTCGGCGATCGTCTCCAGGCCGGTGGTGAGCGGGATCCCCACCCTGACGAAGGTGGCGAGCTGCCGGCAGAAGACCACCACCTCCTGCAGCCGCACCTTGGTGAGCTGCTCCAGGAAGCCTTGGAACGGCATCCTGGCCTTGGCCCGGACGCTGGTGGGACGGAGCCCGCGGACCGAGATCGCATGCCACACCGCCTCGGGGTCGGCAGCCTCCATGATCCCCTTGACCACGCTGCCGTCGGGCTGGACGGCCACGTAGTCGAAGAGCTGGTACGGCGTCGGCTCGGGAGGAGCGGCTTGGACCACCGGGCTGATCCTCAGATGGTGTACACGGTGCGCATCACCTCGGTGAGGGTGGTGCGGCCGGTGGCGGCGAGGTCGCAGCCTGCCTGCTGCAGGGTGCGCATCCCCGCGGCCACCCCGGCGTCGCGGACGTCGGTGCGGTGCGAGTGGTGGACGATCCGCTCGCGCACCTGGTCGTCGACGCGCAGGCATTCGAAGACGCCGATCCGGTTGTGGAAGCCGGTGCCCCCGCATCGCGGGCAGCCCACCGTCTCAGGCATGCGGGCGGGCGGTGCGTGCCCGGTGATGGCTCGGAAGAAGGCTGCCTCGCCAGGGGACGCCGGCGCGCTTGCGCCGCAGCGCTCGCAGATGAGGCGGACCAGCCGCTGGGCCACCACCCCGATCATCGCCGAGGCCACCAGATACGGCTCGATGCCCATGTCGACGAAGCGCAGGATGGCGCCGGCGGCGTCCGCGGAGTGCATGGAGCAGAGCACCAGGTGCCCGGTCAGAGCTGATTGGATCGCGATCTGGGCGGTCTCGACATCGCGGACCTCGCCGACCAGGATGATGTCGGGGTCCTGGCGCAGGATCGCCTTGAGGCCGTTGGCGAAGGTGGTGCCGGCCAGGCGATTGATCTGGACCTGGTTGATGTTGGCGAACCGGTACTCCACCGGGTCCTCGATGGTGGTGATGTTCCGGGTGTTGCTGTCCAGCTCGTTGAGCGCGGCGTAGAGCGTGGTGGTCTTGCCGGCGCCGGTCGGACCGGCGACCACCAGCATCCCGTACGGCGAGTCGATCAGGTTTCGCAGCCGCTCGAGGTCAGCGCTCTGGAGGCCAAGCTCGGGAAGCGGGACCAGGGAGCGGGTGCGGTCGAGGAGGCGGAGCACCACCTTCTCGCCCCAGATCGTCTCCATGGTGGACACCCGGATATCGATCGGGCGCCCGTCGATGGTCATCTCCAGCTGGCCGTCCTGGCTGCGGTGCCGGTCGACGATGTCCATCTCGGCCAGGATCTTGAGGCGTGAGGCGATCGGCCCCACCAGCGAGGAGGGCAGCGAGTTGACGTCGTGCAGGGCGCCGTCGATGCGGAAGCGGATCCGCAGCCCGTCGGACTGCGGTTCGAGGTGCACGTCGGAGGCGCGATCCCGAAGCGCCTGGGTGAGCAGCAGGTCGACGATCTGGACCACCGGCGCGTCAGCGCGGAGCGGGATCGCCAGCGTTGCCGCCCGGCCGTCTTGGCGATCGACGACGGCGCGGCGGACCGCGTGGTCGACCTTGTGGAGCACCGTGTAGTGGCGATCGAGAGCGCGATCGAGGGCGCGCCGCCCGGCGAGATGGGGCGTGACCGGCTTGGCGATCGCGGCCTGGAGCGCGGTCATCCGCTCCTGGTCAGAGGGGTAGGCGACCGCGCAATGCACCGCGTCCGCCTCGTCGACGAAGAGCGGCAGGGCCCCCAGCCGGCGGGCGGTGGCGGCGTCCAGCAGATAGAGGGCGTCCTCGTCAGGGACCACCTCGTCGAGGTCGACCGGGGTCTGGCCGATCTGCTCGGCGAGCACCGTCACCACGTCGCTCTCCCGCAGGCCGGCGTCGACCAGCAGCTCTCCGATGGGGCGGTGATCCCGTCGCTGCTGGCGCAGAGCGGCCCGGACACTGCCGGACTCGGTGAATCCGCGGCTGACCAGCAGCTCGCCCAGAGGTCGGCCGGGGAACCCGGGAGACTCAGGCCGCTCTCGGTCGCGCCGCCCCGTGATCAATGGCATCGCCATCCGTCGGTCCTCTCCCGGTGAGTTCGTGGCCAGCGCCGCTCGGGTGTCCCGCACCCCCTCCGCTGAGGGCGCGCGTTCGCCGGACGGCCTGAACAGCATCGCCACGCGCGCGCGAGCCCGGAATGGGCGGGACCCTCGCATCCGAGACACCTGTCCCGCACCCGGAGGCGTGGGTCCCATGGCCCGGCCCCTGGGCGGTCCATACGATTCAGCTGGAATGCCGGCATCTGTGGATCAGCTGCCCCGCTCTGCCGCCGGGATTGTCGTGGACGAGGCTGAAGGCATCCTGGCGCCGTGGCCCTGCCGGGGGCTCCCCCCGGTGTCCGGCAGCCGGCTTCCCTGTGACCACGGCGTCCTCGGGGCACCACTCGCGTTCCCCTCGCTGATGGCGCTTCGGCGCCGCGCGCCGTGAGCACCAGGCTAGGAGGGGAGACCGGCGGATGCCACGCCCACCTGGGGGACCTGAGGCCCCTAATCTTGATGGTTCGCCCGGCCTGGCTCGGGACAGGGCCTTGGGCGTGGCTTTGCCTGGACGTAGAGTTAGAGGTCCGATGGCCTGCGGCTTGCCCGTCGGGATCACCCTGACCGTGGGGGGCGGCCGCGGCTCACCCCGCAACCGGGCGACCGCGCCGCAGGCCCGGGTACTCCGGCGCCGCGGGTGCGTCCGGAGCGGCCGGTGATCAGGATGGCAGGCGTGGCGACGACCCGGGAGATCGACAGGCAGCTCGCCGAGCTGGAGCGTCAGCGCACGGAGGGCGAGATCTCCGAGATCACCTTCACGGTGCGCCGCAACCTGCTGCTCACCCGCGCCGAGCAGTCGGTGAGACGGCGGCACGCCGCCCTCCGGGTGATGCCGCCGCCGCCACCGCCTCCCCCGCCCTATCTCCACCGCGCTCCGGCTCAACCCCGGGTCAACCGCCGGGCGATCCTCTGGATGCTGGGCCTCGCAGCGGTGGCCACCCTGCTCGTGCTCGTCTACAAGCTCGGGAGCTCGACCGCTCCGTCGCCCTCCTCCCCCGGGCAGTCGGCGGCTCCGCCGGTCTCCGCCACGGCCGCGCCGTCCTCCTCCCCGGCGCTGCCCACGTCGCCACCTGCCGCGTCGTCGCGCCCCAGTGGGAGAGCCCAACCCACCCCGGGGGCGCCCAGCAGCAGCTCGATGACGATCCACGAGACCCAGGCCACGGCGACCGGGGGCAGCGTCACCCTGCTCGGCTATGCCGACCACTTCTCACCGGTCAGCGAGATCAACAACCCCCTCCCGGCGGGAGGCTTCTATGCCGCCGTGGAGCTCCAGGTGTGCGCGGGCGGCCAGGCTGGTACCGTCGTGTCGCCCTTCGACTTCCTGCTCCTCGAGCCTGACCAGTCGAAGCTGGGCGTCGCCACCGGTCCCGCCGAGGGCCTCCAGCCGCAGCTTTCGTTGACCCAGGTGGCGACCGGCCACTGCGTCAGCGGGTGGCTGAGCTACGGCGTCACCGCGCGCCCGTCCGCTCTCGTAGACGTCGCCGACAACCTGACCTGGTCCATCCCCTGACCGGCCGCGGCCGCCGCCGGTTGACCGCTGCGGCGCGGCGCCTACTCTGCGGGAGGGCTCGGTCCCGGGGGCGGAGCCGCGAGCATCCGGCGCTCTTCCAGGGCTCCGTCCACCAGGGCGAGCAGGTCCATCGCCCGGATCGGCTTCAGCCCGAAGCGGTCGCAGCCGGCCTCCATGGCGCGGTCCCCGGTGTTGCCGATGCGGTCGGCCGAGAGGGCGACCACGGCGGCGTGCCCCTGGGACGCGGCTCGCAGGGCGCCGACGATCTCCAGGCCGTCGCCATCGGGCAGCTGAACGTCAAGGATTACCAGGTCGGCGGGTGACTTGCCGACCGCCTCGAGAGCCGCCTTGCGGGTATCCACCGATCGCACCCGATGGCCGGCGGCAACCAGCACGTCACTGATCGACTGACGGTTCACAGGGTCGTCCTCGACCACCAGGATGGACACCTCCTGCTCTCCCGGCACCGCCGCCGGCCGGGGCGCGCGCGGCGGTCGCAGCAGCCGCGGCGCCAAGGGCTCGCGGGAGCGCCGCAGGGTGAAGGAGAAGCGGCTGCCCCTGCCGAGCTCGCTGGCCACCTCCAGGGTGCTGCCGTGGAGCTCGACGATCCGCCGGCAGATCGCCAGCCCCAGGCCGACGCCGGGGACCCCGGCGTCGCTGGCCCGCTCGAAGGGCTGGAAGATGCGTTCCAGCTCCGAGGTGGGAATGCCCTTGCCGGTGTCGCACACGGCGAGGGTGACCCGATCCGGGGCGACGGCTGCCTCCAGCCAGACCCGCCCTCCGGCGGGCGTGAATTTGACCGCGTTGGTGAGCAGGTTGACCAGAACCTGGCGCAGCCGGAGGGGGTCGGCCAGCAGCCGGGGCACCTCGGACAGGCGGGGCCATTCGAGAGCGATGTCGGCAGCGCCAGCCATGGGGGTTATGACCTCGGACACATCCCCGAGCACGGCTCCCAGGTCCACGGGTTGAGAGCGGACGTCGAGGCGACCGGCTTCGAGTCGCCCGAGGTCGAGGAGGTTGTCGACCAGCTCGAGAAGGTTGCCGGCCACCGAATGGATCCGCTCTCCGACGGTGCGCACCCGGTCCGGATCGTCGATGACCCCGAGCGCGGGGTCCGCGAGCAGCTCGGCTGACATCGAGATCCCGCTGATCGATCCCCGCAGCTCGTGAGAGAGGCTGGTCAGGAAGGACCGGGTCGCCTCCATCTCGCGGCGCAGCGCCCTGGAGGCCTCGGCGATGCGGTCCACCAGGTCCGGAGCCTGGGGCCGGCTGGTGAGCAGCCGGGAGCGGGCCAGCTCGGCGGCGAGGCGGGCCACGAAGCGCTCGTCGTCCTCGGTGAACCCCGGGCTCCCGCGCTTGTTGGCGGCGTAGAGGAGGCCGATGACCTTCCTCTCCCGGATCAGCGGTGCCGAGACGAAGCAGGTGATCCGGCCATGGCCCTCGGTGAAGCCCGCCTGCTCGGGGGTGAGGTCGATCTCAGTGAGGCGCGTCGACCGGCGCAGCTGGAGTGCTTCCGCCAGCAGACCGCTGCCCGGCTCCGTTGTGGGCATCGCAACCCGGCGGCCCGGAGCCAGCCCGGACTGGGCGAAGGCGGGGGCGACCTCCACACCCGGGGGCGGGATGATGACGATGGCAGCGGCCTCGGCCTCGGTGACCGCCCGGACGTCATGGACCGCCCACTGGAGGACCCCGCTGGGTCGCAGCTGCCGCATCAGCGCCAGGTTGGTCCGGGCCAGGCGGTGAGCCTGGCTCCGCAGCGCGGCAATCTGGTCGCCCGCCCGCGCCGCCCACACCGACCCCGCCACCACCCCGGCGAGCTCGGCCAGCCTCGCCTCGTCCGCCGAAGAGAACGGCTCGGCACGGTGGCGTGCCGAGACCAGATGTCCCTCGACCCCGCCACGGGCTCGAAGTGGGAGCACGATCAGCGCGACCGCCGGCGGATCGCTGGGCGGGAAGCCGGCCACGCCGGGCTGCGAGCGGAGGTCGTCGACCCTGATCGGGGCGTGGGCGAGACGCAGCGTATCCAGGCTCGGCATGGCGCGGATGGCATCCGCGGACAGCCCGACGACGTCTCCGCCAGGACCGGTGTGGTGGTACGCGACGTACCGGCTGTGGTCGGGCGAGAGGAGGGCGACGGCCGCGTAGTCAGCGGCCCCGAGCCTCACGGCCTCCGCGACCGCCTCCGCCGCGACGGGATCGAGCTCGTCGGCCCCCGGCTGGGGGAGCGCCGTCTCAGCATCCTCGACCGGCTCGGGGAGGAAGACCCCCGGCGCGCCGACCGCGGTCACTTTCTCCAGCCCCGCTCCGGGACCAGCCCCAGCCGCATGGCGGTGATCACCGCCTCGAGCTGGCTGTGCGCGTCGAGCTTGGCCAGGATGCTCTTGACGTGGCCACGGCAGGTGTGCACGCTGATCTCAAGACGGCGCGCGATCCCCTGGGGATCCAGGCCCTCGCTGAGCAGGCCGAGCACCTCCATCTCCCGATCGGTCAGCGACAGGGAGCGCCCGGGCGCGGGGGAGGCGGCGGCCTGGGCCCGGCTGAGCAGGGCGCTGAGCACGCTGCCCTCGATGGCCATGCTGCCCTCCCCGGCCTTGCGGATGGCGGTGAGGACCGAGCTGATCCCGCTCTCCTTGGGCAGGATGCCGGAGACCCCCACGGCGGCGGCCCGGGCCAGGACGTCGATGTCGGAGTGGGCGGTGAGCACCAGGATGTTCAGATCGGGGTGGAGCTCGAGGAGCTTCCTGGCTGCCTCGACCCCGTCCCCGTCGGGGAGCTGGACGTCGGTGAGGAGCACATCTGGGCCGGTGGTCAGGAGCACGGCTCGTGCTTCGGCGATGGTGGACGCGATCCCCACACAGCGCATGTCCGGCTGGAGGTCGATGGCCATGGCGATGGACTCCGCCACCGCGCGGTGATCGTCGACCACCAGGACCCGGACCGGCTTCTGCTCAGGCACTCTCTCCTCCCCAAGGGGCTCCTCGAGGTGCGACCGGCGGGGACGCATGCCGCGGCCAGGGCTCGTACGGTACTCCAGTTCGGGTCCGGCGTCCCCTGCCGGCGAGCCCGCCGCACCGCCGCTCGGCGCCGCTGCGGTGCCGCGACTCACGCCGCGCTTGCCAGCGACTGCTTCTGGAACCAGCTGATGAACGCTTCGATGCCCGCTTCGATCGAGGTCAGCGGCCGGTAGCCGAGGTCCTGGCGCGCCCGGCTGATGTCGGCGTAGGTGATCGGCACGTCGCCGGCCATCGCGGGCGCCAGGCGCATCCGCAGGGACACCCCGAGCGCGTCGGCGATCAGATGGACCAGGTCGTCCAGGCGGGTGGTCTGGGTCGTGCCCAGGTTGTAGACGCGGTAGCCGCTGGGGTGGTCGACGGCGGCCAGGATCCCGGCGACGATGTCGTCGACGTAGGTGAAGTCGCGGCGGGCCGAGCCGTTGCCGAAGACCGGAACCGTCTTGCCGGCGGCGAGCAGTCGGGTGAATCTGTGGATCGCCATCTCCGGCCGCTGCCGTGGGCCGTAGACAGTGAAGAGGCGCAGGCAGGTCACCGGGACCCCGTACAGCTCGTGGAAGGCGTAGCAGGCCAGCTCCCCGGCCCGCTTGGTGGCTGCGTAGGGCGACGACGGGCGGTCGGCCGCCTGGTCCTCCCGGAACGGCACCGGGGTTGTCGACCCGTACACGGAGGAGGACGACCCGAAGACGAGATGGCCGACCCGGTGGCTGCGGACCCGCTGCAGGAGGCGGGTGGTGCCGAGCACGTTGATCCGGTCGTACAGCTCGGGATCGGCGAGCGAGGGGCGGACGCCGGCCCGGGCGGCGAGGTGGATCACCGCGTCGTATTGAGCGGTGGCGAAGGTTCGTTCAAGGTCGTCGTCGCTGAGCAGGTCACCCTCGATCAGGGTGAAGCGTGGGGCGTTGACCAGCCCTGCCAGATTGCCGCGCTTGATCGCCGGGTCGTAGAAGGGGTCGAAATTGTCCAGCACGACCACCCGATCGCCGCGGCGAAGCAGGGCTTCGGTGAGGTGGCTGCCGATGAAGCCGGCGCCCCCGGTGACCAGCACCGACCGGCCACGGCGGGATGTCCCGGAAGCTTTGATTGGCCTCTCTGCTGTCATTCCTCCCTTGTACGGGACCCGGCGCGGTCGGGCCAGCGGCGGCTCCGGGCTGGTGGCATGGGCGGGATGGTGGGTTTTGCAGGACAGCTGCCCGGGCTCTGGGCGCCGGTCCCAGGCGGCGCGGCTTCGGCGCCTGCCATCTTCCACCGCGGGCGCAGCCTGGATAGACTGATCGGCCGGCGCCCAGCCGGAGGCGGTGGACGCCGCCAGGAGGGTGATCCGCTGACAAGTCCCGAGTGGCCGGCTCGCAATCCCGTCCGCGGGAGCGCAGGACGCCGGTGAAGCTGGCTCCACTGCAGGCGGTGGCGGCGGCCGCACTCGCCGCGGCGGTTGCCCTGTGCGCCGCCGGAGCCGCTCCGTTGGAGCGACCGCCGGCCGCTGCCGCCCCGCCGGGAGGCGCCCTGGCGGCACTGCCCTCCCAGGGTGGGACCCAGCTGCCGGGCACCTCGGGGCCGACCCCGGGGGGTGCCGGGAGCCCCTCCCCGAGCCCCAGCGGTGCCGGGAGCCACTCCCCGACCCCGGCCGCCGCGCCGCTGACGGCCGCAGCCTCTCCGAGCCCATCGCCGACCGCGGCTCGGTCCACTGCTGCCGCCACCCCCTCCGCCCCGGCGAGCCATTCGGCGGCCCCGTCGCCTTCCGCCACGCCCTCGGGGACGGCTCCGGTCATCCCCACCGGCGTGCCCTCGGCGCTGCACGTCTCCGGAAACCAGCTGGTC
>Ga0187771_10001857_pt1 | contig 14510 bp, 11 predicted proteins | sample 0116_SJ02_MP15_1_FD_133139 | JGI IMG/M metagenome (GOLD analysis project Ga0187771, IMG submission 133139) | Tropical peat soil microbial communities from peatlands in Department of Meta, Colombia - 0116_SJ02_MP15_10_MG | ecosystem: Environmental > Terrestrial > Soil > Wetlands > Peat | place...
CCATCTGGTTTGTCCTGGAGGCCGTGCTCGGCCAGGCGGTCCCCTTCCCCTCGCTCGCCGACGTCGGCTTCCTGGGCAGCATCCCCTTCGCGGTCGCCGCGGTGCTGAGCTGGCGGGAGAAGCATTCCAAGACCCTGGTCATCGATGCGCTGCAGGGCCTGGTGCTGGGGTTCTCGCTGCTGATCGTGAGCTGGTCGTTCATCCTCCGGCCCCTCATCGTCGGCAGCGGGCTCGACCTGCTCGGCAAGGTCCTCGACGTCACCTATCCCTTCAGCGATGTGCTGCTGCTGAGCCTCATCGCCTTCGCCCTGTCTCGCTGGGTGCGGTCGGTGCCGGGGAGCGTAGTCCTGCTCGGCCTGGGCTTCGCGACCAACCTGGTCTCCGACAGCACGTTCACCTACCTGACCCTGAAGGGCGCCTACGGGATCACCAACTGCCTGGACAGCGGATGGCTGCTCGGCTATGCGCTGATCGCCTGCGCCCCGGCATGGCCCTGGACGGCGGCGGCGGCGCAGCCGACCGATACCCGGGTACGCAGCGGCCTGATGCTGATCATTCCCTACATCGGCTTCGGCGGAGCGATCGCGGCCGCCGCCGACGCCATGCTCTCGGGTCGGGGCCTGGACCCGGTGCTGCTCGTGCTCGCAGTCACCGTCGTTGCCCTGGTGCTGACCGTCCAGCTGCTGGCCGTCCTCCAGAACCGGCGATGGGCTCGTGCTGTCGCCAGGCAGGAGCGGTGGTTCCGTGCCCTCTTCCAATCCTCCTCCGACGCCGTCCTGGTGACCGACCCGCACGGGAAGCTCCTGTACACCTCGTCATCGGCTGGCCGGCTGCTGGGGGTACGCGGGGCTGACGGGTTCGCCGAGCTCCTCGGCAGCCTCGACGAGGCCACCCTGGCGACTCTGCACGCTGGCCGGCAGCAGGCCGCGGCGGCCCCCGGCTCACCGGCGACGGTGACCGTCCGTCTCGACCGCACCCCCTCGCAGGACCGGCCGGCTGACCGCGGACGTTCCCCCGAAGCGGGTTCGCCGGCAGCCGACCCCAGGCGCCGCCCTCACGTGGGACGGCGCACTCTTCGAGTGACCCTGACCGACCTGACCCGAGACCGCGACGTGGCCGGCATCGTCATCAACGTCAGCGACATCTCGGCGGAGGCCGCGATGGCCGCCCAGCTGACCCACCGGGCACTTCACGACCCCCTCACCGGGGTCGCCAACCGCACTCTCTTCAGCGACCGGCTGGCCAACACCATCGAGCGGCACACCCGGCAGGACCTCCCCTTCGCTGTGCTCTGCCTAGACCTCAACAGTTTCAAGGCGATCAACGACAACATGGGGCATGCGGCTGGAGACGCGGTGCTGCGGGGTGTGGGCAGGCGGCTCGCCCGCACCATCCGGGGCGGCGACACCGTGGCGCGGCTCGGTGGCGATGAGTTTGCGGTGATCCTCGAGGAGATTCCCAGCCCGGACAGCAGCCGTCGGGCCGCCCAGAGAATCGCCGCCGCCATCAGCCGGCCGTGCACCATCGAAGGCAAGACGGTGTCCGTGCACTCGAGCGTCGGGATCTGCGAGGCGCGGGGCGGGCCGATCGACGCCGATGAGCTCCTCCGCCGTGCCGATGTCGCGATGTACGAGGCGAAGGCGAGCGGGGGCCTGGACCCCGTGGTCACTTTCAGCACCGACCTGCACAGGGCGCTCCTGACCCGCCAGGCTCTCCGTCTCGACCTTGGCTCGGCGGTCGCCCGGGACCAGCTGCGGCTCGAGTACCAGCCGATCATCGACCTGACCACCGGGGTGGCGGGCCAGTTCGAGGCCCTGGTCCGGTGGGCGCACCCGGGCAGGGGCGTGGTCGCTCCTCGGGAATTCCTGGCGGTTGCGGAGGAGACGGGCCAGATCGTGGGGATCGGCGCCTGGGTGCTGCGCCGAGCCTGCCGCGACCTCGCCCAGCTGCAGCTTCGACGGCCGACCTCAGCACCGCTGGGGGTGCACGTCAACGTGTCCGCTCGCGAGCTCCATGGCGAACGCTTCGCGGCCGACGTCGCCCAGACACTGGCGGACTATGAGCTTCCGCCGCGGGCTCTGACGTTGGAGATCAGCGAGACCCTGCTGATGGGCAGCCTCCCCGTTGCCGGTGAGCGGTTCCAGGCTCTCCGGGAGCTGGGCTGCCGGATCGCCATCGACAACTTCGGGTCCGGGCATCTCTCCATCTCCTGCCTGAAGGACTTCCGGCTGGACGAGGTCAAGATCGACCGGGGCTTCCTCACCGCCCTGGAGTCGGGACCCAATGACCGGATCGTCGCCAACGCAGTCATCCGGGTCTGCCATGAGCTGGGGCTGGTCGTCGTGGCCCAGGGGGTCGAGACGCCCGCCCAGGCGGCCCTGGTCCGGCACCTCGGCTGCGACCAGGCCCAGGGCTTCCTGTTTGCCCGAGCTCTGCCAGCGCTCGAGCTCGACGCCGTGCTCGGCGACGACCTCCTCGCTCACGCCCCCGCCGGCTGACAACCCGGCCCGCTGAACGGCGCCGGACACCCTGTTGCAGTGGGGGCGGATCAGCCGGCGCCCGGGAAGCTCAGCGCCAGACCCGCTTCATCACCACCCGGGCCAGCTTGTCCGAGTCGTGGTGCGAGCTGATCGAGGTGCTCACCACGTCGGCGAGGATGTAGTGGACGGGGTGCTGCTGGGCTCGCTGGCGATCGAAGACCACCCGGTTGATGCCGATCCGCCGAGCCGAAGCCGGGAGCGGCGGGGTGAGGTTGCTGTTCACGATCACGTAGTCGAAGAGGTCGCCGCCGACGTGGGCGCGGATCGCCTCGAGGTGCTCGGAGACCGTGAAGCCCAGGGTCTCGCCCACCTGCCCGGCCACGTTGCAGACGTACACCTTGACCGCCGGGCTGGCCCGGAGCGCCTCCACCATGCCGTCGACCAGCAGGTTGGGCAGGATGGAGGTGTACAGGGAGCCAGGCCCCACGATCACGATCTCGGCCTCGAGCACGGCGTTCTCGGCCTCCGGGTTGATCGGCGGCGCCGAGGGCTCCAGGAACACCCGGTCGATCCGGCCGTCGCCGATCGGGACCTTCGACTCGCCGACGCGCAGCTCGGAGCCGGCATTGGCACAGAGCACGACGTCGGTGAGCGTGCTGGGGACGATGGCGCCCCGGACGGCGAGGACCCGCCCGGATTCCCGGATGGCGTGCTCGAAGTCCCCGGTGATCTCCGCCATCGCCATGATGAAGAGGTTCCCGAAGGAGTGGCCGCCCAGCGCACCATCCCCGCTGAAGCGGTGCTGGAAGAGCTCGGTCATGAGCGGCTCGGTCTCGGCCAGGGCGGTCAGGCACTGCCGGAAGTCACCGGGGGGAAGCACCCGGAACTCGCTTCGCAGCCTGCCGCTGGAGCCGCCGTCGTCGGCCACGGTCACGATCGCGGAGATATTGCCGGTGTACTTCTTGAGGCCGCGGAGCAGCGTCGAGAGGCCGGTGCCGCCGCCGATGGCGACCACCCGGGGGCCCTTGGCCAGCTGGCGGAAGGCGTAGAGCTGCTGGATCAGGCCCTTCTCGCCCCGGGTGAGGAACGGGCCGAGGACCGACTTGCCCAGGAAGTAGAAGCTGAACCCGATGATCACGATGCCGACCCCGAGGAAGAGCACGGCGCGGGTCCAGCGGGGGAGGAACTGGAGGGTGATGTCCTGGACGAAGGACGGGAAGTGGAAGTTGGCCGAGTAGACGTCGCGCAGGGCGTAGCCGACCGCCAAGGCGATCATCACGATGCCCACCATCAGGAGCAGCAGCCACCGCTTGACGTGGAGGCCCGGGGTGAGCAGCCGCATCAGCGTGGGGCTGGGACGGAACCGCGCCAACATCCTTCGGTCGGATTCTCCCACCCCGCGCGGTGGCCGGCATGGGCGGAGACAGGCCCAGCCGGCCGCGACCGGTCCAATCAGGCGAGTCTGGGGCAGCGGCCGGGGCCGCCGGGCGGGAGGTCGACCGGCGAGGGGCGGCCCGGCGGGGGTCGACCGGCTCGCCGGCCCGGGCGGGGGGCGACGGGCGAGGGACGGCCCGGCGGGGGCGGGCCCGCCAGCGCCGGCTAGCCGAGGGGCAGCGAGGGGACCACGGTGGCGGGGGGAGCCTCGGCGACCGGGGCGCGCCCCATGCAGACGTAGATCCCGCCCTGGCGGGCTATCGCCTCGCCGTCGAGCCAGTTGCGGCCGTCCACCACCAGCCGGCCCCGCATCGACGCCAGCGCCCGAGCCCAATCCAGCTCGCGGTACTCCGGCCAGTCGGTGACCAGCCCGGCCGCGTCCGCGCCGGCGAGCGCCTCATAGGGGTCGGCGACCAGCCGTGTCCGGGGCAGGACAGCCTCGGCGCCGCTGAGGGCGACGGGGTCGGTGGCGGTCACCTCCGCTCCGAGATCCTCGAGGTGCCGGATCACCTCCAGCGACGGCGCCTGGCGGAGGTCATCCGTGAAGGGCTTGAAGGCGAGGCCGAGAACGGTCACCCGCCGGCCCTCGAGGCTGCCTCCCAGACCATGGCGAAGCTTGCCCACGAAACGCGAGCGCTGCTGGCTGTTCACCTCGATGGCGGCCTTGAGCAGCCAGAAGCTCTGACCGTGGTACCCCGCCGAGGTCTCCAGAGCCCGCACGTCCTTGGGGAAACAGGATCCACCCCAGCCCAGGCCGGCGCTGAGGAAGCTCCTGCCGATCCGGGGATCCAGCCCCATGCCGTCGGCGACCTTGGTGATGTCGGCGCCGGTCAGCTCGCAGAGCTGGGCCATCTCGTTGATGAAGCTGATCTTGGTCGCCAGGAAGGCGTTGGAGCCGTACTTGATCAGCTCGGCGCTGACGCTGTCACAGAGCACGACGGAGGTGTCGATGGCGCCGAACAGGGCCGCGATCCGGCTCACCGCCTGCGGGTCATCGCCCCCCACCACCACCCGGCTGGGATGGTGCATGTCATGGAGCGCCGCGCCCTCGCGAAGGAACTCGGGGAACATGACGAAGGAGATGTCGGCGCGCCCCGCGCTCCGGGCGAGGCTGCGGGTGGTCCCCGGAGGGACGGTGCTCTTGATGGCGATGACGGTGCCGGGCCCGGCATGGCGAACGGCCTCGTCGACCGCGCCGCGGACCTGGGACAGATCCGCCTCGCCGCCCGGGGTCGGTGGGGTGCCCACCGCCACGATCACGATCCCGGCCCCGGCAACCCCCTCCCTCATGGTCTCGGCAGTGGTCAGCCGGCCATCCGCCACCACCTCGGCGAGGAGCTCGTCGAGCCCCGGTTCGTGGATCGGCGATCGCCCTGCGGCGACCGTCGCACGCCGCCTGGCGTCCACCTCGACAAGGTGAACCCGGCGACCGCTCTCGGCCAGCCCGGCCGCGGTCACCACGCCGACGTAGCCGGCGCCGATGACGCAGATGACTCGATCGTCAGCTCCGGTCGCCACGATCGGAAACTCTACGACGCCAGGGCGGGACGGGGCCGCCGAAGGCGAAATGGAGTCCCGCGCCCCGGCACCGCCACCGGATAGGATCGGGGCGATGGCGGCGCTGCGACTGGATCGGGTGGTGGTGACCGGCGGAGCCGGCTTCCTCGGATCCCACCTCTGCGACCGCCTGATCGCCAGCGGCGCCGAGGTCCTGGTGCTCGACAACCTCTCGACCGGAAGCCGGGACAACCTGGCCCATCTCGCCGGCAACCCCGCCTTCAGCTTCCAGATCCAGGACGTCACCGAGCAGCTCACGGTCGAGGGCCCGGTCGATGCCGTCCTCCACTTCGCGTCTCCGGCCAGCCCGGTGGACTACGCGCAGATGCCGATCCAGACCATCAAGGTGGGCACCCTCGGCACCCACAAGGCGCTGGGGCTGGCCAAGGCCAAGGGGGCCAGGTTCCTCCTCGCCAGCACCAGCGAGGTGTACGGAGACCCCGAGGTCCATCCTCAGCCCGAGTCCTACTGGGGGCATGTGAACCCGGTGGGTCCGCGGAGCATCTACGACGAGGCGAAGCGGGCCGCCGAGGCGTTCACGATGGCCTATCACAACCACCACCGGCTGGACACCCGGATCGCCCGGATCTTCAACACCTACGGGCCCCGGATGCGCCGGGACGACGGCCGCGCGGTGCCCAGCTTCGTCAGCCAGGCGCTGGCCGGCGAGCCGATCACCGTCTTCGGAGACGGATCCCAGACCCGCAGCCTCTGCTACGTCGACGACCTCATCGACGGGCTGGAGCGGCTGCTGCGGAGCGAGCAGGTCCTGCCGGTGAACATCGGCAACCCGAGCGAGATCACCATGCTCGAGCTGGCGGAGGTGGTCCGCCGGCTCTGCGGAAGCCGGAGCCAGATCGCCTTCGAGCCGCTGCCGGTCGACGATCCCAAGCGGCGCCGGCCCGACATCGGGCTGGCCCGGCGCGTGCTCGGCTGGGAGCCGCGCGTCGACCTGGAGGACGGGCTGGCCCGGACCATCGCCTGGTGGCGCGGCGGCCCGGGATAGCTCAGCCGGCCGAGACCCGGTACATGACCACCCCGTGGGCGGGGACGGTCGCTCCGATGCCCCCGGAGGTCCGGGTCGCCCTCCCGGTCCAGAGATCGGTGAGGAGGTAGCCCGCAGCCGAGGGGAGCCCCGCCTGGGTGGCGGTGGTGCGGATGACCGCCGGGGTGTCCGTCTGGTTGAAGAGGACGATCGCGCGGTCGCCGTTGGCCAGCGGCCTGGTCAGCACCCAGTGCCCCGCGTCGCTCGATACCACGTATCCCTGCCGGCCCAGCGGATCCTGGTCGACGGCGATCACCCCGCGGTTGGTCAGGATGCCGCGGGTCTCGGCGGACATCGTGGTGAGATCGTTGCCCGCGATCAGCGGTGCGGCCATCTCCGCCCATAGGCTGAACTGGGTCTGCTGCTCGGTGGTGGTCAACCCGCGATTCCCGACCTCGAGCATGTCGGGATCGTTCCATCCCCCGGGATGCGCCTGGCTCCGGGTGCCGAGGTCGTGGATGAAATTAGCCACCATGCTGTGGTAGCTGTCGGAGATGTCGCCGGCGGTGCGCCAGAGGTTGGCCACCAGCGAGGCCCAGGTCCAGGGTACGTCGCGCCGCAACGAGGTGTCGTTGACGTCGTAGACGATCGGACGCCCGATGGCGGCCAGCGCGGCCCCCATCTGCTCGGCCAGCAGCTGGCTGACCTGCACGTGGGTCAGGCCCGGGTAGTCCTGGTAGGGGACGTGGCACCAGTCGAACTTGAGGTAGTCGACGCCCCAGGAGGCGAAGGTGGCGGCGTCCTGCCGGTAGTGCCCGTAGCTGCCGGCGCTGGTCCCGGCGCAGTTCTCGGTGCCGGCGCTGGTGTAGATGCCGAACTTCAACCCCAGGGAGTGGACGTAGGCGGCAACCGGGGCGATCCCCTGGGGGAAGAGGGTGGGGTTGGCCTGGAGGTTGCCGTGGGCGTCTCGCCGCAGCAGGTCCCAGCCGCCGTCGAGGTTGACGTACGTGTAGCCCGCGGCCTTCATCCCGGAGCTGACCAGAGCGCGGGCCTCCGCCTTCACGGTGGCGGCGGTCACGTCATGGCTGAAGTGGTTGTAGCCGTTCCAACCCATGGGCGGGGTGAGGGTCAGGCGGCTGTCCAGGAAGGGCGCGTGACGGGGCTGCCGGAACGGGGCGAGGGCGGCGGCCTCCGCCCGCGCCCACGCGGACGAGGCGCGGGCCGGCTGGGCGGCTGAGACGGTGGTTGCCGCGCGGGCATGATGGGAGAGCACCGTCGCCGGACCGCCGACCACCAGGGAGACGGCCAGGATGAAGGGGAGGAACCTGAGACCGAGCCTCCTCCGGGACATCTCTTCCTCCGCCGGTGCCTCGCCGGGGGCGATGAACCCGACGAGGTGCCCCGTCCTGGCAAAACGGAACCGACCCTTCCTTGGAGCATGTAACGCGGGAGCGAGGCGGGGGGTTCCCCCGACCGGCTCCGCCGGCCGCGCCGCATCCCGCTGACCCTATGGCGGAACGCTAGGAGGGCCGGCTTTCGATCGCCTTACGGGGCGGGCGGCGGTCAGGCCTGGCGGTGCCGGAGCTTCTCCAGCGAATGCTCGGCGTCGACGTACCGGATGGTCCCCGAGTAGGAGCGCATCACCAGGCTCTGGGTCCGGCAGCGCTCGCCCTCCAGGAAGCGGACGCCCTGCAGGAGCTCGCCGTCGGTGATCCCGGTGGCCGCGAAGAAGACGTTGGCGCCGGCACAGAGGTCCTCCAGGGTGAGCACCGCGCCCCCGTCTCGCTTGCCCTCCAGCACCACCTGGGCCCGGGTGGCCTCGTCGGGGATCCAGAGACGGGCCTGCATGCCGCCGCCCACGCACTTGACGGCACAGGCGGCCAGCACCGCCTCGGGGGCGCCGCCGATGCCCATCAGGACGTCGACGCCGGTCCGGTGCTCGGTCGCCGCCATGACCCCGGCGGCGACGTCGCCGTCCATGATCAGCTTGACCCGGGCACCGGCTGAGCGGATCTCGTCGAGGAGCCGCTCGTGGCGAGGGCGGTCCAGGACCACCACGGTGAGGTCGTCGACCTCACGATCCAGAGCGCCGGCGATGCGGCGGAGGTTGGCCGCGACGCTGTCCGTGATGTCGATGACATCGCGGGCCTCCTTGCCCACGATCAGCTTCTCCATGTAGGGGACGTGGGTGAAGTAGAGGGCGCCGCGCTCGGCGAGGGCGACGGTGGCGATCCCTCCCGGCAGGCCCCGGGCCACCAGCCGCGTCCCGTCGATGGGATCGACGGCCACGTCGACCTCCGGGGGGCTGCCGTTGCCCACCCGCTCGCCGATGTAGAGCATCGGAGCCTTGTCCTTCTCGCCCTCCCCGATCACGACGATCCCGTCCATGTCGACGTAGCTGAGGCTCCGGCGCATCGAGGTGACCGCGGCATCGTCGGCCTCCTCCTTGCGGTTCCGGCCCATGAAGCGGGCGGCCGACATGGCGGCACCCTCGGTGACCCGCACCAGCTCGAGGGCCAGGTTGCGGTCGATGGGGGTGCCGATGTCCGTCTGGCGGGGACCGGCAACCGTCATGGGCTCAGGGCGATGGTAGCGGGGCGGGCTGCCGCGGAACCGCGGCTAGCTCGGGTGGCTGGCTTCGCCGGGCGCCGGGCCGCTGCCGGTCGAGAACCCGGGTGGGCTGGCTCCGGGGGGAGTCCAGCCGGTGAGGTCGGCGCGGCGCCGGAAGTACTCCTCACGGCTCATCTGGCCCCTCGCATAGGCGATGTCCAGCTCCTCCAGGGCCGGGTTGCGGGGCGGCCCGTGCCACCCTCCCCCCGGGAAGGTGCCGACCCATCTCCGCGGGCGGGTCAGGGCGACGATCAGCCAGATGACGGAGGCGATGAACAGCGCGAAGAGAACCAGCCCGAGGATGCCGCCGACCAGCGGCCACACCCCGACCCCGCCGGGGCCGAACCTGATGAACATGGGCCCACTGTACGCCGGAGCCGCTTTCCATCTGGTGACGGACGGGCAGCGGTCAGCCCCGGCGACGGACCGCTAAGGCGCTGACGTCAGCCGGCGGAGACCGTCGACGCCGAAGGTCGAGATGGTCGCGGCGGCGGCCCGCAACCCCTCGCCGAGGGCCTCCGCAAAGAAGCGGTCGTCGTCCCGCCGGCGCGCGGCGCACAGCCCCAGGAAGCCACCGGCCACTCCGTCCCCCGCCCCGGTGGGGTCCACCACCACGCTGACCGGAGCGGCCGGCCGCTCGAGGAAGGAGGTGCGGGTGACCAGCGCCGCTCCCATCGGCCCTGCCTTGATGACCAGGGCGCGGAGGCGGCTCCGGCCCAGGAGGCTCTCGGCGGCGGCGCGCCAGCCCGGCGCCTCGGGCATGAGGCTGCGCAGCTCGGAGCGGTTGAGGAAGAGGACGTCGCTGCCCGCCACCACCTCCATGACGGCGTCGCGCTCGGGCCCGGTGTAGCAGGCCATGCTGTCGACGCCGACCAGGCGGGCCTGGGACTGGCGGAGGACCTCCGCCTGGAGGGCGGGCCGCATGCTGCCCAGGAAGAGAACCTCAGCGGCTGCGGCGCCGCGGCTGAGCTGGGGCCACCACTCGGGCTCGCAGCCGGGCTCCTCGGCCACCGTCTCGGCGATCCAGCGCTCGAAGTCGTGGACTGCGTGCCAGCGGAAGGTGGGCCGCTCACTGACGCAGAGCCCGTCGAGGTCGACCGGCAGGCCGCTGAGCACCTGCCGCACCTCGGGGGCGGCGTCCTGGCCGCAGATGGCGTTGAGATGCACGGCGCCATGGGGTGCCGCCGCCAGGGCGAAATAGAGCGCCGAGCCACCGATCTGCCGCTGTTGGCGTCCCATCGGGGTGGTGATGTCGTCCAGGTGGACGGTGCCCGCGACAGTGATCGCCCACGGCGTGGCGGGTTCGGGGACCGCCGTGTCAGTCCTCCGGGTCGGGGAAGAGCGGGATGATCGGGGCGAGCTGGGGGCGGAGCTCCTCCCGGGCCTGGGCCTGGAGGACCTCCTGGGCGGCGAAGATGACGTCGGAGAGGTGGTCGGCGTCCCGGTTGATCCCCAGGTCGTCGCGGAGCTCCGGCTCGACGCTGCCCACCAGCCGTGCGGCGGCGCTCCAGACCACGGCCGGCACGGGCTGGATCTCGCGGAGCCGGCACTCCTCGACCAGGTCGAGAAGGGCATCGGATTCGCGGAGCCGCAGCCGGGCGCGGGCCAGCCGGCGCCTGCGGAACCTGGCCCGGCGCTCGATGTCGAGGAGCTCCTCACGGGTCCTCGCCAGCGGTCCGGGACGGCTCATCTGGAGAGCGGAGATCACCAGGGCATTCTAGAGACGCGATCCTTTCCGGACGGTGCTTGTGCGGTGACAAGATCCGCCCCGGCAGCGGCGTCAGGACCGCGGATGATCGGCACCCCCGTGGAGAGGCCGGCCAGGTTAGCCGCTCAGGCCGGCGTGGCGGCCGCCTCGGCGGGGTAGGAGAGGGAGCGCCAGCGCCCGTCCACGGCCACCAGGTGGACGGTGCGGCGCAGCACCACGGGGCGCGTGCCGGCATCGAAGCCGTACTCGACATCCAGCTCCGCGACGCCGTGATGGCGGTGACCGCGGTGGGGGTCGACCCACTCGTCCAGGTGGCGTACGGCGAGGACGCTGACCCCGTCCAGCCGGCTGAGCCCGCCTCCCCGGTGCGCCTCGGCGAAGCGCTCGGCGCTGCCCCAGCCGTGCTGGCACTCCGGGGCCAGCAGCGCAAAGGCGCGCGGGTACTGCCCTCTGCGGATCAACTCGACGAACAGCGTCTCCGAGAACGCCGGGTTCCCGGTGGGGCGCGAGCTGGGAGGGCGACCTCGCTCGTGCGCCGACATCAGGTCGCGGAGCCGTTCACGGAGGGGCTGAGGCCGCGGTGCCGGGCTGTCGGATTCCACCAGCGTCACGGGGGAGTCAGCACCCCGGCTCCAGTAGGTCCGCGCCGCGGCGTCGACGACGGACCGGGACGCCGGTCGGGGCGGCGGATCGTCGGGGGAGCCGAGCACCGCCTCCAGGGAGGTCTCAGCTCCGCCCCGGCGGCGTGTCGCGGTTCCGAGCACCGCTTGCGCCCAACGCATTGTCCGCGGCGAGGATACTAGCTTCGCCCGGCCACGGGTGATCGCTACGATCCCTTCCCATGATGGCGGCGCGCATCCTGCTCGCCGAGGATGAGAGTGCGGTGGCCGGACCCCTGCTGAGCGCGCTGCGCGAGCGGGGTCACGAGGTGCGCTGGGTCCGTGCCGTCCGCGACCTGCGCACCGAGATGCCGGAGTTCTCGCCCCAGGTGCTGCTCCTGGACTCCGCCCTGGACCAGGACGCGCTCGAGTACCTCCAGGCGATCCGCTTCACGCCGCTGTGCCCGCCGGGCGGGGTGGTGGTGCTCACCGACCCCGGGGACCACGGCAGCCGGGAGCGCGCCCACCAGCTCGGGGCCGCCGCCGTCGTGCCCAAGTCGCAGGATCCCGTGCGGCTGGTGGGGGTGGTGGAGGAGCTGATCGGCTACCTCTAGCCGGGATTGCCAGGAACCTGGGAGGCTCGGCGCGGGCGAGGTCAGCCGAACCAGCCCTGGACGTCGAGGACCACGTCGACCCTCCCCTGGGCGTTGACCACGTCGATGGCCTGGTCGGGCGCGACCGGGACGATCACCAGGTTGGCGATGACCTGGCCGGCGCCGGCGTTGAGGTCGGAGGTCGAGCTGGGAGCCCCGTCGGCGGTGGCCCGAAGGTAGGTCCCCGCGCTGCCGTTCACCGGCGTGAGGGTGGCAGCGAGCGCCTCGATTCCCGAGGCGGGCAGCCCGCCTTGACCGCCGGCGCCCACCGTCAGCGACTGACCCGCGGAGAGGGTCTCCCCGGCACATGGATCGGGGAGCGGATCCAGGGTCGCGGAGCGGGTGTCGCAGATCCGCGAGGGGCCCAGCGGGTGGAACAGGAAACCGCCCCCATCGGCGCCATCGCCGAACCACCCGTTGACGTCGAGGATGAAGTTCACCGAGCCGAGCGCGCTGTGCACGCAGACCGAGCCGGTGCCGGGATCGACCTCGCTGATGACACGGTTGGCCTGGATCACGCCGGGAGCGACGTTGAGGTTGGAGATTGTCGGAGGCGTTCCGCAGGTGCGGGTCACCGGGTCCGGCGGATAGACCGAGAGGTAGGTGGCGGCGCTGGGCGCGACCGCGGTCAGGTTGAGGGCGACGGCGGCGGCGTCACCGTTGGTCTGGACGCCGGTGTTGCCGCCGGCGACCTGCACCAGCCTGGTCTCGCCGGGCTGAAGTGGCTCGCCGGTGGTTCCCGCGCAGGGTGTGCCCTGGCCTCCCCGGCTGTCGCAGACCCGGACGGCGGCGGGCAGGGGGTGGTAGAGGCCGGCGCTGCCGGCCGCCGACGTGAAGTACCCCATGATGTCGGCGACGACGTCGGTCATCCCCCGCGCGTTCCAGATGGTGATGGCGCCCCCGGCGCCCAGCGGCGACATGACGAGGCTGGCGATGACCTCGCCGGGCGGGGCGTTGACGCTCGAGCTGGCCGGGAACCCGGAACCCGCCGGGCTCACCGCCAGGTAGGTCCCGGCGGTCGGCCCGACGGCGGTCAGGTTGAGCACCACCGCGGTGACGCCGGCGCTGGGGATCGTCTGCCCGGAGCCCGCGTCCGCATATCCGGCGATCTGCAGGGTCCGGGAGCCACCCGGGCCCAGCGCCCCACCGGAGCAATTGACACAGGAGGCGGAGCGGGTGTCGAGGATCCGGAACGGGCTCAGCGCCTGGTACGCCGACGGGTTCACGTAGGTGAACGAGGTCTGATCGCTGGTGCCATTGGCATTGGTGAGGGAGAGCGTGGCGTCACCCGCGGGCGCGGGCGGGGTGGTGAAGGTGACCGTCGAGGCGGTGATGTCGGAGATCGGCAGCGCCTGGCCATTGAAGGTGAGCGAGATCGGCGAGGCGAAGTTGCGGCCCATCAGGGTGACCGAGGTTCCGCCCGAGGTGGGGCCGACGCCCGGGCTCATGCCGCTGATGATGGGCACCGGAGGCGGCGCCGATTCGACGGCCACCGCCTCGGCATCCATGGTGTCGAAGCGGGTCATGAACTGCGAGGCCGGGAAGGTGTCGAACTGCCCGGCCAGCGGGTCCATCAGGGTGACGGTGCCGGCGTTGGGGTCGTAGCCGCTCAGGACCTGGGCGTGCTCACCGACCGCGAACCAAACGCTCCGCCCGTCGAAGGCCACGTACGAGGTGACGTTCAGGGGCTCGAGGTGCTGGCTCACCCACACCACCACCGGGTTGCCCGCGCTCAGCTCGGCGGTCAGGTCATCGAGGGTCCAGGCGGATCCCGCCTCGGCGACCAGACCGTAGCTGTCGGCGACCGCGGCGATCGGCGGGTAGTAGACGCCGTAGCCGGTGAAGTTGGGCTCCGATCCCCGGACGTTGCCCACGAAGGCCGCGTAGGGATCGCTCCAGTGGATCACCCGGCCACCGCTCACCACCGCGGCCCGCGGGTCGTCAGGCAGGGCGGCGACCACCTGGTCCTGGGTGATGGCAACGCCCTTGTACTGCATCGCTGAGGCCAGGGCGGCCGCCTCGCAGTCGAGGGGCAGGTCCTGCTTCACGACGGGCACGCTGAGCATGACCGCGGTCCCCGCGGCTCGGGCCGGGAGGAAGGTGCCGAGGGTCGCTGCCAGGAGGGCCGCGCCCGATGCTGCCGCGGCGAGGCCGGTATTCCACCGCATGATCTGGAGGGGGCTGTTGAAAAGCTTGGAGGGATCGTTTCAATCCGCAGCTTTCGCCCATCTCATCAGAGCGCGTGCGATCCGCCGGACCTGATCAGATATTCGTTACACGCCCGTTGCAATCCATCACGGAATCGCTGAGCGAGCGCTCGGGGTTCAGGGCACCTGGCCAACGATCACGGCGGCCAGGCTGAGCGCGGCGAAGCCCGCCACGATGACCGTCACCCAGGTTGGCGCCGGGCCGGGACGGTCGTACCAGGCGACGATCCGCCGGCCGGTCATGACCACGACCAGCAGGGCGTCGATCAGCGCCACC
>Ga0187771_10001858_pt1 | contig 14507 bp, 15 predicted proteins | sample 0116_SJ02_MP15_1_FD_133139 | JGI IMG/M metagenome (GOLD analysis project Ga0187771, IMG submission 133139) | Tropical peat soil microbial communities from peatlands in Department of Meta, Colombia - 0116_SJ02_MP15_10_MG | ecosystem: Environmental > Terrestrial > Soil > Wetlands > Peat | place...
GAGCCAAAAAAAGTCACTATTCTCGTCCCCTATTTAGACATCGGTTTTAACAAAACTAATTAGAATCAACAGGTTTAAATGCAGAATCCCTATTGGCACCGAAATTGCTCATCTTTCTCCTGGTGAAGGGAAGCAGGTTAGGTCTGAGAAGGAAACCAATGCACGCTTAGTTTCCTAACGCAGAGGGGGGCTTCCATGAAAGGGGACGAATTACTGAATTTGGCTGCTTGCCTTATTACGATCCTCGTCGCACTCTTTGCATTATCGATGTAAAAAAGGGACACTTCCTTTCTTCAGATTACTCCTCGTAAACCATTTGAATAGCTCCCCTGGGACAGACAGATGCACAGATGCCGCACCCTTTGCAGTAGTCGAGATCGATAAGAACATCTCCTGTTTTTCTGTCGCGAGTGATACAGAGGGCTGGGCAGAGGAGTTCACAGACCTCGCATGCCTCACACTCCCTTAGACTTAGGCAACGTCGAGCCTCTTTGAGCGCCTGTTTCTTCTGAAGACTCGGTTCAACACCCGCGGCTCCCGTTCCCCTTTTTCGTAGTGAAGGTGCCTTTGTTCTCCGGCTAAAGATAGCTTCTTTTTTACACTCTTTAGGCATAGCATTTCTGAATAGCAAAGAAAATTAACCCCACCTAACCTCCCCTTAGCTAAGGGCAGGAGGGGAGGGGTTAGGGATTCATGCGAGATATCGATAAATCGAATCCGCTCCCTTCTTGCCCGCTGCGATTGCATCGATCACCCATCCCGGTCCCGTCACCACATCTCCTCCTGAAAAGAGACCTTTCATACTGGTCTCGTTTGTATCCGGGTCGACCCAGATGGTTCCATCTCGGTTTCTCTGCAGTCCTTTCAATGGCCGTGGGTCCACCCTTTGACCGGTTGCCGGGATAACGGTATTGACCTGAACTCTGAAATTCGACCCCTTCATGGCAACAGGTCTCCGCCTTCCGCTTTCATCAGGTTCACCGAGCCTGTTCCTCAAGCACTCCATCCCAATTACTCTCCCGGCCTTCCCGATCAATCGAAGAGGGGAGGTGAGGAAACGGATTTTGACACCTTCACGGACCGCCGCATCCACCTCCTCTGGGATCGCTGGCATTTCCTTTTTCGATCTTCGATAAAAAATAGTCACCTTTTTCGAGCCGAGTCGAAGCGAAGAACGGGCCACATCCACTGCTACGTTCCCGCCACCGATCACCGCCACCTCTTTGCCAAGCCCAATTTTCTTTCCAAGGTTTAGATCCTTGAGAAATTCCACTCCGGGAAAAACACCTCTAAGGCTCTCCCCGGGAATGTTCAGCCTTGGGCTGCGGTGGGCTCCGGTAGCAAGGAAAACGGCATGATAACCCATTTTGCGAAACCTCTTCCCATGATCATCGAATCGAAATCGCCGGTTGGGAACCATGTCAACGCCCAGTCCCCGAATTCCATCGATCTCCATCCTGAGGATCTCTCTGGGCAATCGGAATTCGGGTATCCCAACTGCCAACATTCCTCCCAATACAGGCAGGGCCTCGAAAACCGTCACTCCAAAACCAAGGAGAGCCAAATCATTTGCAGCGGTCAAGCCTGCCGGTCCTGACCCAATCACCAGGATCTTCTCACGCCTCTTTTTCAACCCCCTTTTCCCGATCCTTTTTCGCTCGTACTCTGTGACGAACCTCTTCAGGCGCCGGATGGGGATCGGATGATCCACTTCTTCTCTCAAACACGCCTCCTCACAGGGATGGTGGCATACAAACCCACAGACCGCGGGAAGGGGGTTCACTTTCCGGATCAGCTCCAATGCCTCTTTAAATTTTTCCTCTGTAATGAGCGCCACATAGCCGGGGATATCCTGATGAATGGGACAGGCTTCCTGACAGGGAGGAAGAGAAACTTTCCGTTTCGACGGTTTTTGGGGTAGGTTTCCTCGGTAGAGAGTCCCGCGGAGGCTCTTCTCTTCACGCCGATATTCTGGAATAAATTCGGCAGGGCATCCCCTGATGCAGACAGCGCAGGAATGACAGCGGTCCGATTGGATGACCGGTCTCTGTGTTCTCCCTTCAAACATCGATCTTCTTCCCTAATTCCATTCCTGTCCGGAGAGCCTTCAGGTTGAGTGCCCGGAACCTTTCGGTGATATGGAGGGCAATCGCCTTCTGGATGGCCTTTGGAGAAACAATCCTGGTTGTCTCAACGACGACACCCAGGAAGACGATATTGGCCACCTGCTTGTTTCTCAATTTCTTTATCGAAATCTCTGTTGTAGCAACGCCTCTTTGCCCAACTCTTAGTCCCTGTTCAGGGGTCACGAACCCCTGGTCATAAAAAATGATCCCTTGCTCCTTCACGTCTCTGCAGTAGGTATCGTACGCTCCCTGAGACATGGCAACGAAGATGTCTGAGGTGATAAGATGTGGAAAGTCAATCGGGCCATCGGAAAGAACAATTTCTGATTTGCATCCCGAGCCTCTCGCCTGAGCACCATAAGAATCGGACCCGGCGATATATTTCCCTTCGATCACTCCTGCCTGACCCAGAAGAAGGCCTGCCAGGATGATCCCTTGTCCCCCGAAACCGCTCAGACGAACCTGCATCATTTCCGTCATGATGAAAATTCTCCGGTGATGATTTTCTCGGCCAGTTCCTCCTCGGTCAATCCTTTTGTCTCTTCTTCCAAGACACACCGCCGGACAAGGTCCTGAATTAGGTCTTCCGGCCGGTCGAGACGATTCCTCCTTCCAAATTGCGTCGGACAGGGAGAGAGGACTTCGACAAAAGAGAATCCCGTATGAAGGAGCGATTTCTTGACCGCATCGATCAGCGAACGGGGCTGAGTGACGGAGTACCGTACCACATAAGTGGCACCCGCTGCCCCTACCAATTTACAGAGATCAAAAGGACGATAAGGATTTCCCTCTCCGGTTGTGGAGGTCTTTGATCCTTTCGGTGTGGTGGATGCGACCTGACCTCCGGTCATGCCATAAATCATGTTATTGGCACAGATCACCTTGAGATCGATATTCCGTCTCGCCGCATGAATGAGATGGTTCCCACCGATCGATGAAAGATCTCCATCACCACTGATCACTATCACACAGAGGTCTGGATTGAAAAGTTTAGCTCCCGTAGCAAAGGCCAGCGCCCTTCCATGAAGCGTGTGCAGGGTATCTCCGTTGAAGTGCGGACTGGGGATCCATGCAGCGCACCCGATTCCCGAGACAAAGAGCATCTTCTTCATGTCAAGCTTCAACTCATCAATCGCCCTCAAGATGGCGTTCATCAATATGCCGTGACCGCAACCCGGGCAGAATGGGGTCACCTTGACACCCGGTCTGATATATTTCTCGAGCGCCCTAACCATTGTTGAACTCCATTAAATCAGGGCATCGGCAACCAGGTTCGAAATTTTTTTTCATGCTTTCCTGATATCCTGGTACCCTGGTATCCTACCCACTGATCTTCTGGTAACCTGATCTCCTATCAGGGACATTTCGTGCTTCTTAAGCCTTCCGCAACGCTGCCATGATCGTCTCAGGTCGGATGATCTCCCCGTTGGTCTGTCCGAGGGGAACGACTTCGCAGGCGCAATATTTCTTTGCTTCGCCGGCGACCTGGCCCAGGTTCATTTCCGGGATGAATACTTTTCCCACTGTTTTCCCCAAGTTTATGACCGAGTCTTCCGGAAAAGGCCATAACGTCTTGAGCCTCAGCAAACCGACCTTCAGCCTTTCTTTCCTCAACCGTTTGACCGCATAGAGGCTGGTTCTCGCCGTAAAGCCGTAGGCAACCACAGCAATCTCAGCGTCATCCAGGAAATAACTTTCGGTTTCTGCAATTCTGCCCCGATTTCTGAGAATCTTGTCGTTGATCCGTTCCACTAGCCTCGCATGAGCCTCTGGATCATCCGTTTTTCGGAATCCCAGTGAGTCGTGAGTCGAACCGGTCACCAGAAGCCGCTCTCCTTCTCCAAAGGAGGGCATCGGAGGCACACCATCTTCCTCGTCTGTCCCGAAGGGAGATCCTCCTTTTTGCTTCTTTCTATTCCAAACGTTCACCTTTGCCCGAATAAACACATTTTCTCTGAGATGTGCGATAGCCTCGTCTGCCATGACCATCGCGGGAACCCGATAACGTTCGCTAAAATTGAAGGCTTGAATGGTCAGTTCGTACATCTCGTGGACAGACCAGGGAGAGAGGGCAATCACCTGATAATCGCCTTGAGAGCCCCACTTTGCCTGCATGATATCGCCGCTTCCAACCCGGGTCGCCTGTCCTGTACAAGGCCCTGCCCTCTGAACATCCACAATCACACAGGGTGCCTCGGTGAATGCCGCATAACCGATTGATTCCTGCATCAAGCTGAACCCCGGACCCGAGGTGGCAGTCATGGCTTTGGCTCCTGCCCACGAGGCTCCGATCACAGCAGAGATGGAAGCGAGCTCATCTTCCATCTGGATGAAGACCCCGCCGACTTCCCTCAGGCGAAATGCCATACGTTCCATCAGCTCGCTTGAAGGGGTAATGGGATAGCCCGCATAAAACCGGCATCCGGCAGCAATGGCTCCTTCTGCCGAAGCCTCATTGCCCGATAGATAATGAACCCCTTTCCGGAAAGACGTTTTAATCCTGGATGGCATATTCACTCCCGCTCACATCCGTAAATATGGAACTTATCCACAAATAACTTCCTCCCCCCTTTAGCAAAGGGGGGCGAGGGGGGATTTAAAGTGACAACATTGGGAAAATCCCCCTAAATCCCCCTTTCCAAAGGGGGATTCCAAGCAATCATTGAAAAATACGTCTCACAACGAGCAAGACTTTGCCCTCGTCGAAACCCGACTCATCAGTATCGGGCCTTCCACGACGCAACAGGATAAAATTATCTTAAATCGGGCTTAAAAACAAGACAGTCGGTGAGCAATTTGGGAAGATGCAATAGGCCGGAGATTTTCGGTACGAATCGATTCCGACGTGTCCAGCTACTACATTTTCGACGAGATTTCTAAGGCAGAAAAAGTCCATCTTCCGGGTGAGCGTTGAGTATGTAATTCCTGATGTCGGTGACTTCAAGAAGTTTGCCTTCGGAGCTGTATCTCTCGATCCGGGTCGGGAGCCAGTATTTCTTCGAGACGGAAATCCGATATTTTTCAGGAGACTTTCCTTCGATATAATCCATAGCCCAGAGTAGGAATTCAACTCGTTGCTCGTCTTCGTAGAAGGTGTTCTCCTTTTGGTCCACCTTCGTGAGGTTCTTGAAGAGGAAATCAATAAAATACCCCATGTCCGTCTGGTTAATGCGCTGGCCGGCCAATGTTTTCATCAGAGAGTTATCGACCGAAAGTCGGAACCTGAGGGCTGGCAGAGAGCGAAAGGGGATCACCGTTGCCTCTGTCTCATCATCTTTGTAAAGGATGGTCAGCCCGGAATGCGGCTTCGAGAAATCAACACGGATCCTTTTCTTTTTCTTAAAATAAAACTTAAAACGGTATCGCTGATTTTCCACCCCATTCTGGTAGAATATCTGCTCGACCTCGCAGGAGTAATCCTCCAGCCCTTTGAATGCTGCTTCCATCTGTTGAGCAACGGCGAGGATTCGATCCGCGTCTCCGGCGACTGCTCGCGAGTGGCCGGAGTGAATGAGCAGACAGATGAGTGCGAGGAACAGGATTAAAATGGTTTTTTGCGTCATTTAAAGATGAAGCTTTCGTCAAAGAGGTCCGGGTCATCAAATTGGGTCCGGCCGATCAACTCGATGGCGTGATGTCCCCTTTGCCTCATGCTTCCGATCTTCGGGATACCCATGGAGAAGAGAATGAAGCGTTCGATCCTTTCGGAACACTTGGCAATCCCATTCGAGTTGAAGATGTTTTTCGTTTGAATGCCTTCACGGGGAAGAAACTCGAGGATATCGTAGGGTACCAATTCGTAAGGAATCGGCTCCGTAAAGTCCTCTGCTACAATCACGCGCTGCACCTGGTGCCATCCTGAATTCAGTCGCACGCCGAGCCGTTGATGTTGAGAAACGTCGGGGAGCCACTGAGGTACGAAGGGGGCGAACTTCAACGGTTTTGAAATAATTTGTGCCACCCTGTCCTTCGCCGGAGCAAAAAGATGGTAGCATCCGCAGTCGCTCATGATGTCCACCATGAAGGGATTCCCAAACTCGTCCAAAGAGACTCGCAGGGTTAGCCCATCCAGATGGCCCCGTTCCATCCAGGGTGCACTTTTTCCCACCCGTTTCGAATACCAGATGACGTAATTAATCTGCAGAATGGGTTTCCCTTTCAGAAAGGCACCGGAGAAATAATAATAGACGGTCGGCCTTGTCTGATCCACATCCGGACAATCTCCTTGCCATGCAATCCGGCCTATCTCGTCATAAGTAGCGGCAACGTCCTGGATGAAAAGAGGCGCGAAGTGCTGGACGAGCTTCTTGCCAAGATTTTGATCGGGCAGGGGAACACCCTGAGGGTTTTTCCTTGAAGCATCCATGATGGCCTGAACCTCTTTGTCACTGAGAAAAGAACTTTCAGCCGGTGTGAAGGCTCTGAGTCGTCCATAGACAGGCAGATTTTCAAGGCTCGTGTCAAACCACGATCGAACTTTTTTTTGTGAAATGTCCGTGGCAATAGCCACGGGGATAGCTATGAGAGGATAGAGCCCGAAGGCCCTCATCGCAAACGAATATTCATCCGGCACGTCAACGAGCGGGATAAGGGTCTCATAGAAATCCGGCCGCCTCTTGTCGTGCCGGAAGAGCGTTTCAGAACAGGATTGAGCCCGATCATAAAGTTGCGCGCGACTTGGCGGCATTCCCTGTTTCAATGAAAGTGTAGAGACAATGCCGTCCGGAAGATTGCTGATCTCTTTTCCCCTGGCGTCGAGGTCCAGCATCCGCATCCAGCCGCTCCATTGCTCTCTCCCTTCGTCAGAATGGATTTTGTCTTTCAGGCTGGAGAAAAAGCGGTTGGTACGAAGGTAGGGAAACCCCGGAACCGGGTGGCTTGCCGCGTCCCTTACGCCTGCCTTCTCCACCTGCTCATCCAAGGCGGTCAGAAATGCCTGGCACTCTTTCGGCCTCTCCAGGGACAAGGGAACTCGTTGGGCGATAAAAGAGGTGCAGCCTGCTATAAAAAAAAGGAACGATATGAGGAAGATGAATTTATGTCTTGTCATTGGCAGCATCTTTTCACTCTGAACCATTGCAATGAAAACTATTCCTAAGAGTTAATGCTACTAAAACGCATCCGAGAAGTAAATACGATAAATTTCAATTTCCCCTCACCCCACCCCTGCCTACCGGTAGGCAGGGGAAGGGTGAGGGGGAGGCCGCTGTATTTTCATGACTACCAGACTACGAGACTTTAATTTGACAAATCCAAGATTACCTGATATGGATATTGCCCGAAGCAGATTCCCGAACCCCTTTGCGGGGAAGGGCGAAAAAAAACACGAGGAGGGACAAACAATGGACATCGTCGAACGCGTAAAAGGAGTTATACTCAGGCCGAAGCAGGAGTGGCAAACCATTTCCGGGGAGGCCACCACCATCCCGGAGTTATACAAAACCTACGTTGTGATCTTGGCAGCCATCGGGCCAGTGGCTTCCATTATCGGAATGTCCATCGTGGGCATCCGGGTGCCCTTCGTGGGTTCATTCCGGGTATCGATCTTCTCATCGATTTCATCCGCGATTGTGCATTACATCCTGACGCTGGTCGGGGTCTACGTCCTGGCTCTGATCATCGATGCTCTGGCTCCCTCGTTCTCTGGAGAGAAGAGGATCGATCAGGCTTTTAAGGTAGCCGTCTATTCTCACACGCCTGGCTGGATTGTCGCGGTGGTCGGAATTATTCCTTCGTTGAGCCCGTTGATGATCCTCGGACTGTACGGGTTATATCTGCTTTACTTGGGGCTTCCGGCTCTGATGAAATCTCCTCGAGAGAAATCCCTGGGATACACGGTTGCGGTAATCATTGCAGCCATTGTCATCTTTATGGTCATCGGCTTCATCTCGCGTGCCTTTATCTCCTATCCAACGCCGGGCATACCCCGGGTTAAGTAAGGAGTGAGGGACGTCGAGAATCCAGCAATAAAACGCTCTCTCTGCAAAGGGCAAAATCGGTTATGAACGCGATGGTCCAGAAAGGGATCGCGGCAACCAGACTGACCGCGGTCGGCTGGGGCCAAGAGAAACCCATAGCAGACAATGGCTCGGAAGAGGGCAGGGCGAAGAACCGCCGGGTGGAGATCGTCAAGAAGTAAGCAACCAACGAACGTGTGCTTTATATACGCAGACGTTTATCAATATGCTGCTTCTGTCGATATGTATTATTTTGATAACCCTGGTAGTCTCAGCCAATCACCCTACGTGAAACTCTTATGGGACTGTAATCTTGCCGAAGCCTACACTCCTCCTCCCGGCGCCGGACGATATTGGATCATCACCGACATTGCGGGAAGCACCATTAAGGACGTAAATGAATTGACCAATACTCCCTAATTAAGGTAATATCGTTAAAGAGAGAGGCTTATTATGAGATCATGGACCAAATGGATGACGTTAGCGTTGATTCTGGTGGTTTTCGCCGGATGCAGCAGCACGAACTGGGTTGGCCGAAAGGGGGAGAGCCCGCTCTACAGGGTGCCCAGGAAGCTGGCGCGCGGCACTGTGAACATTCTTACCGGTCCCTTTGAAATCTTTAATCAGCCCGTTCGTCTTGCGAGCAAGGAGGATTACTTTGTGCGACAAGTCGCAGGAGTAGCGGCGGGCATACCGGTCGGACTTGGCTACAGCGTGGGCCGTGTCGTGGCCGGCACCTTCGACATTGTGACCGCTCCAATTCTGGTTCCTCAACGAGCAATCATCGAGCCGGAGTTCATGTCACCGGACCTCCTCAAATGGTCTTTCGGGGACTAATTATCTTCTACGCTCATAACGAGTCTCCAGCAATGAAATCGCCGGCCCAAAGTGAGCTTTCCATATGCTAAGGAAATCTCACCCTTCGCCCTCACCCCTCGCCTCTTCCCGCCGGCGAGAGCCTGCCCGCCGGTAGGCAGGGGATAGGGTACACGGCACCCTTGCATGTAATACGCCTTTGTATCAATTTTCCCCTTCGCCACTTGATGTTTCCTCTCCCGACAGTCCCAAGGCCACAATAATTTACGGAAATTTATTGCAATACCCTGACAATTATTGTCCCCCTTGGTACAAAGGACATCGAATGAACTATCAAGGATCGAAAATACATTCAGTAGGTTACACCGGACACACTTTGGACGGCAGGAAAATTGCACGAAATTACTGGTGATAGAGTTTGAAACCGTATAACAAATTTACGTTATTTAACATGAGATGAAATTCTCTTTGCAGCCACTTCCCATTTTTGGTATTGACAAAACGCCTATGTTTGATATTGTTGCTCATCGATTAATGAGACACTTTCTCTCCAAAAGTGGAAGGCAGTCATCCGAATTAATTGTACGACGGGGGGATGTTTATGCAAAAAGTTGAGCGGCGTAGCGGAAAGGATCGGAGGTCGAGAGAGGACCGGAGAAAGTCTGCCGGTCGTGATTATAAGGGACCCGAACGGAGAAGCGGCCGAGATAGAAGATCCGGGAAAGAGAGGAGAAAGAACTAAGCACTGAGTTGGGTAAACCGATCAGCGAGTGCCTCATTTAAAGGCAGGGGCCTACATAGCCCCTGCCTTTGTTTTTGGAGGCCTCCTCGGGCTTGCTCTCCAAGGCCAGAGCCTTCTATATTCCTAAGAACACCCAAAACCACACCAGAATAAATTTACCGAAATTATTTCGATAACCTGACAATTATTGTCCCTTTTGACGAGAGGGATGTGGAATGAATTGTTAACTATTGAAAATACATTCAGCAGGTTACGTCAGACATGACTTTAGCGGCAGGAAAATTGCACCAACACCCGCAGGCGGAATTCGGAAGCTTACAAAGATTTTATAGCATTTAACATGGAGCCCCACGGGATTACACAGATTTGCAAAAAAGATTACATAGATTTTTCTTTGGATGCGTTTTCTAATTCGTGTAATCGGCCGTAATCCCTGCCGACAGGCAGGGATGTAATCAGAGATTTCTGCATTTTTTAGAAATCTCCGAGAAAAGGCTTGGCAAGTTTTCGATTAAGGACAAGATACAGCACGAGAGTTTGGAAAGGAGGTGGAGAGGAGGGCATATAAGGACAGAACGAACGCAGGGAAGTTGAGTAAAAGAGTCTTGTGACAAAACCATTATTTAAAAAGAGGAGGAGATGAGATGAGTGTTTTAATCGGGAACAAAGTGAGTAGGACGCTTGTGATGGCAGTATTCCTCGTGGGGATAACTTTAGGCGTTGCTCTGGCGGGCCAGCAGGGCCAGGTATACCAAGTAGGAAATGTCACGGTTTACACCGCGGCAAGCCAAGACATAGAAGGAGCGGGCACAATCGACTTCGAAAATGCGAAGCCGATGCCGCTGCCGATGGCGCTTTCGGCACCGCAGATTTTGCGAGGGGGCGCTGCCGCGATGCCCCTTGGAGCTCCGGGATTTAAACCGGGTTCCCGAGGGAATAGCACGTCACCCCGGGACACGGCCGTTGGCAACGAGGCGCAGGCCTGGGGTCCTGCTATTCCACAGGGAATGGCGGTCGGCGTCGAGACGCAGGCCGGGGGCATTCCTGTTCCGCAGGAATATGGTACGTCAGACCACCCTTTTACGACCAGCCGGGTGGACCTCGCAACAAATAACAGCGTGTCGAAGCTCTACCCCTACCGGGCTGCCGGTAAGCTCTTTTTCAACAAGCCGGATGGCTCTGCCTGGCTGTGCTCGGCTTCCCTGATCCAACCAGGTTTAATTGTGACGGCTGCACACTGCGTCTGTGATTTTGGCACGCAAACATTTTACTCGAACTGGCAGTTTATTCCGGCCTACTATAATGGCGCGCGCCCTTATGGGATCTGGAAAGTAGCGGATGCTGTCGTTAAGACGTCGTACTGGGATGGGACGGATTCATGTGCTCAAAGCGGCGTTGTATGCACTAACGATGTTGCGGTGCTGCTGGTGCAACCGTTAGGCAAGGCCGGCCCAAATAACAAGAGCTATCCGGGCTATAGGACAGGATGGCTCGGCTATGGCTGGGACGGCTACGGCTTTAGCAGCCCTTCGAGCGGTCCGGCTTCCGGTTATACAATTGCCCAAATCGGTCAGTTGGGCTACCCGGTCTCGCATGACAGAGGCTGGATGATGCAGCGAACTGACTCACTGGGCTATGTGAGTGCCCCCGACAGCAATAATACGGTGTGGGGATCGAGGCAGACGGGAGGGTCGAGCGGCGGTCCGGAGATTGTGAACCTCGGAGCACCCGCTGTGCTTGACCCTAACCAAACCAACTTTGGATCCGGCGCGGATTTCAACATCGTTGTGGGTGTGACCAGTTGGGGCTATACCGACCCGACAATTATGCAACAGGGCGCCAGTTCATTCACGTCCAACAACATCGTGTCTCTGGTCGACTACTTTTGTCCCTCCACCACGTATGCCTACGCGTGCGCTCCATAGTAACGCGCTTGCGGCAGGTGACCCAAACAAAGAAATACCCCGGTCAACCCGGGGTATTTCTTTTTGGTGCGCCCGGCAGGACGCATATCACTTGGAGGTGAAAGTCCTCTACGGACCCCGGTGACGGGAACTGTTAGCTTCTTTAGGGAATCATCAACCCCGGGTCAACCAGCTATTGCAGAGCAGTAGGCGTTGTCCACGTACCCACTTCCGAGAATGACCTCCTGTAACTATTGCTTTCCTAATCTTCAAAAAAAGTGTATATTACTACCGCAAATGAGGAGCGAATAAGCCTAAACGAAAACGATCATAGCAACGTAAAAAATAGTGTTGGAGGGAAAAATGGGGACAAGTAGTGGTGCTCCGTCACATCGAAGGCCATGGATTTTCATTATCCCGATTCTGATGGGGCTTTTGATGGCATATGTTTGTAATGCGGCCGCCGAGACTTCACTCGTCGCAGAGCCGGAAAAACAGGAAGGTGGCAATGCAGACACAGCCGTTGCTCGGCCACTCAGATTTGAACCAGGTGATATGGATTTCTACGTTCGGTTTGGGGGGCAGAGCAAACTGACCATACTGGAAAACGCCGCTGCGGTGAAGAAGCTCCTCGGCAAGGACACAGCCAGGCTGCTTGTGCGCCTCGTTGATTTCGACAGGGAGAAGATCGTACTCGTGAGCTGGACTATAACAGGACCGCCCATGGGTGTGCTCAAGCACGAGATCAAGGGGGAAGGGAAAAACCGACGGCTCGTATTCTACGTTCAGGGACCGGTGGGTGTCCAGATTCGGGGGCAGCTCGCTCGCAGCGCTGCGGACTTCTTCGCGGTTCCCAAGGACATGCCGGTATCCTTTGACGCGAAAGAACGATTCTGACAGGAGCAGAGCGGCGCCAACCGCTTCTTTCTTCGTGGGGCGAAGCGAATAGTCGCCATTCGGCAACCGCCGGGGCTATGGAGAGAGAGGAGCGGAAAGTGAGCGAGGCAGTGCATAAAACCCTACCTCGCTCTTTCTTTTCCAATAAGTAATTTGGTTCCATCCCGCCTCGTCAGTTTCGAACTTTTTCGGGTCGGAAAATGGGGTCAAATCTTTATTCTTGACATTACATTGCTATTCTGGTAAGAATTCGTTTGATGGCCAGACCCCTCCGAATCCAATATGAGAATGCTTACTACCATGTGACTTGCCGGGGAAATTCTGGTCAAGAGATCTTCTTAAACGACGCCGATCGATCCACGTTCCTTGATCTTTTGGAGCGCTCCAGTGATATCTATCAGACCCAAATCTTAGCCTATGTGTTGTTGTCCAACCACTTCCATCTCTTTGTCAAAACCCCCTTAGGAAACCTTCAAGAATTCATGCGCCACTTCAATATCTCCTACACCTCCTATTTCAACTGGAAACATGACCGCAGCGGCCATCTTTACCAGGGGCGTTACAAATCGTTCTTAGTGGATGCCGATAACTATCTCCAGGAGGTTTCCCGCTATATTCACCTTAATCCCATCCGGGTGAAACCCAGATCCCAAATGACTTTGGATGAGAGAAGGAGATATCTCAGAGATTATCTTTGGAGCAGTTATGGAGGCTATGTCTTCCATGGAAGGAGGGGAAACTTTCTTGAAGTGGAGGAAGTGCTGGCCTATTTTGGTGGGGATACCGCGGGGGGAAGAAGGAGATATGAAACATTTGTGATGGAAGGGGTATCTGGAAAGATACCCAACCCGCTGGAGAAAGGAAGAGGACATGGGATCATAGGAGAAAGTGACTTTATTGAGAGGATCAGAGACCGATGCGTTGAGTCGGCAGCTAAGTATAGAGAGCTTCCGGCGGTGAAGAAGATCCTGGCGCAGGTAGAACCGGAAAAGATTATCCGAGTTATCTGTGGGATGTTTAACGTCGAGAGGCAGGAGTTATTGAGAAAAGGATATAAGGGGGTAGCTCGGGGCGTACTGATGGAAATGCTTTATCGCTACGGAGGAATGAATCAGAGGGAGATTGGGGAGTTGATGGGAATTGACTATAGTGCAGTAAGCGTGACGAGAAAGAGACTCTCGGGGCTCGAGGGCAAAGACCGAAGGCTAACCTTACTGATTAAAAAATTGAAAGAACGGTTGCAGTAAAGTCAAGAATAAAGATTTGACCCCATTGACACAGTAAAGTCAAGAATAAAGATTTGACCCCATCGACAAAATACATTCAACACGTTACCTCGGACACGATTTGAGCGGCAGGGAAATTGCCCTAACTGCCAGGGGCGAGGGCTCCCCTTCTATCCATAAATCATTTTGAAGGAGAGTCTCACAGGCACTTTATCACAAATTTACAGTAATTAACATGAGATGAAATTCTTTTTTGCAACAGGCAAGAAAAGGCTTGACAAGTGGGCGATTAGAGGTAAAATAAAAGGCACAAACATTTGGAAAGGAGGTGGAAAAGAGGTCGTAAAACCAAAGAAGAGACGCAGGGAACTTGAAGGAGGAGTCATGTTAGAAAACCATTATTTAAAAAGGAGAGGAGAGAGGAGGGTAAAATGAAACATAGAAACTTTTTAAAGGTTAGAGAGCTTACAGTGCGCAAATCTCTGTTCATCATGCTGGTCATGGGCATCCTCGCTATAGCGGTTGCAGTACCGGCAATAGCGCAGTGGACCGGTGAACCAATGACGCCAGGATATAAGGCACCTGAGGGTGTTGGTCTTCAATCTGTTTCGCCTTACGTTGCCCCGCCGGACGTGTTCGTTCCGGATTGCAGCAAACAGTTTCCGGAAGATCTTGGCGTGCGTGTGCACACGAACTACCTGATTTATAATCCAAGCGGGATCCAGCCTAAAGTGCTTCCGGAGCTGGCCCAGCCGGAGCCAAATGCTATGAAAATAGTTCACGAAACCCCGGCTTCAATGGCCTGTGTTTACGGAATGGGAAAAAGCTACCCCGGATGC
>Ga0187771_10001859_pt1 | contig 14507 bp, 10 predicted proteins | sample 0116_SJ02_MP15_1_FD_133139 | JGI IMG/M metagenome (GOLD analysis project Ga0187771, IMG submission 133139) | Tropical peat soil microbial communities from peatlands in Department of Meta, Colombia - 0116_SJ02_MP15_10_MG | ecosystem: Environmental > Terrestrial > Soil > Wetlands > Peat | place...
AGATCCCTCACTAGAGAAAACCAGTCAGAGGCTGCACGTATTCTCGGGATAAACCGTTTAACGCTCAGAAAGAAACTCAGGGTGTGAGGAAAAGCTCTCCTGCCGCAATAGCCCTTTGGACTCTTCGGGAAACCTAAACTCCTCAAAAGTATGATCATAAAGCCAAATGGCTGCGGCCGTTGCTCATGTGTTGGCTTTCAGGTAGAGCTTAGGCTATAAACGGCACTTCTTTTGAATGGAATATTTGGCATCATTTGAGTAGAGAGGGAAGAATTAAGCAGAGTGTCATAAGACGCCAGGTTGCCTGTTTGACCTTCATGATTCTGGTGTGGCAAGAACATAGTCCCACCCCCTCAACCTCCTGAGTTTGCCCTTTGTTTGGTTAAACCTTCAGAGACAGATGGTATTGCCTCATCCGCAGAAAAGGGACTTCCCAAGAACGTGCTGTAGAACTTTTTTCCCGGTTCAATGGTTTACGTCCCTTCATAGAAGGCTCGGCTTTATCGAGACTTCCCCTCTGATTTATCTTTCATCATAATGTGCTTGTCAAGGGAGCACCAATTATCCAAAAACCCGTCGTTTTTTAGTCTTAAAAGACACTGGAGGGATTAGCACTCTCATGTCAGCGCCTCAGCTCGGCTTACTTCCTAATGCCTAGTTACCTAAGTATGCAGTTAAGCCAGCAACAAAAGCATTAGACCATCTAATGGTAAATGCTTCGTGTGTCATCAGAAGAGATCCTTTAATCATTATCTTTTGCCATCTATTAAGTGGAATAGCCGAATTGTTACACACTCCAGAGTCGCTGCAATTCTATACAACACTTCTCACAGTCTTATCTGCACCATTATCTAGTATCTAGGACAACGGAAGATTACACTTATGACGTATTTTTGACAGTTCTCATTAGTGTTCAACGATATCTCTTGTTTTCTTCTCATTAAAGGAAATACGTCTCTCACCGAAGAGTTCAATAAAGTTCTTTGCGATCTCCCTATTCATCTCTATCTGTCTAACAATGGCATCCTTCCATGCTTCCCGTGACCTCTCTCTGCCCTCTGCTTAAATCTTCATTATGAGTTGGGGAAGTGTTTCTCTTAAGAAGTTATTCACCTCTAGTAGGTCCTCATGTTCTTGGAGTAGTTTATCCTACTGCTTTTTCGGCGTGAGGCTGAGCTCGGTATAAAAATCGATCATCTTTTCAAAAAAGACGCATATATTCGAGGGAAAGATATTCTTGCCAGGCTGTGTGTCCCAATATTTCCTTGCAGCCTCTATACCCTCAAGCTGCTTCTTTTGGAACAAATCAAAAAGACAACATTTTATAAAAAGCAAATTATTGCAGAGGGCTGTATGCTTTTATCTATTTCTTTGCTATACATAGCTCTTGGATCCTCCTTAGGGTCATTGCCTACTCATAAGGGATTGGGCAAACAGTATGCGGGGGGGAGGAAAGAATCGGAAATCATTTTAGCCCACATATCAGAGGACGACACTTTGGTTGCGACAAGGTCAAGTTTTATATGCAACCGGTTGGCGTTGGAAGCCCGGCTATCTTACAGGCCTGCTTTGCAGGTCCACCAGGATAAAGCTCAAAAAGATACTTCGTGTTGCCTTTTTCAGGGCCCATGACTTTTCCTATCTCCCTTACCAGTATCCTGATCATCGGCGCGATTTGATGTCTCTGGTAATAATCCCTGAGAAGATTTACGACCTCCCAGTGATCTGTGGTCATGTTGATCCCTTCTCTATTGGCCATATAGTCAGCAAGCTCCTCTGTCCAATCATTCAGATTAACGACGTAGCCATCCTTATCTACCGCGATCTGCTTCCCTTGAAAATCCATTGTTTGCACAGCGTAACGCCTGCCTCCCCGTCTGTAAGGATTTATCTTATGCTCGTACGAATTGAGTTTGAAATACATGCCCAGGTTCTGTCAACTTCTAATTATAAGTTTAGCTTTGCTTCTCCAGTCCTTGAGCGAACAGACTATCATGGTTGTATACACCAAGGCCTTTATTACTACGCGAAAACTTCTCACGTCAGATCCTCATTGGCCATTTATTTTCAGGAGCAAGGTTGTGATGTTGTAATAAGACCGCAGCGTTTATTTCAGCAATAGTAAGAATGGCTGCCACCTTTCTCGAGTCCATCTTAGAACGGGTTTCGGAAAAAAATCGGCTAGAGAGCTGCCTGAATGGGCAGCCTTCTCAGCACTCGCGATGTCTTCCTCTTCTAAGCCGCAGTTGCACGCGATTGCAACAGTATGGAGAGTTCGATTGGAATTTGTTACCCATGATTGCCAAGTAACTTCTAACAACACGAACTTTGCGCGAAAATCATTTCGTGTTGATTACCGAAAATATACTCAAGTTTCCAAAAATCCTCCTTTTCTGGCAACCTTCAGTCTTAGTAAGATGTATCCTCTGTAAGTCTTTCGGATTCGGCTCGGCTGCCAGATGTAAGGTTGCTTTAAGGTTGTTGCTGGTTTAATATTTATTGTGGGCAGTAGAACCGGTTTTGTCGTGCACTTTCCCGGTATATCTGTAAAGGAAAGGTTGTTTCAACCCTATTTGTCGGCAAAGGGGGGGGGTAGCCTCTTATGGACAAAGCAACATTACAGGCCTTACATAAGCAAGAATTATTTGAAGAACTTCAAACTTCCAGTACAGGCCTGAGTAACGAAGAAGCGAACAGGCGGCTGACGGAATACGGAAAGAACCAGTTGACCAAGAGCGGCCATAATGCGTTGCGGGTATTCGTAAGGCAATTCAAAAGCTCATTGGTATATATGCTCGTCGCGGCATGTCTCATCTCTCTTTGGCTCCAGGATTATTCTGATGCCGCCCTCATCGCCATTATTTTGTTCATTAACACCCTACTGGGTTTTTACCAGGAATACAAGTCGGAGAGGATAGTGGAAAAACTTTCCAAATATATCCGCAAACAGGTCATCGTAAAAAGAGACGGAAAGATTTATTCGGCGAGTGAGACCGAGATAGTCCCCGGAGATTTGGTGATCGTTAATGAAGGAGATATCGCTGTCGCTGATATGAGGCTGATAGAAGCTGACAACCTGCTGGTAAACGAATCCCAGGTTACCGGCGAATCGGTTCCCGTTTTAAAACAATCTCTGGAAAGGACTTCGGGTAATGTTTCTTCTAGTCTTTCTTCCTTGTATGCGGGCAGCATTATCGAGAAGGGCAAAGGCATGGGAGTTGTGTATGCGACGGGTAACCTCACAGAATTGGGTGTAATCGCCTCACTTTCGACTGAGACCAAGAAAGAGACCCAGTACGAGAAGTTCCTGGTTTCGTTCAGCGGCTTCCTTATCAAAGTCACACTTGCCTGCCTGACCGTGATATTCGCTCTGAAAATAATTTTCGCTCCGTCCCAGCTTTCGAATGTTGGAGAGTTATTGTTGTTTATAGTGGCCCTTGCCGTGGCCGTAGTGCCGGAAGTGCTGCCTGTTATCGCTACCGTGACGATGACAAGCGGCGCGATGAAACTGGCCAAAAGGCAAGTGGTGGTAAAGAGGCTCTCCTCGATGGAAGATTTTGGCAATATCACAATGTTATGCACTGACAAGACGGGCACTTTGACAGAAAATAAAATGACAGTCACAAAGGTTACCAGTGAAGATCCGCGGCTTATGCTGCTGCTGGCTGGCGCAAGCATCCAGGAAATTATCGGTGATAGGAAACAGTTTCTGAGTTCTTTCGATGAGGCCTTCATTGATTACATTCCTGAGGATATTAAAATACGCTCTCAGCAGTTCAGAATACTTAAGGAATTGCCGTTTGATCCTAATGCCCGCCGAAGAAGGACCGTGGTCTTAGACCGTGCGACAGGGAAGCATTATCTTGTGGTAATAGGGTCGACTGAGACAGTGCTCGGAATTTCAAAAAATCATATTCAGGATCGATACGGTCAGGAATTGATCAACGAAAGAAAAGATGGATTGAGGCATATTGCCGTGGCTTACAAGGAAATAACATATCAAGTCGATTTTGATATTCTCAAGCATGAACAGGACGTCCATTTCCTGGGGTATGCAACCTTGTTGGATCCCCTCAGACCTGAGGCGAGGGAAACTTTAAGGCAGGCCGAAAAATTAGGTATCAGTATAAAGATCCTCAGCGGGGACAGCAGGGCAGTGGCCGGATATGTGGGCGGGAAAGTGGGACTGCTCAAGAGCGGACAGACAGTTTATACAGGCGATGAACTGGAAGCCATGACTAAAGAAGACTTCAAATCCACTGTAAAGAATAATTCTGTTTTCGCGCGCGTGTCGCCCAAGCAGAAATATGATATTATCTGTGTCCTCAAGGAAGAAGATGTTGTTGCCTATCAGGGAGACGGAATAAATGACGCTCCTGCGCTCAAGCTGGCTGATGTCGCCGTTGCGGTTGACAATGCCACCGACATTGCCAAGGAAAACGCCGACGTTGTGTTGCTGCGCAGCAATCTTGATGTGATCATAAACGGAATCAAGAATGGCCGCACAATCTTTGTGAATATCAACAAGTACATCAAGTACACTCTTGTAGGCAACTGGGGAAACTTTATTGCATTAGGAGCGCTGTATTTATTGTCTTCCGATCTTCCGATGCTCCCGATACAGGTCCTGCTTACAAGCGTGATCACGGACATTCCGTTTATTTCAATATCTACGGATACCGTTGAAGACAGCGAAGTGATTCTGCCAAAAAAACACAATCCAAGAGAATTGATCATGCTTCCATTGGTTTTGGGCATCCCGACGGCCTTGTTTTCATTAGGCTCTTTTTATCTCATTCATAATATGGATAAAATAGTGATCCAGACAGTATTGTTTCTGTTGTTCACCATGTTGCAGATGTTCGCCTTCTTTTCAGTGAGAACCGTTGGCCATTTCTGGAAAGGAACAAGGCCTTCTCTGATTCTGAGTGCCCTCTTTGTCCTCGCTCTGCTATTTTCAGTATTATTCACGTATATCCGGCCTTTCCAGGCCTGGTTCCACTTTGCTTCTTTGCCAGCGGATGGAATAATAGCCATGTTGCTGGCCATGGTTTTGTATCTATTGATAATAGATGTTGTAAAGTCTCAATATTATAGACCCGCGGCCTCGACGAAATGAGATTCTGGCCATCGGATTCATTTGAAATAAAGACTTCGATGAGCATTGAAGAAGTCATGGAGAAAATGAAGGCGGAGATTGAAGACGGAGGATTTTCCGGCCGGCACAAGATTGTTAGCGGTGAAATATCACGACAAGGCTTCAAAATTGCACGTTTGTTTTCTTACAGCAATGCTTTCGTGCCGATAGTACACGGAACTTTCAAACCGGGACAGTCCGGCGTGTCCGTAAGTGTTAAGATTCAACTTCATCCGTTGACCACTATCTTCATTTGCGCGTGGTATGCCGCAATGCTTGGTTTTATGGGAGACTTTGTAGGGCTGCTTACGGGTCGGATGCAGATCCATCCAGAGCATCTTATCCAAATTATATTAATCATATTCCCATGGGTATTGACCTCCGCCCAATTCTGGCCTGAGGCAGCAGAGGACAAACAAATGCTGATTGACATACTGAAATGACGATCTCCCCAAAGGTCAGGCACACAACTGAATGTTGCGGCTTCTTTGTAGACAAGCCGAGACGGTAAGGGAACCGCTGTGAAAGTTAGTTTCCAGGACACGCGAAACAAGTTTCAGAATTATACCTGGCCCCTTTTGCCGATGGGTGTTGAATCGTCGACTCACTCTCCTCCCACTCTCTGTCAAGCATTATTAGTTATGTGAAAAGTGGTATTCGAAGGTGGCGTACCGAGAAAATGGCAGTCATAACTAATTAAGATCAACTCAAAGCGGTCAATTTAGTTAGCTTAACAGAGGCCACCTATGTGTTTAATGCTGAAAATAACCTTACATCTGATGCTGGGCAATGATTCTGTTTGTTTCTATATGTCACCCTCTAAGCCTTTTCCTCATATTCTTTCCGAATTCAACAGTTAGTACTTTGCGCAACTGGCGAGGAATAGTCGGTGAATCCCGCGCAAGAGCTATGTTCTGTACGGGATGAAACAAGCAACGCTTCGCGGCTTCAATAATTGTGTTTTCTCCCCTGCCACCCCTGACAGGATCTCACCGGAATGGGTGACAGGAATGAATCGGAATAGGCGGCAGATTTACAGTAACAGGTGGCAGATTTCACAGGAATACGCACAGAAACTTGCTGTCATATATTTTTATTGCGTACCGCATTCGTCTGAGAAAGAAATATTGTGTGTTACAAGGACGAAGCCGAAAAAAACTCGTGACGCTCAAAGGCGAGCTTCTTTATTTAGAGGGTTGTAGGCGCAATCGTCCAGTTAATATTAAACATTATTTTGTTGACTCTGGTCTAAACAGCAAGTTATAAAATAGCTGCTAAATGGCGTGGCACATAACTTGGTGGAGAGGGACGATGTTAGCATATAATCAGCATAGGTTTTACAACATTCTTACACTCATTTCGGCATTACTGATCTGTGCAACTCTTTTGCCGGCGTGCGTTGTGGATAGTAACAGAGACATCCTCTGGAACATAGTCGCAAATTGCCTCGACTCTAGCGTTACTGACTATGAGAAGCTCTGTCACTGGCCCATTGATAATAGCGCCGCTGCATGCAGAAATACTACGGGGCTTTGGGACAAAAACGCAGAATTTGTCGTTCTTCGAGACAGAAAGATGTGCGATTGTCTCGACGATAAAACTTTTGTCCATGCACTTGCTGTCCCCCGCACCAAGGTAACGGGCACGGAAGACCCGAATAGACCAGTAGGCATCTGGCAGTTCGCTTGGGATAATGCGGTCAAACGGATCGTCAACGAATCAGAAATTGCCCTTGTGGTCAATCCACCAGGTAATAAACGCAGCCAGGATCAACTCCACGTTCACATTGTACGCCTTAACGATGCTGGACGGCGGCTCATAGATGTCCCTAACGTTTCCAGAGTGACGAGTTTGGATGATATTTGGAAGAAAGCCGATGAACTTGCAAAAGATAAGGATTTTGATTATTACGGCGTACTTGTTGCCAGGAATCCAGCCGGCGGGTTCATTGTTTTTGTCAACGACCACAATCTCGAATATGACTTTACTCTAGCGAAGTGCCCGGCTGAAGGGGTCATTTCCAATACTAAGTGAGACATCCTGATATTTTTCTAATTTCGGAAAACGACGCCGGATATCGAATTCATACGATAATCTAACCCACAAATAATGTTACTAGAAAATACCATCCCTGTTTAGCGAATCGGTCGGCATGGGCTGAAAGGAGTCCCACATTTCAATTATCTTGATACCTTGGAAGCGAAACAAGATTACAGCCTCAAGCCCCTTCTCTTCAGGACTCGGTACCATATGCGAGTGTGCGACTACAAAGGCGCCATCGCCCAGAACATTTTTGACCGTGAATCGCTTGCTAGGAAATTGGCTGTGGTTCTTTAGCATAGCCTTTTTCAGCGATGGGGATCCCGCCTGAAAAAACGGATTGTGGTGTTTGCCCTGCCTATCTACATATTTATGATAAGCTTCTTCCATGCGTTTTGCCAAAAAAAACTTCCAATATACTCAAGAAATTTGTTTCTGGAAATTACCCTGTTCATAGATAACTGATTTCAAGGGCACAAGCATCTGGCATATATGCGTCAGCCAAAGGGGGAGAAAAAGCACCATTTTCCCCTGTTTAACAGTTTCCTCCTGCCGCAATTTTACTGAAGTTAAAACGTTTGCCAGATGATATAATTGCGCGGGGTTCGACTTGGCAATCAATGTCCTCTTTGACTCAGCTGTTCGCCTAAAAATCTTTTGTTTCCTGAAATTCTGGAGGTAACCGTGTGAGTATGCTTCAGCCAACGCCCCGCAATTGGCATGCACCGAAACCAGACTAGAGGAATAAAGATGCATGATTGCCATGATGTTGAAGCGTTTTTTTCTTTAACTTTAAGAAGAGATCGCGTTCGCGTAGTGCTCCTTCATGATCCTCTGATCCCGTAATGACGGTCTTTGACCGACATGGTGAGGCCTAGGCCCGGTTTGTCATGCTGAGGAAATGGTTGGACCAAGAGCAGAGAGGGAAACTCCCTCCTGAATAAAACACCTATGTCAACTGATATAATGGTATTGGGTACGAACGGAAAGTCTCACGGTCATGGAAAACGGCAAGTATCAGAGCGAGCCGGAGCGAATTGATGGACAGTGGGAAATTGAACGACTATAGTACCTTCAATTTTTTGCAGGGAGATCATCTTTCACGGCGTTGAGCAATATAGTTATGATTGCACCGCTATGGTGCAAAATTAGCCAATGACAAAAAGGGGGAAGATAGCAATGCAGAGAGCATTCAATATCTTGGTGATGATTCTTGTCTTCGTTTCATTATCAACAACGGCATATGCGGTTTCCTCTCAGCTCCTTGTGGACGCAGCATGGATTGATCAGCACAACGGCAAAATCATTTTGGTGGATGTGCGAAACAAAGATGCTTACGATGGAGGGCATATTGCAGGTGCAGTAAATTTGCCTGTCGATGATCTTCAGAGCAAACCCGATGCTATCCTGTATCCTGTCCATCAATGTGAGAAGATTTTAGGAGAAAGAGGGTTGGATATTAACAAGGAAGTAGTTCTCTACGGCGCCGGCAAAGAATTGGCCTACCTGGCATTCTGGATGCTTGATTACTTGGGTATGAGGAATGTCCATGTCCTTGATGGAGGCATAGAGCAATGGAAAGGGCAGATCTCGACCTTGGAGACGAAACTACCTCCGGCCGTGTTCGTAGCCAAACCAGACCCAACCAAATATGCCACTACATCCTATGTGAAGAACACCCTGAAAAAACCTCATATTATCCTCCTGGATGTCCGCAGCTCTGCCGAGTATAGGGGTACAGATGTGCGATCTTTGAGGGGAGGACACATACCAGACGCAATAAATATGAATTTCGAAGAAAATTTTCAGAACGGCTCAACAAGACTTAAACCAATGGACGAACTGGTGAAACTTTATGGGGCTCTGAATAGGAAGAAAGAGATTATTGTTTATTGCCAAACAGGCACGCGTGCGGCAAATACCTACTTTGTTCTCAAAGCCCTGGGCTTTCCGAAGGTTCGTGATTATGACGCGTCATGGATCGAGTGGGGCAGCAACTTGGGTCTGCCGGCAGACGATGTGAGTTACTTCAACTTCGTATCTGTTATGAAGGCTATTAAGAAGCTTGAAGAAGAGGTTAATGAGTTGAAAAGAGGACATCAGGGTGTGCCGCTTGAGTGAAATCTGCGTTCTGAAAGAAAGGTAGCTTTTGCGCAACGTCTCCTTCCTGGTTTATATATTGCATCTTTCAGTTGTATAAATTATGGCATTCCTGCAGTGTCGCTTACACGAGCGGTCCTTCAGTCGCTCTCTTCATTGCTTCCATATGGTTTGGCTGCTGAGAGCTGGCCTAGTTTCCCAATACTTCTCAATGCGGGTAAGTTTTGATATACTTTTAATAGAGGCGTGAACGCCGGATCTCGTACTATTGGGAGAGGTCTTCATGTCGATCAAAAATCTTGATGCTTTTTTTAACCCACGCAGGATAGCGGTTCTCGGTGCAAGTGAGGATAAGAAGGCACTGGGATACCATGCCTTCAGAAATCTCATTGGAAAAGAATTTAAAGGGGCAGTTTTCCCTGTAAACCCCGGCAGTGAGTCGATACAAGGGGTTGAGGCATATCGTAATATCGGCGCCATACCCCATCCGATTGATCTGGCCATATTAACGCTTCCCCCTGAAGAGCTCTATACGGCCCTTGATGACTGCGGGCAGAAGAATGTGAAGGGCGTTGTGATAGCAACACCAAACCTTGAACAGAAAGGTGACTCCACAAATCTGAGCCAAGAGCAGATCAAGAAGGTCTCACAGATTTATGGCTTCAGGGTGTTGGGGCCCAATTCGCTTGGCTTCTTGAGACCAGGGAAAAACCTGAATGCGAGCCTGTTCCCTTCGATCCCGCCCCGCGGCAGTATCGCCTTTATTTCCCAGAGTGGCATCTTTTCCACGGCATTTCTCGAACGAGCAGTGAGTAAGAAAATGGGTCTTAGTTACTTCATTTCTCTCGGTAAGAACCTGGATATAGATTTTGGCGACCTGGTTGATTTTCTTGGTATTGACCCAGAGACACGAGCGATAATCCTCTACGTGCGAGATGTTGGTGACGGTAGAAAATTCATGACGGCTGTCAGAAGCTTTGCGAACAGTAAACCTATTGTAGTGATAAGATCTGGGAAGTACGATGGTGCAAACAAAGCGGCACTTACCCATTCGGCACTCCTTGCTGGTGAAGACAAGGTCTACGAGGCTGCTTTTAAGAGGGCTGGTGCTGTGAGGGTGCATGAAATGCTGGACCTCTTCTACGTCACCGAGACCCTTGCAAAACAGCGACGTCCGAAGGGAAAAAGATTGGCGATTGTTTCCAACGCTGTGGGACCGGCGTCAATGGCTATGGATGCCCTCATCGGCATGAGGGGAGAAGTAGGAGTTCTGAGCGATGCAACCATCGATACTATCAAGAACAATCTTTCGATAAAGGGAAGGATTAATAACCCTGTTCGGCTCTTGCCCGAAGCGTCCCCAGAGGACTTTGAAATGGCCGTCGGCAGCTGTCTGAAGGACAGAGGCGTAGACGGCGTGCTTGTGGTATATGTGCCGCATCCCTGCCTCGAATCGAACGATATTGCCGCTGCAGTAGCTTCTGCTGCGCGGTCCTTTCCGGATGTTCCGCTTTTTGTTGCACTGCTCGGGGATGAGCTTGTGCAGGGGGCAAGACAGTTCTTTAACAATAGCGATATCCCTACCTTCGTCACTCCGGAGCAGGCGGTGAGGAGCTTCATGTTCATGTACCGATATGACTACAACTTGAAACTTCTTCATGAAACTCCTGAGGCGATCCTGAAGGACTTCGTCCCCGACATAGAAAAGACGAGAGGAATTATAGAAGCGGCAATCAGCGAAAAAAGGCGACTGCTCCATTTGACCGAGGTAAAAGAGATTCTCGATGCCTATGGAATTCCCGTTGTGGAGACAATAAAAACTACGTGTGAGGACGACTGCGTCAGCCTGGCTGAGAAGATAGGCTATCCAGTTGTGCTGAAGATCGACTCGGCAACTATATTCCACAAGCTGGAAGAGGATGGCGTTCAGTTGAACCTCAGAGATGAGAAATCTGTGAGAGAGGCTTGTAGCTTTCTCCACGCTCTAGCTCGATCGCATGGGGATGGTGACGCATCCGTAGTCGTTCAGCCGATGGTGATTAATCATGGCTATGAACTGGCCATAGGTGCGAAAAAAGATCCAAGTTTCGGAGCTGCTATACTTTTCGGAACCGGCGGTGACCTCCTTGAAGCGATGAATGACTATGCGATAGGGCTTCCACCCCTTAATCAGACGCTCGCCCGGCGCATGATGGAGGAAACAAAGGTATATCAGTATCTTCACGGACTGACCAGCTTTCGGCGGATCTTGGGCCACATCGAGGAAATACTCGTCAGGTTCTCCCAGCTCATTATTGATTTCCCACAGATAAAGGAGATCGACATCAATCCCTTTCTCATCTCCAAGCAAGATGTTATTGCCCTTGATGCAGAGATTCTTCTCGATGAAGAGATGGTTATAAAGAATGGACATCTCAGGGCCAATCTCTGTCCTACGCATCTTTCTATCTGCCCCTATCCCTATCAGTATGTCACCGAGATAACGCTGGAAGACGGAATGGTCTGCTGCATACGACCCATACGGGCTGAAGACGAGCCGCTCATATACGCCCTTTTCAAGTCCCTGTCGGATGAAACCATTATTTACCGCTTCGGCCATCGCCTTGTCCATCTTCCGCATGAGACACTGGTGAGGTATTGTCAGATCGATTACGATCGCGAGATGGCCTTTGTCGCGGTCCTCCCTGATAAACAGAAAATTATCGGCGACGTGAGAGTAAGCAAACTTCCCGATCTCGAGAACGCGGAACTCTCAATTCTTATTTTGGACGAATGGCAGGGCAAGGGAATCGGTAATATTCTCATGGATTACACTATAGGAATCGCAAGGGAGATGGGTCTGAAGTCGCTTTGGATGGAAATCCGGAAGATCAACCGCCGGATGCTGACGCTGGGACAGAAATACGGCTTCAAGCAGGCATATGACGAAGAAGACATGGTGAGGGTTGTGCTCCAACTCTGACAGACGGCAATTCTGATCGCACCCTCTTGATCGGGTACATGCCCTGCCGCTGGTTGACAGTCATGTCCGTGAGCTTCGGTGGCGTCAACGATACTCGCCCGCGCCATAAAGAAAAGCAGCAGGCTGAAGGTTGCGATTTTTTTGCCATCATTCATCTTTGCAATCCATTCGGGATGTTGTAGATAGGCTCGTTAAATCTCCCGGCCATCTGGGCGTGACTACACGAAAGCTCCATAAGATATATTCTTAGACCATTTATTCCGATGCGTGGTTTTGAGTCTGTGCAAAAAGGCTGCAGGTGGAGTCCATAGATTAACTTCAAATAAGCGGGGAGATTATCGTTACTTGTTTTTAGCCGCATATGCGGCTTCCCGGTTCAGAAGAGTTAACTGCCCGTCGACATTTTAACTTCACTTAAGCAAGCCAAGAGCGTTCAATGCGACTTTCCAATGACAGGGGCTGGTAAAATGTCACACAAAGGGTGGAGATAATCCCATATGGGAGGAGATATTGAATGACCGCATTTATGACAATAAAAATATCTTGACTGGAAAAAAATGGGAAGAAAGTGTTGCGCACAGCCTTTGTCTCCCTTCTGTAAGACCCTAACTCCGAACTCACATTCTTTGCGAGACATCTTCTAATGAGGTGAAGACGCTTGGAAGCCAAATGCAGGATGTCACTGGCATTCCCCCGAAGAATCTTCCTCAGCACACGGAACAACGGTTGCGAGAGCACTAAGGTGGTTAAGGACTTTTCCTTTGCAAAGAATCTTTTTCTCTTTGCCCGTCGTGAAATCAGAAATAAGCACTCCCTTTTCGTTCACCAAAGGTTTTATGTCCCCCTCATAATCGCTGAACACTGAATACTCGTACTTTCCGTTCTTGAACCCAACTTCAGTCCTGTCGACGTTCGCCCGGAAATAGTGCAAGTATGTAAATTTACTTTGTGATCCCTCTCGGGAATCGGGATACTCCAACTCGATTTTTCCCGGGGTGCCGAATCGATACTGAATATAACCCTCATTTTTAGATAGCCGTTTGGATGCACAAATTGAAAGCACTCTTGACGACCCCTTGATATCACAAGAGAAGACTGTCTGCTCTTCCAAGGCACAATGATCCGCTGCAGCAAAAACGGAGCCTGCTGACAACGCTGTGAAAAGTAGCAACAAAGCGTGTTTTATTAATCTGTCATTAGATCCATCAGTGACCACACTCAAATCCCAATTCGGCTTCCAGGCGAAAACGATTCGGTACAGCAATAACCCATCCTCCCCGCACATATTCAACATGGATCGGAATCGGTTCGAAAGAAGGCTTGCTGGACTTAAAAACGACTTCAAAAGAGTCAGAGTTGCGCCACCCTTTGAAGCTCATGCCCATCTCATAACCGTTATCCTTGTTAAAAACACAGCGAAGCTCGATAGCCGGCCCATCGGCGCCAAGGGAGGCAACCGTCAAAGCGCGATCTTTTTGCAGGTTCAGCGGGTTAAAGACGAGCAGATGAACGTTGTCTGGCGAAAGTGCTGCGATATCATCTCCCTGGTGCACATAGGCCATCTTGCCGTTTGCTGGGTTGATAAGGTAAGAACCGGGCGAGTCATGCTCCAGATGGTCTTCGACCCTGTGGTATGCAAACCGGCCGAACCGCCCTGTATAAAAGTACTTTGCGCCATCGCCTTCCCGTCGGGAGTCCCCGGCGTCCGACCAGTTAGTGAAGGTGATCGCTGGGCCCGATGCCGGAGTTATGCTGAGTTTCTCTCCGGAGCGCCGCACACGTTGTCCTTCTTTGGAGATGGCGAGGCCTTCCTTTTCTGCATTTGCTCCATATGACATCAGGTCAGGAGAATCCAGGTCATGATCGGAAGCGGACAGGATTGCGCTGGCGGCCTGCGGGGAGAGGTCATTGTATCGAACGGGGCGTGACTGAGGATGCACCGTATTCGCTCTGTTTGTGCCGAGAAACATTACAGAAGGGCTGTCAAATTTATACTCGTCTGCAGGCCTGCTTCCGTCGGCCCTGCTAAGCAGGGTAAGGAGAATCAGAAAGACCGGAATGACACTGATACGGAATGTGTGCAATTATCGGCACTCAACCTTTCGTATCGCAGGCAACCCAGATGCGAAGTGTACGCCCTCATCGTAGGTAACCCGACAAACGTTTACTGAAGCTGGAAGTCTTCGCGACAATTCAGCACGAGTTCCCTCATAGGAACATCGTATCCAGTAGCCTCTGTCATCTTTTGGAAAGTGCCATATGCCGATC
>Ga0187771_10001860_pt1 | contig 14506 bp, 9 predicted proteins | sample 0116_SJ02_MP15_1_FD_133139 | JGI IMG/M metagenome (GOLD analysis project Ga0187771, IMG submission 133139) | Tropical peat soil microbial communities from peatlands in Department of Meta, Colombia - 0116_SJ02_MP15_10_MG | ecosystem: Environmental > Terrestrial > Soil > Wetlands > Peat | place...
CACATCGTTGTCATCCTCGCTCCCGTTATGCTAAACGCCGCGCCTGAAGTTTGCCTGAAAAGCTCAAATCGCCATCATCAGAAGATGAACCGCAGCATGAGCTGGATCTGCCGCGGCAAGCCAGTGCCAGTGTTCGGCGATGCGGCGTTGTCGTTGTTGTTGTTGAAGTTGACAGTGGTGTTGATCTGGCCGAGATTTGCGTGTGGCACAAGAATGTACTGATTTGTGGGATTTTGGTTGTTGTCCAGTACGTTCGTATAGTCGAACGCTAGGTTACCGCCGCTAGAGCTGCTGGTGGGATCGCCGAATTGAACGTGATTGAAGATGTTGAAGAACTGCGCGCCGAACTCCATGGAGAGGCGTTCGGTCAGTTTTGTCTCTTTAGTTAATGCGAAGTCGATCTGCCAGCTATTCACTGCCCGAATCAGCCCGTTTGGAGCAGTGCCAAATCTACTTACAAGACCGCAGGTAGCAGCACATATCGGGTTACCACTACTGTCGAAACCGGTGATGAGCCCTCTTGGATCGAGCGGAGGAGGAGCAAATGCGGCAGGATTGATGGGCAGGGTGTGATTCTTCACTCCGCCTGGCAGAAGTATTGGAACGCCGGGAACCAAGTCAGGCCTTTGGGTGGTTTGATCGTTTCCGTCAGGCAGTTGGTCGGGCGAGATATTCATCGTGAGCGTGAGGGGATGACCGGTGTGCCAGAGCCCGAGGCTGCTCATTTGCCATCCGCCGAAGATCTTACCGAGCACACCCGAGCTGTTCAGGAAAGGTTTGCCGGGGCCAAACGGCAATTCGTAAACCGCATCCACCGTTACGTTGTTGCGCACATCAAAGACGCTGGGACCTTTGTCGCAGGCAAGACAGTTCACGTTTTCGGGGCCGTTTGACTCCCCACCCCCGACCGATCCGTCGTTGATGGAATGAGACCACGTATAGCGGCCCTGAAAGGATAGTCCGCTCGCAAAGCGCCGCTCGAGGCTCAGCAATAGCGCGTGGTAGGTGCTGGATCCAATGTCGGACTTGTAGTCTACCGACCCGTACGGGTCTCCATTCGGGTTTTCAATGGATGTGGGAAAGTACTGGTCGAGCGGACGGGTGCAATTGGGGTTGCCAGCCGCGTCCGTTCCCTGCGGCGGCGTCATACAGAAGTTCACCCCTCCACGCGAAAACAGGCGTACTCCGCGCGATCCTAAGTACTGAGCTGATGCCAGGAAGTTGGACGGCAGTTCGCGATCGATGGTCAATCCCCAGGTCTCTGCATAAAGATCGCGGCGACCATGTCGCTGCAGGGCGCGAGGTTGTTGCTGTGGTTGTATGGGCAAGCTGCTGAGATCAGGGGTTGTGCGCTGATATTGCGGCAAGAGCGGCGTACCCGGACCGGATGGATCGAAGTTAGAGAATGCGGTAAACCGGTCGCTTTCCAGTCCGGCGTTCAGGTCGTCGTTCTGCGCCGCGCCGTGGTATATCCCAAAACCCGATCGAATTACCGTCTTCCCATGAAAGACGCTCGGTGCCCAGGCAAAACTGGCACGAGGATCAAAGTTCCTGTAGTTAGCATTGTAAAGCGCTGGATTCGTCGGACACGGCGCAGTGTTGATGGGGGTTGGAATGGAAAGGCCGTTGCGCCAAGTAGACCCAGAGCCGAAGCACACTCCGTGGAATTGCGTTACGTCAAACACGGTCGTGCGATTGTCGGCTTCGTGCGCCACCCCGTAGTACTCCCAGCGAAGCCCCAGATTCAAAGTCAGAGTAGGAGTCGCCTTCCATTCATCCTGGAAATACGGCATGTAGAAAGTTCGCCGGAGCTTGTGGCAGCACCATGGGTCGGTATAGGAAATTCCGTAAAGCGCAGCGTTAACAAAAGCCGTTTCATCTATGCCGGAATTATCTTGAAAAGAAAGAATGTTGTCCGCGGTCTTTCCCTGGTTCAGGCGAACCCTACGAATCTCCATACCAGTCTTATAGGTGTGCCGGCCGCGAACCCAGGTCAGGTTGTCCACCACCCCGTACGTTGTTCCGATTTCGATGTCCGCATTGTTGTCGTTGAGCCCCACGAAATTGTTGGTGTTTACCGCGTAGTCAAGGATGCTCGATTGCGGATTCTGAAATGGCGATCGATTGACATAGAACTTGATCTCATTGAAGAAATTCGGAGTGAAAGTATGCTGCAGTGCGATCAGATAGTTCCCCGGGTGGTTAATGGTTCGGAGCTTGTCTCCCGGAAGAGCGCTGCCGTTGGGCGCGTCGACTAGGCTGATGTCACGCTGAGCGCGGCCATACAGAAGGGTCTTTGCGCTGATCTGGTGATCAATTCGGACCAACCAAGTGTCCTCATGAATGGTTGTGGGCGTCGGAGCAGTGACTTGATCAGCATTGGCATTTCCGGCAGTCGGGTCCGACTGGTTTCCCTGCCATTGGAAAGCGGCATCCGGGTAAGTGAAACGTGGGGCACACCCATTGATGGTTCCGGTCGAGGCGCGCCACGGGAATGCCTGCAAAATGGAGCACATCTGCGGGGATGTCTTAAGCACAAATTGCTGGAACGACGTTGTGAGGAACGCCTGGGGCGGTGCCGGAGGAGGGAGGGGGTTGGGAATCACGCCACAACAGAACCCCGACGGCACGAGGAACTGCTGGGTGACCGACTGAAACTGGCGCAGCCCTTCGTAGCTGATGAAAAAGAATGTCTTGTCCTTCTTGATGGGTCCCCCTAAAGTCAGTCCATATTGCCCCATACGGAATGGTGGGATCGCAGCTTTGCCGTTGACATCGAAGTCATTGAAGTTGCGCGCGTCGAATGCGGAATTTCGCAAATACCCGAACACGCCGCCATGCCAGTCATTGCTCCCGTGCTTGGTCTCGACATCGATCTGTCCGCCGGCCTGCGTGCCATACTCGGCGTCGTAGAGAGCGCTGTTCACTCGATATTCTTCAATCGCATCCTGCGAAATTTGCAAGCGGGTCTGTGATTTTTGCGCCTGTTCCTGGATGCCGCCGGCATCGACGCCGTCGATCGAGAAGTTGTTGTCATCGCGCGCGCGGCCGGCGAAGCGGATGGTGCGCTGGTCGCCACCGCCATCGTCCTGGGCAAACGGCGCCAGCAGCGTGAAGCTGGACCAGTCGCGGCCGTTGTTGGGTAGATCAGCAATTTGCTCTCTGTCGATGACCGTGGCCGCCTCGGCCGAACTGCGGTCCGCCGGCGCATTGGAGGCTTTGACCTCAATCTGCTCGGTCGCGGCGCCGACTGCGAGCCGTACGTCCAGCGTATGCGTTTGGCCGATCAACAGTTCGACATCTTCCACTACCTTGGTTTTGAATCCCGTAGCGGAAGTGTTGACCGTGTACTTGCCGACCGCCAGGCCGGGAAATCGGTAGTAGCCGTTCGCGTTGGTCGGCCGCTCTTCGGTCAGGCGTGTGTCCACCGCGACAACCTTCACGGTAGCGCCGACGATCACGCTTCCCGACGGATCACTCACCGTGCCCTCGAGTACGGCGCGGTCCACCTGCGCCAACGCTGTCGGCGTTACGGCCAGCACAAACCCTAGGCCGAAAATCAGCGCCAGAATCGATCGGAAAAGAGAATGGAAAAACCAGGAGTGATTTGAGGTCATAGTCAGCTCCTTGCGAACAGATTGGCAACCAGAAAAGTCTTGCAGGGCCCTACAGTCAAAAAGAAACTCTCGGGACACATTCGCGTCCGACTGCTCAGGACCTCGGAGTCTTCGATAACGGAAAATGCTAGAGTCGCTCTGTAAAACTGCGATGAAAGGCAAGTTAATATTTTTTCAGGTTCGCTGTTATTTTTGCGGGCAAACGCGCTTCGTTCTAAGCTCACTTTCAGCGAGAATAGACGTGGATAACACGCTGATTTTCCTGGGATCCTGAACCTCGATGAAGCTGCTGATCGTCGAAGACGAAGCGCGGATGGCCGAACTTCTGCGGAAAGGACTGACCGAAGAGGGCCACACCGCGACCTGCGCCTCCGATGGCGCCGAAGGCTTGTCTTTGGCCAAGTCCTACGACTTTGACGTCATCATTCTCGACGTCATGATGCCCAGGCTCAGCGGATACGAGATGGCCAAGCGCCTGCGCGCCGAGAAAGTGCGCACTCCGATCCTGATGCTGACGGCCAAGGATTCCGTGCCCGACATCGTGCGCGGGCTCGATCTCGGCGCCGACGACTACATGACCAAGCCGTTTTCGTTCGATGAATTGGTTGCGCGCTTGCGCGCCGTCAAGCGGCGCGCCCTGGCCTCCCAGGAAACCACCTTGCGCGTCGGCGACCTGGTCCTCGATCCTGCTGGCCGCGAAGTGCTGCGTGGCGAGCAGCGCATTTCCCTGACTCGCACCGAATACAATCTGCTGGAGCGCCTGGTGTACCGCGCCGGCAAGGTAGTCCCACGGCAGGCGCTGATTGAGGCCGTCTGGGGATTCGACCGCGAGATCGAAGAAAACACGCTCGACGCTTTCATGCATCTGCTGCGCAACAAGATTGATCCGCCCGGCCGGCCCAAGCTGATCCATACCGTCCGCGGCGTGGGCTACATGATCCGGCAGGACGTTCCGGCGTAATGGGCAAACTCGAAGACGGACAGCGATGAGAAAACTCTCCATCGGCGTGCGGCTCACGCTCTGGTATCTGGCGATTTTCGCGGTCGCGCAGGTCGTCTTCGGGGCCGGCATGTGGTTTCTCCTGCGGTTTCATCTTTACGACCTGGTCAACGACACCCTGGAGAGCCAAGTCGAAGACCTGAAGAACTTCCTCGATGCGCAGAAGAAAGACGCCACAATCGCCAAGCTGCAGGAGGAAGTCAGTGAAGCTTACATGCTCGAGCATTCCGGCGACTATCTTGAGGTTTACGCCGAAAACGACGCGCTGATCTATCGCTCCTCATTTTTGCAGGTGCATCCAGTCAGGCTGCCCGCCTCCGATGACACGAAACGCACGATCTCCAAGAACATGCGCATCGACGGTCGCCCGTTCCGCTTTCGCCGCCAGACGCTTCAGGCCAACGGCCATGTCTTCACCGCAACCATGGGGATTTCCATCGACGATGAGGTCGAGACCCTCAATCTGTTCCGCGCGTTCCTCCTGATGTTCGCCCCGCTGCTGTTTCTGGTGGCCGCTGGTGGCGGCTACTGGCTGAGCCGCCGCGCGCTCGCTCCGGTGGATGCGCTCGTCGGCACCGCGCGTGAGATCGGCGGCGCCAACTTGAGCAGCCGTCTGCCCAAGCTCGACACCGGCGACGAACTGCAGCGCCTCTCCGACACGCTCAACGAAATGCTCGATCGCATTGAGCGGGCATTCTTGCGGGTCACCGAGTTCACCGCCGACGCTTCCCACGAGCTGCGCACGCCCGTGTCGCTCATTCGCACTGAAGCCGAACTTGCCCTGCGCCGCTCGCGCGGCGAAGCCGAATACCAGGACTCGCTGCGCCACATCCTGCTTGAAGCCGAGCGCACCACCGCGCTCATCGAGCAACTGCTGGCGCTCGCCCGCACGGATTCCGGCCGCGAAACGCTCAACATGCAGCCCGTGAACCTCGCCCAGGCTCTGGGCGCTGTCGGCGACGGATGGCGGCAGGTCGCGACCATCCGCAACTTGCAATTCTCGGTGAACCTCTCCGGGCAGGATGCGTTCGTGATGGGCGACGAGGCCGGGCTGCGGCGGCTGGCCGACATCCTGCTCGACAATGCTTTCAAATACACGCCTGCGCCCGGCTCGGTGCGCTTGGCGTTCGAACGCAGGGACGAGAAGGCCGTCATGCTGGTCGAAGACACGGGAGTGGGCATCGCCGAAGAAGATCAGCCCAAGGTCTTCGAGCGCTTCTACCGCGTCGACAAGGCCCGCAGCCGCGAGCAGGGAGGCGCGGGGCTTGGCCTGGCCATTGCCCAATGGATCGCCACCCAGCATCGCGGCTCGATCACGGTGGAGAGCCGCCTGGGTCACGGCTCAAGCTTCCGCGTGGAGCTGCCCGCCATCGCCGCCCCGGTCGCAGCGGCGCTGGAGGCGTAGAGAGCAGCGTCCAACACTTCATTGGGCTCCCTGGGCGCGGGCCAGGGCGGGGCGATCAAGTTCCTCTTTGCCGGCTTTCCAATTTTCCATGAATGATTGCTCGTCGAAGGATGCTTCGCGGTGGTGTGTTTGAGGGGCGGGCGGGAGCGGGGGGAAGTCGAATTCCGTGAAATGGGCCGCGGCGGTACCAGTGGCAGTGCGGCCCGGTAAGTCTGGGCCGCTTGGACAGCCGGGGGCGGCTGTCCCTACATTAGCCGTGGCCGCTTCGGGGTATGCGGGAGCTTCTTTGACCATGCTGGAGCGGTCTTCCTCGAAGCGGACGCGGCGAGCGTTTTTGACGGCGATGTGGAGAGCGCGGAGGATGAGGGCGGCGCGCTTGAGGTCGATGGTGTTGCGGGCAAGGGCGTTGATGACCTCCATGAGAGCGGCCTGGATGGATTCCTCGTCCTCGATGAGAGCGATGGGATGGAGGCGGGCCTGGGGCGGGGTACGGACGCCGCGGACCATGCGCTGATGGAAATAGCAGAACTGCTCTCCGCGAAGAGCGGGAGAGCCGCAACGGATTCCGGTGACCTTGATATGAGTGCAGATTTTGACGTTGGGATGAATTGGCATATTGGTCCTATTGAAAATGACTTGATATTTTTCCGCTAAGATTCTGGCTTGATTGGGGTTATAACCTTCGGATGCAGCGAGGGCTGCGTATAATCTTGGAAAATCGGGGCTTGCGAGGAAATTATTGAGGATTAAGGACTTAATGCGGGCGCGGATGGAGGCGGTGCTTTCCTTTTCGGGAACGGCAGCGGATTCTTTTTCGGGAATCGGCGCCGCGCTGGAGTTGTTGGAAGAGCAGTTGCGCATATCCCGATTTTGGACCTTTGGTGCTCTCAGTAAAGTTCATTCGTCACAAAGAATGCGGGAGGGGCTGTGGAAGGCTGTGGAAAAAATTTAGGAAGTGGGCGATGCCAATTGCCGCCCGGTCTCGCTGGAGGGCGCCAGGACTTGGATGAGCACCGGCTATGAGGCGAGCTTCTGTTCTTCTGGGTTTGGGTGCGACTCTTGCTCTTGGGCATCGACGGTGTCGGGTCGATCGCCTTTAAGCCAACTTGGCCATGTCGATACCACCTTGGAGTTGTCTTCCAGGTATTTCCAGTACGATTCGTTTGTCTTCTGGTCGCGCGGGTTCGTCATATTAGCCTCTCTTGCTTTAGAAGGTCGTCGATTCGTCTGCGGACGTTCTCCGCAGCCAGCTGCTCGCGCATCAAGTAGGAACTAGGAAGCAATTGTATTCTGGGCGTACTAATGCTCCGGTCGAACTTCACCACCCTGCCGTTCTCCTTGCGCCGCACTTCTGAACCTCTGCCGAGCTTAAGTGAGAAGAGGTCGAAAAACCTACGCGGCCCAATTCCCACAAATGCCTCGAACGGAATCCGTCGGTCGTTTTTGTTCTTACGTGTCCCAAGTATAATCGCGTCCTTGTGCAACTTCGCCGCCATGCTTTTCGGGTACGGCTCAATATAGGTTACCCTTCGGATTCCGGCCGTGATTATATGCCGGGTGCAGTTGTGGCATGGAAACGTGGTGGTGAACAGTTCAGACCCGATCGGGCTAACGCCGTTTCGAGCACAGCTGAAGAGAGCATCCATTTCTGCGTGCACCGCCCTTCCGAATTCGGAGACATCGTACAACAGGCTTCCCCTTAGTAGATCCAGCATTGCACGCTTCGGTTTCGAAATGGTACCACCGAGGCGGTAGAGCACATCGTCGATTATTCTTCGTACCTGGAGGTCGTTCGAGTCATATTTCCTAATGTGGTCACGTTGATCTTCGGGGCCTGGCCAGTAAAGGCCGCCTCGCGGACTCGGAACATCGTTGCATCCGACGGCGATTACATCCCCGGTCCTCGACCGAATGCTCGCGCCGACCTGTCTCGCAAGTTGGCCTGAGCGCAATGCGGCCGAGTATGCTAGGAACATCGAGTATTCGTCCGGTTCCGGCGTGTGGTACGGGTAGCCGAATATCAGGTCTAAGAACCTCTCTAGTTGCTTCTTGTAGGCGTCATCGCCCAGTTTCACAAAGACGTCGGCAAGCTGGAACGTATCCCGCGTCCTCTGGCCGAAGAGGATTTCCTCGTCCTCGTCTCTTTTCATCAAGGCTCTGGCATCATTCTTTGGAATGTTCTTGTCGCCCGTGAGATATTCGAGTCGCTCGCTATCAGAGGCAAATATCCCTATTAAGTAAAACCCGAGACCGTACACCCTTCTCAGCATGCCAACTTCCTCAGGCCGCTTCAGGGAATTAAGGATGTGTATGGTCTTGTTGACTGGCTCGCCCATTCCTTGTGCGTCGCGTGAGCGTCGCCTCGCAATCTCCGCTACGGCGGCTGCGGTGACGAAGTCCTGACATCCGGTAAGCTCCCGGATCTTGTTACCGCCGTCCATGTACGAGTTGACGCGCTTCGCTTCGGGTTCATCTGCCAGCGTTACTCCGGGGAGACCAACTCTCTTGGCTATGCTGGTTATGTGGTCGCTGATCCGAATTTCCTGCGGGCGATAGGAAAATCGCTTGATGTAGTTGCTGAGCGTCAGGAGCACGCCCGAGTAATCGGTGCCCACTGGGTACGCGAGTGCGAATACCAATTCGGCTTGAGGGAACTCGAGCCCTACTAGAGTGCTGGTCATTTTGGGCGTTGTGCTATCTGGTATTTCGCGGACGGTCTCACGTCTCAAAAGAGGTGCAAAAGGGGCCACGGCGTGGCCGTGACCCCCTCACAGTCGAGTCCTTTGTACACCGGAGGGTGGGGGAATGCAAGAACAGACGTCGGACCTCAGGGGAAAGTCAACATCCCCACGTCTCGCAAAAGCGGCGAGACATGGGGCACCCGGCCTCGGACTTCAGGCGGCGGACCTCCAAAACCAAAAGCGGGTTCCTCCGCCCTTCTCGCCGCTGGTCGCGGCTCCGAATGGGTCGGAATGACAGGGTGTTTGGTGGGCGCGCGGTGGCTCGCCCAGGTCCTTCGCTCAGCAACAAGCCCTTCGCTTGGTGCGACGCAAAGGGGAATTTGGATGCGAGCCAAACGCGCGATTCAGCAATCTCGCAAAGAACGCGAGATTGATCGCGCGGCTCGCCCGGGTCCCTCGCTCAGCAAAAAGCGCTTCGCTCGGGATGACAGGGCCAATCCAAGGTCCCTCGACTCGCTCTCATCCCACCCTACGAAAACCGCCCTTCGACTTCGCTCAGGGCAGGCTGCGGGTGGGGCACCCAGCTCTCCGGGGTGCTTCGCTCGGGATGACAGACTCTTTGGGGTTTACCGCTTCAGCAAAGTCTCAAAATACCGGTTGTTGTAGTAGGCGGTGGCTTTCTGGACGAATTCGAGAATCTTGAACATGCGCTCGCGGCCTTCGCGATTGACTTCGCGGAACTGCACGGCCACCCCCGTGCCGGGATCGAGGCGAACGACTTCGCCTTCGTGCGTGAGGGCGCCGTCGTCCATGGAGAATCCCAGTTGAATTCTGCTGCCGGGGGCAAGAATGGCGCTGGTTTCGAGGTAGCATCCGCCCATCGAAATGTCGGTGAGATTGGCGAACACGGGCGCTTCGGCGGCCGCGGTCTGCATTTCGACCGTGACGCGGCACTTCAGGCGGGGATGCATCCGCCGATCCTTGTAGGAAAGCTGCTTCTGCTTTTCCAGATACATGCGGCGATCGGCTTCGGCGAGAAGATGCTCGGCGTCTTCGCCGTCCTCGGGATAGACGGCGCGGCCCACGCTGAGGGAAACGATCTCCTCGCCGCAGACTTCGGCGCCGGCCTGGCGGGCGAGGATGCGCATCTGGTCGGCCTTCTTGCCGGCGGCTTCGGCGGCCAGTCCGGGAGCGATCACGACGAACTCGTCTCCGCCCATGCGTGCGACGTAGTCGTACTCGCGGCAGGTGTCTTTGAGGGCTTGGGCAAAAAGGCGAAGCACGCGGTTGCCTTCGAGGTGGCCGAAGCGGTCGTTCACCTGCTTGAAGCCGTCCATGTCAGAAACCATTACAGTGAGCGAGGACTTGTCACGCTTGCAGCGGGCCAGTTCGCGATCGAGCTGCATGAATAGCGAACGGGCGTTGGGCAGGCCGGTCAAATAGTCGGTGGTCGCGGAGTTCTCCGCCTGCTGATACTTGAGCGCGTTCTCGATGGCCAGCGCCATCTTGCTGCTGATGGCCAGCAGAATGCGAAGGTGGTCGGAAGTGAAGGCGTCGCGTTCGCCGCGATAGAGCGCGAGCACGCCAATCACGCCGGTCACGCCTTCGAGCGGAACGGCCAGGGCCGAGCGCAGCGTGCTGAATTTCGAGGGATCGTTCAGATATCCCGGCTCGACCGACGGATTGCCGTTGATGATCGGCTTGCGATTCTGTGCCACCCAGCCGGAAAGTCCCTGGCCGAAGGGAATGCGCAGCGAGGAGAACAAGCGGTAATTGTCTCCGTTGACGAACTCGGGAACGAGTTCGTCGTCGCGCATGATGTAGATGGCGATGGCGTCGTAGGGGACCATCGGCTTGAGCTTGATCGAGAACACCGAGAGGGTTTCGCCCAGGCTCAGCGAAGCGCCCAGGTCCTGGCTGAGTTCGAACAGGGCCTGCGCCTCCTGGCGGGCGGCAGCGATGGAAGATAGGAAGGTCGCTTCGCGGCCGGCATAGTCGGGTGCAGTGATGTTTTCGAATCCCGCCGCCGGCTCCAGTCCGCGCTCGATCTTGATCGCGGTCGAGAGCGGTCCGTTGGGATCTTCGGCCGACTTGGCCACCGCCAAACGCTCAAGATCCTGATAACGGCGTTGGAGAACGTCAACCACTCTCGGGTCGAAGGACTTGCCGGATTCGGCGGCGAGCTTCTGCATCACGTCGCGCAGGGGCAAGGCGCGCCGGTACTGGCGGTCGGAGGCCAGGGCGTCGAGGTAATCGACGGCAGAAAGTATGCGGGCGCCGATGGGAATCTCGGCTCCCTTGAGGCCGATCGGATAGCCCGATCCATCCCATTTCTCGTGGTGGGCGCGCACGATGGGCACGACGGGATAAGGGAAGCGCACGCGCTCGAGGATTTCAGCGCCCACGAGGGTGTGAATCTTCATCTTCTCGAATTCTTCCGGCGTCAGCCGTCCGGGCTTCGAAATAATGTGTTCCGGCACAGCCAGCTTGCCGATGTCGTGCAGCAGCGCAGCGGCGTGCAGCGCTTCCAGCTCTGGCCCGCTCATGCCCAACTCTTTGGCCACTTCGATCGCGTAGATGCGCACCCGCTGCAGGTGCTCGTGCGTGGTGTGGTCTTTGGCTTCGATGGCCAGCGCCAGCGCCTCGATGGTCCGCAGGTGCAGGTTGGCCATTTCCTCAACGTGGCGCTTCTCATCCTCGAGTTTGGCCAGGTAGAGGCGATAGGAGCGATAAATCAGATAGACGGCCGGCACCAGCAGCAGAGACGTTTCCCAGTTGAAGTTCTCGTTGAACCAGGCAATCGTGCCGGCGATCCCAGCTCCGACCAGGTAATAGGGGAAAGACCAGAAATAACAGTCCACCAGGATGCGGTTGAGCGGACGGCGCTCGGTCATGGAAATGACCGCCGCAATCGCACCCGCGTTCGAGATGAAGTAAACCGTGGCCGCGATCCCCAGCAAAATCGCGCGGTTATCGACCAGTTCGTTGGCCAGAGCGTGGTGATACACACCGTATGCGAGAGCGGTGGAGATGGCTCCTGCGCATATGTTGAACGCCGCTTGAATCGTCTTGGGCCGCTCCGAATGCAAGCACTGCGCCAGCATCGAGACTGCGCCCAGAATCAGCGTCTCGGTAAAGCTCAGCTCCAAGACGCCGATTAAAATGAACAGAAAGTTGACCGAGAGCGTGCCAGCAATGCCGGGCAGGTTGACCTTCAGACGCGACGACAGAATGGCGATGCCCAGGTAGCAGATGAACTCAGCTATGTTCTTGCTGCTCTGGTGGATGCCGCCCCAAGCCAGGATGCCGGTCCCGGCCACGATCACCAAGCTCGTGTAGAGCTTGGCGGCGAGAGACAGTCCCCTCCATGAGTAGGAGTGCTGTATCAGCCCCGTTTGCACACTGGTGGCACCGTTCATACCAATGCGCACACCGCGACCGGCGCAGACTTCGCCGACCGTAGGAATGTGCGACTTCTCACAAATATCAGTTAACGCGTTTGTTAACAACAATTTGGCGAGTTTCTACCAAACTTCAGTAACTCCGGTTGGGTACGGACAGGAGTTGACAAGATGGGAGTGGAATCTCCCTCAAGGCGGCGGGAGGCATCCGTTTCCCACGTCTCGCAAAAGCGGCGAGACGTGGGGCACCCGGCTGTCCGTGGCGCTTGATGCTGTCGGCCAGTTCCTGCAAGTCTTTGTCCGCTTCTGACTCGCTGCGCACATTCTTGTCGGACACGTCAATGTCCTTGAGCGCGATGCGATGTACCATGTGATTCGGCATTCTGATCTCCTGCCGAGAAGCTTTATTCCCTGAACTTAAGACCGCTATTGGCGCGAATTGTAACATGCTGAAATCGGTGAGCGTTCCGCCAAACACCGAACGGCGAAACTGAATGACTATTAGGTAGTTTGGGACAGGCGAAACATGTCCTTTTGTTGCGTCGAGTGCTGGGGCCCCCCGCGTTCGCTCGCACGCACGCGCTCTCGCGCAATCCCAACGAGCCCAGCACCAGGCGCCCCGCCACACCGCGCGTCGCCGCCAAAACGTCGCACTGCGCCGGGTGGCCGGATTTTCCCGGCGCCCATGGCTATCCCCCCACTCCGGTTTGACCCTCTGCCCTGCAAACCTTACACTGAGAGGTGTTCTCCGCTCATTTTTCTTTTTGTGGCCCGGCGTTCAGCGTCTGGCCGGCGGCTTGGCTATCCGTGCTGCTGACCCCAGCGGCCGTCCGAACGGCAGGGCCATCCTCCAGGAGGCTTTCCTGAAGCGTTTCCTGAATTTTGCATTTCGAATCTCGCTGTTGGCAATGATGCTGGGCGTGCTCGCGCCGCTGTGCGCGGCAGACAATCCCAATCCCATCACACTCGATACCAGCGAGACCCTGTTCGCCGTGCTGGCCGCCATGAACACCTGCGGTTACGACGCCGGCCTGAGCATTTCCGATGCGCAGCGGCTCAACATCCGGGCGGAAGTGCAGAACAACCTGCGCGAGTCCGAAGAGGCGCAGGGCGCGGTGAACGATATGTGCGACTGGTATCAGTCACACCGTAGCAAAGACACGATCCACGATCTTTCGCAGTATGTGTCGCTGGCGCTTTACATCCAGGGCCCGCCGCACTTCATGCCCAAGGTGAAAGAGGATGATCTGCCGCCGGATGCGGCTCCCATCGCGGGATTCGGCGCGCTGCTGGAAAAGTTCTATGAAAAGGCCGGGCTGCACGGCATCTGGGAGCGGCATCGGGCGAACTACGCGGCGCTCATCGAGCGTTATCACACGCCGCTGGCCAAAATGGTGTTCGACACGGATATCTACCTAAAATTGCAGTCGGGCGGATATCTAGGGCGGACGTTCACCATTTACCTCGATTTTTTGGGCGATCCCGATCAGGCCAACGGGCGCAATTACGGCAGCGACTATTACGTTGTAGTCTTTCCGTTGCCGGATCCTTCAGCCCCCGAACCGCTGAAGATGCGCGAGATTCGTCACGCTTATCTGCATTACCTGCTGGATCCGATGGCCTCGAAACACCCGAGCGCAGTCAAGCGCATCGAGCCGCTGCTGCAGTCGGTGAAGCGGGCGCCGCTCGAGGACATCTTCAAAACCGACATCTCCCTGCTGGTGACTGAGTGCCTGGTGCGGGCAATCGAGATTCGCACCAGCGGCACGAAGGAGACAGCGGAGGCAATGCGCACGCAGGCGGTGGACGATGCCGTCAAGCAGGGATACGTGCTGACCAAGTATTTCTACAACGCGCTCATAGCGTTCGAAAAGGATCCGGCGGGACTGCGCGCCGCCTACGGAGACATACTCGACGCCATTGATCTGAAGCAGGAAGAGAAGGCCGCGAATGAACTGCAGTACGCTACTGTGACCTCGCCTGAACTGGTGCAGTTGTCGCGTCTGGAAGACCGCCGCATGCTTTCAACCGCCGAAAAGCGCCTGGCCGCGGGCGATGCCAAAGGCGCGCAGGAACTGGCGCAACAGGCGCTGGACAGGAAAATCGGAGATCAGGGGCGGGCGCTGTTCGTACTGGCGCGGGTCGCGGTAGCCAACAAGAATCGCGAGGACGCACTTGCGAACTTTCAGAAGGCGATTCAGGCCACCAAGGATCCCAAGGTGGTGGGCTGGTCGCACGTCTATCTGGGGCGGATTCTGGACATGAACGAGGACCGGGAGGGCGCGTTAAACGAATATCGCGCGGCCCTCAGTACGGAACTGCCCGAAGTGAAAGCGGCCGCGGAGCGGGGGCTGCAGCAACCCTACGAACCTCCGGCGAAACCGCAGTAGAGCCGCGAACCA
>Ga0187771_10001861_pt1 | contig 14503 bp, 14 predicted proteins | sample 0116_SJ02_MP15_1_FD_133139 | JGI IMG/M metagenome (GOLD analysis project Ga0187771, IMG submission 133139) | Tropical peat soil microbial communities from peatlands in Department of Meta, Colombia - 0116_SJ02_MP15_10_MG | ecosystem: Environmental > Terrestrial > Soil > Wetlands > Peat | place...
CAAAAACTGAAATTGAGGAGCTGCAAATCAGCAACATGGCTTACGGGCAAAACCAGCCTTTATGGATGCAATGGTGGCTCTGGGCAATGATATTCGCTGTTGCGTTGGCAACTGGTGGCTTAATATTCTACAGCAAACGGTTCAGACAACGAGCAGTTAAGCAAAGAAATAACTAACTGTTTGCCCAGAGAGTTTGCTCCCCTTGAGCCAAAAAGACACTGGGTGACATCTGAAAAACGAGTTTCTTGCGTTGAAGCGGAAAACTTGCTAAAAAAATTAAGGATAGTTCTCTTGTATTTGTATTCAGCAAAGGTTCATGAGTTGCGTAGATGGATTTTTCGCTGCTTGGGCACCGTATCGTCAAATTAATTTGATGGCGCTCCAGCAGCTGGTGCCTACACGTTCTTTTTCAACGCATGCGTGCCTGGCTTTTCCCGGATTATCTTTCCGTCTCTAAGAAGCATCATACGTTCTGCATGGTGCGCGGCTTCACCATCGTGCGTAACCATGATTACGGTGGTGCCTTGCATGGCGTTGAGGTTTGCCAGTAACTTTATGATTCCTTGCTTGTTTTGGCTGTCGAGGTTTCCTGTGGGTTCATCAGCCAAGATTATGGCTGGGTCGTTTGCTAAGGCACGGGCTATGGCAACGCGTTGTTGTTCTCCCGCGCTGAGTCGTTGCGGCCTGTGTTCTTCCCTTCCTGAAAGACCAACCAATGCTAAGAGTTTGCTCGCTCTTTCCGTTCGCTCTGTTTTTGACTTGATTCGCCCTTCCATTGGCAGTTCGACGTTTTCTCTGGCGTTCAAGTACGGTAGCAGGTTGAAAGTTTGGAATATAAAGCCCATTTTGTCCCGTCTAATCTTGTAAAGCTGGTTTTCCGGCAAATCTGTAACGTCGACGCCGTCAATTAGAATTTGACCACTTGTCGGCTTATCGATGCAACCGATCATGTTTAGCAGCGTTGTTTTGCCTGAGCCTGATGGTCCCATGATCGCGACAAACTCTCCAGCAGTCACTGTCAGATTCAGGTTGGACAGGGCTGGCACGGTGCGCTTGCCGAGCGTGTAAGTCTTACCTAGTTTTTCTAATTGTAACACTGGTCTATTCATATCTCATTGCCTCTGCGGGTTTTATTTTTGCCGCTCTCCAGGCGGGGTACAGGCTGCCTAATGTTCCGAGCAGGATGGCTACGCCGAAGCCTATGAGTATAAGTTCAGGACTGACCGTCACCGTACTTGCCAATCCAAATCCGGGTGCACCTCCAAAACCAACAGCTCTGCCAACGGTTGGAAGCAGCAGCGATGCAAGCCTGGGAGCCGCAACAACCCCTATCGCTATGCCAACTACGCCAGCAATCGCACTTAGGAGCACGCCTTCAAGCATGAATTGACTCATGACTGTGGAATTGCTGAAGCCTATTGCTTTGAGCGTTCCGATTTCTTTTGTCCTTTCTCTGACCGTGTAAAGCATAACGAACAATACTATCAAGCTTGTTGCTGCAACCACTACGATAATTTCTTCGATGGCTGTTGAGTTCGTTGAAGCGAGGGAATCTTGAGCAGCCGTGACTGCGTTATTACTGCTTGGCTGGTTTTTCTCGAGTGCGCTCAACTCATTTTGCGCCGTCGATACTGTTAACTCTGGATGCAGCGAACCAATGGCGCTCGCTACAGAACTCACATCGCTGGGGCTTTGCGCGTAGACGTTAATGCTAGTTATGTATCCCGTGTTGTTAGTTAATGTCTGAGCGTCTGAGAGGTTCATGTATAGCATTTCTGTGTCTTCAACTCCTGTGGGTTGATAAATACCTACCACATTGAAGTTTGTTCCGAGAATGTTTACTGTGCCGCCTACGCCTACGCCGAAGTAGGCCGAGTTGTTTTGGCTAAGCAGGATATCTCCAGTCTGGCCTGCCTGTAGATTTTGTCCGGAAACTATGTCTGTTGGCAGTATCGGATAGTTGTCGACAAGGTTTGAAGTTAACGGTACGCCTTCAATGATGTATTGTGGCACCAGGCGAGTGAATGAATGGCCATAAAACGAAACTGTCTCGTTTTTTCCTTCAGAAACTTGCAGTATCGGTTCAACGGCTGCTACTCCAGAGATTGAAGTGTTAATGTTACTGTATAAGGTCTCATTCATAGGATTCGCTCGACCACCGCCAAACGCGCCAGCTCCAAACTCACCGGCGACTGAACCTCCGCCGAAACCTCCAAATCCACCGTATCCACCGTATCCACCGCTTCCTGAACCGCCGAATCCTCCGCTAGGGCGGCTGCCGCTGCTACCGCTCCCGGTGAAGCCGAAACCGCCGAAACTCGGCGCCAAACTGCAGGTTATCTGGTTTAATGTTTGATTTAACGCCTGCTCTGTTTGCGTTATAGTGTTGCCTAAGGTACTTGTTATTCTGCTTGCCGCCTGCTGATTAGCCACAACACCAGCTGGAATTGAAACCAGAATTGCCAAAGCAAATCCTAAAGCAATAATTACCAATAACGCGCGCATTTTCCGCCGTGAAATATTTCTCACAGCTCTACTGAATACTCCCAATATGTACACCTTTTCGGTTATTGTCAAAAGGCAATCAGAAAGAGAACGAAGGGGTATTTTTTGGGCAGTTATTTGGGCTTATGGCCTTTGTTGATTTCCATTCTCCTTCTGGATTGCCTTTTCCTGCATATTGTTTAAGAGTTATTAAACAATTTTTCAAAATCTTACCCAAATCTAACCCCAATTTCCGTTTTTAGATAGAAACACACCTTCAAATTCGGGTATTGTAAAAAACGTAGTTTTTTGGATCATTTTGCTCTGTCGTTTGTTAGCTCTGCTTGTTCCAAGTTAGGTGACATGTTCAAGAAGCTAACAGATAAAAAATGCAACGAACCCGCAGCATCGCAGAGCTTACCGTTTACGAATTGCAAAGAAGAGATGCTCAAAAACATTCTCTGTTTGTTTTACGAAAAATTGAGGAAGGAGGGTGCATGGTTGGTCTAGTCGCCAGTTTAGGATGGATTATTGTTAACCGTTATTGTTACTATCTTCGTTACCTTGGCTGTTGTAAGATCGACCACTACGAATGCTCTTCCATTCGGACCTTGCAAAATTACGTTTGCGGTTGTGGCCTGCATTACTACGTTGCCGTTTCCATCGATGGTTGTGGTGATTACTGGTTTAATCGAAGTTACGTTGTAGCCTTGGCTAAGCAGTGCTTTAACGTCTGTACTACCGTTTAAGATGTTAGTTACGTTCTGCATAAATGCGGAGCTCACTTGAATGGAACCAAATCCATGAGCTGTTCCGTTGAAAAAGTTCACTCCGAACCGTTGGAATCCTCCGCCAGGTCCACCGAATCCTCTGCCCATTCCTTTAGGGCCTCCGAATCCCGGGTGCCAGTTCATAAAGCTATTATTGTTAGTAGCGTTGATCGATGAAAGTGGCGGTTGTGCATCCTGTGTGACTGAGGCGGCGGTGTTAGCTTTTACGGTTGATTGTAACGCTAGCACTATTGCTGCACCAACAGCTGCAGCAACCACAATTGAAATTAACGCTAAAACCTTGATTTTTCTGTCCATGCTTTTCGTTTTTCACCTCCCTGTTACCAAAAGAATCGTTAACGAAAAATTATTAAACGGTTTTTCAAAATTAGACCCAGATTTAGACCGAATTCCAGCCTAACATAAAACTCAAGATTCTTAAAAGAACACATTTATTACTTCATTCAGATTTAAGTCTTAAAGAATCTCTTCAGCACGGAGCCTTATAATGTCTGCAAATGCTCGCTCGTTAAAATACTTGTTAGGATGGCTTATTGCAGGAACACGAGGTGGACCGACCCGTGCAAAAATAATTGAGTCCTTACGGGAAACCCCGCAGAACGCAAATCAACTGGCGATTGCATTAAAGATGGATTATAAAACAATGAGACATCACCTTGATGTACTGGAAAAAAATAAAATAATCACTTCCGTCGGTGACAGGTATGGTGCCACCTACTTTCTATCACAGGTAATGGAAGATAACTATGTGATGTTTGAGGAGATTTTGAAGAAAATCGGGAAAAAGTAGAAAAAGGAGACAGAGAAAATTGGAAAAACAAATGAGTAAAAGATTAAGACTTGGCTTAATAGTTGCAGTATTAGCGGTGGTCGCTGTTGTTGCGACCGTTGGGTCATTAATATTAATTCAGGAGCACTATGCATTCTTAGAAAGGCGAGTTCCGCCCCCAGCTCGCCCGCTTCCCGGCGACGTTGAGCTTTTCTATGTGGCAAATACGATAATTTCAACAATCAACATCGCTCTATTAGTAATATTGATAGTAATTTACTTTAACATCTACGCTAAAACGCGTTCACCATTCACGATCGGACTCGTCATTTTCGCGTTGGTTTTCCTTGTTAGAGATTTGACGTCAAGCCCGTTTGTAACTGCAATATACGGGTTTAGAGCTTATGGACTTGGACCATTCGCGTTTTTGCCAAGCTTATTCGAGTTGGTTGCATTATCCGTACTGCTGTACCTAAGCGTGAAGTATTAGAAAAAATTCGCAACGAAAAGACAGGTTACTATTTTACGTTGCTCAAGTTGGTTAGTCGTAGCTTGCGGTCTGAGCGCGCGCCAGCCTGTTGCTAATTTGATTTGTTTGTATCAGTTTCGGTTTATCTCGTGGGCATCGTGTTTGCCTTGGCTTTTTCCGGACTAAAAAAGTGGTGGATTTGGAAGTATTTGCCCCGTCGTAGCATCAACCAAACTGAATCCTAAAGGTGGGATAGTAATTCCAGTTGCATTTTCAACGGTTATTTCCCAACCGTACCCATAGACAATTCCATTGCCATAAATGTTGGAGTAGTTTTGTGGTGGACTTGTAACCGCTCCACTCACTCCTACCCAATTGGGATAGCTGCCAGTAGTGTTTGTTAATTCGTCCCAATGCACAAGGGAAGCATCCACCAACTTTCCTTTTAGCGACGTTTTGTTCCAACCTTGAGATTCTAAGCCAATCTGCAATGCCCTGTACATGGAAACTGGTGGAGTGAATGATGAGTTTACATTTGTTAAAGGCATTACTCCGAATTCATTATAGTAAGCAAGTGCTGCATAGTTTCCATTAAAGTTAGTTTCTTCTTTTTGAAGAATTGTCGCTTGATTGTACTCATATGCTGCTATCGCCGAACTTGCAATTAAGAGAGCTAAAAGCAGAAAGACAACCGGTTTTAAGCCTACTTTAAGTCGCCTTTGTGCTTTCTCTTTTATCTCTTTTTTAGGTGACGCATTCTCTACTGTTTGAACTGTTAGTAGGGCATCTTTTCCTTCGTCAGATAGGCAATACTTGCCGTATTCGTCTGTCTTAATCAATCCATTAAGTTTGGTTAGGTGATGTTGCAGGTGTCCACTACTATCAATTGCTGTCTTCTTTTTTAAATCAGCAAACCCAAGAGAGCCTTCACTTAGCACCTTAAGAATCAGAATCCTTGTTGGATGCCCTAATGCATCAAACACTTCTGCACGTTGCCTATCCTGCTCTACCTGCCTTTCATCTTCCATTGGCTCTCTTCCTGTTTTGCCTTATTGATGGCATGTCTGACGGCATATTTAATCCCTCTTTTGTAGACCTGCTAAGAAAAGCGATTTTCGTTTGGTCCAGTTTTCTGGACTTAACTTGAAGTCAATCCCAAATGAGACCGTTTCCAAGAGCAAGGGGTATCCACCTGCTATACTTATATGAATTAATGCTTCAGTTTATCTTGCAAGCATCGTAATGGATCTGGCTTTTTCCTGCTTATTCAGCTTCAACGCTGCCAAGGCGTTGAACTGCATAGCGATCGTACAGAGCAAAGCATGTACAGTCACTCGCTCACAACCACGAGCTCTGTGTCTTTCGAGGCCGAGCTGCTCCTTCTGCCTTGAATTCACCCGCTCAATTGCGCTTCTTTGCTTGTAGATATGCCTCTCCTCAGACGGACCATGAGTTCTAAAGTACTTGTCAACTCGCAGCAAATGGGCGTCTTTCTTGTTTTGGTTTGCTGGATAAGGAATCACCGACTTTACTCCGTACGATTGATCCAAGCTTCTTCAAAGGGGCATAAAGATTAACCAGTTGCTTCGCGTGTTCGCTACAGCGTTGATCTGCAATTCCGCTGCCAGAAGGGCAAGAAGGCGCCGGGAATGGGATTCGAACCCATGCGGACCAGAAGGTCCACGGGCTCACTTGCAAAGAATGCTTGGACTGCTCTTTGCCTCAAGGCCCGCGCGTTAACCACTCTGCCATCCCGGCCCAAACAAATCAACATTTCTATTTCTCTCGCTCTTAAAATGTTTACCGAACACCTGAAGTAAAAGTAATTAACTAACAATTGCCACTTTCTTGGCATGGAAGCAAAACCAACAGTCGTTGAGATTCCGCAGGACATATTGGATACCATTTACGCTGGCGCTAAGCAACTTTACCCGCGAGAAAGTTTTCTTCTCTTAAGAGGCAAAAAAAGCAAAGGAGTCGTCAAAATAACAGATCTTGTTTTGGCTCCTTTCGCTGTTCATGGACGCGGGTTTGCTCATTTTAATCCGTACATGTTTTCTGGGGATTTCTCATTAGTAGGTACCGTGCATTCGCATCCTTCAGGAAATATTTCACCGAGCCACGTGGATATGAATTACTTTTTCGGGAGAGTTCTTATGATCGTAGGCTACCCATTTGAAGGTCAAGGCTGTGTGGCAGCATACGATTCCAACGCTGGCAGATTGCCTGTCGAGATTACTGCGCCAATAGGAAAAGATGACGAAGATTTTAGGTGAGACGCCGAGCTTCTTTCACAGCCACTTGGTATTCATGCAGGAATTCGAGCGCGAATTTGTCTGCGTTTTTCTCTGTGCCACGATGCATTTTATCAACCGCTTTGCTACGTAAATGATGATAGAACTCGTGGACAACCACGAAGGGGTTCGCCAATGTGTCGCTGTTTAGCAGTGAAATGGTCTCGTTTTTAGCGGTGTAGCAACCAGATGATTTGATCTTGTGACGTTTCGGCAGGCCCACTTTTAGCCTGGGAACGTTGACTTTGTAGTTTTTCGCCAGCAGCGTGAGCGCTTCTTCCGTTTTTCCGTTGAGTATAAGCCAGACTACTACTGGTTTGAAATTGTCCTGCGCCATGGTGTGGTCAGCAATAAAATGCTGTGCTACTTAATTAACACGCTTAAAAATGTCCAAGCAGCAGGGTTACTCGCCGTAGGTGCCTCCTCTAATTTTTTCAGCAAGCAAATGAATGAACTCGATCGGCCACACATCATCACAAACGTCGTCGGTTAATATTTTCCTCTGATGATACATGGGGATTAAATCGTTTTTGAGCAGTAAAATCAGGAGAAATTCGTGACCGTACGTTCTTTTGAACAGCGCGTATTTGCGGGCTTGCTTTTTTGTCATTTCAAAATGGGGTTCGAGAATTATTTTCCGTCCCTGAAGCTTCTTTTCCAAAATAAAGTCTGGAGTGTACACTTCATTATCGGGCAGGGGAAAGCTGATGGTTTCGTAACCATACGGAATGTGCATTTTCAAAAGGGTGAGGGCAGTTTTTTTCTCCCAGCCGCTCTTATAGCGACCCATTCTCTGATAATACGCTTGAGGTTGCCCCGTTACTTTTTGCATGCGGTCCAAAAAATCAAGAGCCGTTTTCAAGGTATACCTATTCAGGGTTTTTTGTCTTAACCATCTGCCCAATAGGAAAAAGGGGTAATCAACCTTCGCAGGGTCCTGTGGATAGAGCCTTTTTGCGAACTCCGTTATTTTCTGCCTCGCTACTGCAGCAGTGTGTTCGTCCCTCCATATCGATGGAGAAGCAGAGTCTATTATTCTCAAGCTTGCCGCCACGTTGGCGTTTTCCTTCGTCAGTGGAACGTAGAGCTCTTCTGGCAGAAGATGGCCGAAGATTTGCAGGTCAGGCGCTGATCGAACCATCCACCGCATGTAAGTCCATGCCTTATCTACGTGCGGTGGACTAAGCGCTTTGACGTTTTGGGCAATGTCGTCGATTAAGTCTTTAGGCTTGCTGAAGCGTTGAGCGTATTTGAGCAGGTCTTTTTCAGCATTTGTTTTAACGAAGATGTTGACTGACGCCATAATTTCGGACGCCGCTTTCTTGTTCGGTCCTAAATCGGAGTAAAAATCGGATTTCACGATTTCTTCTTCAAAAATATGCGCCTTTTTAATGTCGAGTAAAGTGTTGCCAAAAGCCACATGCAAGTATGACAGCAGCATCCGGGCGTTTTCAGGGTAACCTACCACCGTATCGTCAAGTACAGACGCTACCAGCAGGAAGTAGTGCGCTATGATTTTTTTGTCTTCATAATTTTTTGAGTACGGGTTAAAAAGCAACCTTGGACTCATCCGCCTGTCCCATTGGATGTCAACGACATTAGAGTTCTTGTTGATAAAATCCACAAGTAAAGAAAGCACTTCATCGGTTGCCATAGCTATACCCCTTACTCATATTACATACATGAGTCGTAGCTTAAAACTACTATTATTGCAAAGCACAGAATTTAACGCTTAAATTACTTTGGATTTTCCAGCCTCGGGAAAATGGATTAATAGAAGCGAGAATTTCCAATATGCATCGCAACAGAAAAGACGAAGCGTCTATATAGGAAAACACTGTAAAAAAATAAGGCGCACATGTGGGCCGGTCGTCTAGCCTGGTTAGGACATCTGCTTGACGTGCAGAAGGTCGCCGGTCCGAATCCGGTCCGGCCCACCAGCTTTAGCCAATGTCACTGGACTTGTCCACCATCGCGGTGCTTTTGCTAAGACAGTTCGGAAATCCAGTTCGGGATTCTGCGTCAATCCGCCATGCTGCGCCGCCAAAAGCCGTTGATGCAGTTAACGATGGGGCTGCTGCGTGCATACTTTGCGACAAAGCCTGAGAAGTTGTTAAATGGTGTTAAGAAGGGTTTGAAAAAACAAGACGATGCGAAAATGTTCAGCGAGCAGCAAATCGCAGAATTCATTGAAACGAGAGTGAGACAACTATCAACCCCCTAAATCGTTCATAGAACAGCACGGCTTTAAAGATTTAACTTAACTTAACTTAACATGCAAGTGCTTAAGTTCGGCTTCGATTCCAAAGTGTTTAGGCGGCTACAAAACCATAAAGGATTAGTTTTTGCTATTTTTGTGTTAGATTGATTGTTCTTTTATTTCTGTCGTCCATCTGGTTTGTTATTTCTTCGAACAATGCATAGTTTTCCTCCATTGGAGGCGAAAGAAAGTATACCGTAGAGTAGTGTTCTCCTATGGGAACGATCAGTTTGTTTTTTTCCAGAATGGTCAGGTGATGCCTTACTGTCTTGTAGTCTACTTTAAGTTGTGTGGCTAGTTGGTTTGCGTTTTGAGGGTGGCTTTTGACGCTTTTGATTATTTGAGCGCGGGTTTTGCCGCCTTTCGTACCTGTGATTAGCCATCCTAGTAACTGTTTTATAGGTTGTACGTTGGTTATCATGTTGATTCCCTGTGTGTTTTTTCTGTTTATCTATATCGCGCTGCTACTATTTAAGGTAGTAGCTTCTATGGAAAATAACAACCATGTTCCCTCTTTGTGGATCCGCTGGCTACATGGTGCTTTGTCTAAACAGAAAGTTGGGTGCGATTTGGCACAATATTTATATCCCCATGCTACTACCCAAGATAGTAACGGCAATATAATGCAAGGAGGACAAAATCAACGCTAACCATACCACAAAAACCAAGAAGAACCAAACTTGCCATCATCTTAGCCACAATACTTATTTTAGCCACCCTCATCGCAGGGGTAGCAGGATACTATGTAGCCCATATGACTGCGTCCAAAAACAACTCAACCCAGCCAACGCAATCGAGTTCAAAGTCAACCGCCTCAACTAGCCCGACTACTCCAACCCAAAATAGTAACAGCGACTCAAACGGAAACGCCTCTCTTCCACAGATATACCAACAAGTGGAGCCCTCAGTGGTAGTTGTGGAAGACTTCCAACCTGAGGTTAGCCTATTTGGCCAAACTGTCTACGAGCAGGTGCAAGGTTCAGGATTCACCTATAACCTCAACGGTCGAGACGTCATAGTTACAAACTTCCACGTAATAGACGAGGGGGTAAACGTGACGATTACCTTCCAAGATGGAACCACGTACACTGCAACGGTTCTAGGCTCAGACCCCTACTCGGACTTGGCAGCCCTTTCAACTGATGCGCCTCAAAGTGAACTCGTCCCATTAACAGTCGTCAGTTCATCAACCTTACAAGTTGGAGACCCAGTCATAGCTATCGGTAGCCCCTATGGGCTGCAAGGCTCAATGACCACGGGGATAATCAGCGCGTTGAATAGAACGCTGACTGAAGACACTACAAACGGATATAACATAGCTGACGTAATCCAAACAAGCGCTCTAATTAACCCGGGCAACTCGGGTGGACCCTTACTCAACTATCAAGGTCAAGTCGTCGGTGTAACAACTGCTATAGTCAGTAACTCAGAGGGCTTAGGCTTCGCAATACCTTCAGACACAATCCTTCGGGAAATAACGGACTTGGTAACCACAGGCAGTTACAATCACCACCCATACTTGGGCATAACCGGGGTAGACATGACGTACGACATCGCGACCGCAATGAAAACAAGTGTCACATACGGGGTCTTAATCCAGAGCGTTGTAACCGGTAGTCCTGCAGCTCAGGCAGGGCTCAAAGCTGGCACTACGCAAGCCACGGTCGACGGTAACCCTATGGTCTTAGGCGGCGACATTATAACAGCTATCAACGGGAACAGGGTTAGAAACTCAGATGACTTATCGTCATACCTTGAAGAATACACGTCACCAGGACAAACCGCCAGTTTAACAATCATACGAAATAATCAAAGCACCAACGTATCTGTTGTTCTGGGCACGAGGCCTGCACCAACTGGCACGGGAACATCGTCGTAAACAAGTGGCAAGCTTCTCTCCTCATCTCCTTTTTTTGGAAACCAAACGACAGGGTTTTGTTGCGAAAGCTTAAAGAGCTACTATACGTGATAGTAATGCGGTTGCAAGCCATGACGGAAGCAAAAAAACCAGGATTCTCACAGTACAATATGGAAGGCAAAGCGTTAGAAGCTTTCTTGGGTCCGCTAGAGGCCAACGTTATGGAGTCAATTTGGGGCTCAAGGAAAACACCCGTTACGGTAAGAGAGATCTACGAAGCCCTTAAGAAAACAAAAAACTTGGCCTACACAACTGTCATGTCTACTATGGACAGGCTTTTCGAAAAGAACCTTCTTGATCGCAAAATAGAGAAGGGCAGAGGCGGGTTATATTATGTTTACTGGCCTGCGTTTGAAAAACAGTCCTTTCAGAAATCCGCCGTTCGCGAGGTCCTTTCCAGCCTTATTGACAACTTTGGCGAAGTGGTTGCTAACTGTCTAGTCGACGGAACATGCTTGAACGAGGATGAACGCGAAGCCCTTAGAGAACAGCTGAACAAGAACATAACAAAAAAGAAATGATTTGGGAAGGCGTGCTTTGAATGGGTTTTGAAGGCATCCTTAACCAGGTTTTTCAACCCTACTTCTACTATTCAGTTATGTTTCTCGTTGTTTCGTTTGTAGGCGTCAAAATCCTTACGAAGTACTGCAGTTTTATATGTCAAAGAACAAAAAGCCTGTTGTACCTTGTTCCGTTAGCCCTTCCTCTGATTGTCATGCTCGTATTTCTCCCTTTAACGGGTATTCAAGCAAGCTACAGGCAAATCAAAACCTTGGGCACAGTTACCATTGGCGGAGCGTTCAGTTCGTTTCCATTTTTTGGTCCCTTCTTGCCGCCGCCTCCTACGCAGACAGCTTATATATTAGCCGTTTCAACAAGCACGGTGCTTTCAGTTACTGGAATAATATGCATAATCGGGTTAGTTACAGGAGCCTTATTTGCGCTTTCAATGGTTCTTGCGGATGATTGGGTGGCGAGAAAAGTTCTTCACGTAATCTTGCTATCGCCAAACGAATACCAATGGTTACAAGCAAAGATGAACGAGTCAGCCAAAAAATTAGGTATTGCCCCTCCAAAAATTGGGGTTGTTGAAGACCTTCGACCTAACGCATTCACGATTGGGTACGGTCGGAACGCAACAATCGTTTTCTCAATCGGGCTATTCAACATCCTGAGCAAAGAAGAACTGGTCGCCGTGGCTTCTCACGAGTTGGCACACATCAAAAATAACGATTTCTTTTTCAAAACCCTATCTGACGCTCTAACAACCGTCTCCTTTTTCAACCCGCTCTCGTACATCGCATCTTCAACCGCTCAAAAGGAAAGAGAAATGTTTGCTGATGAACGCGCAATTGAGCTCTTGGAAAAGCCTACAGCCTTGGGGGATGCGCTAGCCAAAATCTGTAGAGCAATTCAAACGTTGCCCAAGGAAAGCGTGCTGGTCAACTTCTCGTCAAACCTTCTGGTTGCTTCCTCAGTCCTGCACAGAGTTGGGATACTTTCGACCCACCCGAGATTAGACACCAGACTGAGAAACATCTCTGCGCTAAAACCAAGCAGGCGTCATTGGAGTCATCGCGACACTTGGTTAGTCTTCTTCTTATCCTTGCTCTTGATAGCTTCAGCCGTAGCAGTAAGCTTGGCAATGGTTGATCTGCAAGTGAATTTCACAGCGAATTTCGCAGCCTCACATAGCCTAAAGGCACTGCCAGCCGATTTGTTGACAGGCTACGATACGGGTTCAGGAAACGTCGTTTGGTTCACCGGCGCCGTTACAGTGCCGTTCAATGGCACGCAAAATATGCACGAGTTAATTAACCAGCCTTATCTTGGAGCAAGTAGCAGAAACATCTACGTTGAAACGAGTGACGATGGTGCTTATTATTCACTAGGTGATCGAGTTGTGGTACTTTTTGTGGTGACACCACAAAATTCTACCTACGCCCATATGCAATCTCCGATCGCCGCGCCCGGAACCCCATGGATAGGGTAAACCTGTAAACTTCACTCGCCGGAAAGCACAATTAATCACCCTGATTTTTTTCCAAGTTACTCCAACAACCAGAAACTATTGATTTAGAGGAACGACAAGATGACTATCACCATCAACGAGCGAAGGCTTTTTCTTCCCAAACTCTACCTTTAAGACGGCGCCAGAGGATTACAGCTTTGAAGGAAGAAGCGGCACTCAAGGTTTTCGTCGTCATATTAATAGTATTGGTTATTGTCGTAGCTCTCGCAGCCTACGCCATATTCCAATCCAGAATTATGAAAAACAGTGAAGAACCGCTTACGTCACCTTCGTTTACTCCTACTCCGAGTCTAACCGCTACCCCTTCGCCTACACCAACTCCCACATCGACCCCAGCGCCGACTGTAGCGCCAACTCCTTCGCCAACTCCTATACCAACTCCAGCGCCGACTGTAGCGCCGACTCCTTCCCCGTCTCCTTCGCCGTCTCCTTCGCCGACTCCTACACCTGTGTCTAATGCGACGGTAGCTCTAAACTGGGCGGGTTACTTTGTAGCTTCTGACCTGCAGAACCCTCAGCCTACAGTAACAAGTGTCAGCGCCTCATGGGTCGTTCCCACTGTGACGCCCTTGTCTTTCAGGAGCTCTGCGTTTTCTGCTGTCTGGATTGGCATTGGAGGACAGTTTGGCAATGATAGCACGCTTATACAGTGCGGCACTGAGCAGGATTCAGTCCGCGGGCAAGTGGAATATTATGCGTGGTACGAGCTTTTGCCAGCGCCGTCTGTCACTATTAGCAACATTACTGTTTCGCCTGGTGACCAGATACAGGCTTCAATCCGGCTCGTGAATGCAACATTCAACCAGTGGACCATTAACCTTAATGATACGACGGCGGACGAGTCGTTCCAGAACACGGTTAACTACACGTCCAGCCAATTGTCGGCTGAGTGGATAGTTGAAAGACCATCGGTGAACCATGTCATTTCGCAGTTAGCGAATTTCGGAAGTGTTACTTTTACAAACTGCTCCGCTTCAGTCGGATCTGTCACTGGAGGAATCAGCAATTTTCCATGGGAGGCGCTGGTCATGTATTCTTCGACTACGCCCAGAAGCTCTTCTGTGCAGCTCGCCGATGTCTCTGATCTTACGCCTGATGGCACTGAGTTCACAGTGACTTACCTAGCTCCTGGATAAAATAGCCCGCTATCTTGTTACAAGATTTTCTTACGGTACTCATTCGCCTTCTATGAATTTGAAGGCAATTTTGAACTCTGTTTCTTTTAGTTTCTTTGCAGTAGCGTTTTTTGTGTCATTTGGATAAGTGAGAATAGCTTGCTTTATACTGTTATGTCTTTAACGAGATATAATTCGGTTTGAGGCGTAGCAAATCGGTAATAGCTTACAAGTTATGCTGTTTTATTTTTATTTGCATATATAATATGTATTATATAGAATCATATGAAACGTGTTTTCGCAACGCTTAAATCAGCAATACGTCATACATGAGGTAAGTGGGAGAAGCCGACTGGGCAGTTTAGCTTAGG
>Ga0187771_10001862_pt1 | contig 14502 bp, 10 predicted proteins | sample 0116_SJ02_MP15_1_FD_133139 | JGI IMG/M metagenome (GOLD analysis project Ga0187771, IMG submission 133139) | Tropical peat soil microbial communities from peatlands in Department of Meta, Colombia - 0116_SJ02_MP15_10_MG | ecosystem: Environmental > Terrestrial > Soil > Wetlands > Peat | place...
TCAGGAGATTGTTGACCAGCGAGATGAGCAGCACACCGAGAACGGTGCCGAGAATGCCGCCTTTGCCGCCTCCCAGTTGGGTGCCGCCGACGACGACGGGCGTGATCGAGGCGAGCGTCATCGGATCGCCCACGCGGGGATCGCCGGTGCCTGTCCGGCTGACGTAGTAAGCTCCCGCAAGCGCGGCGAAGAAGCCCGACGCCGCATAGACCATCAGGGTCACCCGCTCGGCCGGCAGTCCCGACAGCCGCGCGGCCTCGTAGTTGCCGCCAACCGCATAGACGGCGCGGCCGAAACCTGTCCGGGCCAGGACCAGCGCGACGATTGCGGCGGCGATCAGGAAGACCAGGCCCGCAATGGGCAGTCCGAACGCCGTGTCGTAGGCGAAATCTTCGAACCAGGCTGGAACCTTCCCGGTCGGCTGCAGGGTGTAGAGCAGGACCAGCCCATTGAGGATCGAAGCTGTCCCAAGCGTCACGATCAGCGGATGAACGCCAGTGCGCACGGTGACGATGCCATTCACGAGACCGATCGCCGCACCGAGAACCAGCACCGCGACCAGGCCAGGGATCATCAAGACATCCGAGCCATGAACGAAGCTCGCCACGAACACGTTGGCGGCGGTCACCATGGCACCGACCGAGAGGTCGATTCCCCCTACAAGCACCGCAAGCGTCTGGCCGATGGCGACGAAGCCGAGCGCGGCCGCCTGCTCGGCTACGGTCAGCAGGTTGGCGGTCGTGGCAAACCGATCGGAGACCGTCGCGCCGAAACCGAGCACCACGATCAGCAGTCCGACTACCGTCGCGATGGCGAGATCGATGCGCACCCTGCGCCGTGGAATTGCAGCCGAAGCCATCGTGTCTCTCCTCACGCCGCCGCGGTGGCCGCCAGATCCGCCATATCGGCGGTCGCCAGCCGCATGATCGCCGTCTCGCTGATGTCCTCGCCCGAAAGCTCGCCGGTGACGATGCCCTCGCGCATGACCAGAACGCGGGTGGCAAGACCGACGACCTCGGGAAGTTCGGAGCTGATGACAATGACACCGATCCCCGCATCGGCGAGTTCGCGGATGATGCGATAGATTTCGACCTTGGCGCCGACATCCACACCGCGAGTCGGCTCGTCGAGGATCAGGACCTTTCGACAGGCGCGGGTCCAGCGGGCAAACAGGATCTTCTGCTGATTGCCGCCGGACAGCGCGCTGACGCCAGACGTCGGCCCGGGAACGGCGATCCGGAAACGACCGATCTCGTCGCGCGCCGCCTGGATCTCCGCGTCCCGATCGATAAAACCCGAGGTCACGAATCCCTTCAGTGTCGGCGCCGAAATGTTTGCCGCAGTGTCGAGGAGCATCAGCAGTCCCTCCCCCTTGCGGTCCTCGGTCAGGAACCCGAGCCCGGCATCGATCGAAACACGCGGCGTCGGCCGATCGTGCAGCAGTCCGTCAAGGATCACGGTGCCGCTGTCCCTCGTACTCGCGCCAAAGATGGCGTGCGCCACTTCCGATCGGCCAGCGCCCACCAAGCCCGCGATGCCAAGAATTTCGCCCGGCAGAAGGTCGAAGCTGACCTGCCGGACTTTCGGAGCCATCCTGAGATCGCGCACCGAAAGCACCGGCGTCGCCGACGCAGCTGGCCGCGGCTTCGCCGGAAAGATGTCCTGCAGACTTCGCCCGACCATCATGGTGACAAGGGAATCACGCGTTACTTCGGCGATCGGGCAGGTCGCAACGTGGCGGCCATCCTTCAGCACTGTCACGCGATTGGCCACCCTGAAGATTTCCTCCAGCCTGTGCGAGACGTAGATGAGGCAGACGCCAGCGGCGCGCAGCGTCTCCATCCGCTCGAACAGAAGATCCGCCTCGCGACCAGAAATGACGGCGGTCGGCTCGTCCAGTACCAGCAGCTTGGTCTCGCCAATGAGCGCCTTGCCGATTTCGACCATCTGGCGGTCGGCTACGCTCAAATCCTTCACTCTGGCGCGCGGATCGAGATGATGGCCGAGGCGCGCGAGGACAGCCTTGGCCCCGCGAAGCATCGCCTTGCGGTCGACCAGTCCCGCTATCCCGCGCGGCGGACGACCGACATAGAGATTCTCGGCCACGCTCAACTCGGGGAACAACAACAGTTCCTGGTAGATGACGTGAATGCCAGCATCCTTGGCCTGCCGCGGGTTTGACCACATTCGCTCCTGTCCATCGAAGCAGATGGTGCCTTCGTCGGGCGTATAGGCACCGGCCATCACTTTGATCAGCGTCGATTTACCAGCACCGTTTTCGCCGAGCAGCGCATGGATTTCCCCCGCACGCGCCTCGAAGCTCACACCGTCGAGGGACTTCACCCCAGGAAACGATTTCGATATGCCCTTGAGCTCGATCATGGCGCGTGGCTCTGCTGAGCTGCGCCGGAATGCCGTGCGCAGCTGGAAGCGACGAATGGAATTCCGGCGTGGCGAAGTTCGTCGCGGTGCTGCCCCGGACGCGGCCGGCGCAGCACGCGCGGTCTAGTGCGGATAGACCGCGGCGAACGTCTTCGGATCGTAGGACTGACCCATTCCGTGTCCCATGATGAAGTCGTCGGGCTTGTCGGCGGCGACATAGTCCTTGAGCGCCACATCCGCCTTGACGGAATTCGTCTCGCCGCCCTCCGACAGCACCACCTGGAAATTCACGTCCAGCCGCTTCGGCACGGGAACACCTTCCAGAACCTTCATTGCGAGATCGAAGGCCGAAATTCCGATCGACGGGGTGTAGTCGATGCCGCAGTAAGGAAACCTGTGTTCCTGCGCCAGTTTGTACATGCGATTGAGGTCGCCGCCGGTGTGGGGCGGAATCTCGTTCGACTTGAATCCGGCGTTGAGGAAGGCCTCGACCGAACCTGACCCCTGCAGACCGGAGTCCGCCCAGACGCCGTTGATCCCTTTGCCGTGCCGCTGGATCTCTGCGGACATGATCTGCTTGCCGTTGGCTGGGCTCCAGCCGGTGTACTGAGTGTCGACAATCTCGATGCCGGGGAATTGGGCGAACACTTCCCTTGCAGCCTGCAGCCGCATTTCCGCCGGGCTAGCTCCTGCAAGACCCGGCAGCAAAACGATCTTGCCCTTGCCGCCGAGTTTTTCCGCAAGCCAGGTGGCGCTGATTCGCGCGAGCGCGGTGTCGGATGCCGTGACGAACGACACGAAATTGTCGTCGCTCTGCACACGCCGCGCGGCGGTGACCACCGGGATGCCCTTGCGCATCGCACGGCCCAGGATGGGGTCGAGCGCATCGGCAGTGGCCGGGTTGACGAGCAAAAGGTCGATGTTCTGGTTCAGCAGGTCCTGAATGTCCGAGACCTGCTTGGTCGGATCGCTGTTGGCGTCGGTGACGATGAACTTCTTCAGCTTTGCGGCATTCTGCTGGGCCGCCCATTGCACGCCATGATAGAACGTCACCAGCCACAAATCAGCCTGCGAGGCATTGGCAAAGCCGATCGTGTAGGGACCCGTTTTCTTGAATTTCGACGTGTCGGCGATCGGGTTGAAACCTGGATTCCAGATGAAGGTGCGGGGCAGTCCCTTGTAGCCCGCTTCCTGGGCGGCAGCCCGCGCCGATGCCAAGGGAGCGCCGACGCCACCGGCGACGGTAAAGAGGCCGAACGCTCCACCGGCGAGAGCCTGCCGGCGATCAAACTTCAACGCGTGGTCCATTGTTTCCTCCTGTGGGTCTCATTTGATTGGCAATCGTCGATCGAAAGATCGCAGGCCCGCCGGTCAGCCGACCGCGCCTGTCGCCTCAACAAGCCTGGCGTTGGCGGTGTCGCGGCCTTCGTGCTGCTCCACCGCAAATCCGGCTTCGTAGTCCGCCTTGACCGCCGCGGGCGCGGTCGGCACCGGCGGGAAGTCCCACCAGCCCACGACATTGGAGGCTGCAATCGATACGTCGCGCGTGATCGGCACCTCGACGACCGCGGGCGCGTTGGAGTCGAGCGCGCGCTTGATCATCGGACCAATGTTGTCGACGCGATCGACACGCATGGCCTGTTCGAAGCCGAACGATCTGGCCAGCGCCACGAAATCGACCGAATAGGGTTCGCCGGTGAGCCTGTTGGAGAACTCCGAGATGATGTTTCTCCCCATCAGCGCGTCCTGGCCGTCGCGAATGGAGATGTAACCGGAATTGTTGAGGATCAGGAACACCACCGGAATGTTGTAGGCAACGCATGTCGCCAACTCCTGCACGCACATCATGAAGTCGCCGTCGCCGATGATGCAGACGACTGGTACATCTTTCTTCGCGAGCTTGGCGCCGATCGCAGCCGGCAGCGCGAAGCCCATCGGGGAATAGCTTCCAGGTGTGATGTGCGTGCGCGGCTCGTAGATCGGAAAATCCTGCTTGGTCGAACTCTGCGGATGGCCGGAGCCGACGGTAACGATGCCGTGCCGGGGCAGCACCTTGCGCAGCTCGCGCAGCGTGCGCAGCATCGTGGTCGGGATCCTGTCGTGGGACCGCCGCGGCTCCTGGATCTGGTCCCACTCGCGCCAGAGCCGGGTGAGCTCGTTGCGATAGGTCTCGCGGCAGGAGCGCGCGGCGCTCGCCTGCGCGTCAGAGATTCCGGCGTCGATATCGGCCAGCACGAGCTTGACGTCGCCGACGATACCCACCTCCGCCGGGTAGTTCTTGCCGATTTCGCGCGCATCGATGTCGACCTGGATCAACTTCGATTCGGGGATTGCGAAGCTGACGCCCTTGCGCCAGGACGAGGCCGACCAATCGGTGAAGCGGCAGCCGAGCGACATCACCACGTCGGCGCGCGCCGCCAGCGTGTTGCCCGGCAGCGAGCCCGGCCAACCGACCGTTCCGGCGTTCAGCCGGTGGTCTTCCGGCAGCGCGCCCTTGCCGTTCCACGTGAACACGACGGGAATGGCGAGGCGCTCGACCAGCCGCTTCAATTCCGGGCTGGCATTGGAGGAAATCGCGCCGCCGCCGGCCACAATCACGGGTCGTTTCGCTGCCAGCAACAGTTTGACGGCGGCCTCGATCGCAAGACTATCGGCCCGTGGCTTGCCGACCGGCAGACGCTTCGCCAGATCGGCAACATCGATGTCCGTGGTTGCGACCTGAATATCGAGCGGGATCTCCACGTGAACCGGGCCGGGGCGGCCGGTTAGCATCGCATTGAAGGCGCGATGCATGACGAACGGCATGTGGTCGGCGCGGATGACGTCGAAATTGCGCTTGGTGACCGGGCGGGTGACGTTGACGAAATCCGGCGTGTTCTCACGATCCATTTCCTGCATCACGCCGTGGCCGCGCATATGCGTGGAGGCGCTTCCGCTGATCATTAGCAGCGCGGTGGAATCGCAGTGGGCGTTGGCGAGCCCCATCACCGTATTGGCCGCCCCCGGCCCGATCGAGGTGCAGGCAGCAATCGGCTGTCCCGTAACGCGATAATGAGCATCGGCAATGTGCACGGCGGCTTGCTCGTGCATAACTTGCACGACCGGGATATTCGAAACGGGGTCGTGAAACGCGTCGAGGAGATTCCAGTTGCCGTGACCGGGAAGGCCAGTGATGTAGGGAACCCCGTATGATTTCAGTGCCTTACCGACAATTTGCCCTACCGTGAGCTTCATGACCGTTCTCCCTGGCGTTTTCTTAGGCTTGGGCGTACCTAAATGCAAAATCATCTTGAGTCAATGCATTTTTGCGTAGATCGCGCAATTTTTGCGCTTTGTTGCAGTGTTTGTGCCAGCAAAATCAGCCGTTCCCGCTTGATTTCTGCAATCATCTCAGCCCGCTTATGCGACTGGGCCCCAACTCGGCCAATAGCAGGGCTAATTTAGGAGATCATGTAACTCGTCGCCCTCGGCCTCCTCGACACAATGCAAAAAATTGCATAAATGAGAGTCGAGATGGGAATTGGAATCCAGTGTCGAAGGCAAAGGTCACGATCAAGGATATCGCTGGTCGGGTTGGCGTTTCGCAGTCGACCGTCTCGCGTGCGCTCGCCGGCCACTCCGCCATCAGCGAGGAAACGCGCCAGCGCGTCGTCCACGCTGCGCGGCAACTGGAGTATCCGGAGAAACCCGTCGTCAGCCCCCGCGCGCCAACAAGGATGATCGGCGTCGTCGTCGCGGCGCTCCACAACCAGTTCTACGTACATCTGCTGGACTGCCTGCACAACGAGTTGCGCGCTTTCGGCTACCACATGACGCTGATCATCGACTCGCTGTCACAGACCGAGGACTACTCGGCCTTCGAGCCGCTGATGAATCAGTATCTCGATGGCATCCTGTTCACTACGGCATCGGTCGACAGCCGGCTGATCGAAACCTTGAAGATGACCGGCTTGCCGGTAGTGCTCGCCGTGCGCGCCATCGACGGAATGCCTTTCGACACGGTCGAGGTCGACAACCGGATCGCCGGCCGGGAAGCCGTGCGGCATCTGTGGGAGCTGGGCCACCGTACGATCGGCTTCATCATGGGCCCAAAGGATATATCAACCAGCCGTGATCGGCATCGTGGCGCGGTCGAATGGCTGGCGCAAAAGGGCATCGACGTACCCCAGAACTACACCTACTGGACAGCGTTCACGCACGAGAGCGGCTATTCTTCGCTGCTCGGTCTCATGAACCTCGCCAAACCTCCGACGGCGGTCGTCTGCGGTAACGACACCATTGCTATCGGCGCACTGGAAGCAGCTCACCGCCATCATATCGACGTGCCGCGCAAGCTTTCGATCATCGGATTTGACGATATCGCCATGGCCGGCTGGGAGATGATCCAGTTGACCACCATTCGTCAGCCGATTGCGGAAATGGCCGCACTTGCGGCGAGACGGCTGATCGAACAGATCCGCGCCGGACGCCCCCTGCCCCCGCGCCATGACGTGCTTCCCGTCAGCCTCATCCGCCGCGGCACGACGGCGCCGCCGCACGCGCCCGAGTTGGGGTAGTCACGTCGTTGGAGGCCAAAACGAGCATGCCCGGCACGAGGCCGGGCATGCCGTTTGATAGTGAAGAGAATATACGACCGTCGTGCCTCAGTTCTTGCTCTTATCGACCAGCGCGCCCTTCTTGATCCACGGCATCATGTCGCGCAGCTTGGCGCCGACCTCCTCGATCGGGTGCTGGGCGAGCTTGGCGCGGGTCGCCTTGAACGAGGTCTGGTTGACCTTGTTCTCCAGCATCCAGTTGCGGGTGAAGATGCCGTTCTGGATGTCGGCGAGCACGCGCTTCATCTCGGCCTTGGTCTCCGGCGTGATGATGCGCGGGCCGGTGACGTATTCGCCGTATTCCGCGGTGTTGGAGATCGAGTAGTTCATGTTGGCGATGCCGCCTTCGTAGATCAGGTCGACGATCAGCTTCACCTCGTGCAGGCACTCGAAATAGGCCATCTCGGGGGCATAGCCGGCTTCCACCAGGGTCTCGAAGCCGCCCTTGATCAGCTCGACCAGGCCGCCGCACAGCACCACCTGCTCGCCGAACAGGTCGGTCTCGCACTCCTCGCGGAACGAGGTCTCGATGATGCCGGCGCGGCCGCCGCCGATCGCGGAGGCGTAGGACAGGCCGAGGTCGTGAGCGTTTCCGGAGGCGTCCTTGTGGATCGCGATCAGGCAGGGCACGCCGCCGCCGCGCTGGTATTCGGAACGCACGGTGTGGCCGGGGCCCTTCGGCGCCACCATCAGCACGTCGAGGTCGGCGCGCGGCTCGATCAGGTTGAAGTGCACGTTGAGGCCGTGGGCGAACAGCAGCGCCGCGCCGTTCTTCATGTTGTCGTGCAGGTGCTCGTTGTAGATGTCGGCCTGTAGCTCGTCGGGAGTGAGCATCATGATGACGTCGGCCCACTTGGCGGCTTCCGCCACCTCGAGCACCTTGAAGCCCGCAGCTTCCGCCTTCTTGGCCGAGGCCGAGCCCTTGCGCAGCGCGATGGCGACGTCCTTGACGCCGGAATCCTTGAGGTTGAGCGCGTGGGCATGCCCCTGGCTGCCGTAGCCGACCACGGCGACCTTCTTGCCCTTGATCAGGTTGATGTCCGCGTCGCGGTCGTAATACACACGCATGGTCGTTCCTCTTGGTCTGCGGGCTCCTTGGCCCGAACGGGATTAAGGATTTCGGATGGGTCGGGCCTCAACATCGGTCAGGCCCGGTCGAACGGCCGCCCAAATTGCCGCCGTTGTGTAGGGCGGCCGGGCCGTGGAGACAAGCCCGAATGCCCGCCAAACCCTTCCAGTTGGGCCGATTTTGCATGGCGAGGGCCCGCTTTTCGAAGCCTGCGAACATAACGGCGACCTTTCGCGCGGGATCGGCCGGGAGCAAAGGGCCACCGCTCGGGCCGCGTCGGCGCGGGCCGCGTCACGCGACATCAGGTGCCCTCCACGCTGGCCGCGACGCGCGCGGCCCGCGGCCGCCCGAGCAGCACCGTCACCGCGACCCCGGCGACCAGCGTCACCATGCCGGCGAGCCGCAACGGCGCGAAGCGTTCGCCGAACAGCGCCGCGCCGGCGACGCTCGCCACCACCGGCACCAAAAGCGCGAACGGCACCACTTCGACCGCGGTGTAGCGCCGCAACAGGTGCCCCCAGGCCCAATAGGCCAGGGTGGTCGAGAGGACGCCGAGCATCAATACCGCGCCCCACCCCTCGAGACTCATTCCGACCAGATCCTGCAGCGTCGGCGTGACACCGTCGATCGCCATGGCGGCGACGAAGAGCGGCAGCGGCACGATGATGCTCATCCAGGCCATCAGGTCGAACATGTTGACGCCGGCGGCGCGGCGCAGCAGCAGGTTGCCGACGGCGAACGACACCGGCGAGACCATGGTGATCGCGAAGGTCGCGACCGAGAACTCGTGGCCCAGCGTCGCGCAGATCATCGCAAGGCCCGCGACGGAGACCGCCATGCCGGCGAGCTGCGTGCGGCCCGGCCATTCGCGAAACCACACGGCGGCGAAGGCGATGGTGAACAGCGCCTGGCCCTGCACGATCACCGCGGTGAGCCCGGCCGGCACGCCGTGGGCGAGGCCGTAGAACTGGGCGGAGAACTGGCCGACGAACAGCGTGGCGCTGAGCGCGATCAGCAGCGGCCACGACAGCGGCGGCCGCCGCACCAGCAAGCACGGCAGCGCCGCCAGCGCGAAGCGCAAGCCCGTAAGCACGAGCGGCGACACCTCGCGCAGCGCGATCTTGCTGGCGATGAAGGCAAGTCCCCACACCACCGCGACGGCGGCGGCCAGGATCGCGTCGCGCGCCGTCATTGCCCGGCAACCATGCCGCCGCTCACATGCTGGCGGGGCCGCGGGTGATCGCGGCGACCCCGGTGCGCGCCACCTCGACGAGGCCGAGCGGCTTCATCAGGTCGATGAACTGGTCGATCTTGGCGGAGGCGCCGGTGATCTCGAACACGAAGCTCTCGGTGGAGGCGTCGATGACGCGGGCGCGGAACGCTTCCGCCATGCGCAGCGCCTCGACCCGCGGCTCGCCGGTGCCGCGCACCTTGACCATGGCGAGCTCGCGCTCGATGGCGTTGCCGGCCAGCGTCATGTCGATGACGCCGTAGACCGGAATCATGCGGTCGAGCTGGTTCTTGATCTGCTGGATCACCTGCGGGGTGCCGGTGGTGACGATGGTGATGCGCGAAAGGTGCTTGGCGTGCTCGGTCTCCGACACCGTGAGACTTTCGATGTTGTAGCCGCGGCCGGAGAACAGGCCGATGACGCGCGCGAGCACGCCGGGCTCGTTGGCGACGAGCACCGACAGCGTGTGGGTCTCGTTGGGGTCCTTGCGTTCCTCGAGGAAATAGGCGGAAGCGGGCTGGGTCATGATCGGCTCTTTCAATCTCTCATCGTCATGCCCGCGAAAGCGGGCATCCAGTAAACGCAGGCGCTTCGCCCTGCCCGAGGCCGCGCGGCGTACTGGTACCCTGTTTCCGAAGTTCGTTCACCATTGCTGCGGCCTCTCAAACGAACTTCGGAAACAAAACGGGTACCAGTTCTATAAATGCCAGTGCCCTTTGCTTTTCGAAGTTCGCAACAGAGTTCGCTGCAACGAATGGCGAACTTCGAAAAGCGGGCACTGGATCGCCCGGTCAAGCCGGGCGATGACGCCGGGGAATGGGCAGGCGCAGTGCTTCTCATGGCTTCATCACACCAGCGCCTTGCCGCCGGCGAAGGCCTTCGCGGTGGCCTCGTCGTTGGCCTCTTCCGGCAGCAGCATCTCGTTGTGCGCCTTGCCCGAGGGAATCATCGGGAAGCAGTTCTCCAGCGTGGCGACGCGGCAGTCGAACAGCACCGGGCGCTTGACGCGGATCATCTCCTCGATGGCGCCGTCGAGCTCGGCGGGCTTGGTCGCCTGCATGCCGACGCAGCCGAAGGCGTCGGCGAGCTTGACGAAGTCCGGCAGCGCCTCGGAATAGGAGTGCGACAGCCGGTTGCCGTGCAGGAGCTGCTGCCACTGCCGCACCATCCCCATGTACTGGTTGTTGAGGATGAAGATCTTGATCGGCAATTCGTACTGGATCGCGGTCGACAGCTCCTGCATCGTCATCTGCACCGAGGCGTCGCCGGCGATGTCGATGACGAGCGCGTCGGGATGCGCGACCTGCACCCCCAGCGCCGCCGGCAGGCCGTAGCCCATGGTGCCGAGGCCGCCCGAGGTCATCCAGCGGTGCGGCGCCTCGAAGCCGAAGAACTGCGCCGCCCACATCTGGTGCTGCCCCACTTCGGTGGTGATGTAGGTGTCGCGGCCCCTGGTCTTCTCGTAGAGCCGCTGGATGGCGTATTGCGGCAGGATGACGTCGTCGTTCTTCTTGTAGGCGAGCGAGTTGCGCGCCCGCCAGACCGCGATCTGCTGCCACCACGCCTTGATGTCCGGTGTCTTGGCCTCCGCCTTGAACGCCTGCAGCAGGTCGCCGAGCACGTTGGCGACGTCGCCGATGATCGGCACGTCGACGCGGATGTTCTTGTTGATCGACGACGGATCGATGTCGATGTGGATCTTCTTCGAGCCCGGCGAGAACGCGTCGATCCGCCCGGTGATGCGATCGTCGAAGCGCGCGCCGACGCACAGCATGACGTCGCAGTCGTGCATCGACATGTTGGCCTCGAAGGTGCCGTGCATGCCGAGCATGCCGAGCCAGCTCTTGCCCGAAGCGGGGTAGGCGCCGAGCCCCATCAGCGTCGAGGTGATGGGAAAGCCGGTAACCTCGACGAGCTCGCGCAGCAGTTTCGAGGCTTCGAGGCCCGAATTGATGACGCCGCCGCCGGAATAGATCACCGGGCGCCTGGCGTTCGCGAGCAGCGCCGCCGCCTTGCGGATCTGGGCGGCGTCGCCCTTCACCCGCGGGCGGTAGGAGACGTGGACGTCGGTGGTGCGCGGCGGCGTGTAGATGCCGGTAGCGAACTGCACGTCCTTGGGCACGTCGACCACCACCGGCCCCGGGCGGCCGGTGGTGGCGACATAGAACGCCTCGTGCAGCACGTGTGGCAGATCCTCGATCCGGCGCACCAGCCAGTTGTGCTTGGTGCAGGGCCTCGTGATGCCGACGGTGTCGCATTCCTGGAAGGCGTCGTTGCCGATCAGATGGGTCGGCACCTGGCCGGTGATGCAGACCAGCGGAATCGAATCCATCAGCGCGTCGGTCAGCGGCGTCACCATGTTGGTGGCGCCGGGACCGGAGGTGACCAGCACCACGCCGGGCTTGCCGGTGGAGCGGGCATAGCCCTCGGCGGCATGGCCGGCGCCCTGCTCGTGGCGCACCAGGATGTGCTCGACGTCGCTCTGCTGGAAGATCTCGTCGTAGATCGGAAGCACGGCGCCGCCCGGATAGCCGAAGATGTGCTTGACCCCGTGATCGATCAGCGCGCGCACGATCATGGCGGCGCCGGTCATCTCGTTCGGGTTGTGGCTCGTCTCATCGCTCATGGGTTGCTCCGGGTCGGCTTGACAGTCACAGTGGTCGCGCTCGAAGGAAAATAAAAAAGGGCCCCAAGAGGCCCCCGCACACCGCCAGAATTCCAGGTGGCCTCAGCCACCCCCAGCGGTGTGCCTGGGGACGAGAAGTACGACCACTTTGGTAATAATGTTGCGCATTCGTCGCCCAGAATTCCTAAAGGTTGCGCGGGTTATAGCCCGCAAACCAGCGATGTCAAGCCCACGCACGATCGTAGGCTAGCCCGAAAGATCGCGCCCGGCGAGAGGCAAAATCGTATGGCACGTTATCCGGGCGCTCCTTGAGGGCACCGCCGCGGACCACGACGTGAACGCTGACGGCCGTTTGAACGCTACCTTGAGCTGACTTCCAAGGAGCCCTTGCCACACCGGACTGGTTGCTGCCGCTCATTGCCCTGATTGACCTCGCTGGCTTTCTTTATTTCGCATTCTGGCGGGAGCTCGCGAACAAGCCCGACCCGAACGACCACGACAGTCGGGATGGCGGGGTGCGGTAGCCGCCGACCGGCAAATGCACGCGGGCGCTTCCGGCCTAATCCGACTTCAGATGCTCCGGGTTCGTCCGGAGCATGCCGTATTCACGTTCGTCGCTTTCCATGACGAGCCGCTTTGCGTCACAGGCGCCAACGTTGGCGGCGTTTTCAGCCAGGCATGCGCGGTACGCCGCCGACGACTGCACGTATCTCTGTCTTGCGTCGTTGGCGGCCGTCCAGCGTTGCACGGCGCACCCCGTCAGAGTTGCGCCGCACATGGCAAGCAGTCCGAGCCGAGATGCCGTCGTCCGACGCACTGGATCCTCCCCCGGGGCGAGAGCCTAATCACGGGATCGAGCCATACATTAGTTGCATCTCGTTATGGCTGCAACTGGAAGATACCCTTGCGGGGCTAGCTTCGGAGCGCACCCAGAACCCATTCCCCCGCCGCCTCCGGCGCGATCCAGTGGAATTCCTCGAGCTGGTGGCGAAACCAGGTGAACTGCCGCTTGGCATAGTGGCGGGTGTCGGTCTGGCCGATCTTGATCGCCTCGGCGCGACTTATCTCGCCGCGCAAGAGACGCATCAGGGCGGGCACGCCGTGGGCCTTCATCGCTGGCAGCAGCGGATCGAGGCCGCGCGCCGCGAGCGCCGCCACCTCCTCCAGCGCGCCCTGTTCCAGCATCGCAACGAAGCGGGCGTCGATGCGGGCATAGAGTGTGGCGCGATCGGGCGCGAGGAATACCGCGATCGTCCGCTCCGGCGGCAACAACGGCGGCAGGCCCTCGCGGTGCCAGTCGGCGAGCGAGCGGCCGGTCGCCTCCACCACCTCGAGCGCGCGCGCGATGCGCACCCGGTCGCGCGGCTTCAGCCGCTCGGCCATGGCCGGATCGCGGCTGGCGAGCTCGCGATGCAGCGCCTCGGGGCCATCCCGTACCAGGCGGGCGCGGATGTCCTCGCGGACCGCAGGCGGGATCTCGGGCACCGCCGAGAGCCCCCGGGTCAGCGCCTTGAAGTAGAGCCCGGTGCCGCCGACGAAGATCGGCAGCCGCCCGGCGGCGCGTGCCTCGGCGAGCGCGACTGCGGCGTCCGCAACCCACATGCCGGCCGAATAGTTGACCGCGGCGTCGGCATGGCCGTAGAGCCGGTGCGCCACCCGCGCCTCCTCCTCGGGGGTCGGCCGGGCAGTCAGCACCCGCAAATCGCGGTAGACTTGCATCGAGTCGGTATTGATGACCGTGCCGCCGCGCCGAACGGCGAGGTCCAGCGCCAGCGCCGACTTGCCGCTGGCGGTCGGCCCTGCGATAAGCACGGCCCGGCTGGAAGTGTCCGCCCGCGTCACGTCAGACCCGTCCGAGCCAGATCGAGCCCGCGAAGTCCCAACATGTCCCTCGTCGCCACGCTGATTTCCAATCCGAACGATCCCGCGCTCGATACTACCGCGGTGGAAGCAATCGGCGCGATCCTGCCGGCAGCGCAAGATCCGGTCTGGCTCCACCACGGCATCGCCGCCGACATCGCCTTCAGCCCCTCCAGCGCCGACGAGACGCCGCTTGCCTTCGTCGAGCGGCTGCGCGCGGCGCGCGGCGACCGCCCGATCGACGTTGTCGTGCAGCCGATCGCGGCGCGGCGCAAGAAGCTTTTTCTCGCCGACATGGATTCCACCATGATCGGCCAGGAATGCATCGACGAGCTCGCCGCCTTCGCCGGGCTCAAGGAGCATGTCGCGGCGATCACCGAGCGCGCCATGCGCGGCGACATCGCCTTCGAGCCGGCGCTGCGCGAGCGCGTCGCCCTGCTCAAGGGGCTGTCCGCGGCCGTCGTCGACGAGGTGATCGACAAGCACATCACGCTGACGCCGGGCGGGCCCGAGCTGGTGCGCACCATGCGCGCGCACGGCGCCTATACCTGCCTGATCTCCGGCGGCTTCACCCTGTTCACCAACCGCATCGCCGCGGCGATCGGCTTCCAGGAAAACCGCGCCAACACCCTCGACATCGTCGACGGCAAGTTTGCCGGCACGGTGGCGCCGCCGATCGTCGGCCGCGAGGCCAAGCTCGCCACCCTGGTCGAATTGCGCGAGAGCTTCGATCTCGACA
>Ga0187771_10001864_pt1 | contig 14497 bp, 12 predicted proteins | sample 0116_SJ02_MP15_1_FD_133139 | JGI IMG/M metagenome (GOLD analysis project Ga0187771, IMG submission 133139) | Tropical peat soil microbial communities from peatlands in Department of Meta, Colombia - 0116_SJ02_MP15_10_MG | ecosystem: Environmental > Terrestrial > Soil > Wetlands > Peat | place...
CTTGCCGAGCAGGTCGCGACGCTGCTCGCCGCCTCGCAGCGGTTCGACAGCGACCGCCTGCACCAGGAAGCGCTCATGCTCGCCAGCAAGGCCGACATTCGCGAGGAGCTCGATCGGCTCGTCTCGCATGTGGCGCAGGCGAAGAAGCTCCTCGCCGAGGACGGGCCGGTCGGCCGCCGGCTCGATTTTCTGGCGCAGGAACTCAACCGAGAATCGAATACGCTCACCGCCAAGGCCAACGACGTCGAGCTCACCAATATTGGGCTGGAGCTCAAGAGCGTGGTCGAGCAATTCCGCGAGCAGGTGCAGAACCTGGAATGAACCAGAATGGCGACATAACCCGCCGCGGCATCATGCTGGTGCTGTCCTCGCCGTCCGGAGCGGGCAAGACGACCCTCTCGCGCAATCTGCTCGAGCAGGAAAACATTGAGGACCCGGGAAAGCTCGAGCTGTCCATCTCCGCCACGACGCGACCGCGCCGTCCGAGCGAGATCGACGGCGTGCACTATCACTTCGTCCCCAAGCGCCAGTTCGAGATCATGCGCGACGGCGGCGAATTGCTGGAATGGGCCGAGGTGCACGGCAATTTCTACGGCACGCCGCGCGAGCCGGCGGAAAAGGCGCTCGCCGCCGGGCGCGACGTTCTGTTCGACATCGACTGGCAAGGCACGCGTCAGTTGCTCGACAAGATGCGCGACGACGTGGTGACCGTGTTCGTGCTGCCGCCCTCGGCGGCGGAGCTCAAGTCGCGGCTGGAGCGGCGGGCGGAGGACAGCGGCGCGATCATCGCGCAGCGCCTGCGCAACGCCGTCGAGGAAATTTCGCACTGGCGCGAATATGACTATATCCTGGTCAACCGCGATCTCGACAAGAGCTTCCTGCGCCTACGCGCGATCCTGACCGCCGAGCGGCTCAAGCGCGTGAAGATGCTTGATCTGGAAGCCTTCGCCAACCGCCTGCTGGCCGATCTGAAGAAGCTCGGCGCCTAGTCGTCACGCCGTCGGCATGCGGTCATTGATGACGCGGAAAAGGCGCCGCCGCGTCGGATCACTTGACGCCTGAAAAGAAGGGCGGCCACCGCCATAGCCGGACGACGATTGTCTTTTGCCGAGACTCGTTACGCTCCTTGGCGACTGCCAGCAACAGGAAGGCGACCGCGATGGCGAACAATAGCGCGCCGAAGCTGATCGTTGTTAGCCACGCGCTGCCAAACATCGCATTGTCCGTGGTCCAGGGTAATATTGCGGTGAGCGGCGTGTGCAGCAGGACTTGTGCACCATAGGCGCTCAATACGAGAATCGTCGGCCAGCGTGAAATCAACGGATCGTCGCGATCACGCCAGAACTCGTATGCCGTCAGCCAAGTGTAAGTCGTTATAATACCGGAGCCGAGCAGAACGCGGATATTCTGCGAGTCGGCCGCGAACGACATTCGGCTGACCACGAGGTAAAGGGCCGCGCCCGCGACAAGTGCGAGCGGTTGCACCGCTCGCCGGCCAAATATGCGGGCGCCCGCCCACGTCAACGCGAACGAGATAAACAATATCGCGTTGGCAAGATCGATCGTGATCAGTTCGGAGAAGTTTCCATACTGGCCAAAAAGGAAGATGGAGCAAGCGCGAAACAGATACGCAAATCCCCACCAGACGACCGCGTGAATGCTTGTGTTCTGCACCCAGGCAAACAGCAAGAGCAGCCCAAGCATGGCTTCAATATCGACGGTCATCATCAGAAGTGTGTCTAGCCCGACTTGCATAGGTCGCTATCCGTGGGACGCGCTGGTGCCGAAACTGACGGTTGATGTTTGAAAGCCTAGCGAACGTTGAATGAACAATCGGATAATTTGGCGACATCACCCCCGATACGATTGCCGCAATGCTTCCGTCATTCGTTGCATTCGACGAAAATAGAAACGTCGGTAGTGGGGTGATGCCGTTTACCGGGTGCCTGGTGGGGCTTTGCGTTACGCCGTCAGCACTACGCGGCCGACGATTTTGCCGGCGCGCAGATCGTCGAGCGTTTGCGAGGCCTGCGCCAAGGGCCGCTCGGCAATCGGCGGCGGTGCGATGGTCTTGGCGCGCACCAGATCGATCAACTCGCGCGCTTCGGCGAGCGTGCCGGTCTGCGTGCCTTCGATGCACATGGCCTTGAGCGCGAACATCGCCACGGCGGTCGTATAGGCGCCGCCGATCAGCCCGGTGACCACCACCTTGCCGCCCTTGGCCAAGACGCCGGTGGCGAAATTGAGCGACTTGTCGGAGCCCGCGAAATCGACCGCCGCATAGACGCCACCGCTCGCCTTGAGCAACGCCTTGCGCGCGCCCGCATCCTCCGGATCGAACGCGGCTTGCGCACCGGCGGCGAGCGCGGCCTCGCGCTTCTTGGCATCGATGTCGGCGACGTATGGGGCGGTGCCGTACAAGGCGCGGACAAGCGCCAGTCCCATCAGCCCGACGCCGCCGAGGCCTACCAGCAACAGTGGCGCGCGCGCCGCGCGGTCGGCGACGCGCCTGAGCGCGGCATAGGCGGTGAGCCCGGAGCACATCAGCGCGCCGGCGTAGGACGGCGCAAGCGGCGCGTAGTCGATCAGATAGCGCGGATGCGGGATGAGCACATGGGTGGCGTAGCCGCCATCGACCGTGATGCCGAGATGACGCGGCGCGGCGCAGATGTTCTCGTCGCCGACCTTGCAGGCGGCGCATTGGCCGCAGCCGATCCAAGGATAGACCGCGGCCTTCGTCCCCGGCGCCACCTGCGCGTCCGGCCCGGCGCTCTCGACCTCGCCGGCGATCTCATGGCCGAGCGTGAACGGCAGCGTGCGCCCGGCGCGCACGTCGAGCTGCTTGCCGTCGCCGAGGAGGAAATAGCCGTCCTGCATGTGCAGGTCGGAATGGCAGACGCCGCAGCGGGCAATGCGTACGAGCACCTCCGTTCCCTGCGGCTTGGGCGCCTCTACCACGGTCTCGCACAAAGGGGCGCCGTAGGCGGTCAAGGACTGGCGCTGCATGAGGGCCATTAGGCAATCTCGCTGTCATCATCCGCGCAGGCGGATGATCCAGTAATCACAGGTGTCGCGACAAATCTCAAGCGCCGGGGTTACCGGATACCCGCCTTCGCGGGCATGACAGGACTATTTTTGGCGCGCGAACGCATTCGCCAATTTTACGAACCCCTCGACCGCAATTTCCTCCGCTCGCGCAGTCGGCTCGATCTGCGCCTCAGCGAGCAGGGCGAGCGGATCGACGCCGAGCGACTTGAGACTTTGCCGCAGCATCTTGCGACGCTGGCCGAACGCCGCCTCGGTGACCTTCTGCAAGGCGCCAGCATCGCAGGCCAGCGGGGCCGCGCGCGGGGTTAGCCGCACCACCGACGAGGTCACCTTGGGCGGCGGCACGAAAACGGACGGCGCCACGTCGAACAGGATCTTCGTTTCGCAACGCCAATTCGCCAGCACCGCCAGCCGGCCGTAGGCCTTGCTGCTCGGCGCGGCGACGATGCGCTCGGCCACCTCGCGCTGGAACATCAGTACCAGCATGTCGTACCAGGGCGGCCATGGCACGGTCAGCCAGCCGATCAGCAGCGCGGTCGCGATGTTGTACGGCAGGTTGGCGATGACGCGGGCGCGCTCGTCTCCGAGCGCCGCGCACGCGTCGAATTCCAGCGCGTCGCCCGGCACGATGGTGAGCCGGCCCGGATAGAGCGCCGCGATCTCCTCGAGCGCCACGATGGCGCGGTCGTCGCGCTCGATGGCGATGACGCGCTGCGCGCCCTCTGCCAGCAGGGCACGCGTCAGCCCGCCCGGGCCCGGGCCGATTTCGACCACTGTCACATTGTTCAGCGGACCGCCGGCGCGGGCGATGCGCGCGGTGAGATTGAGATCGAGCAGGAAATTCTGGCCGAGCGATTTCTTGGCGGACAGGCCGTGCCGGCGGATCACCTCGCGCAACGGCGGCAAGTCATCGATCTGCGCCATGAATTATTTGGCCGGCACCAGCGCCGGGGCATGCGCGGAAATGCGCTCGGCGAGCGTGAGCGCCGCCACCAGGCTCGACGGATCGCCGCGGCCGCTGCCGGCGATGTCGAAGGCGGTGCCATGGTCGGGCGAGGTGCGCACGAAGGGCAGGCCGAGCGTCACGTTCACCGCATTGTCGAAGGCGAGCGTCTTGATCGGGATCAGCGCCTGGTCATGATACATGCAGAGCGCGACGTCATAGGTCGCCCGCGCGCGCGCATGGAACAGGGTGTCGGCCGGCAATGGGCCGATCGCGTCTATGCCTTCGGCGCGCAATTGCTTTACCGCCGGCGCCACGATCACATGGTCCTCCTCGCCGAGCGCGCCTTGCTCGCCGGCATGCGGATTGAGCCCCGCGACCGCGAGGCGCGGGCGCGCGATGCCGAAGCGCTGCTGCAGATCGCGGGCGACGATGCGGCCGGTCTCCACGATGAGCCCGCTTGTGAGCACTGCCACCACCTCGCGTAAGGGCAGGTGGATGGTTACTGGCACCACGGCGAGATCGGGCGACCACAGCATCATTACCGGATGCTCCGCCCGTCCGGTCGCTTCGGCGGCAAGCTTGGCAAGGAATTCAGTGTGGCCAGGCTCGGCGAAGCCAGAACGGTAAAGCACGTTCTTGGCGATTGGATTGGTGACAACGGCGGCGGCGCGACCGGCAAGCACGTCGGCGACGGCACGGCGGATCGAGGCGATCGCCGCCGGCGCGCTCGAGGCGTCGGGCTTGCCGGGCCCGGCGGTGACGGCGACTTCGAGCGGCACGACCGGTAGCGCGCGGGCGAAGACCGCGTTCGCTTCCTCCGGCGCGACCACGGCAAGCGGCACCTCGAGGCCGAGCAGGCGCGCGCGACTTTTGAGAAAATCCACCTCGCCGATGAGATAGAAGGCCGGCAGATTGAGCTCGGCGCGGCGCTTCCAAATGGCCAGCGTCAAATCCGGGCCGATGCCCGCCGGCTCGCCCAGGGTCAACGCCAGCGGAAGCCGCGCGCGCGCGCTCATTTGTATTCGATCATCGCCTGTTTGCGGATTTCGTCGAGGTATTTCTTGGATTCGGTGTCGAAGCGTCTAGCATAGATCTGCTGGCGCACCTCACGCTTGAGCGGAGAATCGGTCTTGCTTTGCCGCTTATCGCACACCGCGAACATCTGCAGACCCTGCGCGGTCACCTCCGGCTCGGTCAAGTGGCCGACCGAAATGCTGGCGAGCACGTCGCGCAATTGCTGGGCGAGATCGCTCGAACTGCGCGTAATCGGCTCGCGCACCGCGACGTCGCGCAGCGCGCGGACAAACGCCAGCCCCTCACCACAGGAGGAAAAGCGGCTGCGCAGGCTGTCCGCCTCGCGCCGCCGGCTCTCCACCACTGCGGCATTCGATCCGGGCGGCACCAGGACCATGATCGGATAGAGCGTGTAGACGTAACCGGTCACATCGCTGTCGGTTTGGTTGCTCGCGCGCAACGCGTTGGCGATGTCGGAATCGCCGACCTCGAGCGACGAGCTGAACTTGCCGCGCACCAATTGGGTCCAAGTCAGTTCGGCGCGGATGCGCTCCTTGATGGTGGCCGGCGCGATGCCGGCCCGCTCGATCATCTGGGAAAACTGCTCGATCGTCATGTGTTGCGCTTTGGCCATATTGCCGAAGGCCTGGTCGACTTCCGAATCGGGCACTTCGAAGCCGTAGCTCTTAGCCTTGGCGATCTTCAGGCGGTCGTCGATCAGGTCCTGGATCACTTCCTGGCGCGTGGGGGTCTTGTGCGTCGACGTCGCAATCAGCTTGGTGCGCTGCTCGATGTCATAGGCGGTGATCGGCGAGCCGTTGGCGACCACCACAACCTGCGCGAACGCCGCACTCGGGCCGACGAGGGCGGCGGCGAGCGCAACGCAAGCCAGCCAGCCACGCAAGGAACTCTGTGTCAAGCTGGTCCTCGCCATCGCGACATCCATGGCAGCGAGCGCATCTATGATGTGCATCATGCGCGATCGGTATCAGTGCTGGTTCGCGTTCGGCCCAACGTTCTGGCTCACCGATGTATCGCCGAGCGTGCGCAGGCTCAATTGCAGCATGATCGTATTGTTGAGCTGCGCCGAGCCCGTGCCGTAGCTGTAACTAGTCATGTAATTTAGGCCCAAAATTAGGCAATCATTGACATAGGCAATACCGATCGAGTCCTGGGCGATCTTGTCGGTCTCCAGGTCGTAGGTGACGGAACCGCGCACCAGCCAGTTGGCATCGATCTTGACCGAGCCGCTGGCAAGCACGCCTTGGCGGCGGGTCAGGAAGCCGATATCGGGCTGAGCCGCATAGTCGCCGTAGAGAAGACTGACCGTCCAGCGATCGAAATTCCCGGTGGCCTCAAGCTCGGTGCGCTTGACCTCGAAGGTGTCGTTGTCGAGGCGGAAGCGGGCGCTGAATTTGTAGGTCGAGTTAGGCTGGAACGAGGCCCGCGCCACGTAGTCGGAACGCGTGGTGTCGAGACCGCTGTCGAGGCCGGAATTGGCGATGCCGCCGTCGGCGAAGGAGTTGCTCCACAGGCTGTAGGACTGGCCGAACAGGGTGCTGAACGCGCCGCCCTGGTTGAATTGTGCGGTGTAGGTCAGCCCGTAGTTGGCGCGTCCGCCGCCTTCGACGCGGTCATAGCCGGAGAACTTGTCGATCTTGAACAGATTGGTGTCGTCGAAGATCAGGCTTTGCGCGTCCTCGTTCGGCCACTTGCCGATCTGCGGCTCGGCCGGCCGCGCTATCACTTGGGCGATCGGCTCGAAGGTCTGCGTGCCCCAGGACTGCACGTTGATGAACGGGAAGCGATATTCCAGGCCGACCGTCGGCATGGCGCGCACCAGATTGGTATCGCCGGTGGCGATGTAGTTGGAGACGCCGGGATCATTGTCGATCTGCATCGAGCCGGCGTCCGCCCGCAGCGACACGAACGGCGTGAACTGCTGGCCGAGCGAATCGGTGATGGTGCGGCGCCAGTGGGCTTCCGCGGTGAAGCGGCTGTAAGTGCCCGGAATGCCGCGCAACAGGCAGTTGGACGAGTTAAGCACCGCCGGATCGGCCGTGTTCGCACAGCTACCGTTGGTGACCGCTGCCTGATTAATCGCGTCGAACTCAGCTTGGCTGCGCGTCAGGCTGGTGAAATTGATGTTGTAGCCGAGCTCGCCGCCCATGATTGGGTGATTGAACGTGTAGTCATAATCGAGCACCGGATGGATGACCGGGATCTGCTGCTGCACGTCCGCATTCGAAAAACCGTAGTAGTAGATCGAGCGGACGTCGAAATAGCTACGATCGCCCTTCCCAGCGAGGTAGAGCTGCGAGATGCCTGTATTGGCGGCGGCGCCCAGCGTGTCGGTGTAGTGATAGGCCGACAGCCGCGGGTTGTAATCTGACAAGAATGCCTTGTCGGTCAGCAGCACGCCATCCCAGCCCCACACCCACTTGTCGTTGATGGCGAAGCTGCCTTCCGTCTCCACGCTGCCGCGGAAGTCACGGTCGCCAGGTGCGCTCACACCGGGCGTGCTGTTCGCAAAATAGGAGCGGTCGAGTTGCTCGATGCCGGCGGCGCGGATCGAGTAGGCGCCATTGATCAGGCGCTGCCGGAACTCGCCTTGCAGCAGCACGCCCTGCTTGGTGGTGATCATGGGCGAGAAGGTGGCGTCATAGTCGGGCGCCAGCGCCCAATAATAGGGGATTTCGACCGCCTGCCCGTAGACCGAGCTTGAGGTGATTATCGGCGTTAGGAAGCCGCTCTTGCGTTTGACAGTCGGATCCGGCCCGGAGAAATAGGGCAGCCAGGCCATCGGCCAGCCGAAGAATTCGAGGCGCGCGTCCTCGAAATAGATCATCTTCTCTTGCTGGTCGTGAATGATGCGCGCGGCGCGCACCTGCCACAGCGGCGGCTTTTTCGGATCGTCCTTGCACGGTGCGCAGGCGGTATAGACGCCGCTGTGGAACACCGTGATGTTGCCGGCCGAGCGCTCGGCGCGCGCGGCCGCCATGCGCGTCTGATCAGGGCTATCCAGCCGCAGCGAATCGACGAAGCCGTCGCGGTAGTCATCCGACAGGTCCATGATGGAGCCATAGGTGACCTGGCCGTTGGATTCGGTGAGCCGCACATTGCCTTCCGCGTGCAGACGCTTGTTGGTCTGGTCGTAGATCACCTTGTCGGCTTCCAGCGTCGAATTGCGGTAGTAGATCTGGACGTTGCCGACCGCGGAAACGCGATGATTGGTGTAGTCGTAATCGATCTCGTCCGCCTTCACGAGCATCTGCTGCTGCGGAGCGGTCTCGCGGGCGCTCGCAATGGCCGATTTTGGCTTGGGCGGCGGACTAGGCGGGAACGTGAACACTTCCTGCTGGGCGTGCGCGCAGGTGAGCACGCTGCCGCAAGCCAGCACGGCGAGGACGGCCATGACACCTGCAACGCCACGGCAACGAAGCCGCGACACTGGTGGACGAGCGCAAACGGGCCCCGTCATCACCCGTCCTCCTGGTACAACAACGCAATAAACCCCGTCAGGCCCCCGGCAAGCACAGGCAGCCAAGCTGCTGCCGCAGGGTGCATCAGCTCGGCCTTCGTCATATCCGCGGTCACTTTCGACAAGACATAAAGCAGAAAGCCCGCGGTGACGCCACTTAAAATCATCTTTTGCACCCCGCCGAAGCGGAAGAAGCGTAAACTCACGGAGGCGGCAAGAAATACCATGGCGGCAAGCAAAAATGGCTGCGCCAGAAGCTTCTGGAATTGGTATCTATAGCCTGCCGCGACCAGCCCGGCGTGGTCGGCGATCGTAATATACGCTGGCAAATCCCAGAACGGTACGGTTTCCGGTGTCGCAAAACTTTCACGCGCCTGTTCCGGCGTCAGGCTGGTCTTGAGCTGATAGACCGGATGAGTGGTCGGCAACTGACCCGGCTCGTTGACGCGGGCGTCGACGAGCCGCCAGACGCCCGGTTCCAGCGTGGCGCTGCGCGCGTCGATGCGCTGCTTGAAATGGTCGGCATTGTCGAAGACGAAGAACGTCACACCGCTGAGGTTGACGCCCTGGTCGCGGCTCGCCTTGGCGTTGATGATCGCCTGGCCTTCACTGCTCCGCTGGCTGGTCCAGAACGGGCCGCCGCCCTGTAGTTCGCTCGATGCTTCGCCGAACAGAATGGCCTCATAGCGCTTCGATTTCTCCTGCATGATCGCCGACAGCGGATTGTAGGCGGCGGTGGCGAAGACGCCGAGCAGGAAGGCGACGATCACTGCCGGCGCAATGAATTGCCAGGCCGACACGCCGGCTGCGCGCGCGATCACCAGTTCCAGCCGGCGCGACAGGTTGAGGTAACAGACCATCGTGCCGATCAGCACGCAGAACGCCATGACCTGTTCGGTGATCTGTGGCACGCGATAGAATGACGTCTTCGCCACCAGAATCGCCGAGACGTGCGGAATGTCGCTGGCGCGGCGCATGGTCTCGATGTAGTCGACCAGCGCGACCAGTGCGAAAATGCCGCCGAATACCAGGAGAACCGCGCTGAGGAAGCGCAGTCCGATATAGCGCCCAAGCGTTGGACCGATCATCTGCATGGGACGCTCATGGCGTGGCGACGCGTCGCATCACGCGTTCGGTGAATACGGTCAGCCAATTGTTGATGGCGGCGGGCAATTCCAGGATCAGCCCGCGATGAATCACGAACAGACCGCCGGCGAATGCAATGACGAGCGCCACGTATTGCAGCGACAGCATCCACGGTAGGGTGGCGCCGAACACGGTCGACACGAATCCAGTCATGCGCAGCAGCGCCACGCCGCCGACGGCGCCGAGCATGGACACGGTGCGGCTTTGCCGGTTGGTGCGTGGTGCGCCGAGATAGGCAAAAGCGATCACCGTGAAGGCGAGAGGATAGATCGGCGCGATGAGACGGTCGTGCATCTCGGCGCGGAACTGCTTCGGCTCGTCGATATAGAGCTTATCGCTCGGATCGGGAAACAGCAGCTGCCAGAGATAGCGCTCGCGGATGGAATATTGGATCGCCGCCTGTCCGGGGATCAGCGAGGAGAGGTCGAAGGCGTAGCGGTCGAAGACGACCATTGTCGGATCGCGCTCCTTGCTCTCGAAGCGCTGCACCATGCCGTTCTGCAGCACGAGGTAGCTGCCGTTCGGGCTGTTCAGCACCTCGCCGACATCGGCGATCACCGTCACGCGCTGCGCCGGATCGCGCTGGTCGTCGAGGAAGATGCCATACATCTGCCCGTTGCTGCGCCGCTCGCGGAAACGCATGGTGACCCCGGTCGCGATGGTGGTGAAGCGGCCGGGCTGCACCAGATTGCTCACCACGTCGGCGCGCACTTCGGTGAGCCATTCGCGCAGCATGCGCAGGCCCTTGGGCGCGAAATAGGCGCTGATCGCCGTGACCCCGATCGCCACCACCACCGCCGCCGTCATGAAGGCGCGGAACAGGATCCACGGCGACATGCCGGCCGCGTTCATCACGATGATCTCGCTGTCGGTGGACATCTTGTTGAGCACGTGGGCGACCGCGATCAAGAGCGCGATCGGCGCGATCACCAGGATGAGCAGCGGGATGATCATGCCGGTGATGCTGATGAAGATCAGGATCGACTGACCCTGCGCGGTCATCAGGTCGATGTCGTGCAGCGCCTGGGTGACCCAGATCACCGCGGTCAGACTGATCAAGATGACCAGGAACGCACCGAAAGTCGTGCGGAAGATATATCGGCCGATCGACCCCATCCGACGCGTCGTCCCCAGTTCCGGCAAACCCCACCAGCCGCCAGTACCCCTACCGACGCCAAGCGTAACCCGCCTCGTCCCCGCCCATCCAGGCTGCCTTTGATCCCTCCACAAAGTGGCCGTGCGAAGGCAAAGCCTTTGAACATGCACAACAAAAGGTAAATCCACAGGCCAGGTGGTCCTTTGCGGACGATTCGGGCGCCCGAATGCGCCTTGCAGCGCGGCTTCCTGGCAAGTCACCGGCCGCGTGCTCCGAAAAAGCCTGGAAAACAACCGCTTTTTGGCTTTGCAGAAGGCGGCGCGGCAGGCCATATGGGTTTTGAGGACCTGCCTACCGCCCCCCCGTTTCCAGGATTGAGGACTTACGCCGATGTCCGATGCCGTTACGCTCGGGTTTACCGCTTTCAGCCAAGCCAAGCCCGATACGGCCGGCGTTCTCATCGTGTTCTGCGACGAAGCCCTCAAATTCGGCCCAGCCACAGCCAACACGATCGCGCCCGCCGCCGCCCTGGTGGCGCGCGCGGCTAAGGCTGAACGCTTCACCGGCAAGAACGGCTCGGCGCTGGACCTGATCGTGCCGGAAGGCTTGCACGTGGCCCGCCTGGTGGTCGTGGGCGCCGGCAAGGTCGCCACGTTGAAGGCGCAGGATTTCGTCAAGCTTGGCGGCATCGCCATGGGCAAGCTGCCGGTGAAGGTCGAGCAGGCGACTGTCTTCGCCGAATTGCCAACCGGCGCGTTGAAAGCGGAGCAAGCCGCCGACCTCGCGCTTGGCTTCGTGCTGCGGGCCTACGCTTTCGACCGCTACAAGACCAAGCGCAAAGAGGAAGAAACGCCGGCGAAAAAGCGCAGCGTGACGCTCGCGGTCGGCGACGTCCCCGCCGCGCGCAAGAGCTATGCGGCGCGCGAGGCGATCGCCGGCGGCGTCGCGCTAGCGCGCGATTTGGTCAACGAACCGGCCAATGTCCTCTATCCGGAAGAATTCGCCCGCCGCGCCGCTGCGCTCAAAAAAGCCGGTGTTGCGGTCGAGGTGCTCGACCTCAGGGCGATGAAGAAACTCGGCATGAACGCCTTGCTCGGCGTCGGCCAGGGCTCGGCGCACGAGAGCCGCGTCGTGGTGATGCGCTGGAACGGCGGCAAGAAAAATGACGCGCCGCTCGCCTTCATCGGCAAGGGCGTCTGTTTCGACACCGGCGGCATCTCCATCAAGCCGGCTGCCAATATGGAGGACATGAAGGGCGACATGGCGGGCGCCGCCTGCGTCACCGGCCTCATGCAAGCGCTCGCCGCGCGCAAGGCGCGCGTCAACGCGGTCGGCGTCATCGGCCTGGTCGAGAACATGCCGGACGGCAAGGCACAGCGGCCCGGCGACATCGTCACCTCAATGTCGGGGCAGACCATCGAAATCATCAATACCGACGCCGAAGGCCGTCTCGTACTGGCCGATGTAATGTGGTACGCGGCCAAGCGCTTTAAGCCGAAATTCATAATCGATCTGGCGACGCTGACCGGTGCCATCATCGTCGCGCTTGGGCACGAATATGCCGGCATGTTTGCCAATGACGACACGTTGGCCGAGCGACTCGCCAAGGCGGGCGAGGCGACCGGCGAGAAGGTCTGGCGCATGCCGCTTGCGCCGGAATACGACAAGCTGATCGATTCCAAATTCGCCGACGTGAAGAACACCGGCGGCCGTATGGGCGGCGCCATCACTGCGGCGCAATTCATCCAACGCTTCGTCGCCGAGAAGATGCCCTGGGCGCATCTCGACATTGCCGGCACCGGCTTCGATTCGCGGCAGACCGACACCAATAAGAGTTGGGGCTCCGGCTGGGGCGTGCGGTTGTTGGACCGGCTGGTCAAGGATTATTACGAGCGGTAGCAAATCGGATCAGGGCATGGCCGCGTGACCGAAATCCTTTTCTACCACCTGCAGGGCCAGAAGCTGGAAAGCGTGTTGCCGGCGCTCCTGGAGAAGTCGCTTGAGCGCGGCTGGACCGTGGTGGTGCAGGGCTCCACAGAGGAACGCATCGATGCGCTCGACGCGCAATTGTGGACCTACCGCGACGACGGCTTTCTGCCGCACGGCACCTGGCGCGAGCCGGATGCCGCCGTCCAGCCCGTGCTGCTCACCGTCAATGACGGCAACCCCAATGCCGCCACCGTCCGCTTCCTGATCGACGGGGCGTCGATGCCAGCCGATGCCGCGGCCTACAGCCGCATCGTGCTGATGTTCAACGGCGAGGACGACGAAGCGGTGGCCGCCGCGCGCGGGCAATGGAGCGATGCCAAAGCCAAAGGCTTCGAGGCCACCTATTGGCAGAGCGACGAGCAGGGGCGCTGGGTGAAGAAGGCCTAGCCCCACGCTGCAAGCGACACTTGCCCACTCGGCCAATGACCGATTCGGTCATTGGCTTAGACGGTCGGTGGCGTTGGTTAACACCGTGGCGCATCTCGGCTTGTCGCCGCCATCGTGATGACGCAAAATACTTTATAGGGGACAAGCGGATAGACCGCTCGGGAGAGATCGCTTTGCGCTGTCGCGTTGGGTGTCGAATCGCGCTGGTTGTTGGCGCCGCCGGCCTAGTATTGGCCGGATGCAAGAACCCGGTGCAGCTATTCCAGGACAACACCGAAAGCGGCTGGTTCTCCAAGCCGATGGATATGTTCGGCAAGCCGAGCTGGGTCGGAAGCTCCAGTACCGACCAGAACGTGCGGCTTGAGCCGCGCGGGCCGGTGGCTCCCGACGAACTGGTGGGCGCCGATGGCCGCTGCGGCGCGCCGCCCGCGCCCGAGGCGTCGGCAGCGCCGGCCGCCGCGCAAAGCCCGCCGGCCGACCGGCCCGTCGGCTCCGTCGCCGGTGACCTCGCCAGCGCCCCGATGCCGGCCGGGCCTCCGCCAGCTGCGGCGAACGCCGCGCCGGATCAATCGGGCGGCCAGCCGCTGCTCATGGGCGGCATCGCCCTCGGCATGAGCGAATGCGACGTGGTGCGGCGCGCCGGCACGCCTGGCAACGTCAACATCAGCGCCGGCGACAAGGGCGAACGCAGAGTTGTGCTCACTTACCTCAGCGGCAACTGGCCCGGCATTTACACCTTCGACGGCGGCCGGCTGAAGGTCGTCGATCGCGCGCCAGAGCCGCCAACGCCGGCGAAGCCCGCGGCGAAGAAGCAAAAGGCGAAGAAGCCCACCAAGCCGAAAACGGCCACGCGCGAGTTCGAGCGCGAATACGTGCAATAAGCCTACGCCGTTTCTAGCGCCGCGCTGGCGGCGAGCCATTGCTCTTCCGCCTTGGCGATCGCCGCCGCAAGCTGCGCGCGGGTCTTGGCGAGCTCGCCGGCGCGCGCGGCATCGCACGCGAACAGGCTGCCGTCGGCGAGTATAGCGTCCAGCTTTTCGAGTTCGCGCGTCAGCCGTGCGATCAGGGCTTCCGCCTGCGCGATGCGCTTGCGCAGCGGCGCGGTCTGCACACGTTTTTCGGCAGCGGCGCGCCGCGCCTCGCTCGCCGGCCGTGCCGCCGGCTTGTTCGGCGAAGCTTCGACGTCGCCTTCGCTCAGCACCATGCGCCGGTAATCGTCGAGATCGCCGTCGAACGGCTTTACCTTGCCGTCGGCGACCAGCCAGAGCCGGTCGGCGCAGGCTTCCAAGAGATAGCGGTCGTGCGACACTAGCATCACTGCGCCGGGAAAGTCGTTGATCGCCTCGATCAGCGCGCCGCGGCTGTCGATGTCGAGATGGTTGGTCGGCTC
>Ga0187771_10001865_pt1 | contig 14491 bp, 19 predicted proteins | sample 0116_SJ02_MP15_1_FD_133139 | JGI IMG/M metagenome (GOLD analysis project Ga0187771, IMG submission 133139) | Tropical peat soil microbial communities from peatlands in Department of Meta, Colombia - 0116_SJ02_MP15_10_MG | ecosystem: Environmental > Terrestrial > Soil > Wetlands > Peat | place...
AATGGTCGGGGCGAGCCGATTTGAACGGCCGACCTCCTGCTCCCAAGGCAGGCGCGCTAACCAGGCTGCGCTACGCCCCGACATCGTAATAATTGCCCAGATGCTTTCTGGTCATTATGTTATTTGTCAACAAGTCATTCAATGCCCAATGACCTATTGACCTAAGCACACGGTAACCTTCACTTGGAATTTGCTAATTAACACATTTTGCGCAATATTCCAATCACCAATTAACCCTTAAACGCTCTCATCATCCTCCGCAATCTTCTGAGCGCTTTTCCTCTGTGACTGATCCTGTTTTTCTCTTCAAGGGTAAGTTGAGCCATCGTCTTCCCATACCGGGGGAGAATGAAGAGAGGATCATACCCAAACCCCTTCTTCCCCACTTCTCTGAATCCGATTCTCCCTTTACATGATCCTTCTGCAACAAGTTCTTCCCCCCCCTTTGACACAACGGCAATAGCACATTTGAACCTTGCTCCCCTTTTTGAAGGCGAGATTCCCTCCATCTCACGGAGGAGCCTTCGATTATTCTCTCTATTCGAGGCACCCTTCCCCGCATACCGTGCGGAATAGATCCCAGGCAACCCCTTGAGGCTGTCGACCTCCAACCCAGAATCATCCGCAATGGTCAATTTGCCAAAGTACCTTGAATAGAATCGAGCCTTCTTCAAGGCATTCTCACCAAAGCTCTTCCCATCCTCTTCAATCTCTGGAACATCTGAAAATTCGTTGAGCGTATAGATTCGCAGCCCCAATCCTTTCAAGGCCCTTCGAATTTCACGAACCTTCCCTCGGTTTCGAGTCGCGATGATCAATTCCAATCGTTCCCTAATTTGATCCCTTCCCTTGCAAAGACTTTTTCTGAATCCTTGTCAGTTCCCTTATCCCCTTCTGGGCAATTTTGGTCAACTCGTCCATCTCCTCTTTTGTAAAAACCGCCTCCTCTGCTGTACCCTGAATCTCTACAAATTTCCCGCTGCCCGTCATCACCACATTCATATCGACTTCGGCCCTGGAGTCCTCCTCATAATTCAAATCCAATAGAACCTTTCCATCCACTTTTCCCACGCTGATTGCAGCGACAGAGTCTTTGACAGGAACTTTCTCAATCAATCCGTCCTTGACCATCTTTCGAAAAGCATCCAGCAACGCAACATAGGCCCCTGTAATCGAAGCGGTCCTCGTTCCGCCATCCGCTTGGATCACATCGCAATCGATCCAGATCGTCCTCTCTCCGAATCCGCGGAGATCGGCCACAGACCTCAAAGACCGTCCGATCAGCCTTTGGATCTCAAAGGCACGACCGCTTCCACGACCGGTCAATGAATCCCTGGAAGTGCGGGTGTGCGTTGAACGGGGAAGCATCGAATACTCCGCCGTGATCCAGCCTCTTCCCGTATTTCGTAAGAACGGTGGGACCCTCTCTTCGACACTGGCCGAGCAGATCACCTTGGTGTCTCCCATTTCGATGAGGACCGACCCTTCCGCATGTTTCATGTAATTCCGGGTGATCTTCACTCGTCTGAGTACCTCGGGACCCCTTCCGTCCGAACGCTTCACCGAAACCTCCATTTAAAAAACATCTTCTCAGAAAACTCCTAAAAAGTCAATTTGAGGAACGGCCTTCCCTGACCCACGAAAGGAGAACGGCGATCAGGCCGATGACCAGGACAAGTTCCCAGACATCCTGAATGCCTTCAAGAGAAAGACTCCCGATCCCTGCTTGAAATGGGGTCACGGGCACCCTTAAGGCGATCACCATTCTTCATGGGAAAAGATGTACACCTCGACAATTTTTTCTCTTGCAAAATCCCCGATCATATGTTAACAGAATTCTATTTGACTAATTTTCATCCAAAGGAGGATAAATGGAGATGAAACGGAGGGATCGATGTCCACTGTAACGATGAAAGAACTTCTGGAGGCAGGGGTTCATTTCGGCCATGAGACGAAACGTTGGGACCCTAAAATGAAGCCCTTTATCTTCGGGGCAAGAAACGGGATTTATATCATTGACCTCCAGAAGACCGTCGCCCTCTTCAAAGAAGCCTATCAATTCGTTCGTGACATCGTAGCCAAAGGAGAGTATATCCTCTTCGTCGGCACGAAGAAACAAGCCCAAGAGACAATTTACGAACAGGCCACCCGCTGTAATATGTTCTATGTAAATCACCGCTGGTTGGGGGGAATGCTGACCAATTTCCAGACCATTAAACGATCTATTGACCGGCTGAATAAACTGGAAGCCATGAAAAATGAAGAGATTTACAACCTCCTCCCCAAAAAAGAGGTCATCGAATTAGAGAAAGAGAGGAGCCGGTTGGAGAGATCTCTGGGGGGCATCAAGAACATGGATCGACTTCCGGGCGCAATCTTTGTTGTCGATCCCAAAAAGGAGAAGATCGCTATAAAGGAAGCGCGAAAGATTGCTATCCCATCGATCGGCATTGTTGACACCAATTGTAATCCTGAAGAAGTCGATTACATCATTCCGGGGAATGACGATGCGATTCGGGCCATTCACCTTTTTGCCTCTAAAATTGCGGATGCCGCCATAGAGGGAAGACAGATTTATGAAAAACAGCTTCAAACAGAGGAGGCCAAAGAGGAAAAGGAGGCTGCTGCTGAACAGGGGAAGTCCTCTGAAGAGATACAGGTAGAAGAAGTCATCGAAGGGGTGGAGGAGGAATAGGGCTGAATGGAAATTTCTATTGAATTGGTAAAGGATTTGAGGCAGAGGACGGGTGCCGGGGTGATCGATTGCAAAGCCGCCCTCCAAGAGGCTAAAGGAAATGTCGATGCGGCCATCGATTACCTTCGGCGAAAGGGATTGGCTACCGCTGCGAAGAAGGCAGGGCGAATTGCCACGGATGGCCTGGTCTCTTCCTATATCCATGCTGGGGGAAAGATGGGAGTCCTGGTCGAGATCAATTGCGAGACCGATTTTGTTGCCAAGACAGAAGATTTTCAAGGCTTTGTAAAAAACATCGCTATGCATATTGCCGCTGCCAATCCCCAGTACGTTAGGCGAGAGGAAGTCCCGACAGAGGTTTTGGAGAAGGAGAAGGAAATCTATCGATCCCAAGCGCTGGAATCAGGAAAACCTGCGAAGGTGATCGACAAGATTGTCGAAGGCAAACTGGAGAGGTTCTATTCTGAGGCATGTCTCCTCGAGCAGACCTACTTCAAGGACTCCGATCTGACGGTCAAAGAGGTCCTCGATACCATGATCGGTAAGGTTGGAGAGAACATCACCATCCGTCGTTTCGCCCGATATCAACTGGGTGAAGGATTACTCTCCCGGTCGCAATCTGCCTGAGCCCATCGGACAGAATCGTCCACACAATCCTCCTCGAACCATTGGGATTGGGCAGAAAGGTGAGGTTGGCTGGGCCATTTGAGCTTTCGACCCTCCATGAAGAAAACCCGATATAAAAGGATCCTTCTAAAAATCAGCGGCGAGATTTTAATCGGTGAGGAAAATTTTGGAATTGATCCCGGCATCATGCAGCAGATCGCTCGGGAGGTCAAGGAAGTAAGAAACCTCGGAGTAGAGGTCGCCATCGTCATCGGAGGAGGGAATATCTTCCGAGGGATGGCAGCCAGTTCAAAGGGAATGGATAGGGCCTCTGCGGATTACGTAGGGATGTTGGCCACCGTGATGAACGCCATCGCCCTTCAAGATGCGATGGAGAAGATCGATGTCCCGACTCGAGTCCAGACGGCGATTGAGATGCGAGAGGTGGCGGAGCCGTATATTCGACGAAGGGCAATTCGTCATCTTGAGAAAGGCCGGGTGGTCATCTTCGCCGGAGGGACGGGAAATCCCTACTTTACAACCGATACAGCGGCTTCACTCCGGGCCATGGAGATCGGGGCAGAGGTCATCCTTAAGGCCACAAAGGTGGATGGCATTTATGATGCCGATCCTCTCCTGAATAAGGGGGCCCGGAAATTTGATGAACTCGCCTATCTCGATGTCCTGAAAAAACAGTTAAAAGTAATGGATGCCACCGCCATCTCCCTCTGTATGGACCATCAGATCCCCATCATCGTCTTCAGCTTGAAGAAGAAGGGGAATGTGAAACGGGTCGTTCTGGGAGAAAAGGTGGGAACGAAAGTGAGAGGATGAACGATGGAGGAGAAGATTGTTAAAGAGACCGAGGCGAAGATGGAGAAAACCCTGTCCGCTCTCAAGACAGACCTGAATAAGGTGAGAACGGGAAGGGCATCTCTGGCCCTCTTCGATGATATCCGAATCGATTATTACGGAACACCTACCCCCCTTCACCAGGTGGCCACGCTGGCGGTTCCCGAACCCAGACTCATTACCATCCAGCCGTGGGACACCACCGTCACCGGTGAGATTGAAAAGGCCATCCTCAAATCGGAGCTGGGCCTTACCCCGATCAGTGACGGAAAGATTATCCGCATCAGCATCCCGCGGCTGACGGAGGAACGCCGGAAGGAGCTGGTCAAAGTGGTGAAAAAGATGAGCGAGGGGGCGAAGGTGGGCCTGAGAAACATTCGACGGGAGGCAACGACCAGCTAAAGGGGTTGGAAAAAAACAAGAAGATCTCTCAGGACCAACTCCGCCAGTGGATGGATAAAGTACAGACTTCCACGGACAAGTATATCACCAGGGTGGATGAAGTGCTCGCGGTGAAAGAGAAAGAGATTCTGGAAATCTAAGGATAAAGGGGGTGATGCGAGTGGCCTATGTGATCACCGATGAATGCGTGGCTTGCGGAACGTGTGCGGAAGAATGCCCCGCAGAAGCGATTGAGGAAGGAGAACCCTACGTCATCAATGAAGAGAAATGTACCGAATGCGGAAACTGTTCCGAGGTATGCCCTGTCGAAGCAATTGTTGAGAAATAGGACATCGGGGGTGAGGGCCCTCCCTCTCCCCCCTACTCTCGCGCCTCCCTGCTCCACCCACTCTCCCGTCCTTTGATTCAGACAGCAAGACGATAGCTTTCAGACATCAGACTGAAGAGCGAAAATGCACGCCTTATAAATCATTTATTGAAAATCAATAGTTGATATGGTAATTTTAATACACTGTTGACGAAGAATTTTTTTCTGAACCCCTCTTTGTCCAGATTTTAAAAAGGGCCTCATGAACGATGGAAGAGATCGATAAGGAAAGACTTCCCCGCCATATCGCGATCATTATGGATGGAAACGGCCGCTGGGCCAAAAAGAAGTTGCTCAACCGGATCAGCGGTCATATCAAGGGGGTCGATGCCGTCAGGGAAATTGTCACCGCTTGCCGGGAATTGGGAGTCAAGGTATTAACCCTCTACGCCTTTTCCGTGGAGAACTGGAGGAGACCCAAGGATGAAGTTGCGGCATTGATGAAATTGTTGAAGGAGTATCTCATTAAGGAAAGGGAGGAGATGGTCCGGAACAATATTCGACTCCGTGCCATCGGCAGGGTGGGAGATCTTCCCCTCGATGTCCAGAATACTTTACAAGAAACGATCAATAAGACAGACCAATGCCAGGGGATGACCCTCAACTTAGCATTGAGTTACGGCGGTCGTTCGGAGATCGTCCATGCCGTTCAGGGAATCCTCTCCGATTTTCAAAAAGGGAAGATCAAGCCTGAGGAGATCGTCCCCCAGCGTTTCGCGCAGTATCTCTGGACCCGGGGCATACCTGACCCGGATCTTCTCATCCGGACCAGCGGCGAATTTCGAATCTCCAACTTCCTTCTTTGGCAGATCGCTTACACAGAGCTCTATGTCACTGAAACGTTATGGCCCGATTTCACTCGGGAAGAACTCTTGAAGGCGATCGCCGACTATCAGTCTCGAGAAAGAAGGTTTGGCCTGACCAGCGAACAGCTGAACGGCAGGGAAGAATAACCAGATTGCAGATTGCGCATTGCGGAATGCGGAGCGAGATTCCGCAATCCCCAATCCGCAATTCGCAATCTAAAGAGGCGACATGGGAGGAATAGAAAAAAAGAAGATATGGACAGGAATCTTTATCGTCCCTCCGGTGATTCTTCTGATTGCCCTGGGGCCTCCTGTCATCCTTTTTCTCATGGTGCTCCTGGCCACATTTCTTGGACTCCGCGAGTTTTACAAACTCGCCCTTCCACAATCCAACTGGGTCGAACAGTTTACGGGAATCGTGCTCGGTTTGATCCTTTCCGCCATCAGTTCCCATGGGGATCCAAAATTTGTCCTTCCTTTCTCCGTCCTTGTCCTCCTCATTCTTTCTCTGCTTTTCATGGGCACCTCGCAGAACCTTTCTTCGACCATCTCCAGCATAGGGATCACGCTCTTTGGAATTTTCTATGTCGGATTTCTCCTCTCCCATGTCACCCTGATTCGGAACATGACGCATGGGAAGCGGTGGGTTCTCTTCCTGATCGCAACCGTGTGGGCAGGGGATATCTCCGCTTTCCTCAGCGGTTCTCTCTTCGGAAGACACAAACTCTATCCCAAGATCAGTCCGAAGAAAACGTTCGAAGGATTGGGGGGCGCGATCATTGGATCCATCCTTGTAGCATTGGCTTTTGCCTTGCTGTTCATCCCCCACTTAGAGATCGGCCTCTGTATGGGGATGGCCGTCGGCGTAGGAATTTTGGGCCAGTTGGGGGATTTCACCGAGTCGATGCTGAAGCGAAGCGCCCAGGTGAAGGATTCGGGTTCTTTCATTCCGGGCCATGGGGGGATGCTGGATCGGTTAGATAGTTTCCTCTTCTCCGCTCCTTTCCTTCACTATTCCCTTCTGTATCTCTTGAAGGAGACCCCATGAAACGTCTGGCCATTCTGGGTTCCACAGGTTCCATCGGGGTCAATACCCTCGATATCGTCCGTCAATTTCCAGAACGCTTTAAGGTCATCGGCCTCTCGGCTGGCCTCAACACTCAGCTTGTGACACAGCAGATCCTCCAGTTTCGTCCAAAGGTGGTCTCGGTTCTTAATAAAGAATTGTCGGAAAGCCTCCAAAGAGAACTCCCCAGCACACCCGTTGAAATCGTCCACGGGATAGAAGGCCTCATCCAGGTGGCCACACACCCAGAGGTGGACCAGGTGGTCTCCGCGATCGTCGGTGCCGTCGGTCTCATCCCAACCCTCTCGGCCATCAAGACCGGAAAGGCCATTGCACTGGCCAATAAGGAATCCTTGGTGATGGCGGGAAAGATTGTGATGGAGGAAGCGAAGAAAAACGGCGCTCAGATCTTACCCGTGGACAGCGAACACAGCGCCATCTTTCAAGCACTGCTGGGCCACCAAAGGGAGGATGTTCATCGCCTCATCCTCACCGCATCGGGTGGCCCCTTTCTCAACGTTCCCGCTGCAAGACTCCAGGAGGCGACGGTGAAGGAGGCCCTCCACCACCCTCGATGGGAGATGGGGAAAAAGGTCACCATCGACTCCGCCTCCCTGATGAACAAGGGATTGGAGGTGATTGAGGCCCATTGGCTCTTCAATATCCCCGTTGAAAAGATCGCTGTCCAAATCCATCCGCAGAGCATCATCCACTCCATGGTCGAATATATCGATGGCTCCATCGTTGCCCAGATGGGCATCACCGATATGAGGGTCCCGATCTCTTATGCCATTTCTTTTCCTAAACGGCTCAATCTGAATCTGCCTCATCTCGACCTTTCCCAGAGCGGGACCCTCACTTTCATCCCGCCCGACCTGGAAAAATTTCCCTGTCTCAAATTGGCCTATCGATCCATCGAGATCGGAGAGACCATGCCCGCCGTGCTCAATGCCGCCAACGAGGTAGCCGTGAACTTCTTCCTAGAAGGCCTGCTTAAATTCACGGGGATCCCCGCCCTCCTCAGCAGGGTGATGGAGGAGCATGAGGTGAAAACCGTTCAAACCATCGAAGACATCCTGAGAGCGGATCACTGGGCCAGGGAAAAATCGAAACTCTTCTTAGAAAGGGGAAATTTGTGTTGACTACGATTATTTCGACGATCATCGTCTTAGGGATTCTCGTCTTCGTCCATGAACTGGGACATTTTTCGTTGGCCAAAAGATTGGGAGTCGGCGTCCTCACTTTTTCTCTTGGCTTCGGGCCAAGACTCATTGGAAGAACGATGGGAGAAACCCAGTACCAGATCTCGGCCGTCCCTTTAGGAGGATTTGTTAAACTGATCGGAGAGAATCCCGAAGAAGAGGTGAAGGAGGAAGATCGTCATCGTTCCTTTTCTGCGCAACCCATATGGAAGCGGACTTTGATCATCAGCGCTGGTCCTTTCTTCAACTTCTTTCTTGCCGTGGTTCTTTTCTCCGCGATCAACCTCTTCGGAATTCCTTTCTTCCCCTCTAAGATAGGCGATGTCAGCCCTGGCCTTCCGGCGGAGAAGGCAGGCTTAAGGAAAGGGGATGTCGTCCTATCCGTTGATGGAGAAAACGTTTCGAAATGGGACGACCTCTCCAAGATCATCCGCAACAGCAAAGGGAAGAATCTCACCATCAAGGTCAAACGAAACAGTGAGACCCTTGAGATGAACGTTACTCCCCAATCCTCCAAGGTTAAAAATCTTTTTGGGGAAGAAGTCAGCCTCTTTATGATCGGCATTACCCCATCGGATGAAGTCCTCGTCGAAAAGGTTGGCCCTTTTGAGGCGATCGGGAGTGGGCTTTTCCAAACGTGGCAGGGAATCAAATTGACCGTGATAGGAATCGTAAAATTGATACAGAGGGTGATCCCTGCAAAGACGATCGGCGGCCCCATCTTGATCGCCCAATTGGCTGGGGAGCAGGCCAAAAGGGGGTTGCTGAGTCTTCTCCTCTTCATGTCCATTCTCAGTATCAACCTCGGGGTGATCAACCTCTTCCCCATCCCCATCCTCGATGGGGGCCATTTCCTATTTCTGGGATTGGAGGCGATTTTGCGAAAGCCCATCAGCATAAAGAAAATGGAGATGGCCCAACAGGTCGGCCTGATCTTCATCATCCTCCTCATGCTCTTCGCCTTCTATAATGACCTGATCCGAATATTTGCCCCGGGAGGATTAAAGTTTTGAAACCAACCCAAAAAACACCAAACCCCGAGCCCAAGCATCAGATGATGATGTGATGAGGTCAATGAGTCCTTAGTCATTGAATGACTCAATGAAACGGTAACTTAATGACAAAGGCTTTTGGGATTTGGTTATTGGGACTTATCAATGAAAGTTCTGGGTCTCGATACCGCAACATCCTGCGGCTCCGTGGGATTGATCGATGACGGAAGGATCATCTCTGAATACCTCCTCGACATTCCGGTGACCCATTCCGAAAGAATTCTGGGGGCCGTCGAACTGGTTCTCAGAGAGGCTCGCTGTACGATCGAAGATCTGGATGGATGGGCAATCTCCCTCGGCCCAGGCTCTTTCACCGGATTGAGAATCGGGGTGAGCACGGTCAAAGGGTTAGCCTTTGCGACCCAAAAACCAGTAGCAGGGGTCTCGACGCTCGACGTGTTGGCATCACAAACGTCTCCCACACCCTTCCTCATCTGTCCGATCCTCGATGCAAGAAAGGGGGAGGTTTATACCGCGTTCTATCGATATGAAGAAGGGATTTCTCTCAAACGGCAATCGGCGTATCAGGCCACCGGGCCGGAAGGCCTTGTCAAGAGGATAGCGGAGAAGACGCTATTCATTGGCGATGGGGTGAAGACCTATGGCGATTATCTTCGGGAAGCCCTTCCCTCCTTCGCCGTTTTTCCACCCCTTTCGCTCAATGTCCCGCATGGGTCCGTGGTCGCCAGACTTGGGCTTGAGCTTCTTCGAAAAGGAGAGATTTTAGACCTGCCAACTTTTGCTCCTCTCTATGTCCGCCCTTCTGAAGCGGAAATCAAATGGGAAGAAAAACTTCTCGACTCCCTATGATCTCCTTTCAGCTCTAAATCCTCTTTCGGGCAAACCAAAAAATCCATAGATCGATTAAAACTGTAGCAGGGCTCTTGCCCACCGGTCTCATAACCGGTCGAAATCATTAAGACCTCTTCCATTATTTATTGACAAAGTAAAGAGATTATATTATGGTTCTCATTTATAATGATGCGCAAATGATTCTTATCTTGAGTGAGGGATTGTGATGACAACCAAGGAGGAACAATTGATAGAAAGGTTAATGAGGGAAAATGAGGACTTCTTAAAGGCAAAACAGGCCCATGCTGAATTGGCAAGACAGTTGGATGAATTGGAAAAGAAACCTTTCCTAACCCCTCAGGATGAGATGGAGATAAAGGTTCTCAAAAAGAAGAAACTCGCCTGGAAAGACCAGATGGAGAAAATTCTCGTGCAATACCGATAAGAGAAAAATGAATGTCAAAGTTCAAAATCCAAATGTCAAATCAATATCAAATGTCAAACATTTATCTATAATCTATTCTTTGCCATTTAGTCATTTGGATTTCATTTGATATTTGAACTTTGACATTTGACATTGAGTTCTCATGAAAAAGACTGGTGCTCAGATCGTTGTTGAATGTCTTAAGAAGGAGGGAGTGGATACTCTCTTCAATTATCCCGGTGGGGCCGTCCTCCCTCTCTTTGACGAACTTCAAGATGCCCCGTTCCATCAGATACTGGTTCGCCATGAACAGGCTGCAGTCCATGCAGCAGACGGATATGCCAGAGCCACAGGGAAGGTCGGAGTGGCTTTGGTTACCTCCGGGCCAGGGGCCACCAATACGGTGACAGGAATCGCCACCGCCTTCATGGACTCCATCCCCATCATCGTCATGACCGGTCAGGTCCCTACCCTTTTGATCGGAAACGATGCCTTCCAAGAAGTGGATATTATCGGTATCACTCGGCCCTGTACGAAACACAATTACCTCGCGAAAGAGGTTAGAGATTTAGCCCGAATCCTGAAAGAAGCCTTCTACATCGCTCGAGGCGGGAGACCGGGGCCTGTTTTGATCGATCTTCCCAAGGATGTGATTGTCGATTCCACCGAATTTAAATACCCAGAAAAAACCTTCAGCCGTGGGTATCAGCCCACCTATGAAGGACATTCGGGCCAAATTCAGAGGGCTGTCAATCTCATCTTGAAATCGAAGAGGCCGCTATTCTACATCGGGGGTGGGATCATCTCCTCCAACGCGTCAAAGGAGCTCACTCTTTTTGCAGAAAGGCTGGGTATTCCTGTAACCATGACCCTGATGGGGTTAGGTGGTTTTCCGGGCAGCCATCCTCTCTCCTTAGGGATGCTCGGGATGCACGGCACCTATCCCGCCAACATGGCGGTCATGGAGTCCGATCTCCTCATTGCCGTCGGGTCTCGCTTTGATGATCGGGTCACAGGGAAGATCGAGTCTTTTGCCCCTCAGGCGAGGATCATCCATATCGATATTGATCCGACCTCCATCAGTAAGAACGTGCGCGTCGATCTCCCCATCGTGGGCGACTGCAAACGCGTCCTCTCGAGAATACTCTCTCTCCTCGAAGAGGAGGATGTCCGTTCCTTTAAGGAGAGCCTCGATAAATGGTACCATCAGATTGGAAAATGGAAAGGCTTGCACAAGATGGATTACCAACAGGGTGAGATCATCAAACCTCAATACGTGATCGAGAAGATCTATGAGCTGACCAAGGGCGATGCGATTATCACGACGGAAGTGGGACAGAACCAGATGTGGGCAGCCCAATATTACCCGTTTACCAAACCGAGGACCCTGCTCACCTCAGGGGGGCTGGGAACAATGGGGTATGGATTTCCAGCGGCGATCGGAGCGCAGGTGGCCTTTCCCCATAAGCTTGTCATTGACATCGCTGGCGATGGCAGCTTTCAGATGAACTCCCAGGAACTGGCAACAGTCTCCCAGTATCAATTGCCAGTGAAGGTGATCATCCTGAATAATGGCTATCTCGGAATGGTCAGACAATGGCAAGAATTCTTTTACGGGAAACGTTATGCATCCTCTTCATTGGAAGGGGTTTCACCGGATTTCGTCAAGCTGGCAGAGGCATATGGAGCCGTCGGTTTGAAGGCGACGAGGCCAGATGAGGTCATTCCCACGCTGAAAAAGGCTTTCACGATCCCGAGGCCCGTCATCGTCGACTTTGAGGTTGATCCGGAGGAGAATGTCTACCCGATGGTCCCGGCAGGGGAACCGCTGAACCAGATGAGGTTAGTATAACTCATTTGGGAATTGGGGATTGCGGATTGCGGATTTGAAAATTCCGAATTCCGAAATTCGAAATCCGAAATAGGAAGAAGATGCGTCACGTCATCACTTTATTGGTTGAAAATGAGTTTGGAGTCCTGGCTCGGGTCGCCGGCCTGTTCAGCGGCCGGGGATTCAATATTGAAAGCCTCGGTGTTGCAGAAACCCTCGATCCCACCACCTCCACGATGACCATCGTCACCCGTGGAGACGACCAGATTATTGAACAGGTGATCAAGCAACTCAATAAATTGGTTTCGGTGATCAAGGTGGTGGATTTGATTGATAAGGATTTTGTGGAGAGGGAGATGGTATTGGTCAAGGTCTCGGCCAATGCCGAGACCCGCGGGGAAATCCTGAGGGTCGTCGATATCTTCAGAGGAAAGGTGATCGATGTCGGATCCAAGACATACACCATTGAGGTCACCGGAGATGAAAAGAAGATCAATGCCCTCCTCTCTTTGCTCAAACCCCTTGGGATTAAAGAATTGGTCAGGACGGGCCGTGTGGCCATGGTCCGTGGGAGCAAAACCTCAACGGAGCCTTCTTAACAGCCAAGTGGATAACCCCCAGTTCCCCCTTCGGAGAAAGGGGCTGATCTGTTATTACGCTCTGCGCTATGCGCTTTGCGATTTTCGAATAACAGGGAAGGGAGCAAGGAATGAAGATTTTTTATGATAAGGATGCAAACCTCAATGTACTGAAGGGAAAGAAGATTGCCATCATCGGCTATGGAAGTCAGGGCCATGCGCAGGCTCAGAATTTACGTGACAGCGGCCTCGATGTCATTGTCTCCCAAAGGAAGGGGAGTGAAAATTATCGGTTTGCCCTTCGGGACGGATTTAAACCGGTCACTGCCGGAGAGGCAGCAAGGGAATCCGATGTCATTCAAATCCTCACCCAGGATCATGTGCAGGCGAAGCTTTATGAAGAGGATGTGAAACCTCATCTCAAAAAAGGGAAAACCCTCTTGTTCTCCCATGGATTTAATATTCATTATGGCCAGATTGTCCCTCCCAAAGAGATCGATGTGGTGATGATCGCTCCAAAAGGTCCCGGCCACCTGGTTCGAAGAGAATTTGTGAAGGGAGCGGGTGTTCCCTCTCTCCTCGCGATCTATCAGAATTTTACAAAGAATGCTAAGAAGACGGCCCTGGCTTATGCAAAAGGCATTGGTGCGACCCGAGCGGGTGTGATCGAGACCACTTTCAAGGAGGAGACGGAGACCGATCTCTTCGGAGAGCAAACCGTCCTCTGCGGGGGGGTGACCGAACTGATCAAGGCAGGCTTCGATACTCTGGTGGAGGCAGGTTATCAGCCGGAGATCGCCTATTTTGAATGTCTCCATGAGTTGAAGCTCATCGTCGATTTGATGTACGAAGGCGGTATTTCTTTTATGCGTTATTCCGTGAGCGATACGGCTGAGTATGGCGACCTGACCCGGGGGCAGCGAATCATTAACTCAGAGACCCGGAAGGAGATGAGGCGGATCCTCGAGGAGATCCAGACTGGAAGTTTTGCAAAGGAATGGATCTTAGAAAATCAGGGAGGCCGACCGGTGTTCAACGCCCTGAGGAAGAGGGAGGCCGAGCATCCGATCGAAGCGGTCGGTAAGAAATTGAGGTCCATGATGGGTTGGCTGAAAGAGAAGAAGGCTTGATGGCAAGAAATCAATGGCCAGTTGCCAAAGAAGGGCTCCTATTTCTGATCCCCTCTGCTCTTTTGACACTTTTGTTTGGCGGGATCGGATGGAAGGTTCTAATGTCCCTGGGAATCCTTCTGACCCTTTTCATCGCCTTCTTTTTCAGGAATCCGAGGAGAAAGATTCCCTCCCTTCGAAACATTATTCTCTCCCCAGCGGATGGCAGGATCGTCCATGTGGGGGAATGTGAGGAAGGGCGTTTTTTAAGAGAGAAGGCTTTAAAGGTGAGCATCTTTATGTCTCTGTTCGATGTGCACATCAATCGCGCCCCTGCCACGGGAAAGATTCTTGAAAAGAGCTATCATCCAGGCCGATTTTTGGTGGCGAGTGTAGAGAAGGCGTCCCTCCTCAATGAGCAGAATGCCTTCGTTCTGGAGACGGAAGATCGGTTTAGAATCCTCCTGATCCAAATCGCTGGTTTCGTGGCAAGAAGGATCGTCTGCTATGCCAAGGCAGGCGATACCTTGAGGAAGGGAGAAATCTTTGGCCTGATCCGTTTTGGATCGAGAGTCGACCTCTACCTTCCCATTGACGTGAGACCCATTGTCCGAGTTGGACAACGCGTTAAGGGAGGGGAGTCGATCATCGGGTACCGAATATGAAAAAGAGAAGACCGCAAATTAGAATGAGGAGGGGAGTTTATATC
>Ga0187771_10001866_pt1 | contig 14490 bp, 12 predicted proteins | sample 0116_SJ02_MP15_1_FD_133139 | JGI IMG/M metagenome (GOLD analysis project Ga0187771, IMG submission 133139) | Tropical peat soil microbial communities from peatlands in Department of Meta, Colombia - 0116_SJ02_MP15_10_MG | ecosystem: Environmental > Terrestrial > Soil > Wetlands > Peat | place...
GGATTCTCCTTCGCCAAAACCTTGGTGATCGCCGAGGTCAACATCGTCTTGCCATGATCGATGTGCCCTATCGTCCCAATGTTCATGTGCGGCTTTGATCTGTCGAATTTTTCCTTGGCCATAGTATCTCTGCTCCGTTGTTCAAGCCTTTAAGCCCACGGTTCGGGCACGCACAGGTTCCTAAATGGGGGCCTCCGACAAGATTGCGTCGATGAATTTTTGCTCGGACGCGCAGGTTTGGGTATGCATACGCTGCCGATCTATCAGCAAAATCTCTGGAGCCGATGAGCGGAATTGAACCGCTGACCCCGTCCTTACCAAGGACGTGCTCTACCAACTGAGCTACATCGGCCCACAAAAGCAGTGAGGAGTGACGAGTGGCAAGTGACGAGCAAAAACCGAAACACCTTGCGGTTGGCTCGTCACTCTCCACTCGTCACTTGTCACTGTCATTCTGGAGCGGGAGACGGGAATCGAACCCGCGACCAACAGCTTGGAAGGCTGTGACTCTACCATTGAGTTACTCCCGCCCCCGCGCGCGAGGCACACGGAGAAAATCGAAATTCGAAAATTGAAATTCTCCCCAAGGCTCTGCCGAGTTTCGACTTTCCGCTCTTCCTGGTGGACAGGGGAGGGTTCGAACCTCCGTAGACCGCATGGGTCGGCAGATTTACAGTCTGCTGCTTTTGACCGCTCAGCCACCTGTCCGTAACTCGTTCCCGCCCCCCTGACAAGGACAGGCACGCCCTTTCGCTCCGTATTCGGGTCCCATTTGGTTGAGCCTAGTAGTTCGTGTCTGCGGTTGGACGCGGGGACACCCCGATTCCCGCGCAAGGCTGAGTACTATTCAGATTTGACAAAACCGCTCCCGCAATTTCGACCAGCCCCCGCCGGCCATTCTCGCGGCTGTGCGCGCTCAAACTGGAGCTGGCGAAGGGATTCGAACCCCCGACCCTCTGATTACAAATCAGATGCTCTACCGGCTGAGCTACGCCAGCCGCCCAAACCTAACAATCCTACCAGAGCGGACTTTAAATTGCAAGGGAAATTTTCCTGAACAGGGTCAACCACGCAGGTATTTGGTTGGGTTCACCGGGGCATCGTTGATGTGCACCTCATAGTGCAGGTGCGGTCCAGTAGTCTTCCCAGTCATCCCCACGGCGCCAATAATTTGCCCGCGTTTTAGCTCCTGGCCGACCACTACAAAAATCCTGCTCAAGTGGCCATACTTGGTTGTCAACCCGAAGCCGTGGTCGATCAGGATTTCGTTTCCATAACCGGACTCGGGACCGGCTTCCAGCACAATCCCGTCGGCGGCGGCCTCCACCCTCGTGCCAAAGGGGACTGAGATGTCCACGCCAGGGTGAAACGCGCCCTCGCCGCTGAAGGGATCCATGCGTTGCCCGAAGCCCGCGGTAATCTGCCCACGCACAGGCCAGAGCGACGGTACGGTGGTTCGAGCAATCTGAGGATTCGAGAATATGCCTCGCCCCAAGGTACTACCATCCGGCTCAAGGGAGGCCCTGCGGATCATGTTAAATGCGAATAGAGATGCCCGGAAACTGGAATCCACTGTAGCATTAGTTTGGGTCGCAAGCGCGAGAACAGCCGCAGGGAAGCGTGGACGCCGCGCGTCTCCAAACCCGTAGGTTAGCGCCACCTCCGCGGCCAGTGACTGCAATGAGTCCAACTTCGCATTGGTGCTGGTTACTGTGCTTTCCAGCGTCCTGTATTGCGTCTTCAGGGTTTCGCGCTCACTTCGAAGATTATTGTAATTCGAAACCTTGAGGAGCATTCTGGCATAACTGTTGGCCAGCGCTGCTACGGTCGCGATTCCAACTACACTCAGCGCCAGAACCAGATGAATGATGTAAAATGGCAATTGAATCTTGTGCAGCCTGCCGTGGGCGCCGGGGAAGATGAGAAAGGCATAAAACTTCTTTTCCATTTATAAATTCTCCCGTCGGAAGATTATTTCGTGCTATGAATCCCCTGTTGTACTACCGCAGGGGCATCGGGATCAGACCTATTAGAGACTCTAACTGGGCATGTCGGGGGAAAATGTTAATTTAAGGTGACGACCATGTCAAGCTTTAATTTACTCTTTAATTCACTCTAATAGGAGTGGCCCACTTGTTCCCACCTACGCTGGGAGGAGCGGTACCTTAATTAGTCTGGCGGGACTAAGATTATTCCCCGTCGGCTCGCCCCCTCCACAGCTTTCCGGTGGCTCGAGTTGGTTGTTGAGGGATCAAAAGCTTGAGTAGAGATTCATTTCGAACCGAAAACGAATTCGTTCAATGGCTGCAGAGGCTGGCAGCCCCCGAATCCAGGCATGAAGGGACGCGGTCCACGAGACTCGAACGAGGGTTGAAAATCGGTATTGGCGACGATGCCGCGATTGTGGCGATCAAAAGTCGGCACGACCTCATCCTGACTACTGACATGTCGATCGAGGATGTTCACTTCTCACATCGGTTGCATCCGGCCGAGGCTGTGGGTCACCGGGCGCTGGCACGCTCCCTAAGCGACGTGGCAGCGATGGGCGGTGTGCCCCGCTACGCGTTGGTCTCCTTGGCCTTGGCGGAAGGAGTGAGGCGCGATTGGATCTCCGGCTTCTACAGTGGGATGCGGGCCCTGGCGCGCCGGTTCAGCGTTCGATTGGTCGGCGGGGACACCGCCATGGTTTCTGGCAAGACCTTCGTTGACGTGCTGGTCGCGGGGGAGATTCCTAGAGGGAAGGCATTGCGACGGTCAGGCGCCCGTGCCGGGGACCCGGTCTTTGTGAGCGGACGATTAGGGCTTTCGGCGCTCGGTCTTCGAATACTTCGGGGCAAGCCAGGAGCCCCGCTAAAGGTAGCGCCGGCACTCTTGCCTGCGCTCGGGGCTGGAGGATTGCACCGACAGGCACCGGTAGGAGTGCCTGTCCCGCTTGCTAGGGAGGCCGTGCATGCTCATCTTTATCCAGAACCACAATGTGCGCTCGGGAAGTTCCTGTCCGAGTGCGGCATCGCTTCGGCTATGATGGATTTGAGTGATGGTCTTTCCACGGACCTCTCCCGACTGTGCACCGCCAGCGGCGTGGGGGCTCGGTTGTGGGTTGCGAAGATCCCTACCTCTGGCCTGCCTGATGCTGCGGACTCCCTTCAACTGGCACTCCACGGGGGCGAAGACTATCAACTGATCTTCACTGTCCCGCAAAAGGAGGTCTCAAGTGTTCCTTCAAAGTTCAAGGGGAGGCTCCTTTATCAAATCGGAAAAATTGAAGCCTCAAGAGGCATAAAGTTGGTCCTGCCCGAAGGCAAAGTCCAAAAACTCAAGCCTTCAGGTTGGGACTACTTTCGATCCAACCTTGCCGACCCAAGGCACTGCCAGTCATTCCCGCGAAAGCGGAATTCCAGTCCGTAGTCACCCCACACCTGAACTTGTGGAATCCCGCTTTCGCGGGAACGGCCACATACCCGTGGCCCTCAATGGGTTGCAGGGTTAGAACTGGGCGACGCATTCGCTGGGGGATTTGCTTCGGGTTTGACGCCGTTAGGTGAGGGAGAGGGTTTCGTGAGCAAGGGGGCGGATACGGCTTTGGGCTTCACTTTGGCGGGCACTGCCGACCCTCCGTTGGGCGGAGTGGGATGGGGGGGCACCGTCTCTCCCGTGACTGAGGAGGTTGAAGCTGGCTTGGCGGCAGCCGGAGCGGAGCTGGCTTCGGGTTTCGTCTTGGCGGGCACAGACGCGGTTCCAGCCTGCGCTGAAGACACAGTGGTTGCCGCAGGGCCGGGAGCAGATGAGGTCGAGCCTGTCTGAGCTCGGGGAGCGGCGGGCTTCGGTTCCGGTTGCCCGGCGGCGCCTTCTGCCGGTCCGGACGTAGCCTGGGAGGTGGCTTGAGCCATGGTTGGAGCCCTCCCACCCAACAGTAGCTCAGGCCCGGCGCTGGCAAGGATTTCCTTCACTTGGTTCGGGTTCGTAAGGAGCGGCGAGTGCGCGAAATCGTCTACTGGCCGACCCTTAAGGTACTCACTCATGAACTGCATCCAGATGGGTAGCGCCACTCGGGCTCCTTCTTCCTTATCTCCCAAGGTTCGGTGGTCATCGAAGCCTACGTATACCCCGCAGGTGGTGGACGGCGTAAAACCAAGAAACCACGCGTCGGTAAAATCGTTGGTGGTACCTGTCTTGCCAGCCATAGGATATTTCTGGGCTAGGGGCTTGGCATGCACGGCCGTGCCGGTATTGAAGACCTCGCGCAACATCGAGACCATGAGGCGTGCCGCCGAAGCGGGAAGAACATCCGTGACTTCCGGCTGAAAATCGTCGATAACTCGCCCGTCGTAGTTGGTCACACGGTAGACCGTGCGCGGCGTGATGCGGACCCCGTCATTGGGGAAAGTAGTGAAGGCGGAAGTGTGCTCAAGCAGGGTCAGGTCCGAGGCGCCGAGTGCCAAAGGTAGGTTAGGAACTAAGCGTGAAGTAATGCCGAATTTGCGGCACAATCTTATGACGCTATCGACCCCTATTTTTGCCAGCAGCTTAACAGCAGGGACATTGCGCGACTCAGCCAGCGCGTGCAGCAGGGTGATGGTCCCTTCGTATTTTTCATCGTAGTTGTGCGGAGCCCACCAACCGGAGGAAGTGCTGTACCCGATGGGCTCATCCAGAATCGTGTCAAAGGGCGACATGCCATCGAGAATCGCCTGCGAGTAGACGTAAACCTTAAAAGAAGATCCCACTTGCCGTTCGGCCTGGGCGGCCCGGTTGTACTTGCTTTCGTTCCAGTCGTATCCTCCGACCATGGCCTTGATGGCGCCGGTGGGATTGTCGATCACCAGGACAGCTCCTTGGACATTGGGATACTGGTCCAGGGTGACGTAAAGCTTCGATCCTTTGATTTCCTTTATTTGAAAAAGGTCGACGTCGCCGGGAGCAAAGAGTTCGGCGGGGCCAGTCTTCTTGGTCCAGGCAAAATCGGGAGGGGTGACGCGTGCCGTGAAGTCACCAAACCGCACAAGAGCGTGGTCCGCGCTCACTTGCGTGACTAATCCGTGCACCAAATCACCCGGCTGGAAAGCCAGCTTCCAATCGCCGTCCATGTAGGTTTCGAGCGTCGCAGGCTCGCCATCAGCGAGCTTGGCGGGGGTTTTCAGGATGTTCTTCTCAGGGCCGCGCCAGCCTCGGCGTTTATCATCGTCGCGCAGGCCCTCCCGCAGGGCTTCCTGAGCCAACTTCTGGGTCTTGATGTTGAGCGTTGTGTAAACCCGCAGACCTTGCTCGTGGACAGCTTCCGGCCCGTATTTCTTCTCGAGGAACTGCCGGACCTCCTCCACAAAGTACGGCGCCAGGGTGTAGTTCCATCTCTGGATGTTCAAGCCGAGGGGGGTGGTGGCTGCTTCTCGGTATTGTTCCTGGGAGATTTTTCCATTTTCGAGCATGGCGAGCAGCACCTGATTTCGGCGCCGGCGCGAGGCTTCAGGATGCAGGAGGGGTGAATAGGCCGTGGGTGACTTAGGGATTCCCGCCAGCGTTGCCGCTTCCGGCAGGGTCAACTGCCAGATGTGTTTGCCAAAGAAAAATTGCGCGGCGGCTTCATAACCAAAATTCCCATGGCCAAGGTCAACTTGATTCGTGTACATGGTGAAGATTTGGGACTTGGTGAAATACCGCTCAATCTGAATGGCCATCAAAGCTTCCTGGATTTTGCGCCGGAAGCTTTTCTCCGGAGTCAGGAACAGCTTTTTGCTGAGCTGCTGGGTGAGGGTGCTGGCTCCCTGCGCTCGACGCCATTCGAGCAAGTCTGTTGCCGCGGCGCGCACGATGCGCAGCACGTCGATGCCCCAGTGGCTTTCGAAGTGGCGGTCCTCGATCGAGATAACCGCGTCTCTCAGGACAGGAGGAATCTGGTTATAGGTCACAATGACGCGCCGTTCCAGCGCAAAGCTTCCAACGATGGTGCCGTCGTCGGAGTAAAGGTCCGTCATCACGTCCGGCCGGTAATCCTGCAGTTCGCGAATCTGCGGCAGGTCGGATGAATATACAAAGACCAGCCCGGCCAGCGCTCCCACACCGGCAGCAAGAAGTAAAAGAACCAGAAACACGAACTGCCCAAAGACCTTGCGGCTGCTGACCCGGGGCGGAGAAGGCCGTCGTGGCGGGGGCGGCGTGGTGATGGAAAGAAATGTATCAGGCATAATGCACCGCCTTAGCTATTCTAAGTTGCCCAAAGCTCGCAGTCAACGAAGTCGAAGAGTTGAGGAGTTGCGGATTGAGTTCTTGACTTCTCGACTCCTCAACGCCTTTACCCCACGACTCCTCTTAGAGCACCAGGATTTTGCGGCACATGCGGATGAGACGAGTGTGCGGAATCATCTGCTCAGTGTTCAGCATGACCAGTTCACCCTCGCGGAAGCTGCTGTAAAACCAACGCGCCAGGAGGCTCAAATGTTCCCAGGGAGGAACGGGACTCGCCTGCCGCGCGTCTCCCGCGAGAGAGTCGAGCAAGTTGTGGAGTTGCCGGTCCAGAGGGAGAGGTGAGGGTACATTCTCGTCCAGCGAAAGCGTCACGGGTCCACGCAACTCCCCCCGCCACACGCGAAAGAAGAGCACGCTCTTCTCTTCCGCCCCCTTTTGCATGATCAGCGCGTGGAGGTCACGCAGGTTGCGCGCCAGCTCGGATTTCTGGCGGAGCAGTCCGTTGACTTTCTCGATCTTCGTGTGGATCTTGGCAGCCTGCTCGAATTCGAGCGTTTCGGATGCCCGCGCGCGCTCCTCTGCCAGCGAACGAAGCAGCGTCTGACCCTGTCCGTCCAGGAACTCCACCACCCGTTCCACTTCGTTTTGGTATTCGTCATCGGTGCAGCCGGCAAAGCAGGGTGCTAGACACATTTTCATCTGTGAGTAAATGCAGCCGGGGTGGGATGGGTTGGGATCTAGCTCTTCCACACATCGGCGGATCTTGAAGAAGTCCAGGAACTCTCCCGCATATCGCTCCGCAGCAGCCTGCGAAGGAAAAGGGCCGTAATAATAAGACCCGTCCTTGACCAGCCGGCGAGTGGGATAACAGCGCGGGAAACGGTTGCGCAAGTTAAGCTTGAGCAAGGGTGGAGGTTTGAGGCGCAGGCGGCCGCGGTAATGCCGGGGGTAATATTGCTTGTTCAGAAGGTAATTCAGCCATTGAGCCTCAAAAGCTGACCCCACCGCCTGCCATTCGATCCGGCGAGCGAAGCCCCGCAGGCTGAACATCCGCGAGTGTTCCCGCTTTGGCGACAAGAGCCGGCCGAGGCGTCGGCGAAGGTCCCTGGTGCGGCCGAGATACGGTGAGGTAGGTAATGCGGATCCGGAAGGGAAAAGTGCAAAAACCGCAGGGCGCGAGGGGAATGACTCGAAGAAAGACTCCGGCTCGCTATTCGGATCGAATGGCACGGAAAATCCAAGTTTCATGTCGCCCATCGCCTGATTCCAGTTCTAGTGTAGTGCACCTAACGCTTCTTTGCATTTGAAAGGCTCGCGCATCGCATCGGGGTCATTGCGATGCCTTCGCTGTCATCCAGAGCGCAGCGAAGATCTCACCCCAGTTTTTCCTTCCCGGGAAGCCGCGCCACAACCAGAGCGAAATTCCTCGCGCTCCGTGCCGAGCTTCCATGACCTCCTCCCCATCACGAATTCTGCTGGATTGTTGCATATTGACTAGGCCATGTCTGCGGCCTAAGATGAGTGCGCAAGGCGGGTCCCCGCGGTATGATCGGCCGGATTGTTTCCCACTATCGCATCCTCACACTCGAAAGGCATCATCCATCGCGACATTAAGCCAGCGAATGTGTTCGTCACGAATCGCGGCTTGGTGAAGATACTCGATATACTTGACGCGGTACTCCACAAAGCCCCTACCACGCGGGCACGTCTGAATCCGGATTGCCCTGTTAAGCTGGAACGCATCATCAACAAGCCCGACCGCCGGGCGGCTGTTCTCAGTACGCTCGGGCTGGCATACGGGCTGGCGGGGCGCCGAGCCGAGGCCATCAAGATTCTCACCGGGATGGAGCAGGCGTCGCAGAAACCCTATGTTTCGCCATTTTATCTTGCGGTGGTTGACTGGGGATCGGTCGAATGGACGAAGCCTTTCGGCTTCTCGACAAAGCGCTCGAACTGCGGACTCCTTACCTGATCTGCTGTACCCCGGAATGAGCCGCTCATTGTCGCTTTGCGGCAAGACCCACGATGGAAACCGTTCATCGACCGGGTGCGGCGGCTCGTGCGGCTGCCTCCCGGCACTCCCGACCCGTTTTCCTAGTGCGGGCGGGAATGGCGGCGCATCCTTGGATAGCCGGTTGCGGCAATTCCCGCGTCAGCCTGCCGCCGGGTTCAATAGAGGACCGCGGCCTCACCCTCTTCAGCAATGCGCTTTTCATAGAAGGCCACGATCAGATCCCGACGCGCCATGACTGCTTTGACCAGCGTTTTGTCAAGGTGGGGTTTGGTTTTTTCCAGGACTTCGCGTTCGTCCAAATGGCGTAACCTTTCGAGCAACTGCCGGTCGCACATTCCCAGGACTCGAGGATCCTGCAGTTTGTGGAAGGCCCGGAAGGCGCGCGAAAAATCTATCATCCAGACCTTCCAGTCTTCGGTGATCAGCATATTCGTCATATTGCGGTCCGTGTCGTAGACGAGTTGGCTGAACACCCACATCCTGTTCACCTGCTTGTTCCAAGCATTCTTGTCCGGCGGCTCCACCTTTTTTTGGCGGCGCTGCTCCTCATCCATCATGACAGGTAGCCACCAACTCAGCGAGCCTTTGTCGCCCCGCCAACTCCTTTCCACCGTTACCGGCATCATGTCGCCCAGGCCCACGAGTTTAGCCAACTCAAAGGCCGCAATGTTGAAGTGGTAGGAATCTCGAAATCCGAATTCATTCGACCCGTCCGCCATCTGCTCTACAGCTTTGGTTACATCAATGGACTGGTAAGCCGCGTCGTGCTTCAGCCGGCCGTCCGACAGCGTTAACCGCCAGGGCGAAGTAACCCCTTTGTGGATAGGGCGCGAGTCCACTATTTTGGCCTTGAGCAGAAACTCGCGCATTTGCTCTTCGGTGAGGTTGGGTTCTTGCGCGACCAGAGCCCAGCCGGCGGCGGCCAGCCACACGAGCACCGCCACCCCCACTCTACGTGAGCGAATCATAAGTCACCTCGCCTTCCATCGGCCTCAAAAAGGTAAGTAAGAATGTACCTCTACTAGGAGCAGAGAGCAAGGCAAACGAGTTCAGCATGACAAAGCTGGAGTAATCCCCGAAGGTGCGGACGACCTTCCGCGCGTGAGACAGTCAGCCGCCGTTTGTTTTGCGATGGTTTTTGTCCCGGGCTACCTGACAGCTCGGAATCGCGCTTTCAAATCGCCTGCGCCACGTAACCTTCCCGAGGTAACCGCTTGCCTTGGCTCACCCATCGGGACAGCCCTAGATGCCACGAGTGGGAGGCCCGCTCTCATCGTTGCCAAGACCCTATCGCACTACCACATTTTAGAGAAGCTCGGCGGCGGCATGGGTGTAGTGTACAAAGCGTGGGACACACGGCTAAAGCGCACCGTCGCCTTGAAATTCCTGCCCGAAGTACTCTCCTAGGACCGACAAGTCCTGAAACGGTTCCAACGTGAGGCGCAGGCTGCCTCCACGCTCAACCACCCAAACATGTTCGTGACAGCCCGCGGGCAGGCGAAGGTGCTGGACTTCGGTCTGGCCAAGTTGGCCGGACTCTCCTCAAGACATCCATGACGCCTATGTTTAACCTCTTAGGAACTACCGCAGCGGACAGGCAACTCAAACTCTACGAAACTGACGACATCCCCCAGAAGCGAACTCATTAAGGATACACTGGCTTGGTTCAACCGCAACCTCGGCCTTGTCAGGTAAGCAGCATTCACCACTCGTTATCACAAACTTCGCGGCAAGGGGTATCGGTGCCTATGGGAGAAGTTCATGCAGCGCAGAATGAGTGCACCAATATTTCCGCGTCATGGGAGGTGGGATCGGCAAAGCCGCCTACGTGGAAGCCTCTTGATCTTACCACCCTTCCCTGGACGATCCAGGGGGACCAGATTGAGGTAGACACCAACTGGCATGCTTGCTAGGCTATATGCGACATGGGTAGCCCCGTCGCCAACCCCCTCAAGTCAAGACCAAGATATGGCCGTTTGTTTTCCAGCCACCGCGTTGTCCCTATCGATGCGGCACCCCGCTCGCGGCAGGGCGGTGAACCATGAAGGTGAGACTCTGGGGGGTGCGCGGTTCAACGCCTACCCCGGAAAGAGGAAATGGGCGTTATGGCGGCAACACTGCGTGCGTTGAGATCAGGCTCGACAACAACACTCTCATCATTCTCGACTGCGGCACCGGTCTAAGGTCGCTGGGCAAAAGGCTTAGCAGCGAATTCGCCGGCCGGACGATTCAAGGCCATATCTTTCTCACCCATTTCCACTGGGACCATATTCTAGGGATTCCATCGTTTGTTCCCTTTTACAGGAAAGATAACACCTTCTTTTTTTACTCCCCGCTGTGCCGAGCCGCACAGTTGCGGCGAATGATCGAAGGCATGATGGGGGATCCCTACTTTCCGGTAGCCATGGCCGCCCGGCGCCGGTTTTTTGAATTGGGGAAGAGGCCCGTCAACATTAACGGGGCAGTGATCAGCCCGGCGCTGCTCAATCATCCACAGGGATGCGCCGGCTACCGGATCGAGGCGGACGGCAGCGTGTTTGCCCTGGCGACGGATACCGAGCCGGGCTCCCCTCTCCACGATCGCGCGGTGCGCACCCTGGTCCAGGATGCCGACCTGCTGTTATATGACTCCCAATACACGCCTCAGCAGTCGCAAGGCGAAAAGAAAGGTTGGGGGCACAGCTCATGGCAGGAAGGCGTGCGGATCGCCCGGCAGTATGGTGTGAGGCGGTTGGTGCTGTTCCATCACGACCCCGATAGCGATGATGCGTTCGTGGCGAGCCTAGTGACGCGTGCCCAGAAGGAGTTTCCTAACACCATTGGAGGCGCGGAAGGGCTTGAATTCTGCCTTAGGACGGGTGAGATAAAACAAGTCGGGGCGCTGCCGCGCATGTCGGCACCGAGAAAAGAAAGGGCTCACCACAGAGCACACAGAGATCACTGACGCCTTGAACGCGCGCCTGGCAAGCGCCATAGGGACGGCCGTCGTCACGTTGGTGATTTGTGCTCCAACAACATCGCCCGCTCTCCAGTTGAAGCCGTCTTCCCTCCCGTATTCCGCCAATAAGGCTGGCCGCGCCGCACTGGGTTCGCCGTGGCACGGCATGCAAGTCGCATCAGCCTTGATTGGGTGAGCCAGTATGATGTCAAGTTCGCCGTCCGAACCAACCTTAGAGGACTTATCGGTACCATCAGCATCCTCCTCGAAATGATGCTGGGCAATGAGGGGGACAGCGCTAAGAAATTTCTAGCTAAAACGATTTAACTCGAAAGAAATGTTAACGTAGTGCCAGTTGCACTGGAGAGTCGCCGCCCTGTACGCGATGTTGGTCTCGGGAGACGCCTCTTTGCGAGGATTCGAGGCTGAGGAGTCCATTTCGATAATCGATTGTGAGAATGTAGGTGCTCAATGCTGGGTACCCAAGGACACCAATTATTTCCATGCCGCAGTGGCGGCTCAGGTCAGAAAGATCTAAAGCTGCGACATTGTTGGGACTAAATACCTGTCCTGCAATCTCGAAGTACACGGCGGACGGCACGAGTTGGCCGGTGACAGGGCCGGTTCCTGCGCCAATCTGAATCTCAGCAGCGATCCGGGAGCTACTCAGAGTGTCTGCGAACTCACGAGAGACGGCACTACAGAAAGCGCCGGTGTCCAACATTACGTGTCCGCCTTGCTTTCCATTCAAGGTCGCCGAGACCAACAACAGGCGGGCCTTGGCAAAGGCGGGCACCGATAGGGTCGCCTGGTCTTGCTCCGGTGGATGGGGAATCAGTCTAAGCATCTTTTCGTCCAGATTAAGGCGCACGAGAAAGTCGGAGAAGAGGCTCAATGGAATTACGCCGTCGGCCCCCTCGACGACTTTCCCATCCACCAGAACGACAGGACAATTACGAAAGCGAACAGGACCGATCTCAACAGTCGCGGCCCTTCCTACCGTTGCGGGTCTGCTTCCCAAACCTATCAGTTCCATTTCGGATCTGGCAGAAAGGCCGGCCCAGCGCCCAACCTTAGCCGCAATCACGATAAACTCGGCGCCGCTGTCGAGAAGCAAGCGCAGTGGCCGTCCCCCATTAATGCGTGCAATCAGAAGTACCCCCGCCGGGCAGCGGGGCGCCGGATAGAATGCCCGTAGCTTCAAGTCATACTGTTGATAAGGGCTTACAAGCGCAGGAGCCACATCTGGGGCATGCTTCGAGCTCACTTCTCCCGCTCGGACTCCGCCCAGAACCAATCCGGTTAGCAAAATTGCCGATGCTGCACAGCGCCACACCGCTCAAGCCTCAGGTTACAGCAATATTACAGCAATGCTACGGCAACATTACAACAGGAAGGGACTCCAAGCAATCGCAAAACGGCGGATTATCAACCCCCTTTCAGACCATCCGCCATCACTTGCGGTCGGCTCACGCCATCGAGTGGGATCAGGCGAACGATCATCCACGCCGCATGGGCAAAGGGATACATGGCTTTGCTGGATAGAGATATCACCCGAAACCTCAATGTTTCCGCCTGAATTCGTTCCACAGCAGTTCAGTTGCAGCCTCTTCGGGGCGTGACGAAATCACTGAGCCCACCCGCGATTGTGGGTTGCATGCGGGACGGCAAGTGCCATCAATCGACCTGTGTTAAAGAGTTTTAGCTTTCACACTCTCTTCACATGTAGTTCATGCGTTCTTCATCAGAAGGCGACATGCTTGCGTTTCTCTACGATATGCTCCATCACAAGATTGATTTGCGCGTTAGATCACAAAGAACTTTGCCCGAAGGCTGAGTTTCATACCTATGAAATCTGGTCATTACAAGAAGAGTATTCAAGAGTCATCACTATCGGTGCAAATCCATAAGGCTCCTGGCAAGCCTTGGATTCACAGCGTGCAGGGCCCTGGCTCTGGTCGGCGGAACGCCGTGCAAAGAACGGTGAGGGGTGGGGACCAACACGAGCCTAAACACCGAGGCGGGGCAAGCAGTCCGCGACTTCACTCGGAGGATGGAAGCGATCATCTTGCATAAAGGAGGAAATCGACATGCGTGAACGGCTCCTTAGTGTAATAGGGGGTGTTCTTTTGGCTTTATTTTGTGCCCCCTTGTTTATTGGTGTTGCTTTTGGCCAAATCGACCGGGCCAGCCTGAATGGAACCGTGTCGGACCCGAGCGGGGCGCGCGTTCCCAACGCGCAAGTCGCGGTCATCGCGCCGGACACGGGTTTCAAAAGGGAGACGACTACAGGGGCCAGTGGGGTTTACAGCCTCAGCAGCCTGCCCACGGGCACGTACAATCTTACGGTCTCGCGGAATGGATTCAAGACTTACACGGTGGAGGGGATTCAGCTCTCTGTCGGCCAGACCCGCACCGTCAACGTGGAGCTCGTGATAGGCGCGCCGACCACCACGGTCGAGGTGAAGGCTTCCGGTCAGGCGCTCGATTCGAGCAACGCCGAGATCGCCACCGTCATTCAATCGCAACAGGTGGAGAACATCCCCCTGAACGGGCGTGACTGGTCCCTCCTCATGACGCTCGCCCCTGGCGCGGTCAACCTTGGCGCCGGTGGCCAGAGGGACCTGCGCTTTGTTGGGAGGGGCATCGACGACAGTAACTACACCTATGACGGAGTCGATGCTACGGGCGTGCAGGAACAGAGCCAGAAGGTGGGCGTGCGGCTGGCGATTTCGCTGGAATCGATCGCGGAGTTCCGCGTCAGTTCCTCGGTCTATACTGCGGACCAGGGCGGATCGGCCGGAGCCATCGTCAGCATCGTATCGAAGACGGGCACGGACATGTTTCACGGTTCGGCTTTTGATTTCCTGCGTAACAACGTCTTCGACGCACGCTCGCCCTTCGATACGAACATCCCCCCATTCCGCCTGAACCAGTTCGGCGCCAGCCTGGGGGGGCCCATCAAAAAGGACCGCACGTTCTTCTACATGGATTACGAAGGTATCCGGCAGCGCCTGGACACCACGGTGATCGGGTTTGTGCCCAACGCCGCGTTTCGCGCCAGCGTGACCAATCCCGTCCTCACCCCCTTCCTCGCCCAGTGGCCGGACAAGGGACTGTTGATCCCCCTCGATGACATCACCAACGAGTGGATTTCACCGCAGAGTGACAACATCCGCGAGGATAGCGGAATGTTCCGTTTGGATCATGTCTTCACGGATAGGACCTCCGTTTTCGCGCGGCTGAATATCGACGACGCCAACTCGACCGCACCGCTCGACACCCTGGGCGGCATCGATAATCCTCTCATCCGCCCCTCGAATTATGTGGTCCAGTTAACGCACACCTTCTCGCC
>Ga0187771_10001867_pt1 | contig 14484 bp, 11 predicted proteins | sample 0116_SJ02_MP15_1_FD_133139 | JGI IMG/M metagenome (GOLD analysis project Ga0187771, IMG submission 133139) | Tropical peat soil microbial communities from peatlands in Department of Meta, Colombia - 0116_SJ02_MP15_10_MG | ecosystem: Environmental > Terrestrial > Soil > Wetlands > Peat | place...
GCCTCTACGGTGAAGCCAGTAAAAGGTTTCTTCACGAAAATCAAACAGGCGTTTCCAGAAAAACACGAAAAAATCGTTAAGGCGTATGAAGACGCAGAATGGTTAATGGGCTACAAGTATCTCACCGCAGAGAGAAGAAAAGTCATAGTGAACAAACTGAGACCAATAGTGCTCAAGCACGGCTTGGAGTTCGCCGCCTGCCGCGAAGGCCTCCCAGAACTAAACACAACCACATGCGACGGCACAGCCTACTGCCAAACAACAGCTACACTAACAAAATACATAAAATGACAAAGCAAACAATTCATTCCCAGCGCGGCCGTAGTCTAGCTTGGCCTAGGACACCGGCTTCCCAAGCCGAGGACCCGGGTCCGAATCCCGGCGGCCGCATCATCACAGTGCGATATGCTAGCGCACATGTGTGTTACTAAATTCGTTCACCTCCGCGCCGTTTACGCCGCTGCTTTTGCAGTTCCCGCATATTTGGATCCTATTTGGATCATATGGCTGACCGAGGGGGTAGGCTGTGCGCACACAAACAAGCCTAAGCCAAACAGTCGAAAGAATATCCAAAGGCCATTTTCTTACCGCCCTGAAAGCAAAAAGTGAAATAAGAACACATAGGTACGTCAGTTTTGGTGTGAGCTCTTCTTGACCTGTTGAGTTTTGGATATTTTGTATGGCCACCAGTTGAACTTTTGTGCCAATCCCATCAGGGAGGGCACGAAGAAGAGAATCACCACGATTATATCTATGAGAACGGCCGTAGAGACTGCGAGCCCTATTTCTTGAAGAATGGCTATTCCGGTTATGAGAACAGAAGCGAACACGGTTGACAGTACGAGGCCGAGGCCAAATATCGTCGTCCAAATCTTGTCGATAGCCGTTTTTATCGCTTCGTTGTCTGTTTTACCCTTCAGTACCTCTTCACGTATTCTGGTGACGAGGAATATGTCATAGTCTATTCCAACGCCAAGCATTGTTACCACTACGAATAAGGGCGCGAAATCAAGAATGGGCATGTTGAGGCCTCTGTAGAACACGAGCGAAAGTAGCGCTAGGGAAAAGACTACGCTGCAGAGAATGGTAAAAATGAGGCGCAGAGGAGTAAACGCCGACCTAAGTTGGAGAAAGAGAATGACGTACACAGCGGCTGAGAGGATTGCCACGACCTCTGGAAGTAAACCGTTTATGAATGACTCACTATCATACGTCGATTGAGTACTGCCGCCAAAATAAACCGTCAAGCCATCCGTTGCGGAAAGCTTGTTGATGCTCTTTTCCATCTGGAGCAAGGAAGTCACGGCAGCCGAGCTCATGGATGAATTTTCAAGACCGACGTCGATCAGGGCTGTCTTGTTGTCCTTTCCAATCATTGACAGCATTGCATCTTCATACTGGAGTCTGAGCGGCAATGACATATTGCTTAGAGTCGAGTAGTTGAAAGGAGAACCAAAGGGTCTTGTCGGACCCACGACGCTTTCGACCCCAGTAGAACTAGCAGCGGCGTCAGAGATCTGATCAAGCTGATTTAGCAGAGTCTGATTGAACTGACCTGTTCTAAAAGTAATGGGCGTAGGAGTCGTCACAACTACGCTAGCCGGAGCTATTGTTCCGCCGCCGAAATTGTTTGTAATCACAGTGAGTCCTTGGTTGCTCTGGAAGTTAGGAATGAGCTTTAGAAAGTCCATGCCGAAAGGCGTATTGTAAGTAATTACGAACGCGCCTAGTGCAAACACGCTGATGACTGCTACTACGAGTACTTTTCTTCTGAGCGTTCGTTCTGCAAGTCTCCTGAGTCGAGTCTGGCCGCTAACACGTGTTGTCTTAGTTTGTTTGCCGATTGCTGGCCAGAAGATTTTGTCTCCGAGCGCGATCTCAAGAGACGGGAGCAATGTAAGTGACGCAAGGAGCAGTATCGAAACTCCGAGCGCAATAGCGGTTCCAACACTGCTAAGTATGGGCACGTTTGCCACCGCCATAATAACGTAGGCAGCAATCACGGTAACTCCCGCCGTCAGCACGGCTTGTCCCGCCCACCTGACCGAGATTCCCACACTCTCCTCGATCGATTTGCCCTGGAGCCTCTCTTCTCTCGTTCTTCGAAGCTGCAGTACAGCGTAATCCACTGCCAGACCTAACATCAAGAGAATAGTGAGCGTGGGAGTGAGGAAGGTTAAGTTCCCGTGACCAACACGGACTATTCCAAGGTAAATCGAAGAAAGCGCAACCGCGATTGAAACGCCACCCATCAAGACAGGGATCAAAGCAGCCACAGGGGATAAGAACAAGATTCCAACGATCAGAAGCGAAACCAAGACACCAGGTCCAACAGTCAAGGTAAGCGCTGGTGAGAACACGTCCTCAACGTCCTGAGTCACAACCGATCCGCCTGTCACGTACACTGCTGTTCCAGAATTCTCCAATTTAGAGTTCTGCACATCCAACTTAACCCGTGCGATCGAATTTCTGTCCAGTGGTGATGAAAAGTCGAGAATGACTATCATCGAATCATTATTCGGGCTGACAAAGTTCTTCGTGAGTGCCTTAGTGGGCACGTAGGGATAGTTTAGGAAGCTCTGATTGGCTATTACACTTTCAATGGCAGCGTCTATACTGGTTGCATTCGCATTTTGCGGGAGGCCAAATAACAGATCTCCAAGAGAATTGCTGTTCACTGCAAAAAGCGGTGACCCTGAAAAAGTAGCCTGAGTGGCGTCTGAGACGAACATTGAAGCAAGTTGCCATTTCTGGGAAAAACTCGCTGATGGTCCTAACTCGCTAGCCATAGATAGCAATTGAAGCGGAACTCCCTGCGAAGCGAGATTAGAAATAGTCAGGCTAGATATTGCATCAGCTTGATTCCAATCCGTTACGTTCAGACCCGAAACGACATCGGTCACAAGCTGCTTTGTCTGGTTGCCCACCTGCGAATTGCCAAGAGACATAATGAGAATTGGAACCGATTGATTTATCGCAATGGTCTCGCGTTGAAGCACAGTTGTCGAGTTGCTTGTAGGGCTCTGAAAGGTTGAATTCCAGGCGGAGAAGAATGTCTTGTAGTATCCAATTGATTCACTATTGTTTCCAAGATTGGTAGCTTCAGTAAAGTTTGCTTCGACGTTGATGTCTTTGTAAGGTTCCGATTCGTTTTGGGACCAGATTTGAGTCCATATTTGGACAAAAGCCGCGGGTATTCTGTACACTAGCTGAGAAGTTTGGTTGATTCCCTGTTCTAGCGAGTATAATTCTGCGTTGATCAACGTAATGTTAGATTCAAGGTTTGAAACCTGTGTGATTAGGGTGGGCAGTGGTGGTCTGAGCAGGTCATATTCTAGCGAGTAGACGCTCGATTCCCCTGTATAGTTCACTATACTCTTGTCGCTGGAGATCGTGCTGTTGAGTGAAAGCACTGCAGTCTTTACGGAATCAGAATACGCATGGGTTCCTTGGAGGACTATGAGAATGCTGTCGCTGCTCTCGTTACTTGAGCTTGGAAACTCAGTTTGCAGTATGTTGGCCGCTTTTCTTGACTCGGTATTCGTAGGTCCTCCGAGGCTGCCAGTAATGTTGTAAGAAACCGACGAAAAGAAACTCGGAATCAGAGTCAGTGAAATCAGTAAAATTACAACCCACACGGCTATGATCCAGCGGTACCTCTTCCTTATGAGAGCGTTCAATGAGTCGAGACGCGACTTTGACAATTGATTTCCACCACTCCTAGTTCAACCGACCGGTTCTCAACTATTCTGCAGTCGCCGATTTTGAAGCTTACAGATTTACGCTGGCATATTTAATAATTTCCCAGAATTGATATTGTTAACTTCTTTGCCGTTGATCGCCTTAGTTACTCGCTGGTTTTTTCTCTGGCTCAGCGCGCGTTTTTTTCGGACTACCAAAATCCTGGGCAAAGGACCCTTTTTGCTAATCCCGTAACATTATAGAGAACATCAAACCTAACAAAAGTTGGTGCACGCACCTGACATCAAATTGCCGCAATATTGTTATAGGCACACTTGCTGATTTTGTAAATTTATGACACAGTTGTATGAACTGAAGCGACGCAGAACTGTTTTCCCATATTATGGTTTTAAATAGTTCCTGCATAAAAGTTGCATGTTAATGGTGGCAAGAGTGGAAGAAACAAGAGCAAAAGAGGAAGTGCGGCTGCAAACGACCTCAACACCACCGCCACCCAGAACAGAAAGATATGAGAAGCAAGAGAAAGACGAAAAACACGAGAAGCACGAGAAGCAGGAAAAGCAAGAGAAGGAAGTCTCTGAAAAATCCGAGAAGCATGAGAAAAAGGGCTTGGGCATTTGGGGTTCGGTGCTCGCCGGAATATTGCTAGTCGTGTTTGGCATAATCATACTCTTAGCTGAATGGTACGGCGTGCCTAGTTGGTTATGGTGGCCGATATTTCTCATCATGGCTGGAATTGCCGTAGTAATCTACGTCATCGTCGCAACAGTCGCGATGCGTAGAAGCCCACCACCAACCTAGAGAAGCCAACTGAAGAGAAGCCTGTACAATCGATGCTCCAGAACGGTTAACGGTTTGCTTCTTCCAAAAATCCTGAAATAATTTCCTCCCATCGCTTCTACCATGTCGCCTATGTCGTAGCGAGGGAAGAGGGTGGAAGAGATTATTATGCGCCCCCACTCCCCGCGTTTAAGCTCGTGGAGCATCTTAACACCGTTTCCCGTCTCGACTTCGAAATAGTAGGCGTCATAATTAGGTACAACGTACGGTAAGTCGTCCAGTTGCTGGGCGAAGACTCCTTCGGTGGCGCTGTAGATCTCCACAGCAGGCACGTTCCCGAAGTGAGCTTGCAAGAGAGGTGCATAACGAAACTGAATCTTCGGTACGCTCGTCAAGACCAAAGCGTGAGCTTTCCATAAATCCTTAAGCAGGCGACCGTGCTTGCGTCTCACGTAACGCGCGAAAGACAGAATCACGGGCGCCACGCCCATTGTCGCCACGATGTCCTCATTCTTAGCTTTCTGGTAAACCAATTCGAACCGTGCTTCCCAGTCTTTCTTAAAAATTCCCGAGCCCAGAGCATCTATTTCCTCCTGCTTGGGCACTAGGCTTACTGCGTTTAAGGCAGGGTTAAGCCGCGCGTAGGTTCCAGAGCTGTAGCCATATGCAACCTTATCTCCATTCACGTCCAAGCTAGTCACGATGGAGGGAAAGTTGAGGTTCAAAATGCGACCTGTCAATATCGCCCAATCGTTCTTTCTAACTGCATAATTCAGGAAACCACGGGCGCCACACTGCAGAATCTCTTGCAAGTGCGTTTGAGTGGCGGGTAACACCTTAGCTGTGCCTGTTGAGCCCCGTGTCATCACCCAACAGATAGGTGGCTCAGCGAGAATAGCCGCATACTCGCCTTTTTTCACCATTTCTAAATAGGGCTTCAGTTCTTTGTAGCCTATTATAGCGAAATTGACACGGAAGTCCGAAGTGCCGCGTGTCTTGTCTGCGCCGTGTGCTTCCCCATACCTTGTCTTTTCATAAGTCTTCAGCAGTTTTTCAAGGACTATCTGCTGTGCTGCAGCTGGGTCCTTTAGACTGTCATACCACGGATTGAGCAATGATTGAAGAAGCGCCGAGGGAAGCATGCTCATCAGAAAAGGAAGAGGTTTCAAGTGTTTAAGAATCATTTGGTGTTTTTTACGCCAACCCTTTTTAACATCTTTCTAGTCAGTCCTTTATTGGTGCGGGAAAGAAATAAGAGACGCTCTCCAGTATGGCGAGAAATGGCGCGATAGCTCCCTTCTGTTTTCTCTTTCCCTTACCCCTCCCGCACCTCAACGACCAAGCATTACGTCATTCTTTCATCTTTTGTTTTAAGTAAGTGAATCGTGGTTTTCTGTCTATTTTCTCCAGTTTCGATTTGGATTTTTCGCGTATGAGGCACAAGAATGAATTCAGCTTTGGAATCAACAAATTTCCTTATCAGCCACGACACACTACACGGTCAACGTGCACACTTTTACGTGCTATCCCACTTCAATTCGAGACACTGCTTGGTGTTTACTGGCTTTCTTGTTCGCTTACCCAATATGCGTTACGCGTGCCTTTTTTGTCAGTTATGTATTCTTTTTTGAAGATGGGTGCTTCGTGTTTGTAGCGTTCGACTGCTTCTCTCAGCACTGGAAAGACGTTGCTTCTGTGACTGCCAGCTACGGCGACGTACACTAATTCCTCCCCGATTCTAAACGTGCCCGTGAGGTGATGAATCTGCACATCGATAATACCTGGTTTAGCGGTTAGGTCTTTACAGATGTCTTCGAGTACGCTATCGGCTTTTTCAGTGTAAGCCTCGAGTTCGAGTTTTTGAACGGTTTCTTTTTCTTTAGTCTCTCCTCTAGCGACGCCGATGAACAGCGTAACTGCGCCCACTTTGTGAAAATCTGGATTAGCTCTTAACGAGTGGATCATGTCATTGAGTACGAACGTGCCTTTTTCGTGAACTCCAGCATGTTTAGCCATGCGTTATTCCACGCAAGTCAAAAGTTATTGTCTGAAGGATATTAGTGCTTTCTTTTCTGCGAATAAAATCTTACAAGTGTAAAAAATGGGAGGATTAGTGATCTGAGCAGGCGTTTAGATTTCTTCTTCGGTTTCTTCTTCGTCATTGTCAAAGTCTTCAGTTTCTTCGTCCCATTCTTCCATTTCGAACATGCCTCCTTGTGGAAGCCAAAAAAACCTCTACGAGCCACTCTAGACTTTCACTCTTTATAACTTTATGAAGTCTGAATAAGTAACAAAAATTTGAATTCCAGCCGAACGCTTGCGTGACTTCATCTGCATTGCGCGGTATATCGCCGCGGCGACTAAGGCAATCCCTAGCAAGGGCGGACGAATGCTCAAAATCAGTTTTTCTTCTTGGATTCAAAACGCTTCGTAACATTCTTCGCTGCAAACACCAGATCCAACGCTCATCATCTTCCAAGAATAGAGACAAAAATCTTGCTTTAGTAGTCTTAAGAGGAATCATTGATCAACGAACAAGATTAGCAATCTAATTGGCAGTCTGCTGACTTTCGGTATCTGGTAGCCAGCCTACACTTGCTAAAGTCCCGTCAGGATTCGCTATCAGCTTCCGTCTAAGCTGCATGCCGCATCGCAGGCACCTGCGCTTTTCAAAGACTACCTTGCTCTTGGTGGTCAAACCGTAGATGAAACCAGGCTCCTGCCAAAAAACCTGTATTTCGTTGCCATAATTTTCCCATTTGTGCATTCCGAGTCTGCACAGTAGCGGCTTGCTCAATCGATCACCAGTTCTGCATAGAAAAAGCATTACCTTAGAGATATAAAAATCATCCCGCAAACAATATAAAACACGTGACACCTCACCTACGTTCATGCCAGACAAAATTCATTGCGCACACATTCTAGTCAAGACCGAAACAGAAGCTAAGACAATACTCGAACGTTTAAGCAAAGGAGAAAAATTCGCAAGCATAGCCAAACAGGTTTCGCTTTGTCCTTCAAGCAAACGCGGAGGCGACCTTGGCAGTTTCGGCAGAGGCGCAATGGTGAAGGAGTTCGAATCCGCTGCGTTTGCGCTCAACAAGGGCGAAACCTCAAAGCCCGTAAAGACCAAATTTGGCTACCACGTAATAAAACGACTAGAATAGAACAAGAATCAAAAGACTATATAAACCTCTTACTAGACTAACCATATTGGTGCGAGCATGGGTGCCATACGGGACTTCATAGATTTCATGAAGGATGCCATCGCTATTACTGGTGTTGTTCTCTCTTCAAAATGGCTTTGGCTTATGGTCGGGTTTGGACTGTATTTTGTACTTCAAGCGTGGCTTATGCTTGCGATTAGTCCCTTAGTCCTCCTAATTCTGCCGGCAGTCTTGATCATTTATATGATCGTGAACGAAGACAAACGAACCGCTGCACAGTATTCACTTAAAAAGCAAGTCGTCGATACGACTCAATGGAATGTTTCGAAATCTGTAGATGAATACATAAAAACGATAACAAAGGTACCGATTCTTGATGAGGATCGGCAAAAGGATAGGGAAGGAATAGTGAACCGTTAGATTATATTGTGTAAACTTTGGTTTTCATATTATCACGCTGCCGTGTTTTCTTGTTCATCATTGGCGGTTTTGATTCTTCCCGTTCGTTTGATAGTATATTGTTTACGGGAAGAAGGGAAAAGAGTTGAGCGGAATGCCACCTGAAAAAGAAAGAAGACCCGACGCAGGCGCCGTTGTACTCATTTATGGTCAAGATATTAGTAGATGAGGACACTCGGTCGTTCAAGAAGAACGACGATTCTCACATCAGATGATGAAGAATGGAAGGATAGACCCGTGTGAGAAAAAGGTTTTCTAAACATCGGGCAGCTGGTCTTTTTCGTGCATTTTTTCTAAAGTCCAGCGTATGGACGATTTTAGCTCTCGAAGCCTGTCTTCAGAAATGTTTTCCACTTGAATTTCTTTCAGTACGTCGCCGTCTTGTAGGATTTTGAAGGAGAGCATCTTGTCGGGTTCAAGCTCTCCGGAAGCTACGGCCTGGCGGTCTTTGTCCTGCATTTTTACAAAAACGCGTTCCACCAAGAACTGCATAAAAGGTGGAGTGTTAACGTTGAACTTTTTATTGTCTGCTAAAATGACGCGCAAAGCGTCTTTGCTAGTGTAAAGGTTAGCGAGCAGATCGCCTGTCACCGTTTTGATGGGCACTACAGATTCGTACTCGACGGCAAAAGGAACAGAAGGTGCAGCAGTTTTAGCTATTGATTCCGTGGGCTTGGCAACTTCAGCACGCTTGAAACCCTTTTCCAACAGAATCGAATCGGTAAACTCTAGCAAACCTAAGAGTTCCTCTAATTCCGTGCTGGTTTCTTCAATTCTCTTCTCGAGTCGCTGGCGAAAGTCAGCGAGTTTTTTTATCTTTTCAGCGTTATCCTTGTCTTTGTTCGACACCGTGGATCCCAGTAGAATATGGAAGGGAAGTGCTTATCAAGTCTTCTCGAAAGCAAAAGGTCTAGTCTTTGTAGGCGGGTTTTACCGTAATGCCCCAGTTCTCTGCAAGAAAGCTCTCGAACTCTCTGAACACAGCACTCCTGGTCATGTTTAGTTTCAAGCACACAGGGTTTCCTTGGTAAACTTGACTCAGATCATAAAGTGCCGTTTTCTCATGCAAATCAGATGCTTCGACCAGTGTTTGAAGGAGCCCTTCGGACGGCGGTTGCTGAAAAAGCCAAGCAACATAAGATGCGTTGACTATGCGGTAAGTGTAACCATCGCGAACTGTACATTTTGGGTTTTTCGAGACCTTAACGAAAGTTGATGGCTGCACGTTTCTTGCCCAAACGAAATCGTGATATTCATGGTCGATTCGAACCCAGTCTGATTCTTCGGAAGTTTTCCAGCCTTTTCGCCTGCACCATTCCTTGAAACCTTTTAAGAGTTCCCAAACTCTTGGAAGACTTAGCAACGCCGCCATACAATTTTTCTCCGGATCTTCTAGAATAAACTTCTATAATAGAAAAAGCAATAATTTAAAGCTGTTGTACACGAATAATTGTAAAATTTCCATAAAAAGGAGTTGAATTTTGAAGAAATTAAGAAAAATATGTAAATGTGTCTACAATTCTACGACGAAGATAGCAAGGAGTTTGCATCTCCTTGCCTTAAAAGGTTTGTCGAATTTTTGTAGCAGGATCTTCAGATTTTCGACAGCAAACAATAATAATGGAAATGAATAATTTCATTTTGGTTGATGGGTTGTTTGCATGAAGATTCACAGCAAGACTGTGACGTTAGATAAGCTTGACTGGGACATTCTCAAGCTTCTTCAATCAAACGCCAGCCAGACCTATGCTGAGATGGGTCATCGACTGAAAGTGGCACATTCCACGGTCTACGAAAGAATAAAGAGAATGGAACAACATGGCATAATAAAAAAATACACGGTGTCCATCGACCTTGAGAAGCTTGGAAGAAAATACATCACGGCGATAATGACTATTTTCACAGACCCCAAATTAACCGAAGAAGTCGCCGAGAAACTCTCCGAGATAAGCGAGGTGGTAGAGGTTGACACTTCTCTCTCTGAAGAACTACTGATAATCGCCAAGGTAGTCGCGGATGACCAAGAAAAGCTGCACTCGCTCATTGCCCACAAGGTAGTGTCCCTGCCAGGGGTCTTGAGGATTCGCACATCGATTGTGACCAAGAAATTCAAAGAGGTCGAGTTGCCGATAGAACGCTCAGAGTAGAACGATTACTTTTATAAGTCGAGAGTGCTAATTGAAATTCGTGGGATGCTTGAATGATGACCTTTAAGTCTAGTCAGAGAATTCTGCGAAAACTGCCAAGAGAGAATGCGTTCTACTTTTTCACGTCAATCGGCAACTACACGGGCGCAAGCGCTGATTCCTTGGAGGAGTTTATGAAGAAACTCTTGGAAGTGAACACCAAATCCTTAGAGTTTCACCTTTACCGAGGCGATTTTCAAAAGTGGGCTGAAGACACCTTAGAAGACAGACCGCTATCGGACGAGATTAGGAAGTTGCAACAGTCGAAGCCTTTGGGAAACGAGTTGCGCGATAATCTGTACCTTACTGTTTCAAAGCATTATGAGAAGCTGAAGAAGTCTTCTTTTTGAACTTTCGGAAAACTTGACGTTCCTTGATGGATAGTAATAGGGGCATGGTTAGAACACCCGTATTGGCTGATGGGAGAGCGTAGTTTTTAGTCATTCCTGCGGAAGCAGATTCTGAAGATCCGTGCGGAATCTTGTACCCTCCAACGTCGTTGAATCCGTAGCTAATGCCTGCCCAAGGATAATATCGCAAGTGGTTATCGTAGACAGGGTCGGGCCTAATCTCATTGTTTGTAGCGTTTACTGCTTCTTTTACTGTTTCGTTTTCTGCGAGCAGATGATTAAGAAGGTCCTCTGTAGCAACGTCTGTATGATCAACGCTCACGGAGGCGTTCCAGCCCATTATAACCTTGGCGCCTTTCTCAACTAGTGCCTCAAGCATCGTTTCAGAACGGCCCTGACCATCCAATCCATTGCAGCCCTCCAATATTATAGTAGCGTTATGAAAACTTCCCTCCATAGCGTCTGTGACAAAAAGCGGATTTATTCCGAAATACTGAGTTGAACTAGTCGTATTGTACATGACTATATCGAGCTCGTTTGCGATCTGCAAAGGTCCGTAGGCGACGTTACTGTAGAGTTCGGACGTGAAGAAATCCAGTGGCTGCGTGAGCGTACTGGTAGTACCCTCCTCCAGCCGCAAAGCAGAATGCACTCTGAATATCAGTATCTTGTATCCGTCAGTTGGAAGTGTCTGGAAGAAATCCACAGTGATGTCCGAGCCCTTGTAGTAGGTGACTTGGTATCCGGCCGCTGTCAACGTGTTGGTCACGGTCTGAATGAAGGTTGCGTTTGTAAATTCTTGCAAAGAACTCAGTTGATCGATTATTGCTGCCTTGAACTCGTTACTGGGTTGGCCGTTATTATACGGCTGAATCCGGAAAGAGTATGCTGCGAGTATAGAGACTGCAATTATGGTGACAGCCGTTAAGCTGTAGAGTTGTTTTCTAGATAGCCTCCCTGAACGCTTTACTTTATACTTTCGAGGCTTAGCACTCGTCCCACTATGCCTCCCTACGTCACACTAAAAAAGGAAGAAGATGGTTGTATTTTTACCTTCTTTTTTTCTTCGCAATAACTCCTTTTAGCAGCATTGCGGCAGCCATCAGCGAAATTACGCTTAGCCATGGTGCCAAGAAGCTGAAGACGCCTGCTGATCTGGAAACTCCTCCGACGCCCGATGCGGCTACGACGATGACTTCGGCAACGTTGGATATAGCTGTGGCGCCAGTACTGTCTGTGACGTTTAGGTAGACGTTGTAAGTTCCCTTGCGCGCGCCATAGAATGTCCAAACCGAAGCTGTGGCGTACGAAGCAGCCGTACCGTTCACGTACCACTGGTAGTGGTAAGAAGGTGAGCCTCCAGTAAGGTTTGAAGAGAAAAGCACCGATTGGCTGAGGATGACGTTGGCAGAAGTCGGGCTTATGGTGACTTTGAATAATGCATTCACGTGAACGTAAACTGTATTGGATTCCGCGGTTGGATCAATAGAAGCATTATCTTTCACTGTCACGTAAACCGGGTAGGTACCACCAGAACGTGGGGTGAAGGTCCAAGTGCTGCCAGTAGCGTCAGAAACAGATGTTCCGTCTAGATACCACTGATAGGAGAAGGGTGAAGTACCACCAGAAGCGGTTGCTGTGAACGTTTGAGATTGACCAACATCCATAACAACAGCCGTAGGTGCTATGGTGACTGAAAGTTCCGAATTCACCTTGACGGTTGCGGTATTAGACTTTGCGGTGATGCCAGCCTTGTCGGTGACATTCAAGTATACAGTGTAGGAACCCGTCAAAGAGGGCGTGAAAGTCCAAGAAGTACCACCAGCGATAGCAGCGCCGTTTAAGTACCACTGGTACACGAAGGAGGGCGAACCGCCATAAACTGTGGAATTGAAGAGCTTAGACTGACCAACATCCAAAGTAACAGTGTTGGGCCAAATCTGTACGGAAAGTGGTCCATTCACGGTTACTGGAACAGAGTTGGAGATGGTCGTGGCGCTCACAGCGTCTGTGACCTTCAGATAGATTGTGTAGCTGCCTGCCGAAGAAGGCTCAAACGTCCACGAAACATTGGTCGCACTCGGCACCGGACTATTATCGAGGTACCATTGGTAAGAGTACGGAGATGTACCGCCAACGAGGGATGAGATAGAGAAGGTCTGAGACTGACCAACATCCATGGTTAGGGATGTAGGAGTAATACTGACGTGGAGCGCTGCATGCACTGTGATCTGGACGACGTTCGACTTTGCGATCATGTTTGTCGTGTCTATGATCGTTAGGTGGAGTGTATAATTACCCGCAGAAGAGGGCACATATGTCCAACTACCAGCAGTGTTGGACACTCCAGTGCTATTTAGGTACCAATAATAGGCATACGGAGACGTGCCTCCTAAAGCTGTGGAAGTGAACACTTTGGATTGACCAACGTCCATTACGACGCTTGGGGAGGGACTGATGGTGACGGATGGAAGTGAATTGACCGCAACTAGGGCGATGTTTGATTCGGCTTTGGTGTTTAGGCTGTCTGTTACATTGAGGTAGACCTGGTAGTAGCCTGTTGAATTCGGCTTGAAAGTCCAAGCTTGGCTCGTAGCGCCCGAAACTGCGCTTCCATTCAGGCACCATTGATAAGAGAACGGAGGGAGTCCGCCCGTTACATTGGATGTGAAAGCGACGGATTGAGTCAAGTCAATCACTGCGCCAGTAGGGCTGACTGTTACGAGGATTTTCGGCTTCGGGTTCACTGTTAGCTGAGCGTTAGTTGACACCGCAACCTCGCTTACGTTGTCCGTGACTTTTACGTAAATTAGGTAAACTCCGATTGAAGTGGGCGTAAAAGTCCACAGGCTAGATGTTGCACCAGACACCAGAGTGCTGTTCTGATACCACTGATAAGAGTACGGCGAAGTACCACCAGAAGGCAAGGCTGTGAAGTCTTGCGATTGACTCAGATAGATCGTTGCGCTGCTTGGATGAACTGAGGCTGTGAGTTGAGGATCAACTATAACCTGAGCTGTATTCGATGCGGCACTCGTAGGCGTGGAAGCGCTATCGGTCACTATGACGTAAACTGTGTATGAACCTGCAGCAGACGGAGTATAAGTCCAAGAAGCGCCAGTAGCACCAGAAACAGCCACACCATCCAAATACCACTGATACGAGAATGAAGAAGTACCACCAGAAACAGTAGCTAAGAACGTCTGAGACTGACCAACATCCATGGTTACAGTGCCTGGCGAGATCGTTACGGAGAGCGCTCCGTTAACAGTTACGTTAGCAGTGTTAGATCCGGCAGTTACAGGAGTAGAAGCACTATCAGTAACATTCACGTAAACTGTGTATGAACCAGCCGCAGACGGAGTATAAGTCCAAGAAGCGCCAGTAGCACCAGAAACCGCAGCACCATCCAAATACCACTGATACGAAAACGCAAACGTACCACCAGAAACAGTAGCTAAGAACGTCTGAGACTGACCAACATCCAAAGTAACCAACGAGGGAGAAATGCTAGCAGAAAGCGCTCCGTTAACAGTTACGTTAGCAGTGTTAGATTCGGCAGTTACAGGAGTAGAAGCACTATCAGTAACCATAACATAAACGGCGTGCGAACCAGCCGCAGAAGGCGTGTACGTCCAAGAAGCACTCGTCGCCCCCAACACCGCAACACCATCCAAATACCACTGATACGAAAACGCAAACGTACCACCAAAAACCGTAGCCAAGAAAGTCTCAGACTGACCAACATCCAAAGTAACCAACGTGGGTGCTATAGTGGCAGAGAGCGCAGCATTAACCGCTACGCTAGCAGTGTTAGAAGTCGCAGTCACAGGCGTAGAC
>Ga0187771_10001868_pt1 | contig 14482 bp, 9 predicted proteins | sample 0116_SJ02_MP15_1_FD_133139 | JGI IMG/M metagenome (GOLD analysis project Ga0187771, IMG submission 133139) | Tropical peat soil microbial communities from peatlands in Department of Meta, Colombia - 0116_SJ02_MP15_10_MG | ecosystem: Environmental > Terrestrial > Soil > Wetlands > Peat | place...
GGGCAAGAATGAATCACCTTCGTCGTTCTCTATCAGCCTTGTTTTTTGGCAAACCCTTATGAAAAAAATTTAATAAATTCAGACAAAAAATGCCATCACAGAAAAGATTTGTTAAGTTTTCGTAAGTTAAAACAAGTTGGGACGTAACCTTTTTGCAAAAGAAATGAAATATTTGCACAAGCGTTTTGGATCTAAATCAAGTATAGGACAGCCTATCTTATACTTTCACAATTCTTTTTCCACGATTTCATATTCCTTAATTTTATATAACAAGGCTCGGTGGCTTATCTCGAGCAACTTCGCAGCTTGGGTATGATTTCCTTTCGTCTTCCTCAAAGCCTTCTTGATCAAATTCATCTCCAAGAATCTGGAGGCCCTCTTAATAGAATATTCTTCTTCGACCAATGGTGCCAGTTGAACTCCGCCATGAAAATCTTGAATTTCTACGGGCAAATTTTCCAGTTCAACATGATCCCCATCGGCCAATACGATAGCCCTTTCGATCGTGTTCTCCAATTCTCTCACATTACCGTTCCAGCTATAGTTCATCATCACCTCAAGGGCCTTAGGACTTATCCCCACCACACTCTTGCCCATGGATTGACTACATTTCTTGATAAAATGGTCAATGAGCAAAGGGATGTCCTCCCTTCTTTCTCGAAGAGGGGGAATATGGATAGGAAGGACATTCAATCGATAAAACAAGTCCTCCCTAAACCGACCCTCGTTCACCTCCTTTGGAAGTTCTTTCACTGTCGCGGTAACGATTCGCACATCGATTTGGATGGGTTTCGATTCTCCCACCTTTCTGATCTCTCCATCTTGAAGCACTCGGAGGAGCTTGACCTGAAGCTGCAGAGGTAGTTCTCCAATTTCGTCCAGGAAAAGGGTCCCGCCGTCCGCTTCTTCGAACAACCCCTTCTTCGTCCGAATGGCATCTGTAAAGGCTCCCTTCACGTGACCGAAGAGTTCGCTCTCCAGTAAATTTTCCGGAATTGCTCCGCAATTGACAGGAATAAAAGGCTTCTGGGATCGATCGCTATTATAATGCAATGCCCTCGCAACCAACTCCTTTCCCGTGCCACTTTCTCCTGTTATGAGAATCGTCGACTTATACTGAGCCACCTTCTTGATCACCTCAAATATTTTTTGCATCTTTTCGTTTTTGCTTACGATATTTGCAAAGCTATACTCTTTTTCAACCTCCTTTCTCAGGAGTTCATTTTCCTTTCTCAATCGCTCTCTCTCTTCCGCTTTTTTAAGAGTCAAGATGATCTCATCAGGTTTGAAGGGCTTTGAAACGTAGTCATAAGCCCCGAGTTTCATCGCTTCAATCGCGGTATCGACTGTGCCGTAAGCTGACATCATGATAATCGGCGCATCCATTCCCGCCTTTTGGGCTTTACTCAAAAACTCAATACCATCCATATGAGGCATCCGGATGTCGCAAAGGATTTGATCAAAGGGGGAAACGGCAATCTTCTGTAACCCTTCTTCTCCATTTGAAGCCGTTTCCACATCGTATCTCTCTTTTTTCAATATGACGGAAAGCATATGTCTAAAGCTTTCCTCATCGTCGATAATGAGAATGCGCTTTGGAATCATCTCTCCCCCCTATTCGGAAAAACGGTTTAGGTCTTGATCATCCTCGATTCATTCCATCGGGTGTTAGGCACCCGGCAAATAGATCTCGAAGGCCGAGCCCTTTCCCACTTCGCTTTCCACTCTTATTTTACCCCCCATCGATTCGACAATCCTTAAGGAAATCGATAAACCAAGCCCCGTCCCTTTGTCAGGCTCTTTGGTCGTAAAAAAGGGATCGAATATTCTCTCAAGATTTTCTTTTTCAATTCCTCCCCCCGTATCCGAAATTCTTATTCTCACAAGCCGTTCACCTTTCGAGAATATCGCAAGAACAGTCGATAACGGATCGGGCTTTCGCAATCGAGAATAATCAGATTCTATCGGATCTCCTCTGCGCCGCCTCGGATGGAACTGCTGGGAAGGATCATCTGTCCCGTCTTCTATCAAAAGATCTTCGGTTTTAATTGCTAAAATCCCGCCTTCGGGCATCGCATCAATCGCATTTAAGAGAATGTTGATCAGCACTTGAGAGAGTTGAGATTCGTCTCCTTTAATCATGGGCAAGCTCGGCTGCAGTTCTAATCGGGTTTCAATATTTTTAAAGATTTTTTGATAGGAAATGAGCGAAAGGGTATGTTCCACCACTTTATTGATCTCCACATCGTGGATTTCAAATTTGGACGGCCGGGCAAAATCTAACAATTCTCGAACGATCCGATTGATTCGTTCGATCTCCTTTTCAATTCGTTTCAAATAATCTTTCGACTCTTCTCGATCAATCCCATTCTTTTCCAAAATGCTGGTATATCCAAGAATGGCCCCCAGGGGGTTGCCCACCTCGTGAGCGACCCCGGCCGCAAACCTTCCGACGGAGGCTAACTTTTCCGTGCGGACCAACTCTTCCTGAGCTTGCTTCAGCTTCTTATTTGCCAACTCAAGGGATTTCAAATAATTGTCCAAGTTTTCTTGGTTTTCTTTTAATCTCTCCAACATTCGGTTGAAAGATAATATCAGCTGTCCAGTCTCGTTTTTAGAAGACACCTCTATTTTTTCACTGAAATCCCCCTCGCTAATTTTTTGTGTTAACCGTACGAGATCTTTCAAGGGTTTAACCAGGACGCGAGACAGCAAAAAACTTCCAAAAACAATAAGGACGATCCCATCAAGAATCATTGAGATCAGAATCATCCTTTGGGATTTTAATAAATACATCATCACGTCCCCAATGGGAATTTCCATTTGAATTCCACCGGCAATCTTCCCTCGAATCCAGAGGGGGGAATAGACACTCAATTTCTTATAGTAAGGTGATAGAAAACCTCCAGACTTTTCAATTTCATAATTGATTTGGCCGGACAGAATAGAATTCTTCATGAAATCATTCAAATAGTTCTTATCCACCAGATCTGTCCGCCTGCTTGTGACGACCTTCAGTCCGCGATCCACAATCACTAAATCATAAATCCCTCTCTCTTTAGTATAGATGCGAACAAAATCTTGAATCTCTCTCTTCGAAAAAGGAGTGGTCAATGAAAAATCCTTTTTATCCCCGGCCATAAAATCAATGATCGATTGAAAATCTTGGATCATTCCCTCCCCGTTTATTATCTTTTCTTGAATCATATTCTGTTCATTGACTTTCGATGTGGTAAATCCGATCAACAGGATTGCCGCAAGCATGAGAAGCGAGATATTAATAATGATCTCTACCCTGAGACTCAGACCTATTTTTCTAAATAACCAATTGCCTCTGCCCATATTATCCTTTCCACTGTAAGTACCAGAAAATTATTTCATTTTGATAGAAGAGGGCAGTCACAGCGCCGAGAGAAAGGAATGGTCCAAAGGGAATGGCGTATTTGAAATTCTTTCCCTTTAAGATCATGATCATAATCCCTGCTATCGATCCAATCAATGACCCTAAAAGAATGGTGAGGATAACCGCCTTCCATCCCAAGAAAGCGCCGATCATTGCCAACAGCTTAATATCTCCGCCTCCCATCCCTTCCCTTTTAAACAGCCACTGATATAATACCGCAACCAAAAAGAGGCTCCCCCCCCCTGCCAATATCCCGATCAGGGCATCGAGGCAAGTGTGATGAGGGATGATGAAAGAGCCCAACAATCCAACACCGATACCCGGAATGCTGACCACATCAGGGATGATTTGGTGATAAAGGTCAATGACCGTAACGACAATCAGTCCATCGACAAAGAGGAAATAGATGAGATAACTCAACGAAGGACCATACTTTAGGAATAAGAGCAGTGAACCGATGGCTGTGATTCCTTCGATCAGTGGATATTGTATAGAAATCGGCTTCTTACAGTTCCGGCATTTTCCTCTCAACAAAAAGTAGCTGATTAAGGGGATATTGTCATAAAATCGAATCGGTTTTTTGCAATCAGGACAGTGGGAACCAGGCATAACGATGGATTCCCCTTTGGGCAGTCTGTGGATACAAACATTAAGAAAACTGCCAACGATTGCTCCAAAAATGATAGAAATGATGTGGAACATCAACGTCCTACCTAAAACACTCCAGATCTTGGATCATCCACCTCAGATCCTCCACTCTCCCTTTTGCCTTGGGAGCTGCTTCAATTCCTCTTGAATAATAATACGTCGCCTTTTCTGTGTCCTTCATCCTGCTCAGGTAGATATTCCCGAGTTCTTCATAGGGATTAATGATATGGGGGGCCAATTCCATCGACTTGAGCAATTCTGCAATCGCCGCATCATATCGGCCCATTTCCTTATACATCAATCCTAATCGAAAATAAAGATTGGCGTTCTTCGGGTCTCTTGATAAGAGCTCTCTTAAAACGTCTTCACATTTATTGTATTCTCTCTGCCTTTGGTAAAAAACGGAAAGATTGATCCGAATCGAATCATGATCAGGCTTCAGCCAAAGCGCAGTCATAAACTCCTTCAGAGCCTTTTCAGGTTGGTTCAATCTCCCATATACAATACCCAAGTTATTCCGAGATTGATAATCATAGGGAAGGTACCTGATGGCTTTTTCGAAATATTCTGCGGCCTTTTCATCCATCCCTAATTCCATATAGACGACACCCATCAAGGCATTGGCAGTGTTGCTTTCAGGATATTTCTCCACCGCATCCGCCCATAATGTGTAACTGTTTTCCCAAATCTGGTTTTGGTGAATGGTCATAAGAGAGTACCCGATCAAAACAAAAATAAGTGTTGCAATGGAGAGGAGTTTAAAGAAGCCTTTAGAAAATCTTTCACTCCTCACGGTGTAAAACCTATCCCAAACAATTCCCAAGAGAAAACAATAGGAGAAGGAAGCAATAAATACGTATCGATCTGCGAGGAGAGTGCTGATCGGGATAATATTAAGATAAGGAAGCAAATTCACGAAAAAGAAGAAAAAAGAGAAGAAGATAACTTTTGTCTTCTTCAAAGACCAGAGACTTAATCCAAAAAGCAAGAAGGTTATAACGACGAAGACAAAGGTTCGGAGATCCCGAATAGGGTTCGAAACAGAAATCGTATAGGCGGCGGAGTAGTTAATGGTGAAGGCCAAGAGCTTGATATTATAGACGAGGGCATAGAAGCTGATGAGCAAATTGCTAAAAAAGGAGCCTCCCCGGTAAGGTTTGATGCCTCCGGCCTCCAACATCACTTTGATTAAAATGAAAACGAAGATCAGAGAAATTAATGTTGAGAGCGCAAAAAACATCCAGTGTCTTCTTACATAAGCAATCCATTTCTTTTCTGCTAAAGCAATCTCATAAATAAGAAGAACTGCAGGAAATACAATGGCAGAGGGTTTCGAAAGTGTTGCCAAGAGAAGGGATAGGAGGACCGAAGCGAAGCAAAGGAATTTCTTCCTGCCTTCTCCTTCTCTGCCTTTGAGGTAGAGATAAAAAGCAAGAAAGAAGAAAAATCCCTGGAGAACTTCTTTACGGGCCGCGAGCCATGTGACAGCCTCTACATGGACTGGATGGGCAGCAAATAAAAGGCTCCCAAGGAGGGCCGCCCGCCCATGGGAATCGGAACTCATCTTATCTCTTAAACGGGCCGAAAGGTGATAAAGCGTAAAAAAGACCATGATACAGGTAAGAATGTAGAAGAGGATATTCGTTATTCGATAACCCACAGGATTGAGCTTCCAGAATCTATAATCAATTGCATAACTGAGCATCCGGATGGGCTGGTATGTATTGGTTTTTTCATGCGTGAATATTCTCTTGATTCCCTCCCAATTCAAATGCCGGATGGTGGAATTTTCATAAATCATCCCGTCGTCCCAATTCGTAAACTGATTTCCCAGCGAATTGAAATAAAGGATTCCTACAAACACGGCTAGGAGGAGACAGGGCAAGGATACCCCTAAGGGCTCTCCTTGTATCCATAGCCAGAAGCCTTTAGAGTCTTCTGCCCCCTTCTCTTTATGCAGACTGGGAAGCAAAATTACCCTCCTTATCCATGAACACTCTGAACCATATCTCCAAAACGAGCAGGGCCCATATCCTGGCAGAGTGATCGTATCGTAAGGCGATGTGCTCATCTAAGAGATGCCGGATGCCTCTTTCGCTAAAATATCCCCGATTCAAAGTTTTACTATCTAAAAGGATCTCATGGACATACCCTTTCAATTCATTTCTGAACCATCTCGAGACAGGAACCCCAAAACCCATTTTCTTTCGCTTTAAAATTGCGGGTGGAAGAAAATCAGAAAAAGTCCTCTTCAGAATGAACTTCATCATGGAACCTTTCAATTTTAAATGCGACGGAACCCGAGCAGCTAATTCCATGAACTTGTAATCGAGAAAGGGTGCCCTTGCTTCCAATGAGTTTGCCATCGTCGAAATATCCATTTTGACGAGCAAGTCTTCAGGGAGATAAGAATGGATATCAACATAGAGCAGTTTATCCAGGAGGTCCTCCGTTTCGACCTCTTCAAACTTCTTTAATAGAAAATCCAGTGGATTCATATTTTCACAATTCTTGCCAAAATCCTCAGTATAGATATCCCCTTTTTCTTTGGCACTGAAAATCTTAATCTGCTCCGCGTAATTCCTCGCTTGATCGGCCGATAGTGATTCCATCAAATCGATCAGACGGTTCAAAGTCTTTTCTTTCCAGTGGAGGGATGAAATGATTCTCAAAAACGAAGGGATTAATTTTTTTCTCACTTTTTCTGGCATTTTTGCAAACAGAGTGACCCACTTGCTCCAAAGATATCTTCGGTATCCTGCAAAGTTCTCATCCCCCGCATCTCCCGTAAGGACAACCTTGACATAATTTTTCGTTACATTCGCCACATAGTAGGTGGGAATTGCCGAGGAATCAGCAAACGGTTCATTGTATTGCCATATTAATTTTGGCAAAATTTCAATGGCGTTCGGTCTCACCACAAACTCATGATGTTCTGTGGAAAAATGATCGGATACTAATTTTGCGTAGGAAAGTTCATCGAAATCCTTCTCCTCAAACCCAATTGAAAAGGTCTTCACCGGCTTGCTGTTTAACCTCGCCATCATCCCGACCACAAGGCTCGAATCAATTCCGCCACTCAGGAAGGCACCTAAAGGCACGTCACTCATCAATCGAAGTTTCACGGATTCTTCAAGTTCGCTTCGAATTCGATCACACCATTCTGATAAATCATCATTAGCACCTTGGATTGAGGTGAAATGGAGTTTCCAATACCGTTCTATAGTTAAGGTTCCGAGGTGATCATAGAGAAGGTAATGAGCAGGGGGCAATTTCTTTATCCCTTCGAAGATGGTATCCGGAGAAGGGACATATTGGTATGTCAGATAATGGTCGAGGGCGTTGAGGTTCACCTTTCTTTCGATATCAGGCGCTTGGAGGATAGCTTTTATCTCCGACGCAAAGATGAAATGACCATCTTTGTGAAAATATACCAGGGGTTTTTTGCCCAGCCGATCGCGTGCCATAAATAATCGCCTAAGGTTGGAGTCCCATATCGCCAACGCAAACATTCCCCGGAAACGACCCAGACATTCAACATCCCATTCCTCATAGGCATGAAGAATGACTTCCGTATCAGAATGCGATTTGAATCCATGTCCCTTCTCTTCGAGGCCTTTTCTCAGGTCTTGAAAGTTATAAATTTCCCCATTAAAGACAATCCAAATAGTTCCATCTTCATTGCACATCGGTTGGTGGGCAGCCTTCGAAAGATCAATAATTGACAGACGCCGATGGCCCAGGGCAGCTTCGAAACCATTTTTGAGCGATGGTATCTCGTAAGGTGGGTTTACCTCAAAGTATTGATTTCGGTTGATGAAGACAATGCCCCAATCATCCGGCCCCCGATGCGCCAAAACATCACACATCTTCCTAATAGGTTCAGTTTTTATGCCTTTATTATGAAAGTCTATTTCTCCACAGATTCCACACATGACAGAGGATTCCTTTCCCCCCGAACGAAATTGTTATAAAAACCTAAGATTTTAGGAATGAAGATTTCTGAAGAAAATTGATGATACATCATATCAGAAATCTCATTTCGGTTCAGCGACAGGAGTCTTTGGAATTCGAAAGAAGTGGGGAATCGCATTTGTGCATCAAGAACAATTCCAGCCTTTCCGTTGCGAATGATCTCCGCAGTATCTCCTATATTGGGCGAAATAATACAAGGAAGTCCGCAACACATATATTCGCTGAATTTAATTGGAGAGGCAACATTATTTGTAAGGGTGTTCTCTCTCAAAAGAATCCCCACGTCAGCAGCACATAGATATCCTGCCACTTCGCTATGGGGAACTCGGATCACCCGCAAATTTTCCGATTTGATTTGATCTTTGATCATTTTTTTCACCATATCTGGCTCTTGAGTTAGAAATAGCATAAAAAGATTATCCACTTTTCCGCTTAAATGGTGGAAGAGACTAATCACCCTACCAATCTTCTGCCATGGTGCAATGCCGCCTGAGTAGACAAGAACTGTTTGATTTGAAACGCCTAATTTTCCCCTATAGGACTCCCTCAAAGATTTGGAGAATTTGAACCGCAGGGTATCCACAAATGTTGGAATAACCGTAATATTTTCAACGTCATAATTCGTTTGGAGGTATTCTTTAAAAGCATTTGATACACATAAGATTCTGTCAGATCTTTGAACCACTTGATTTTCGATTTCCTGATAGAATTTACTTAAATGCTGAACAAACAAATCTTTCAAAAATCCTCTTGCTTCTTCGTAGAGTTCATCGCTCACTGCCCCCCTTAGATCTGAGACGACATTAATCAGTGTAGAATTTAGTTTCTTGAGAAGTAGACCCCGGTAAGCGTTTAAATGACCTCTACAGTGTATGACAACTTTTTCTTTCCTCCCCCACCACTGGGTGAAAAAATGACGTATCCGTTCCGCATCGAAAATCAAGAAACTGCGAGAGATGGGCGGGCTTTGTCGAAAGAAAAAAGTCTTGATCCCTGTTGATTCGAGTTTATTCCTTTTTTGAAAATAATCCTCTTTCTTCTTGGACTTGAAGGGATTGAAACTAATGTGAATCGAATCAAACCCCGATTTCTGAAGTCTTTCCAAAAGAGGGAACACTTGAGAATCAAAAGCGGTGTCCACGATCCCTGTGCTCAGATAACAAACCTTATGAGGCATCCTCACAATCCTTCATTACCTCCATTGAGATTCTCTTAAATGAATTTCCGCTTTCGTATGAGGTCTTGATCGATAACATCGAATCAAATCATTTTTCAACCGCCTGCCATATCCCACACTGAAAAAACCTTCTCTCGTCTCCACTCGGTCAAATCCTTGAAAGAACATTCTCAGCTTGACATCTCCATTTTTGAACTCACAAGAAAATTCTTGGCGTCCTTTCTCATGAATGTGAGTGACTTCAACTCCTGGAGCGAGGTTGAAGTTTAGTTCGCTCAATAGAGGTGATTCAATAACGTCTTCAATTTCAAGAACACTACCTTCCCATTTGAACTGCCGATAATGCTTCTGACCAAAACCCCTATGTTCTCCTTTAAAGGATCCGACACTTACCTCAACGACTTGCGCCTGTGCATCATTACGCAAAGAAAAAAGTCCATCCAATCCTCCAAACCATCGATTTTGCTCAAGACCATCCAAGGCCAATGTATTGTGGGATCGAGTGGAGCGGAAGATGTTTCGAATCTGCTGTAGCGGTGTATAGAGATAGCTACCACCATCCACTATGAAATCCCTACCTTCAATGTTTAGTTCAAATGATAGATTGTCATTATGAGCATGTCCCCCATTACCATTTTGACCGATAGGACCACAACGAATGGCTAAGTATAAATGCTCAGAACGGTAGATATATAGACCAAATTCTGAGTAAGTATACAGTCTAAGCCTCTCATACACTCCATTTCCATTTTCCTGAGGTCTTATCAGTTGTCGTTTCGATTCCCTGGGTGGACCCAGATCCTTACGCTGCCAATCCCCATTCCCTTCTATCCCGACGCAAACTCTCTTGGGACTCGTCAATGCCTCCTGTTGCGTATAAGAGGGGAGACAGATACCCCTTGCTAAGTGTCGAATGATATCGGTCTCAAGCCACCCTTCACCTGTAAATCTGGTAAAATCACCTCTTTGATAAAGTCCATTGATGGCAGCCACTAAATGACGATGGTCCAAGTCATCCTCGTCCCAGTATATAGCATTCTTGGGAAGATCCGTAGAATAGTCTGAATGGGCATAATGGGTCTTTGCTTCAGCGACGGTCAATCGACGAAACATGGGCTGAAGCTTAAGAAATCGGCCACTATCGTTATCTCAATCTGTATAATTTTCCCATTGGGTTTGGTAATGTGCATAGTAAACTCAGCCATTCTTTCTAATCGTTCAACATACCAGGAAGGAAGAGGAATCAAACGCTCAGTTCCTGCTAATGCATAAAAAGGAATGGGAGCTGCCTTCAATTTGGGAAGAATCTTGAGCAAGCGACAATCGTAATCTTTTAATGCAGACTGTTTCTCTTCGGGTAATCCCAATAACAGGGCAGTAGCGTATATGATCATCTCTGTAGCCAAACGATGGTAGCTGGTAGAGGCTTCAAAATTGGCTCCGTCGGGAGTGAATTGACATTTCACCTCATTAATCAACTCCTGGACGCCAAACGCCAGCCAAGCATTCGTTTCTGATGTGCAAGGAAGATAGGAAGCCACAAAAAGCAAACCCATGATATTGGATAGATAATGATTTCCTCTAAGTCTTTCATTCCATTCAAGGTTATTCACGATATGCTGACCGTGTTGGTAGATGTTTTGAAAAAATACTTTCTTAAAATGATCGTCAAACTCCACACCATAAGCTCGAAATAAATCGTATGTGACCAACCAATTGGCAACTCGAATCCCTACATCCATAGGGGATTTCCAATTCACACCAAAGCGGGGGGGATTGGTCGCAATAAAGTCAAGCACTTGGTTGCGAAATTCTCTTACATAAAGTTGTGACGGCTGAAACCCCCGCTCACCATTTGCAGCTAATGTGTAAGCCCAGACAAGCTGAGGGAGGTGTTGCATTCTTCCCAATTCCCATGGCACCTTGATATCCACCCCCGGCTTATGTCCGTGAGGAACGTCAAGATACCACAGATCCTCTGCCCATCGATAGCCGGATTTGAAATCCAAATGCCAGTCAATAGGAAGATAATTAGGACTTACTAACCTCCAAATATATTGTGATTGTTTTAGGTTGGCCAGATTAACTCGTCCTTCCAACCAATGCCCCTCATGGTCTACCTCTCCATTCGAACCCATCTCATACCGATAGCCTTCCATTCCCCTGCATCGAATATCATGTCCTACCCGAACCCAACCGGACCCGAGAAGATCGAACTGATGAGCAAGGATAAGCTCAGTGAGCAGTGAGATCTTTTCAGATTGAGAGTGCAATAAACTAATTGGCAAGGCCTGTAAATAGCGATGAAGCTCTCCACAGAAAGATACGATAGGCTGGGCATAGGTCGATGACCTGATGTCGTTTTGACGTTGTAGGAAATATTTGATCCTTCGTCCAGTCCTATCCAGCACCTTTAAGGCCAACTGACGCGGCCGAATCGATATGGCACGATCGAGATAATGTTTTAATTCATCCACAGCGTTCCTTCAACTTTTCAATGATCTTTCTCGTGTGTTCTCTCCAGGTATATTTTGCAACAACTTCCTCACGGGCAGCTTTTCCGAGTTTCGCCCTTCTCTGTTCGTCATCGATCAATATTTTCAAACCACCCATGAGGCATCCGACATCTCCCGGTTTAACCAGCCAGCCCGTGTGGCCATGCTTAAGAACCTCTCCAATCTGATTTAGTTCGGATGCAACAATCCCTTTTCCCATAGCCATATATTCAAATAGCTTCGTCGGGGATCCAAAAAATGGTGTACCATCAGGGTTTGGTTTATGGGAAGCCACCAAAATATCACAGGCTGCAAGATACTCCGGTCCTTTCTCCTGAGGGATTAACCCGGTTAAGATACAATTCTCACTCATGTTGAATTTCTCAATATTTTCTTTAACCAATGGCATGGTTATTCCATTACCAATCATAAAAAGCTTTACCTGTTTCAAATATTCCGGATATTCTTGAAGCAATTTTCCGAAGGCTTCTGCCAATATCTCTGCCCCATGCCATTTGCCAAATGTACCAATGAAGCCGACGACGGTCTTTCCATCGAGATGGTATCGATTTCGTATACCAGATCCATCCACATTCGGAGAATAACGCTCGGAATCAACTCCATTGGGATTGACAAGAATTTTTTCGGCATCAATCCGTCGGCTTACTAACTCATCCTTCATTGGTTGGCTGACCACTACAACGAGATCCGCAAAATTGAGATTTAGAAGTTCGATTTGTGCTGACAAGGATTCATATTTTAAAGGTTTCCCCCAGTGCCGGTTGATCCATATCTCGGATCCGTTATATTCCAACACGAGAGGGACTCCGACACGTTTTGCAAGTTTGACGCCTGAATAATTGTTTAGACTATATCGCTGATAAATGAAAGATACCTTCCTGCCTCTTAGATGTTTTTCGGCTTCCTCCACAAAAACTTGATTAAAATAGATACCCGGTAATTCATTAAAATCCCAGAATCTTCCCCCGGGTGTTATAATAGTTGTTTGTGCATCTCCTCGAACCGTAGGAATCAAATCAGTGGTAAGGAAAATGGGTTGAACAGCAAAACAGTCTAAATGATTCAACACGCCTGCTATATGGCTAATAGACCCACCTGAGGATAACCCAAATGACAAATCAGTTCGTAGATAGACTGGTGCCCCTGATAGATCCACCAACTTTTTATTCAGTTTCTCTGTCAAATATTCATTAGATAATTGTTGGACTTCGATAAGACTCCGTCGAATTAAAATGAATTTTCTTAAATAGTCCCTTATCAATTGTCTAAAGAGTTTCATCAACAATGGAACTGTAATTGCCTGTCGGAAACCTTTTACATCTTTGAAATAACATGCTCTTCGACTCAGCAATCGAATCAGTAATGCGGTCAGAAATGGCCTAGGGATTACTTCTATCCGGTAGGTTAAAAGTTGTGCTTCTTGGAATTTGAAAATATGCTTAATAATTGTGCCTTGCATTACACAATTTCTAAGTTCTTTAAAGGTCATTGCTTTAGAATAGTTCGATGACCAGGGGTTCTGAATTCCATTTTTGAGAATTGTGATTCTTGAAATCCCCATCAGTCTTTCTCCTTGTTTATTTCATTCTTGCAAGGTGCCCGGCAACTAATATAAAACCCAGAGGCGAATGTCGGGAACCAATGACCCAATATGCAGTTAAGCTTCATAACCGGTTTTATGCCTGTAAAAAATAAATTGCTGAAGGGCCCTGCGAAAAGCACAGAACCTTTACTGCCCATCGCTTCCAATCCATTGTTCTCTAAAAGTTTTCTAATAGAGTGGTATGTAAAACGCTGCAGATGATAAGAGTTGCAGAGGGTGGAAGGATATAGGGTTTCGATGTCACTTCCAAGTATCAAACATTTAAGTTTGCTGATAAGACCTGCTATTTTGAGTCGCTGTAAGAATGGCCCTATTCCAATTTTGAACCAGATGAAACTCTCGAGCTCGAACCAACCATAACCATTGGGCACCGTTACAAGTAACAAACCGCCTGGTCTCAACTTCTGTCGAACAAGGCGCAGAGTTGTAGTCAACTCTGTATCGTCAAGGTGCTCCAGTACTTCGGATGCGATGATCACATCAGGAGTGATACTCAGCTTTTCAATATCTGAAATTATGAGTCTTTTCGGGTCGAGACCTTCTCGGCGGAATAATTCTTGACCCAAAGCGATGCTATCTTTATCAACGTCCAAGCCGTAAATAGAATAATTCATCTTCGCAAGTGGCAAGGAAATCATATATCCTGTCCCACAGCCCAGCTCTACAATAACTTCTCGTTGATTGATATGGTTTATAATCCAAAAGAGCCTTTTCAAATGACCATAAATATTCTCTTCCATTGAACGCGCCATAAATATCAAAATTATTTGAACCCTTCAACGATGATATACCAACCAAATGTTTTTCTGAGAATGTTTAAAAGAATTTTTGGGATATATTTACCGAACAGTGCAATATCCTCTTTTAGCAAATGGTCAATATCCGATTTGATGACTTTAAAAAAAGGAAACATTCCTTCAAATTCTTTCTTCTTATACAATTTGATCACTAAGTTTGGATTATCGTTAGGATATTCAATCCTGCTAATCCTTGCCTCCAGAGTCTCCTTCGTGTACCCTCCTTTCAAAACCCAACCGTACAAATATACTGTCCACCAGAAAAATATGGAATTCCTGTGATAAACTGCTATCCACACTTTTCCCTCTGGTTTTAATACCCTATGAATTTCGTCAATGACTTTTTGGGTATTTGGGGTGTGA
>Ga0187771_10001869_pt1 | contig 14480 bp, 14 predicted proteins | sample 0116_SJ02_MP15_1_FD_133139 | JGI IMG/M metagenome (GOLD analysis project Ga0187771, IMG submission 133139) | Tropical peat soil microbial communities from peatlands in Department of Meta, Colombia - 0116_SJ02_MP15_10_MG | ecosystem: Environmental > Terrestrial > Soil > Wetlands > Peat | place...
CAGAACAGGATAAGCATTTTCGGTCGCAAAGATCGACTCGCATAAACAGCGGGAAGCGTCGGAAGCCGGTCAGGTGTGCAATAGCGAAAACCACAACGCTATACCATAAGCATGTTTTGTTCGTTCTCGCAACAAATTTCGGAATGCGCGATTTTGATTCTCGGACCTCATGGTGAGATATCATCTAATCCAACAGTGCCGCCTGCCCATTTAGACGACGCTTGGAGCCAGTGGCGCGATGCATCTAAAATTGTTCCATCCACATCAGTCCGGTGCCGCCCACCGGGGCGTCTCTGGTCCCATTGAGCCGTTCATCGACTGAAAGTTGCCGCCGTGCCTGCGGTTCACTGGCATCGTACTCCGGGCTCGATGCGAAAGGCTGCACAATCCCGCCCCCAAAAGAATATGGAGTCGGATGTTCGCACTGTCCCGGCAGGTAGATGTAACATGCCAGAAGTCCTAATGCCAAAACAGAGAAGAATTTCCTCATCATCAGCAATCCTCCATGGTTACTGAGAGTCCAATACTTGTTGTTCTTCAATATAAGTTCGGGCGACGGGAAGTGAATAGAATTCGTTCAATATTGCATCAAAAGAACGCCCTGAGAGATCGTAAAATGAAAGCGCTTTATTTCGAGGGATCGCCTTGATGGTTATTCGATTCGGCCAATCGGCCGGCCGGTTGGGAATGCGCGGAAATACAAGTCACGATGAAACCGCCATATCTTGAGCTGTTTCCTGGCGGCGGCACCGTGGGCATAAGGCGCCCCTTGGCTGGTGGCCGGCTTCTACGATTTTGTCCACTTGCCTCTGTTGTCCGGAGGTCACGAAGGGTTTTTGGCAAATTGCGCACCGCTGCAAAACTTGATGTGTCCGCCAGGTCACCATCTCGACCTCATGAGGCGTAATCGTTGCCTGAATGGCTCCTGTAGGACATACCACAACACATGCCTGGCAGGCCATGCATTGCTCGGACGGTTTGTCAAAAGGGACGGCAACGCAGCGCCTGACGCCCCGTCGGGCAAAGGAGATCGCATGAACTCCCAGGGCCTTGCACGCCCGAACACATCGGCCGCACAGGACACAAAGCTCGTTTCGGGGCCGAATATCCGTTTTGTCTACGCCAAGGCTCCGTGCAATGGCGCGGACCTCACGGGATTCCGGGGCGCGGGCCAGGAGCAGTTCCGCCACAAGTTTTCGAGCATTTTTCACTATCAGGCTGTCGGTTTCAACCACGAGGTCTTCCATGGCCGGAAGAGTGCAGGAAGAAGCCAGCCCAAGCCGAAACCCCGCTTTTATCTCGACCAGGCAGAGCCTGCAGGCGCCATAAGGGCCAAGCCCCTGATGGTGGCAAAGTGTAGGGATCCAAAGCCCGTATTGCCGCGCGACCTCCAACACTGTCTGACCTGCACTGGCTACCAATGGTTGCCCATTTATCATTATTTCAGGCATCGGGGCTCCTCACTCGACATGTATTGCATCGAATTTGCACACGTCCTGACAGGCTTTGCACTTGATGCAGACGGACTGGTTGAGATTATGCGGCTCTTTCTTCTCCCCGGAAATGGCCGAGACGGGGCACACCTCGACGCAGGCATTGCAGCCGGTGCACGCCTGCTCGTCTATTGAAATGTGAATCAGGGCAGAGCATACACCTGCTGGACAGCGTCCCTCTTTGATATGGGCCTCATACTCCGCACGGAAGTGCCTCAGGCTTGTAAGCAGGGGGTTGGGCGCAGTCTGGCCCAGGCCGCACAACGAGGCGGCAGCAATGCCTCCGGAAATTTGCTCCAGGCGGTCAATACTTACATCGGCGCCGTCTCCGCATGCTATTTTATCCAGAACGTCTGACAGATAGTCGATTCCCTCTCTACAGGGCGTACACTTGCCGCAGGATTCCTCACGGGTGAACTTTAGAAAATACCGCGCCATGTCAACCATGCAAGTACGCTCCGACATGACCACAAGGCCACCCGAACCCATGATCGATCCCATTTTCTGCAAGGTCTCGTAGTCTGCGGGCAGGTCGAAGGCTTCGACCGGGATGCATCCTCCCGAAGGCCCCCCGGTTTGCAGGGCTTTCACGGCAAGGCCGCTGCCGCCCCCTCCCCCGATACCGTGGACAATGGCCGCAAGTGTGGTGCCAAGGGGAACTTCAACCAGCCCTGTGCGAGCTGCGTCGCCTACCAGGCAAAAAAGCTTTGTGCCTTTGCTTTTTTCCGTGCCCAAACTCGCATACCATTGGGCGCCCCTGTCTATCACAACTGGGACGTTGGCCCAGGTTTCCACGTTGTTGATACACGTGGGTTGCCCGTATAAGCCCACTTCGGCTGGATAGGGCGGCCTGGGATCGGGTTCGGCGATTCGTCCTTCCACCGAACGCATCAGCGCAGTCTCCTCGCCGGAAATAAACGCCCCGGCGCCACTGACTAAGTGCATGTCGAAATCGAACCCCGACCCTAAGATGTCCTTTCCCAGCAACAGAGCGTTTCGCGCCTGATCGATCGCCGCCTGGAGCCGTTTTTGAGCGAGCGGATATTCGGCCCTGACATAGAGGATGCCCGTCTGGGCTCCAATGGCGTATCCGCCGATGATCATCCCCTCTATGACAGCGTGCGGGTCACCCTCCATGAGGCTGCGGTCCATATATGCGCCGGGGTCCCCTTCATCACCGTTCATAATAATATACTTGGCAGAGCCGGCGTTGCTTCGAGTCATTTCCCATTTGATGCCCGTGGGAAATCCTGCGCCACCCCGCCCCCTGAGCCCCGATCTCTTAACCTCCTCGATCACCTGCTCCGGCGACATGTGGGCAAGCGCCTTCGCTGCGGCCCTGTAGCCGCCACAGGCCACATATTCTTCGATAGATCCCGGATCGATCAGACCCAGATTTCGAGTGACCAGGCGGACCTGTCCCTTGTAAAAAGGATGGTCCAACAAAGACGGCGCCTCATGAGTGACGTTCGAAGACTCTGCGCAGGGAATTTCAAGGCAGCCAAGGAGGTTCTCGCGAGGAAGCCGGCCTTCGCGGATATGGGCGATCATCTCGGCTGAGTAGGCATCTTGGACATTCCCGTAAATTGTCCTGAACTTTCCAGGCAGGATGATCTCCACCAGCGGCTCTGCGCTGCAAAATCCCAGGCACCCGACGCCGACGACCCGGCACTCTAATCCCTGGCTTTTGCTTTCCCTTTCAAGCGCTTCCATGACGTGTTGAGCGCCTGCGGCCAGCCCGCAGCTCGACATGCCTACCGCAATTCGCGGAACCGCGGGCGTAAGCAGCTTGCGGGCTGCCTCAGCCAGTCCGTGAAGGGACTCCTCATCTCTAATCTTCACTTTCGACCTCGTTAACCTGATACGGCTTTAACAACCCGGAAAGGTCTTTCTGACGCACTCGCCCAAAGGTCTTACCGTCGATCCGGATTACGGGCCCCACGCTGCAGCATCCCAGGCACCGAACCCTGTCAACGCCAAAAAGATAATCTCCGCTCACGCCCATGCTTCCAATCTTCAAATCTCGGCAAAGTTTTGCGCTAAGCTGTTGGGCGCCCAGCACATGACACGCCGTTCCCTCGCAAACCTGCACGTGGTGAGCAGCCGGTGGGTTCAAACGAAAGAAGGAATAAAAGGTAGCGACGCTAAACAGCTGGCTCAAAGGGACATTAAGCTCTACGGCAAGGACTTTCAGCCCCTCCTCCGGGAGATACCCGAAAGTCTGCTGCACCTCTTGAAGCGCCCCGGCGACCATTCCGGGAACATTCCTCCACCGGTTTGCAATCTCCACAAATTCCCTATCCACTCCTATCCTCCAAAAAGCGCCCTAGACAGGATTAACAGCATTATAAAAGTCACCCTGGCAAATAACTGCTCACCAGCGCCTCAACCACAGCCCTTCGCTTCGATTTGGCGTGAAGATCGGAGTCGGCGTACTCGAGGGCTTTGGTGGGGCAGGCATCCACACATGCAGGTCTCTGACGCTCTGGACAGCGGTCGCACTTGAGCGTTATGCGCGACTCGGCCCGATGGCCCATCATACCGAATGGGCAGGCCTGGACGCAGAGCATGCAGCCTATACATTTCAGATGTTCCTGCAACACGAGTTGACCTTTGTCGTCGCGATATGTGGCGCCGGTGGGACAGACCGCCACGCACGGGGCGTTCTCGCAGTGGCGGCAAAGGACCGGGACGCTGCGGCTTAACGCTGCTTCCACGTGCAGCCTTTTTCTGGGTTTGACAGGCTCGGAAATGGCCGCAAGCAGTTGCCTGCTGGCAGAGTGTTCCACCGCGCAGGCGACCTCGCAAGTATGACATCCGACGCATCTGTCAATCCTGATAAATATTTCTTTTGTTCCCGACATGATTGGCTCCTCTGGGTTCCGGAAGGCTTGCTCCCTTTTCCTTTTTCCGTCGTCAGTCTCCCGTTCTGTCTACAATCCCAGTCCTGCTCTACGTTCGTCGATAGCCTTCAAGAGCTTGTCGGCGGCTGAGTCCGGATCGAAATCCACGATGAAGTAACCACCCGTAAGGTCCTTAACCGTTTCGGTCAGGATTTTGGCGACCAGCGGGCCGCCCAGGACCGGCACGTTTACGCCTACATGGGTCGGAAGGCCGGCTGCGACGGCGTAAGAACCGATGGATATAGCTTTTTCGGAAACCGCTTCTGCTGCGGAAGCTACCACGGGCAGCCTGGAAGTATCAACGCCGAGCTTTTGAGCCACAGCCACCGCCAAAGCTACGGCGCGTGAGTTGTCCACACAGGAACCCATGTGAAGGACCGGCGGCAGGGGGCCACCCAGGTTATTTGCCTCGCCCACAGCCGTGAGCACCGCTTTGATGCCCTCCCCGCAAAGTTTTCCCACATTGGCCGGGTCCATGAATCCGTTGCGCATAAGTGCGCCCGCCCCGCATCCGGTAGCAAGCACAAGCACGTTCTCCTTGAGCAGCTTGCCGGCCATCGCGATGAAATTTCGATCCTGGGGGACCTTTACATTATTGCAACCGGCAAACAAACAAACTCCCCGAATGTTTCCCGCAACTATACTGTCGATGACCGGCTTCAAGGGATCTTCGGAGTTTACCCTGGACAGGGCGCCAACGATGGTTTCCACGGAAAAACCCGCCACCACGGTGCACTTGACGTTGGGGATATCTACGGGCTTGCCCTTGCGGTTAGAGAAGTTCCTCACAGCAACGGCGATTATTTCCCTTGCTGTTTCTTTGGCTTTTTCTTCTCTGAACTCAATGTGCTGTGCGCCGGGGATCTTGGCGTTTTCCATGGTGGTGATCACTTTCGATCCCATGCATTCGGCCACCTGAGCTACGGCCGGCATAACGCACTGATAATCGACCACCATGGCATCGACCGCGCCGGTCACAAGCGCCATCTCCTGGCTTACCGAGTGGGTGCACGCGGGAATTCCGTGGCGCATCATCACTTCGTTTCCGGTACAGCAGATGCCCACAAGATTGATGCCTGAAGCTCCGGCCTTTTGCGCCTCGCTTTCCATTTCCGATGATACGGCGACAATAATGTCGGAGAGCACCGGGTTGTGGCCGTGGAGGGCTATATTGACAGCATCCGCTCTCAAGACTCCCATATTCGCCGAGGTGACCACCGGTTGCGGGACCCCAAAAAGAATATCGGAAAGGTCCGTTCCCATGTAACAGCCTGCGAGGTCGGCCAGCCCGCACCGCAGCCCTGCCAGAAGCAAATTGACAGGATCTGCATCCACACCGTAGAGCGTGCGATGCATGATGTCCGAAATTTCGAAGTCGATGCCTCTCGGGACTATGCCAAGATCGCTCAGGACCTTGACCCGCTGCTGGGGCACCACGGTAGCGGCCCACAGGACAGGGGTGTCTTTCTCGTGAAAATCGGCGATTGCAGCCCGCGCCACATCAAGAGCAATCTCATTGTCCTTTCGTCCATCGACTGCAATTCCGAGGCGCCCGGCCACCTGGCGAAGCTTTTCAGGGGCCTTTATGGAATATGCCGGGGCCTCGCCTTTGGCCATTTTGATCATGGTATGAGCTACATGGCGCGCATGCCCGGCATGTGCCGCCGTCCCCGCCGCAATCGCCCGGTCAAGGCCCCGGGCAACCATGGTGTCGGCTGTGGCCCCACAAATGCCGGTTTTGGGTTCGTCGCCGAACGGGTCGATGCGGCAGGGACCCTGCAGACAGTTGCGGCAGCAAAGGCCCGTCTCGCCAAAACCGCACTGGGGAACCATTTCCTGGTAACGATCCCAAACGGTCTTGATCCCTAAAGTCTCAGCCTTGCCAATCATTTGCTGAACAGCCGAATCCAAGCTTTTGTTCGAAGCCATATGGCGCATCTCCTTTGATTGGGTTTCTGCAATAATAAATATCAAACCGGGTTGTGTCTTTGTTGGTTAGCCTTAAGGAAAAGCGCCTGAACCCTAAGACGGAGCAAATGGATGAGTGAACAGGATGAGGACGTCGATTTCCCTGTATTTTTACTATACAAGAGATGGAAAGTGGGTGTCAAGACGATATGGTCGCCTCAGGAGCCGACATCCGTGTAATGCTCTCCTTACTCCTCACTCCTGAGTTTTTTCTGATATACTTCTCAACACTTCGGCATGCAGGCTGACTTGGAAAGCTGGAACGGTTTTTCGAACGGGGAGATTTTTATACGGTGGATTTAAACCGCCTCAGACGGCAAATTGATTTTCTCGTTGAAATAGACAGGCTCAAAAGCATAGTGCGCCAGACCCTTTTGGTCGATGGGTCGAGGCAGGAGGATTCCGCCGAGCATTCATGGCATCTGGCGGTCTTCGCGATGGTGCTGGCGGAGCACTCCAGGGCGCCGGTCAACCTTTTCAAAGTCCTCAAGATGGTCCTGATCCACGATCTCGTTGAAATCGATGCGGGGGACACCTACTGCTACGATGCAGAAGCAAACACGAGCAGGGCAAAGCGTGAGAAAAGGGGGGCAGACCGGATTTTTGGTCTTCTGCCCCGGGACCAGGCCGTAGAATTCCGCTCTCTGTGGGAGGAGTTCGAGTCCATGCAGACGCCCGATGCAATTTTTGCCGCCTCTCTGGACAGGCTCCAGCCGCTTTTGAATAATTTCAGGTCCGGCGGCCTTTCGTGGCAAAAACATGGCGTAAGAAAAGAGCAGGTTTATAACAGGAACAGGCACATGGAGGAGGGGTCGCAGGTTCTGTGGGAGTTTGCGAGCGAAATAATCGAAGATGCTGCCGCGAAGGGCTGGATCGGTGAATAGGACCTTTCTTCCCAGAATTCTTTGTCGCTCCGGACACGCTGCCGCAACCCCTGAAGGTTCGGGCATGGTCCCTCACGCTTCCCTGCGGATTGTCTCCTGGCTCCTGTATGATTTCGGCATGGCCTGGTTTTCCATGGTGGTGCTCACCGCATACTTCATTCTCTATTTCGAGCAGGTCATAGTCGGAGAAAAAGGCTACGCCGATTTCCTGTGGGGAGTGGCCGTTTCATCGGCCATGGTGGTTTCGGTCCTTCTTTCGCCGCTGCTGGGGGCTATCTCCGACCTGAGCGGATACAAAAAGAGCTTTCTGGCTGCCTTCGCCTGCGTCTCGATTCTGAGCATCTTTTGTCTCTATTTTACCGGACCGGGCCAGGAGGCGTGGGCGGTATTTCTGGTGAGCGCCGGATATATCGGCTACACCGTGGCGATGACTTTCTACAATGCATTTCTTCCGGATATAGCTGACGGCTGTTCTATCGAAAAGCTGTCTGGAATTGGCTGGGGATTGGGTTATATCGGCGGCCTCGCGGCCCTGGTCTGCATGGCCGTAGCAGTCCCGAACGTGGCCGGAGGCAAATCCATCCTTTTGCTTGCCGGAGCGGCTTACGGGATTTTCGCTCTACCCTGTTTGATCGTTCTCAAGGACTCGCCCAAAGGCAACGCGGCGCGAGCGGCGGCTATCGGCGCAGGTTTTTCCAGGCTCATTTTGACTTTCAGGCAGATTCGCTCCCTGAAGAACATATTCATATTCCTCATCGGATATTTTTTTGTCAGCGACGCCATAGCCACCGTAATAGTCTTTTTCTCATCTTATACCGTCTTCACGCTGCACTTCACCGTAAAGCAAAATGTCTTTCTGCTCATGGTTATACAGTTGTCCGCCGCAGCCGGGGCGGCTGCAGCCGGAGTTCTCGCAGACCGAATGGGAATAATGCGCACGATCCTCATCACGATTGTGATCTGGATACTGGCGCTGCTTGGAATAATCGCCCTTGAGGGCATCCGCGTTTTCTACACCCTCTCAGTCTGCGCCGGACTGGTTCTGGGCGGCACACAGGCAACAGCGAGAAGCTACATGGCGATCGAGGCTCCTGAAGGAAAGAAGGCGGAGTTTTTCGGATTTATGACCTTCAGCACCAAGATAGCCGCTATTTTCGGTCCCATGCTCTACGGAATCATATCCGTCCGGACCGGCAACACCCGCATAGCCCTGTTTTCCCTTGAAGCACTGTTCATCCTGGGGCTGTTTTTCATGCTACTGGTGCCGCGCGTCGATCATCGGAGCAGCGCAGACAAAAACGCCTAAAGAACTGTACGGGCCACAGGGATTCATACGCGGTCACCCCGCCCTGGAATTCAACTTGTAACCCACGCCGTAAATAGTGCTGATTATCTCTTTATCGGGAAGACATTTTGCTATTTTTTTTCGCAGGTTTTTGACGTGTGAGTCTATCGTCCTGTCATAGCCTTCGAAGTCATACCCCTGAACTGCATTAATCATCTCGTTTCGCGAAAAGATCCGGTCAGGATGGCTCATCAGCATCTTGAGCAGATTGTACTCACAGGGAGTCAGCTTTAACTCGGTTCCCCCGGCGAGGGCCTGGCGGGTCTCCTCGATAATAACAAGCTCTGCGGCGGTAAGCGTCTTTGAGACATCGGCGGAACAGGCCCTCCTTAGCACCGCTTTCACGCGAGCCACAACTTCCCTGGGGCTGAAGGGTTTACAAATGTAATCGTCTGCGCCAAGCTCCAGACCGAGCAAGCGGTCGATTTCTTCGACCCTGGCAGTGATCATTATAATGGGGACATTCGAAAATTGCCGGATAGCGCGGCAAACATCCAATCCGTTCATTCCGGGAATCATGACGTCCAGTAGAATCAGGCTGGGCCGACTTTGTTTCACGTGGACCGGAACGGAATCTCCGCGATCCAGACACGATACCCTGAAGCCGGCGCTTACAAGGTAATCCTTCAGTATTTGCGCTATCTTGATCTCATCTTCGACCACCAGGATTTCTCGGCTCATCAATAACCTCCCGACAGCACCTACAGGGTTTGTAATACCTATGGGACGTATAGGGATTACGACCGTTTCCCGGCGCTCCCGCTATATGGCTCCCGGCCGAGCATGGCGCGGAAAGCTTATGAGCACTTTCAATCCACTGCCGGGTGAATTGGAAGCTTCAATCTTTCCGCCGAAGCTTTCCACGATGCCCTTGCATATCGCCAGACCAAGTCCGCTGCCCCCGTGTTCGCGGCTTCTTGCCCCATCCACCCGGTAAAGCCTGTCAAAGAGGAACGCAACTGACTCTTCAGGGACTCCGGGCCCCGAGTCCTCGAAGCCCACCACAAGTTCACCCGGGCCAACCAGGAAAAAAACCCGCAGAACACCCGGGACGTCTACATACCGCAACGAGTTTTCCAGAATGTTGGAGAAGAGCTGCTTGAGCCGATCAGCATCCGCCTCAACCAGAATGTCCCCTTCTTCCGCCCTGTGAACATCCAGCGTTATGCCGCGCTGATCCAGTCGTGTCCGGAAACACTCCAATGTCTCCAGCAATATTTCCACAGGATTTAGGACCGCAAGTTTGGCGCTGAAGCTCCCGCACTCGATCAGGGAGAGATCATGAAGGTCGGTGACAATTCGACTCAAATGCAGCACTTCCTGGTGAAGGGAGTCCAGTCCCTGCTGTGTGACAGGTCTGACGCCGTCTTGCATGGCTTCTATTTCGCCCCGTAGAATAGCCAGGGGGGTCCTGAGTTCGTGAGATATGTCCACCAGCCATTGCTGCCGCGTTTGTTGATGTCTTTCCAGGGCCTGGGCCATTTCATTGAAACCGGCGGCCAGTCGGCCCAATTCATCCCGGGATTTGACGACTATTCGGGTGTCAAACCTGCGGGAGCTCAAGGCCCGTGTCCCTTTCTCCAGTTCCTTAACGGGCGCAAGCAAATGCCGGGACAAAACGAATGTCACGAGACCCGCCAAAATGAGTGCAACCAATCCCATGGCATAGAACGTCTCAGACTCGCGCTTCATGAATTCGACATCCAGGTTATGGGTCGAGGGTTCGCGCTTTCTGAATCCAAGCCACCCGACGAGCCGGCCGTCCACATTGATGGCGGTATAGCTGTAGCTATCCTGAGTGGAAAGATCGTCCAAAGGGGTCAGCGGGCGTTTCTCCGCATCAAACAGGGCGATGGGCGGAATGGGTGGATGAACCAGGGGCGGACCGTGGCGAGGCGCAAACCGGGCCTCGGACGGCAGTGGCGCCTTCGGGCCGGGACCGTCGATAGGGCGCCCTTCATCCCACCCACCTGCTTGCAGAGGGAGACGACGATCCTGATGGCGACCGTCGGCCGGCGGCGTCATCGGTCCAAACAATCTCAAACCGAACCAAAGCCCGGGGTCCTGCAAAACCGTATCCCAGCTTCCACACCTACGGTATTCCCGACTCAGCGCCTCAACCACTTTGGCCGCCCTATCCGCTTCAACTTTGCCCACATATTCCTCGAAATGACGTTCTGCAAAGTACCTGCCGATCAAAAGTATGGAAACGATAATGATCGTGCTGTTCAGCAGAAAAGCTAGAAATACTTTATGCCGGAATTTTAAGTTCATGCTGAGCAGCCGATGGTCGATGGTTGTCAGATGTCGTTTAATAATCGCTGCAAAACTGGCATTTTATTTCTGACCCATTCATTCCAGGAAGTCAATTCCGCCGCTCGATCTCCACAATAATTCCACACGCCCTCCATACTTTCTCCCCAATTCATGTTTAGAGTCTGCGCGTCCGGACGGGTTAAACACCCTCAGCATGCCCGTTATCCTTTGGGCTGCTGGAAAATCGAGGGAAGGAGGTGCGGCGCGGTCAAGACCAATGACCCGGAATGAAGTTAGTCGGCATGGCGAACGTATATGGCCTTAATGCGAATGTAACTCAGGAAAGGACACAAAGGTGAAAAAGATAATGATCCTGTCAGCTCTTTGTATGACGCTGTTCTCAATCGCAGGGGCGGCTTATGGCGCTCAGACTGCCAGCGACGCTCAGCCATCGCCTGCTGTCTTTCTCAAGTTCGGACTCACAGGCGTCACCGGCGATCAGCAAAACCTGTATGTAATGGCGGGCGGCCAGATCCTCCAGTACGATCTCACCGGCGCGTCGCTTCTCCAGAAGGTGGACCTTCCAAACCTGCCCAGCCCTCCTGACGCAACACCACCGCAGGCAACGACCTCGAACAACTTTCCACCACCGCCTCATCATCCTCCCATGCCGCACGGGCTTTGGGCCGGCAACAACTCCCTCTATGTGTTGGCTGGACCCTTCATTTACATCTACAGCACCCCTGGCCTGAGTCTTAAAAACACCGTGAAACTCCCCAAACCCCAACTGCCGCAGAGCGGCAATTAGCAAGAGGGATTCAGGGATTTGGGGATTTGGGATTTGGGGATTTGGGGATTTGGGGATTTGGGGATTTGGGGATTGAAGTTATCCAAATGCATCGTGCTCTCCTCATAGATAATGATCCGGCGTCTTCTCAAACGATCGCCGACTGCCTCGATCACGAAGGATTCACGGTGATCTCCGCGCATGATGGGAAGGAGGGCCTGCAACTGGCCCTAGCGCCGGATGAGCGCTATGATTTGATAATGCTCTATACGCTGCTTCCGGACATGAACGGGTTCGAATTGTTGCAACGCATCCGTTCCAGACTGGACACTCCGGTAATCCTGTTGGCGGCTCCCGATCAGAGAATGCTTCATGTAATCGGGCTTGAGCTCGGGGCAGACGATTTTCTTATAAAACCCTGTAATCCGGGCGAACTGCGCGCAAGAGTCCGCGCAATTCTTCGAAGGACCAAAAACAACCTCGGGGAGGTGCTCAGATATGCGCATGGAACAATAGTGCTGGGGGATATCGAACTCGATGTCGGGAGCCACGTTGTGCGCCGCAACGGAGAAAAGCTGCATTTGACTTCCGCTGAGTTCAGTTTTCTGGAAATGCTGATAAGAGCGGCCGGCCATGTCGTATCACGCGAGCAATTGGCGCGAAGAGTGCTCGGACGGGATCTCGGCCCCTATGACCGAAGTGTAGATATGCATGTGAGCCGCCTTAGAAAAAAACTCGGTCATCAATACAAGGGAGTCGAGCGTATAATAACTATTCGAGGAGTAGGCTTCATGTACACTGTTTCAAATCCATTTGACGTATGACATCAAACAATTCAAACTCAGTTACAAAACATTACACTAATGTGTGGTCCTAACTGAACATGGCAGGGGATGGATTTCCCCTCCCCTGCCTCCAAGGGCATATCGGAAATTGCGTACATGCCCCACTTGCGCTATTACAAGTAGCTGTTCATAAGGTTCCCTGAAGCTGATGTGGATGCCGAAGAATCGAGATTGGCAAGCAGGTCCTTTAGAAAAGTCTGCAAATCCGTGCTGTCGGTTGATGTGCTGCTCGAGGTGCTTGTCGTGCTGCTGGTGCTGCTCGATGAAGTGCTGCCGGAAGCTGCCTTGAGCGCTGAAACCAGGTTGCTGAAGTCTGATTTCAGCGTGCTGAGGACGCTGTCAGTTGAGGAAGTCGAGGATGTGGATGAACTGCCCGAACTGCCTCCCAACTGCGAAATCAGTTGCTCCAGGCCGCTCGTAAAGTTTGAGTAACCGGGTGCCGTTGTCGAAGAGGTCGAGGAAGACGAGTCGCTGCTTGAATCCGATTCCGACTTCACTGCCGCGAACAGGTCATGCATAAATTGTCCGAGTGCCTGTCGAGGGTCCGTAGTGGAACCGGTCGCATCGGTTGAGGAGGTGGAGCCGTTGGCAGTCGAGTTTGTGTTCGAGCTCGGCGGCGGGCCGCTTGGCGGGGCTGGTATGGATATTCCCATCTGGCTCAGCGCCTCCATGATGCTTTGCATCAACTTATCATTGCCTCCCTGCTGTGACGCGGCGCCTGAAACCTGGGTGTCCGAGGTCGCGCCGCCGCTGCTTGACTGTTCGAGCATGGAAAGGTAATCCGTGTAGAGTGAATCGGTACTGCCGATTGCTGAAATAGACATCTTTTTCTCCTTTCAATGTAGTGTTCTTGAAATGTTTGATGCGCTCCATCGAATCGAAATGTTGAACTTGATACCTGTATTTCTAATTCGTATGTTTGTCATATAGCAATAATCGGACAAGTTTGATAAGATCAGTATAAAAATGTACTATAAATAATGTAAATATTTGTAACGATCACTATGTTCGATATGAAAAGTGATGTCTGTTGGGATTCTTCCGCAATGTTGTTGACTTGAGGCGCACACGAAGAGAAGAAAAGGCGAAACAAGAAAGAAAAGCGGAGGACCTTTTTTGGTGGATGAGATCATCCTTCCGTTCCCGTTCTCCCGGCTTCGAGTAAGATTGCCTATCCACGGCTTTACGGCTTCGCGCGGGACGATCTTCCCACAGGCTCGCGGCTTCGCATGAGAAAAGCTCTATCTTAAAGGATGCAAAAAATGCCGGCCCGGCCGGCAAGTTCTTCTATCCGTTTTGCTTTCCGGCGGATACAGTATCGCTGTAGACAACTTCCCTTCCTGAAAAGGCTATGATGCTTAAACGTGAGTTTGTGTGCATCTTCACTCGAGACCGCCTCCGCCAACGGTCTCAGAATCCTGCCATTGTCAAACGAGCCGATTAGAAGTATAAGGACGCACAAATCCCGGTTCAGGAAGACTCACTTCGTGCCTTTGAAAGGAATTAGATGCGAAGAAATCTTTTCTTCCACCTGTTGTTTGCTTTCTCTTTAGCATTCTTGACCGTTTCTTCGGTTGCGCCGAACGCGGCCGCTGCCAGGAAGATGAAAAAACCATCAGCTGGCGAGGAAAATGCCGCTGCGCAGCCACACGGACAGGGCAAAGAGCAGGCAGCCAAAAGCACCGGCGCGACCGCTGAGATTTCACCCGGCCGCATAAACTCGCGCTCTGCCATTCTGGTGGAAGTTTCGACCGGAACAGTGCTCTTTGAACAAGATGCAGACCAACTGATCGAACCTGCCTCTTTCACCAAGGTCGCCACGCTCTACCTGATCTTTGAAGCGATTCAGCATGGCAGCATTCACCTGAACGACGAAGTAACGATCAGCGCTGCCGCATGGCGGACCGGCGGTTCGAAGATGTTCCTCGGCGTTGGGACGCGCATTCCACTCGAAGAGATCATAAAAGGCATAGCCGTAGTGTCGGGCAACGATGCCTGC
>Ga0187771_10001870_pt1 | contig 14478 bp, 11 predicted proteins | sample 0116_SJ02_MP15_1_FD_133139 | JGI IMG/M metagenome (GOLD analysis project Ga0187771, IMG submission 133139) | Tropical peat soil microbial communities from peatlands in Department of Meta, Colombia - 0116_SJ02_MP15_10_MG | ecosystem: Environmental > Terrestrial > Soil > Wetlands > Peat | place...
ATGCATGCCGGGCAATTCCGCGGACAGTTGATCGGGGTCTTCCGGCCACGCCACGCGCATCTCGGGCCAGCGGCGGAGCAGAGCTTCGGCCATAGAGAGAGGTGGATGCCAAAGCGAGAAGGGGTGAAGCACATAAATGACCATCTTCGTTTCTTGCGGGACGGTGCGAAGCGCATGGACATTCGGCTGGAGCGTCATTGACTTGTGCCGTTCCAACTTGCTTTCGCTAATTTACATTAGCCAGCAATCAAGGCGCTGTTTCAGAGAGCGCCCTCCCCGGCCTGCTTTTAGGTAGCGCTCTCGGCGGCGCGCCTCCGCTTACTTGGCGCAAAAAGTGGGAACGGCACTTGCCGCCCCGCCGATGCCCGGCGGGACGCGTTTTCTAAGAGGGTGCTGGGAAAATCAGTTCGGGTCCTTCAGCGGGTGAAATCAACGCGGCTTCTGCGCCATTTGCGGCACTCCTGAAAGCCGCGCCCCACATACCAGACCCATTTTTCCAGCAACCTGCTAAGGCTTGCCCCGCACGCCCGGGGCGAAACGTAGATCCTTGCCGCTCATGTCGCCCGGAGCGGGCAAGCCCAGCGCGCCGAGCATCGTGGGAGCAATATCGCGCAGCGAGCCGCCGGAACGCAAGGGCCCACTGTCTTCACCGGCAATCAAGATGAGCGGGACAGGATTCGTGGTGTGATAGGTGTGCGGGCCGCCGGTGGCGGGATCAATCATGGTTTCCGCGTTGCCGTGATCGGCGGTAACGATCCATACGCCGCCGCGGGGCTTGAGCGCCTGGTAGATGCGTCCCAGCCCGGCGTCTACGGCTTCGACAGCTTTGATGGCCGCTTCCAACTTGCCGGAGTGGCCCACCATGTCGGCGTTGGCGTAATTCATGATGATGGCGTCGAAGGCGTCCTGCTCGATGGCCTTCACCACCGTGTCGGTAATCCCGGCGGCGGACATTTCCGGCTTGAGATCGTAGGTAGCCACCTTGGGGGAAGGCACCAGGACGCGCTCCTCGCCCTGGTAGGGTTTTTCCACACCGCCGTTGAAGAAATACGTGACGTGGGCATACTTCTCGGTCTCGGCGCAGCGCAAATTCTTGTAACCAATCTCGGTAAAGACCTGCGCCAGGATGTGCTCGAGCTTCTCCGGCGCAAGCACGAATTGCAGCCAGGGCCAGGACTTTTCATACTGCGTCATGGCCACAAAGAACAGGTCTTTCGGGCGCGCCGGGTCAACGAACTTATCGAAGGTCGGCTCCGCGAGCGCGCGGGTGGTCTGCCGGGCACGATCAGCGCGGAAATTGAAGAAAATGACGGCGTCATTGTCGCGGATCAGTCCCACGGGCGCGGCGCCGCCGGGACCGCTTTCGGTGGCCACGATGGGTTTGACGAATTCGTCGGTGACGCCCTGCTCGTAACTCCGCTGGATGGCGGCCATGGGGTCGTCAGACTTGGCTTCCGCCTCGCCGTGAACCATGGCGCGATAGGCTTTCTCGATGCGCTCCCAGCGGTTGTCGCGGTCCATGGCGTAATAGCGGCCAACCACGGTGGCGATTTTGCCTGCGCCCAGGGCGCGCATCTTGTGCTGCAGCTGGCGCAGATAGTCGCGGCCGCTGGTTGGTGGAGTGTCGCGCCCGTCCATGAAGCAATGCACGAATACGCGCTCGACCTTGTTTTGACGGGCCAGGTCCAGCAGGGCGAAAAGGTGCGCGAGCTGGGAGTGCACGCCACCGTCGCTGAGCAGACCCAGCAGGTGCAACTGCTGCTTCCGTCCGCGCTCCATGGCCTGCAAAAAGAGAGGCACGCGGTAGAAGGACTTATCCTCAATCATCAGGTCAATGCGGGTTATGTCCATGTGCACGATGCGCCCGGCGCCGATGTTCATGTGGCCCACCTCGCTGTTGCCCATCTGCCCTTCGGGCAGGCCAACATAGGGGCCGGAAGTCTGTATCAGCGTATTCGGAAAGCTCTTCAGCAGCTGGTCATACGCGGGCTTGCGGGCCAGGGCGATGGCATTGCCTTCGCTGGCTGCACGGAAGCCCCAGCCGTCCAGAATGGTCAGCACAATGGGTCTTGGTCGTTTAGCCATGGCCGCTCAGGATACACGGATTCGCGTGTTCCGCAAAACGGCGTGATGGCCCGTGTTAAGCTGATGGCCTTGAGTTCCTCGGAGTTATTCTTCGGGCTCAACGCTGTGAGGCTACAACGCTGCCGCGCCGTGCGGGAGCGGTTCATTTCGGCGGATAGCACTGCTGTGGGATTGGCGTGAATCACGTGGCACGGATTCTCGGGGCGGTCTTCCTCGGCCACCTGGAGTGGACCCTGGTGGCCTTGTTTCTTGGAGCAGCAATCCTTGCTCCGCGCCTCGGCGATCGCCGGTTTCGTTCCGTTGAAGGATCCTTTTCGCGCCTGGCGGCGAAGAGAACCTTGGCCATCTGCCTGATCTTCCTCTGCACCATCGTTGTTCGGTTACTGTTCCTCCCGCTCATCCCCGCCCCGGTCCCGGGCATGCACGACGAATTCGCATACTTGCTCCAGGCGGACACATTCTTCCACGGGCGTTTGGCGAACCCCCCGCATCCCCTGTGGATGAGTTTCGAGACCTTCCACGTCAACTGGTGGCCGACCTACTCGGGGATATATCCCCCAGCGCAAGGGTTGGTCCTGGCACTGGGCATACTCTTGGGCCACCCCTGGATCGGCGTGCTGTTGAGCGAGGCGGCCATGTGTGCGGCCGTGGTGTGGATGCTGCAGGGTTGGATGCCGGCGCGCTGGGCTTTTCTGGGCGGAGTGATGGTGGTCCTGAAGCTTAGTTTGGTGAGTTACTGGATGAACAGCTACTGGGGCGGAGCTGTGCCCGCTACCGGTGGGGCGTTGGTTCTGGGCGCGCTCCCACGCATCTATCGTAAGCCCTCCGCACAGAATGCGTTGGTCATGGGCCTTGGCGCCGCCATCCTGGCCAACAGCCGTCCTTACGAAGGGTTCTTTCTCTGTCTACCAGTGGCCGTCGCGCTGCTGATTTGGCTGGCGCGCAAATCCTCCCCGCCGCTGCGTGTTACTGTGCCTCGCGTGGTGGCGCCGGCTGCGGTCCTTCTGGCACTTACTACGGCGTGCCTGGGTTATTACAACTCGCGCTTGACGGGACACGCCCTCTTGCCTCCTTACATCTTGAACCTGCGCACCTATCATGTCGGTCCGGTGTTTCTTTGGCAGAAACCGGGGGCGTCCGTTCACTACAACAATCCCCAGTTCGACGATTACTACAATGGATGGCTGCGTGCGAGCGCTCCGGTCACCTGGAGTGACGTAGAGCGCCTGACGAGGGCAAAGCTCCAGCGCTACGGATACACTTTCCTATGGGCGGGCAGCGCGCCTTTGCTGATCTGTTTGCCGCTGGTATTTCGCGATCGCCGCTCTCGGTTCATGCTGACCGTGCTGGCTCTCAATGCCGCAGCTCTTTTCGTCCTGGTTTGGTACATGCCACATTATGCCGCCCCAGTCACTGGCGCAATCTACGCGCTCCTAGTCCAGAGCCTACGCCATGTTCGCACGCTGCGTTTTGGACGGCGGCTCTTGGGCTTGGGTCTTTCGCGCGCCATCGTTCTCCTGCTCCTGGCAGCTGTGGGCATGAACATGTACACACGCATCCTGCTTCCCTACGATTGGGATTGGAACGGGAACATGGGCAATTCCGATCGCGCGGCCATCCTGGCCAAGCTGGAAGGTATGCCCGGGAAGCACCTTGTCCTGGTGCGTTATGGTGAGGATCATAACATTCACGAAGAATGGGTATACAACGGTGCTGACATTGACGGCTCGAAGGTCCTGTGGGCCCGCGATCTCGGCCCAGCGCAAAATGCCAGGCTGCTCGCCTACTTCCATGACCGCAAGGTGTGGACCGTCGCCCCGGATGGAGGGTGGCCCGTGGAACTGGTTCCTTACTCTCTTCCTCAAACCGCAGGGGCAGTGGATAACGGACCAAAGGGGCTAAGAGCGGTTTCACCAGGGCCTGCATCAAGGCAGTAACTGTGCCTGTGCCAGACCTCGGCAATGGTTCTTGGCTCGGGGAGAGTGGACGAGTCAGTGGGCTGCTCGTGCCTGACCCCGCCCAGGCCTCGTCGCCACGAGCCAATGGTTCAACCCCACCTCGAATCTTCCATGCCGAATGCTTCCGAAACCCGCCTCTCGGAGCATGCTCCGCAAGCGACGTGTGGGGATGCGAGCTTGGTGCTGCTCGAAATGCATATCGTGGTTTACAAAACCCAGCCGGGCGACAACCGCAAGCAGCGGATCCACGGCAGCGCCCGGCCAGGTGAGAACCAGCGATCCCCCCGGAACCAAAATGCGGGAGGCTTCGCGCAAGAGAGGCTGGGGCTCCCGCAAGTGTTCCAGCACGGCGAGCATCACCACGCAATCAAAAGCCTCATCGCGGAACGGGAGCCCGGAGGCAATATCCGCGCGGACCAGCGGCCATCCCCCAAGGTTCGGTTTGCCGGGAAAATCATCCACGCCGATCCCCCAACCAATGCGCCTCCCGGCGAAACGCAAGAACGGCGCCCCTTCACCGCAACCCAGGTCGCACACGCGCACGCCCGGCCGGATATGCGGCAGCGCCGCGCGGAAACGCCGCCATGCGACCACACGGTCGAACCAGGTGTAGGCCATCTATTTGAACTCGTAATCCCCGATGTAGGTTCCGCGGCTGATCCCCAGCATGCTGAGAAACACGGACGAAAAGACGATCTGCACTCCGAGAAACAGCCACATGGACCAGAACAGCACCGCGCGCACCTCGTGCAGCGGGCCGAAACCGCTGGCGGCCCAATGCCAGGCCACACGGCCGCTCCCCAGCAAACCCACCAGGAAAAGCAGCGTTCCCGCCCCCAGGCCGTGCTCGAGCTTCACGCGCCGCAGCAGCCGCTTGAGAGAAACTCCCGCGTGATCGAACCGCGTGGAGTAGCTGAACACCTTGGCAAAGAACCCCACGGAGATGATTTGCGCGCCGAGCAGGGTGAAAAACACGCCGAAAATCATAGAGTGCACGTCCAAAATGATTCGCGGCGTAAGGTGGCGCGGCCCGGCCAACAGCCAGAACACCAGAAAAAGACCGGCGGACAGCAGCACGCCGCCCGGCGCGAGAAAAAGCCAGTTCGGCGCGTACAGGAGCATAAAACGGAGGTGGCGCCAGCCGTCACGAAAACTCCGCAAATGGGGCGGGCGCCCGCGCTTGTCGGGCCAAAGCGTTATGGGGATTTCGGTCATGCGCGCGCCGAGTTGCGCCGCCTTGATGACAAACTCGGAGGCAAATTCCATGCCCGTGCAGCGCAAATCCATGCGCTGATAGACGGCCCGCGTGAAGCCGCGCATGCCGCAGTGACTGTCTCCGATTCCGGCGTGGAACAGCACGTTCAGCAGCGCGGTCAGACAGGGATTGCCGATGCGCCGGTGGTGCCAGGGCATGGCTCCGGGCTTGATCTCTCCGCGGAAACGATTCCCCATCACCACGTCGTAGCCCCGGCGCAACATCTCCACAAAGCGGGACACTTCGCTGAAGTCGTAGCTGTCGTCAGCATCCCCCATGACCACGAACGCGCCGCGTGAGGCGGCAATCCCCGCCCGGAGCGTCGCGCCGTATCCGCGCGGCTCGACCCGAATCACCCTGGCCCCGCATCGCGCGGCCTCTTCGGCGGAGCCGTCCACGGACCCGTTGTCCGCGACAACCACCTCGCCCCGGAGGCCATGGGCTTGAAACGCACGAATGGCTTTCTCCACGCACAGCCCCACGGAATTCGCCTCGTTGAGGCAGGGAATCACCACGGATACTTCTAGCTGCGGCGATTCTGCTTCCCTGTCCGCGTCTTCCGCAGCCGGATTTCCACGGGGCCGAGAGTCCACCACTCCTCCTTGCGCGGCCTCGCCACCGCAAGGATATTACCCCATCTCGCGTATCGCAGGGATGCAGGCCCGCTGGCGCCGTTCCAACTTGTTGGGATTGAGCGCGCGGTTTTCAAAATCCCGCCAGAGCGCACAAGCTAGTCGCAACCTCAGTCACTTGCAACGGCACTAGACGATCTTTTCCGCCACGGCTTTGGCCTGCATGAAGAGCAACAGGTAATCCCGGCCGCCGGCCTTCGAGTCCGTGCCGGACATGTTGAACCCGCCGAACGGGTGCGCACCCACCATCGCTCCGGTGCACTTGCGGTTGAAGTAGAGATTGCCAACGTGAAATTCCTCCGCGGCGCGCGCCAGTTTTTTCGCGTTGCGCGAATAGACCGAGCCGGTCAGCCCGAACTGCGTGCCGTTAGCGATTTCCAAAGCGTGATCGAAGTCCCGCGCCTTCAGCACCGTTAGCACGGGGCCGAAGATTTCTTCCTGGGCGATGCGCGCCTGAGGGTGCACGTCCACAAGGATGGTCGGCTCGATGAAGTAACCGTCTCCGCCGGCCCGCTTTCCGCCGAGGACTAGTTTCCCTTCCTTCTTGCCCAGTTCCACGTAGCCGAGGATCTTCTCCCTTGCGGCCTCGTTGATGACTGGACCCATGTAATTGGCGGGTTCCTCGGAAGGACCGACGGTGATCTTCTTCGCGCGCGTTGTGAGTTTTTCGACGAACGCATCGTAGACCTTCTCCGCGACGACGGCTCGCGAGCACGCGGAGCATTTCTGTCCCTGGTAACCGAAAGCGGACACCGCCACCCCCTCGACGGCCGGCTCCAGGTCCGCCTCTTCGTCCACGATGATGGCGTCTTTCCCGCCCATCTCCAGAATTGCGCGCTTGACCCACATTTGCCCGGGCGAAGACTTGCCGGCAAGCTCGCTGATGCGCAGGCCCACTTCCTTCGACCCGGTGAAGGCCACGAACCTAGTTCTAGGATGCTGCACGAGCACGTCTCCGATCGAGCTGCCCGGGCCGGTAATGAAGTTGAGCGCATCCTTGGGAATGCCCGCTTCGTAGAACATCTCTACGACCCTCGCCGCCACAGTGGGCGTGTCGCTAGCTGGCTTGAGCACCACCGCATTGCCAGTAACCAATGAAGCCGCCGTCATCCCCATCAGGATCGCGCAGGGGAAGTTCCACGGCGGAATGACGACTCCCACTCCAAGGGGCAGGTAAACGAGGTAGTTCCTTTCGCCTGCCAGCGGCGTGACCGGCTGCGGACCCGCAAGCCGCAGCATCTCCCGCGCGTAGAACTCGCAGAAATCAATGGCCTCGGCTGTGTCGGCATCCGCTTCGGCCCACGTCTTGCCTGCTTCGTAACACATCAGCGCGGACATTTCGTGTTTCCGCTCCCGCAAAATCGCCCCGGCCCGGAACATGCACGCGGCGCGCTCTTCGGCGGGAACGCGCTTCCAGGTTTCAAAAGCCCGGCTCGCTTCTTCGATCGCGCGCGCCGCGTGTTCCCCAGTGGCCACCGAGAAGAGTCCGATCACTTGAGAGGGGTGCGAGGGATTCGTCGAGGTCCTCTTTTCCGATGTCGTGACTGGCTGCCCGCCGATGTACATCGAATACTCGCGGCCGAATTCACCCGCCACTTTCTTGAGCGCTGCTTCCATGGCCCGCCGGTTTTCGGGCCTTGCAAAATCCAAATGCGCTTCATTCGCAAATTCACCGCGATTCGTTGCCGCTCTCACGTGTGCCATGTAGTCCCCCCGCCCTTGAGTTGTGGCGCCTCGCTCCCCTTGGCCCGCCCGCATCGTTTGCCTTGATGAACGGCCATCATTTTATCGCCCCTGACAGTTTCCCCCAACTCGGGCTGAATTGATACGTGGCCGGGAAAGGACCCTGGCGCGCGCGGGAACGCCGTTCGGGCGTCTGGCACAGGTGTTCTTACCAACCTACGCCCCGTACCTCAACCCGGACCAAAAAGGGCGGCGGTGGACTAAACAGCGCCTGATCCATGCTCATCCGTTTTGTGACGATTTCAACGAATTCAAACGCTACATCATCACTACCTTCGAAGAAGCCGATCAACAGCGGGAAAGTCTCTTGCGCTACTGTGGGCTACAATATAAAAACAAAGCGCCATTAGACTGCGGGTCTCGTCACAGGTTGCTGAGGAAGAATTGCAGCACGCGGCGGAAGAGGTGTAACTCTGCCTCTTCGTCGCTGATGCCGTGGCCTCGCCCAGGGTACAGTTGCACCTCGGCGTACCGCCCCGCGCGGATCAAGGCTTCGGCCAGCTCTGCAGTGTTGCCGAAGTGAACGTTGTCATCCCCGGTGCCCGCGGCGATGAGCAGTCTGCCGCTCAGGTTCCCCGCGAAGTTCACCGGTGAGGAATTCCGGTACCCCCCGGGATTCTCTTCCGGCGTGCCCATGTAGCGCTCCGTATAAATGGTGTCGTACTGGCGCCAGTCGCTCACCGGCGACCCCGCGAAGCCCGCTTTGAAAACCTCTGGCGCGTGGAACATCGCCGTCAGGGTCATGTAGCCCCCGTAGCTCCAACCCCACACGCCGACCCTCGACCCGTCCACGTAGGGCTGCCGCTTCAGCCAATTCAGCGCCGCGAGTTGGTCTGCCAGCTCCGTTTCCCCGAAATGTCCATCAATCGCCGACTCGAAGGCGTGCCCCCGGCCCGCGGCCCCGCGGTTGTCCACCGCGAACACCAGGAATCCTCTCTCCGCCAGCAGTTGGTCGAAAAGAAAGCTGTTCCCACCCCACGAATCTGCCACAAGCTGTTCGGTCGGACCGCCGTACACCCGCATGATCACCGGATACTTCCTTTGTCCATCGAAATTCGCCGGACGAATCATCATCGCCTGAAGGAGCGTGCCGTCGCTCCCGGGAATTACAAGCCATTCCACGGGCAGCAGCCGCCTGCTTTCCAGCACGGGCGAGGCGCCGCCCGCGATGCGCCGCCCTCCGGCGAAGCTGTGCGGCGCGTCGGCGGGGAGCAAGTACTGCGTCGGGGGCGTCATGGCGTCTGAGAACTTATCCGCGTAGAAACGCCGGTCCGGTGAGAACGTGACCTGGTGCGTCCCGGCGTCTCGTGTCAGCCGTTCCATCTCTCCGGAATCAAAGTCCATCTCGTAAACCTGCCGCTCCCGCACGCTGGCTTCCGTCCCCGTGAAATAAACCAGGTTTCGTCCCTCGTCCACGGCGTTCACCGCGCTGACCTCCCACTCGCCATGCGTCAGCTCCCGCATGAGCTCTCCGTTCATCCCGTATAAGTACAGTTGGCGAAATCCGCCCGGGTTTCCCTGCCGCGCCCCGGGAACGCGGCTCGCTTCGCTCGTCCACAAAAAGCCCCGCCCATCCGAGAAGAAGTACAGGTCGTCGCTCAGGTTGATCCAGTGCGGGTCTTCCTCGCTCAGCAAAACGCGCGCCGCTCCCGTCGTGGCGTCGGCCAGCAGCAGGTCCAGCTTCTTCTGCGAGCGCGACATCCGCTGAATGGCCAAGCGTTGCCCGTCCGGCAGCCAATTCACGCGCGCCAGATAAACCTCCCCGTCCGTTCCCGTGTTCATCCAGCGCGGCCCGACCTCAGGCTCTTCCTTTGTGGGCACGGAAATCACGCCCACGCGCACCCGGGGGTTCGCCTCGCCCGCTTTCGGATAGGCTTCCCAGGAGGTTTCCCCGTCCACGCTGAGAAAATCCACTAGGGGATATTTGGTCACGGAACGCTCATCCATTTCCAAAAAGGCGATCTGGCGCGAGTCGGGCGACCACCAGTAGGCCCGGTGCAGCTCCAGCTCTTCTGGGTAGACCCAGTCGAGCTCCCCGTGGCGCAGGTCCTCCGACCCGCCGCGCGTGAGCTGCACCTCGCGGCCCCCGGCCGTCTCCACCAGCCACAAATCATGGTTGCGCACATAACTGACCCATTTGCCGTCCGGAGATATCCTGGCGTCCGCGATTTCACCCTCTTCCTTCCCCGCTCCGCTGCCCAGGAGCTGCCTGGCCGTTTTCGTGCCCAGGTCATACCAATAGAGATTGTTCTCGCCGATGAGCAACAGCGCCTTGCTCGATGGCGCCCACGCGTACTCGCGCGGAGCAAGCCGCCCCAGCCCGGTCGCCTGCGTGTGGCGAGGAGCAGGCAGCAGTTCGTCCAATACCTCGGAATCAACCAGCAACCGCGCGGGCTCATGCAGCCGCGACGTGTCAATGGCCCAAAGCTCCGTCCTCCCCTGGGAGCCTGTGGTTTCCAGGTAGGAGAGCAATTTGCCGTCCGGGCTCCAGGCCACTCCACGAGCCAGCGGATCGGCCGGTCCCGGGCGGGAATAGATCAGCTCAACGCTCAAAGCCGCTTCCCCGGCTTTGGAACCGTCTTGCGCAACCGCCCCGGGCGCTACGCTCAAGATGAGCAAGCTGAGGACGCAGCCAAGCCGGCGCCTGCGCCGCAGCTTCTCGCCTTGCTTTTTTCTTCCACCAGCCACGTTCACACGAAGCGGAGATTCGCGCATTTCTCCTCCGGCGCCCAAACCTCGTTGCGTTCGGGCTTTAGGCAGAATGCTGAGGGCGAACCAAGGTGTCTCATTTCAAACAGAATCGCCAACGATGGCGTCGGCTTCGATCTCCACCAGCATATCCGGCGAGATCAGCTTGCTCACTTGGACCATGGATGTCGCCGGACGAATCGCACTAAACAACTCCCCATGCGCCCGGCCGATCTCTTCCCATTCGGCGATGTTTACCACGTAGATTCGCGTGCGCACCACGTCTTCCAACCGCGCTCCAGCCTTGGTCAGCGCTTCGGCAATGTTCTTTAGGGCCTGGACGGTTTGCGCATAGGCGTCGCCCGCCCCGATAATCGCTCCGCCCGGGCCGGTAGCCGTGGTTCCCGAAACGCTCACGACGTTGCCCACGCGCACCGCGCGCGAGTAACCCACCACCGGTTCCCACGGTGTCCCGCTGGAAATGTTCTGCCGCATCGCGCCTTCCTCCAAGCAGAAGGAAGTATTACACAACGGGAGAAGGCCTTGCGACACACCAAGCAGCGGGGCGCCCCGCGGACTGCCCTCTCGGTTGCAAGCCCGAGCGGGCGCAAGCTCCTTGGCCTGAAGGCCGCGCCGATTTGTGGTATGTTTGGGCCGCGTCCGCGAGAGAGCGTCCATGAGCAAGCCGGTCAGAGTCGAGATTTACGGCCAGACCTACTCCATTGGCGGCGATCTGGAAGAGAAATACGTGCAGGAACTGGCCCGCTACGTGGACGAAAAAATGCGCGCTGTCGCCGGCGCCACCGGCATCGTGGACTCGTTGAAAGTGGCCGTGCTCACTGCCCTGGCCATCGCCGACGAGCTGCATTCTCTGCGCCTGTCCCGCGACGACGGCCGCGAACGTCTCCGCGAGCGCGCCGAGCGCTGCCTCAACCTAGTCGAGCGCGCCCTGAAGCAAACCGCCTGAGTCCCCCCCAGCCTGCGGCGCCCCGCTCACCGCCCCAGGCGAAACACGACCCCTTCGCTAAGCCGCCAATTATCTTGCGCTTCCGTGTTCACCATGGGGTAGTGCGTAGTCACCCAATCTCCCTCAAATAATCGCACGGCAAGGCGCCGCTTTATCTTCCAATCTACGCCGAACCCGATGGCGTAGGCCCACGTGGTATACGAAACCGTGGGAATCTTGGGGGCTTCGTTATCTCTCCCGTAGCTCACCCCGATCAGATAATGCCCGAAAATATCGAACCTCCGGAATCCGCGATAGACGGCCTCCGGCCCGAATAGCCCCAGCAGCTCCTTGCTGTTGACGTGCTTCGCTCCTGGAGGCAGCGGCGCCAGATCCACCACGTGGTCCGCGAACTCCGCGTTGAACTCCCCCACCAACCGGAAATAGCTGGTGAAAGCATGGCCCGCCGAGGTCTGCACCCCATGCGTATAGTACGGGCCTCCCTCTGTCTCTGAGCCCGCAAAATAGCCCCCGTATCCGCCATATATCTCCCATCGTGGATAACTCTGTGCCGCGGAAATCGAGGAAAAAGCGAGGATGAAGCAAGCTGCCAGGAATAATCTATGCACCCGTCCTCCCAAACGCGCCCAGCATTCTTGGATTTCGCTTTGTGGCCTGCGCGACACTATACACTGGCAGCCCATATTTACAAAGTTTCCTCCATCTGCCATTTGGGGCCTAACGACTCCCTCGCAAGATAGTTGCCCAGCCCCCAGCGGGCCCCGCGTTTCAAGGCCCAATCCACCCATGCCTCCAGCCTGACCCTTGGCCGTACTTCCTCCACCGGTCCTGCTACAATGTGAGCCGGGAGCGGCACTTCGAAGCAGGTGATGCGGCGAAGGGTCGTTTGAACCAACACGAATCTCTGGGGAGCCGCGGACAGCCAGCCCGTGTGCATGACCTGTCCCGATCCCGCTCGCCGGCGCGTATGGGGTCGCGGGGCTTGCCCGCCGGAGCCAAAGACCCAGCCCTTCTGACTGCGCCGTTAGAGAGTGCGGGCGGGCGCGGCCGGGGCAGGAAAGCCTGACGGTTGGCGCGAGGCGCCCACCTGGAACAGAGGTTCATGGCCCTAGCTGCACACGGCCAAGCGGTCCGCTCCCTTTTACCTTGTAGCTCGGATCGGCGCCTTTCCCGGCCAGTCGCAAGGACTAAAGCGCTTCCTAATCCTCGGCATGCGCATTCTGTTCATCGGAGACATCGTGGGCTCGTCCGGGCGAGAGATTGTCCGGGAACGCCTCGCGGACATTGTCGCCCAGCGACGCATTGACCTAGTCATCGCCAACTGCGAGAACGCGGCCGCGGGCTTTGGCATTACGCCCCGCTTGGCCGAGGATCTGCTTTCCTCCGGGGTGGACGTTCTCACCGGTGGCAACCACATCTGGGACCGCAGGGAGATCCTCGATTATGCCCCCCGCCAGCCGCGTCTGCTCCGTCCGGCCAACTTCCCCGAAGGCAATCCCGGCTCCGGCCTCTTCCTCGGCAAAACGAAAAACGGCGATCCTTATGCCGTCCTTGACCTGCAAGGCCGTGTGTTCATGCCCGCCATTGATTGCCCCTTCCGTACCGCCGACCGTCTCCTGGCCTCCCTCCCCGCTGAGACCGGCGTGGTCGTCGTGGACTTCCACGCCGAAGCCACGAGCGAAAAACTGGCCTTGAGCTGGTATCTCGACGGCCGCGTCACCGCCGTGGTCGGCACCCATACTCATGTTGTTACCGCTGACGAACGCATCCTTCCTCTCGGCTCCGCCTGCATCACCGACGTGGGCATGACCGGTCCGCATGCCGGGGTTATCGGCATGGACCGCCACGGCATGATCAAGCGTTTCCTCGACGCCATGCCCGCCCGCTTCGACGTGGCTTCCGGCGACCTGCAGATGAATGCGGTTCTCATCGAAACTCGGGATACCGCCGTCGAAGTCGCGGACGCGCCTCCCGGCGGCAATCCTGCCTATTCCGGCCCTGGCCTCCGGGAACAGACGGTACGTTCGCGCTCCGTCGAACGGCTTTGCTTTCGCCTGGATTGAGAAGCCGTGCTGTCCAGAAATTCTGTTGAAAGTGTGCAGGATGCTCCACACCGAAATCTCCGTCGCTCGAGCGGGCGGTGGGGCCTGGCCTTCTCATCCATTGCCGCCAGCCGCTAGTCTATCTGCAGCTCGGCTTCACCTTCTGATCAATGAAATCACGTCCTGAAGCCGGTGGATGTCCCGTTTCTAGACTCCTGCCGAGGTAGACCGATGGGGCTAATGAGGGGCGAACGACCTGAGTAGCTTCTCGAGTTGGGCGTTAAATACGTCGGGACGCTCGAGCATCATGAAATGCCCAACGTCTTGGACGACGACTGCGTCGTAATCGGCGTACTTGCGGTTTACGCCGATCGCAGTCGGCGGAGCCATCGGCGGCGCGCAGTTCAATCCGCGCACGGGCGCTTTGACGCCGGCGAGCAACCTCTGCAGATTTAGGTTCGGAAAATCATGCAGCAAGGCAAGCGTGACGGACTGGTTCACGGAGCAGCCTTTTGAGACCACCCACTCGATCACCTGCGGGTCCGCTTCTTTGGTGAAGGCCGCACGGATAAACCCTGCCATGGCGTTCTTGAAATCAGCTTGGAGCTGGGTCGCGAGCTTGTCCGCCTGTTCGCGCGTGGGCCCAGCTTCGGCATTCTGGACTGTGTCTACCAGGATGACGCCGACCACTCGGCCCGGCATGCGTCGCGCCGCCTCAAGTGACACTGGCCCGCCCATGGAGTGCCCCACGAGAATCACGCGCTGGAGAGCGAGCCGTTTGGCCACGGCCTGCACGTCGCCGGCGAGCCCGAGAATGGTCCAGGATTTCCGGGTGGCGGCGGATGCGCCGTGGCCGCCAAGATCGAGCGAGACGACTTGGTAGTTTTGGGCGAACGCGTCCAACTGGTTGTGCCAGAACGACCGGTCACATGCCCAGCAATGGACGAAGACAAGCGATGTTTCCCCTTTGCCGCGCACGTCATAGGCGATGGAGACCCCATCAGCGGCGCGCACGCTGCCTTGAATCACCGCCAGCGCTGAGCCTCCCAGGGCATTTCCCGCAGCGAACAATGTAACGACGAGCACACTCAGAATCGTCTTCATGCGC
>Ga0187771_10001871_pt1 | contig 14477 bp, 8 predicted proteins | sample 0116_SJ02_MP15_1_FD_133139 | JGI IMG/M metagenome (GOLD analysis project Ga0187771, IMG submission 133139) | Tropical peat soil microbial communities from peatlands in Department of Meta, Colombia - 0116_SJ02_MP15_10_MG | ecosystem: Environmental > Terrestrial > Soil > Wetlands > Peat | place...
AAGTCCGCTACTACGATTTTCCCGTGTGGAGCGAACCGAAGCGCATGGAGAAGCTGCGCTATATCCACCGTAATCCTGTGGAGCGAGGACTGGTAGCGCGGCCTGAGGATTGGAAGTGGAGTAGCTTCGTTCATTACGCGACCGGAGCCGAAGGCGCAGTGGAGATTGAGTCGCAATGGACGGCGCGGAAGCGAGAACAAATGGGCGTGGTGCTCACCTTGACCAGACGCCACCCTCCCCCAAAGAACGCGGGAAGGGTGGGGCAACCGCGCGCGGGACAGGGGTAGATGTCCCGGAGGGACATTTGACAATAGCCCGGCGCTTCAGCGCCGGGTGGGCGTAGAAAATCAACCGCATCCCGGAGGGACGCCTGAAATCTGCATTCCAATCGTGCCTCCGGCACGAGGTTCGGATTGTATGTCGGCTCACCCGCCAGCGAACTGGCGGGCTACTGTCAGTGGTCCCTCCGGGACCGTGCGTCGCACTCGGGATCCCCCTCCGTGCTATCCTCGCCCTGAACGCATCCCATGCGGATTCTGACTCGCTACATTCTTCGTGAAGTTACCGCCCACGCCCTGATCGGCGCGGCCATCTTTACGTTCGTGCTGTTTACCCGCGACCTGGGACGCATTCTCGAGCTGGTGGTCCGCGCCAGTGCGCCATTGCCCAGCGTCGCCGAAATTTTCTTCTTCACCGTTCCGCTCGCGCTCACTTACACGCTCCCCATGAGTGTGCTGGTCGGCATCCTGATCGGGCTAAGCCGGCTCGCCGCCGACTCGGAAATCACCGCTATGCGCGCCAGCGGGATGGGCGTGTGGACCTTCCTGCGCGTGCTCTCGATTTTCGTGCTCGCCGCATGGCTGCTGGCGCTGGGCAACGGCGTATATATCGCCCCGCGATCGCAAGCCGCACTCGCCCGCCTGGAAGACCGCCTCAAAGGCTCGCAAGTTTCGTTTGAGCTCCAGCCGCGCGTCTTCTACGAAGGATTCCCCAAAATTGTTCTCTACGTGCAGGACGTGCAGAGCGCGCAGGGAGCTGCGTTGTGGAAGGGCGTCTTTATGGCCGATCTCAGCGACGCCGCCAATCCAAGAATCACGCTGGCCAGAGAGGGCATCGTAGTCAGCGAGGGTCCGGATCGCCTGCATCTGCATCTGGTCGACGGCTCGGCCCACGAGACCGATCCCAAACAAGCGGACCACTACCAGATTTCCACATTTCAGCAAACCGACATCCCTATCGAACTGCCCGCCACCGAAAGCAAGCCCGACGAGTCCCAGCCGGCTGCCGTCATGGACACGTGGGCCTTGCGCGCGAAAGCCAGCCGCGTCACACCGGTTTCCGCGCGCTGGTATCTCATCGAATTTCACCGCCGCTTTGCTTTGTCCAGCGCATGCCTGGTGCTGGCACTGGTCGGAATTCCGCTCGGCCTGTCGTCGAAGAAAAGCGGCAAGTCGGGCGGATTTGTCCTGACCATTCTGCTGGTGTTCGTCTATTACGTCCTCTCGTTGATCGGCGTCTCCCTGGCCAAGCAGGGCACCGTGGCGCCCTGGTTTGGGGCATGGCTGGCCGACCTGGTCTTCCTGTCCCTGGGCATGTTTCTGCTGTGGCAGGTGGAAAGGCGTCCGTTTGAGCTGGCCTCGTTTCGGCCCCTCTGGAAACGAAATGCAGCTCTGCCGGTGGTGGCAGCGGGCCGAGGCCGCCAAAATGCCTTCCAGCGTGTCTCCACTCGACGCCGCGTTTTCCGGGCCAGCTTCCCCACGCTGCTGGATGACTACGTCCTGCGCGATTTCTTCCTTTACCTGGGATTGATCCTGGCCACTTTCCTGGTGCTGGTCCTGGTCTTCACGCTCTTCGAATTGCTGGGAGACATTCTGCGCAATCAGATTCCCGCCACCGTGGTCGCCGAGTACTTGCTCAACGTGACCCCCTACCTGCTCTACAACGTTGCTCCGCTCGTGATGCTGCTGGCCGTGCTGGTCACGTTTGGCCTGATGAACCGCTCCAATGAGATCACCGCCATCAAGGCAACAGGAATCAGCATTTACCGCGTCGTTGCCCCGGTCATCGTGGCGGCCGCAGTAGTGGCGGCGGCGCTGTTCCTGGCCGACCAGTTCTACCTGCCCCTGACCAACAAACGCCAAGAGGCGCTGCACAACCAGATCAAGGGCAAGCCTCCTCAGACTTACCTGCGCCCCGACCGCAAGTGGATTTTCGGGCAGAACCACGACATTTACTACTACCAGCTCTTTGATCCCGACCGCGACCAGTTCGGCAACATCACCGTGTTTCAGCTCGATCGCTCGAGCTTCACGATTACCCGCCGCATCCACGCCGAGCGCGCCCACTGGGCCGAAAATCTGAACCGCTGGATTTACGAACTAGGCTGGGACCGCTCGTTCAATATCTCCGCTATCAACAATTACCGGCCATTTGAGGTGGCGACTTTCCCCCAGCTGCCCGAAACGCCGTCGTACTTCAAAAAGGAAGTGAAACAGTACACGGAGATGAACTATGAAGAGCTGCACCGCTACATTCGCGACCTGCAACAGAGCGGATTCGATGTCGTGCGCTTGCGAGTGCAGCTTCACCAGAAGCTTTCCTATCCTCTGATTACGCTGATCATGGCTATGCTGGCCATTCCCTTCGCACTTGCGGCCGAGAAAAAAGGAGCCATCACCGGAGTCGCGATTGCAGTAGGCATCGCTTTGTTCTACACGGTGGTGTCGCGGCTGTTCGAGGCCATGGGCAACCTCAGCCAGCTTCCGCCCGCCCTGGCAGCCTGGTCGCCGGATCTGATTTTTGTGCTCGTGGGCGGTTATCTGATTTTGAAGGTGCCAACGTAGGAGCAGACCTGAGAGTTCAGACCTCAAACTTCAGACCTCGGACGTCAGGGAGTCGCACTTCGTACTGTGTTTCAATGATAGGCTTTGAAAGGGCGCGGCTTCCAGCCGCGCCGTCATGAGTCAACGGGGATACGGGCTTTAGCCCCTGAGGGCAACACTCTGCGCACATCGGCGTCCGAAGTCTAAGGTCCGAGGTCCGATGTGCTACTTCACTGCCACTCCCGAGGGCCAGTTGTCGGTGGTCGTAACCGGCAGCGCGTTCAGTGCGCCACTGGACGGCGTGATGGAGTATTGCGATAGCGTTCCGGAGGCGAAGTTCGCCACGAAGAGCCAGCTGTCGTCGCTGCGAATCGCGAGCGACGTGGGCCCCTGCCCGGTCGCTGCGGTCGCCGGAGTGCCCGGCGTCAAACTGCCGGAGATCGTGGCGATACGGAAGATCGAAATCTGGCCGAATGTCTGTGTTGACCCATTCAGAACGTAGAGAGTGTTACCGAAAGGATCGACAACCATCGGCCCGGGGTCGGTGGTATTGCCAGCGTTGGCGAACGGAGAACCGGAGACCGCGACCAGACTGCCGTCGGAAGGATTCGGAGCCTGCGGGCAGTATTGACTCGACTGCGTTGGCATCCCGCTGCAGATCGAATATGCGCTGATGTTGTTCGCCAGGTTGTTGGATACATATACGAACCGGTCGCAAGCGTCGACCGCAATGCCCGCAGGCACCGATAACGGCAGTCCCGTCTGCGGAGCTGACGGCGACGGAAAATACGGCACTTGACTTCGATTGGGCGGATTCCCCAACGCTCCCGTCGACGTGTTCACCGAGAATTCCCAAACCACGCTGTTTACCGTATCCGACGCATACAGAAATTCCGACTTAGGAGGGTTGTTGCCCTGAGAAGAAGAAGAGCACGCCGCGATCTGCTGGCCGTTCAACAGCGGGGGCAGAGTCATCGGCGTAACGGCTATCGCCGCGAAATTCGGTGGCTGAAATCCCTGTCCCGCTGGAAGCGCGAGCGTGAAGGCGCCGGGGACCGGGGTCAGAGCGCCGCCGCTGATCGAGTAGACGCAAATTCCGAACTGCTGCGTCGTACCCGGACAAGGGGCATTCGAAAAGCCACGCGGCGGCGGCGAAAGACCGGGCATCGAATTCAACCCCTCCGCCACAAACAGGTACTTCCCGGTCGTGTTCATCACCAGCGCCACCGGATTCGGGTCCGCGGTCAGCGTGCCGTTTGCCGCCAGCGTCCCGTCGGAGTTGATCTTGAATACTCCGATGCCGGTCGCGCTACTGCTGCCGCACACCGACGGGCTCGCGTTGATGATCGTGTAGGCATACGCTCCCGCCGGATCAACCACGATGGCTGACGGTATCCCGTTCAGAACGCATTGCGTCAAGGTTCCGGTGTTCGCAGGCGGATTGTTGACCGCCGTCATGCTGCCGCTGTTCAGGCCGAAACTGAAAGTCTCAAGCAGCGCCGATCCCTGGCTCGTCACCACAACCAGGCCATCGGACGACTTATTGTATGAGCTTCCACATGCCATCAGCAGACCGATGGAAACCAGCACCGCTACGCTGAGCAGCCACGCCAATTGTTTCGACATTCTCTGAATGATCTCCCTGTTGTACGTGAAGCGCATTGTGCGCGCATCCCGGCGACCCGTGAGCCGGGACCAAGCAAATCTCAGGTAGTGGTGCAGTAGGCTTGTCATCCTGAGCAAGCGCTCTTTGCGCAGCGAAGGATCCGGGCGAGCCGCGCGCTGCGGCGCGTTTTTTTTCGCCGCAACAAACCGCGCGTTTGGCTCGCTTCCCCGTCAGACTGCACCACTACCCAATTCTCAAGAAGCGGGAAAATATCAACCCACTTATGTATCAGGAAAGCACGGGAAGAGCAAACCCGCGACTGATTGGAATCACTCCAGCGGCCGGAAGTTGCCCGGAAAGCAGACTGCAGATCCGGGCTTCGGACCTTAGGCAAAGCCTGATCAAGTCAGCTTTGTCATTCCGAGCGAGGCGGGATGGCCCGTCTTTCGGGCAATCCCGCGGAGTCGAGGAACCTGCTTTTGAAGTCCGAACCATGAGGTCCGAAGCTACGCTTCCCGCGCGGACGCCACCGGCTCGGCTTGCGGCGGTTTAGCCGGTTGGTCGCCCGCGATTAAAGGTAGGCGGATCTCTACTTGCAGACCGCCCTCGCGCCGATTGCGCGCTGCAACCCGGCCGCCGTGGAAGCGCACGGCTCTCTCGGCGATGGCCAAACCGAGGCCCACGCCGCCCGTGAGTCGTTCGCGGGCGTCGTCGATCCGGTAGAACGGCTCAAAGAGCTTGTCCAGACTGGCACCCGGAACGCCCGGCCCGGAATCGCAGACGCTGAGCACCGCTTCCGGCCCGTTCGCCCCCTGCTCGCTGGTCAGCTCGATCTCGACTGTGGTCCCCTCCAGCGTGTACCGGATGGCATTGCGAATCACGTTCTCCACCGCGCTATGCAGCAGCGAAGCATCGCCGTGCACTTCCCAGTCTCCCTCGGGAATAGCGACTTTCACATGGCAGTGCCGTGCCTGAGCTTCGAACTCCGCGTCTTCGGCCACGCTCGCCACCAACTCGTCGAGCGGCACCGGGGTCTGCGGAACACGCTGTTCTCCGTCTTCCAGCCGCGCCAGGGTCAGGATCCTGCCGATCATCTCATTGAGGCGGCTGGCTTCCAGTTCGATGCGGTCCAGCATCACGGCGCTTTCCGCATCGGAACGCTGCCGCGCCAGACCCAGGGCGACATTCAGGCGCGCCAGCGGCGAACGCAGTTCGTGCGAAACATCATTGAGCAGCCGGGACTGCGCCTTCATCAGCGTTTCCAGCCGCTCGGCCATGGCATCGAAGTCGCGCATCAAGCCGGCGACTTCGTCTCGCCGCCCCTTGGCTGGAGCTCCACTGCGCGCGCTCAGATCGCCACCTGCCAACTGGCGGGTCGCAGCCCGCAGCCGCACGATGGGCTTGGTTAGGTACCACGACAGGAAATAACAAACCAGCCCCGACGAAATAACCAGGATAATCAGCCCACGAAAGGGGAAGCCGTGTGGGCCGAAGAAGACGCGCGGACCGGGAGGCAGCGCCATCGCAATCGTGTAGCGATGACGACCGTCGGAGGATGGGCGTGACTCGGTCAGAACTCTGGGCGGCGGAATCATCACGCCGTCGAGCGGAGGCAGCGGCCGGCCCAACGCCAGGCTCCGCACCCACGGCGGTGCGTGCCGCCCGGAGATTTCCTCCCCGCGCTCGTTGAACACGTGCACATGGACATGCTGCGTGGCCTCCAGATTCTCCAGATACTCCCGGGCTTTCGCCTCTCCACCCTGCTCAAAGGCGGCGACGGCGTCCGCCAATGCCGCGCTGCGCAGCGACTCCCACCCCACCATATGCTGCGGGCGAAAGAGGAATACGGAAAGAATCGTCAGGACCACAAACAGCGCGATGGCCACCCAAAACGACAAGAAAATTCGTAGAAAGAGACTCTTCATGCGCTCGTTGTTCTAGGAAACCTCGGCTTTCTCTCTCGGCCGGACAAAAATATACCCCACCCCGCGAATGGTCTTGATGTGCTCGTCGTTTTCGGTATCGCCCAGTTTCTTGCGTACTTTGCTTACGTGCATATCAATGCTGCGATCAAAGGGCGAGAATTTGCGGCTGAGAACGGCATTGACCAGGCGCTCGCGCGGCACCACGCGTCCGGCTTCGCGCAGGAGCACTTCGAGCAGGTTGAACTCGACCGATGTCAGCTCTACCGGTTTGCCATCCCGGCGGACCGAGCGGGTCGCGGGATCGAGTTCGACATCTCCCACGTGGACAATCTCCGGCGCTGCTGGACCGGCGCTGCCATCCGCACGCGTGCGCCGCAGAATCGCGCGGATGCGCGCCACCAGTTCGCGCGGATTGAAAGGCTTGGGAAGATAGTCGTCCGCGCCGATTTCCAAGCCCACGATGCGGTCCACATCTTCTCCGCGCGCCGTCAGCAAAAGCACGGGCAGCCGCGAGGTGGCGCGAATCCGGCGCAGCACCTCAAACCCGTTAATGCCGGGCAGCATCACGTCGAGCACCGCCAGTAGGTATTCTCCGGCTGCGGCCTTCTTCAGCCCGCTTTCGCCTTCATGCACGCATTCGACCGCGAATCCCTCCGCCTGCAGATACTCCCCGACCAGGTTGCAGAGCTCCACGTCATCATCAATCACCAGAATTCGTTCCATTGCTTCCATTATTGTGCATCACGGGGAAACGCATCAGAAGTAAAAATTTGTCAACCCTGATGGTCCCCTGCATCCTGTCATTCCGAGCGCTCACTTTGGAGCGCGAAGAATCTGCTCTTTTCGAGTCCATCCAGAAGCAGATTTCTCGCTGCGCTCGAAATGACATCACATGGGAGGCCAGCCAAGCGAGTGCGCTCCGATTCGGACTCTTGACAAAACTTTACTCCGCTTGACCGACTCTTTACCGCCCCTTCCCGCAGATTGTGTTTCTATCAAGGAAAGCAAAGTCCCGGCGAGTCCGGGAAAAACCTTAGGAGTTAAGCCATGAAATCGATCCGTTTTCGCTTGTTGGTTGCGGCCCTCGCCGTACTGCTGGGCACAGCCATTGCCAAGTCGCAGACCGCACCCGACGCTCCGCCGCCGATGCCTCCACATGGCCATGAATTCGGCATGGGCGGGCACATGCTCGAGTTTTTCACCGACTATCTGAATCTGAGCGATGCGCAGCAGGCGCAGATAAAAGCCATCCTGCAGAAAGAACATCCGGCGGTGAAGCCGCTCGTCCAGCAGACCCGCCAGATTGACCTCCAGCTGCGTCAGTATGTGGAAGGCACGTTCGACGAGGCGAAGGTTCGCGCCTTGGCCACGCAGAAGGCGCAAGTGGAAGTCGAAATGACGGTGCAGAAAACCCGAATTCACAACGAGCTGTTCCAGGTGCTCACCGCCGACCAGCAGGCGAAGATGAAGGAGTTTGAGGCGCGCCGCGAAGCTCGCATCGAGAAGCACATGCACCAAGCCCCTCCGCCGCCTCCGGAAGAATGAGACTGCGAAGCGATTGACTCTCTGGGATTGACTCTACTGGGAGAGTCCTTTTCCGACGGCGCGAGGCGGCAGCAATTCCTGACCGCCTCGCGTCGCTTTGCGGGGAACCGCAGCTGATGCTGAATGAGTCCTATCTGTTTGCCGCTGCATGGCTGTTCTTCGCCGCCTGGAGCGCAGCCATCGCCGCAGTCGGCCTAGCTGCTTTTGGCCGTGACTTGTTCCCCTTTTGGTTGCACTTCGAGTCAAACCGGAGCGCTCACCCCGTTCCGGCAGATCCCCAAGGCCCGAGCGCAAGTTAGGAACTCTGATCAAGTTCAGCTCTGTCATTCCGAGCGCAGCGGAATTGCCCGTTCTTGGGTAATTCCGCGGAGTCGAGGAACCTGCTGTTGTTTTTTTCTGAACCTAATTAGGATTTTCTCTCGCCGAAAAGCTGAACCCCTCCTGCTAAAATCTCATCTACAGAATCTGCATGTTTCTCAGGAACCTGCGCCCGCTTGTCCCGTACCTGAAACGCTACCGCTGGGGTTACGTGGCCGGCACGGTCTGCGTCTTGCTCACCAATGGAATCTGGGTTTTGTTTCCGCAAGTCATCGGAAACGCGGCCGACGACCTGAATCACGCCGTAACTCGCCACAAACTGTTGATCTACGCCGGCCTTCTGCTCGCCATCGCCGTGAGCAAAGGCATCTTCCAATTCCTGACGCGCTGGATCGTCATCGGCATCTCCCGCGACATTGAGTTCGACCTGCGCAACGACCTGTTTGCCAAGCTGGAAAGCCTTTCCTACTCCTACTACCAGCGCCATCGCACCGGCGACATCATGGCGCGCGCCACCAACGACCTGAACGCGGTCCGGATGCTGCTCGGCCCTGCCATCATGTATTCGGCCAATACGATCGTCTATACGGCGGGCGCGCTGGCTTTCATGATCTCGATCAGTCCCAAGCTGACCTTCTACACATTTCTGCCGCTGCCTGTGGCCAGCGTCGTAATTCAGTATTTCGGGCGCCAGATTCACGATCGTTTCGAGCGCATTCAGGCCATGTTCTCCGACATTTCCGCGCGAGCGCAGGAGAATTTTTCGGGAGCGCGGCTGGTGCGGGCCTATGTGCAGGAAGAAGCCGAGATTCGCGCCTTCGAGACGGAAAACAAGGAATACATCCGGCGCAGCCTGAAGCTGGTGCGGCTTATGGGTATGCTTTGGCCCACGCTCGAGCTCATGCTGGGATGCGCTGTCGTGCTGGTACTGTGGCTGGGCGGGCGCGAGGTGCTCGGCGGACGCATGACCGTCGGCGCCTTCGTCAAGTTCATTACCTACATGATGCAGTTGACCTGGCCGATCATCGCTCTCGGCTGGGTGATCAACATTTTTCAGCGCGGCACGGCATCACTCGGGCGCATCAACGAAATCATGTTGGAGCAGCCCGAAATCAAAGATGAGCCAGCCGCCAAGGACCGCGAGATCGAAGGCGCAATCGAATTTCGCGGGTTGAACTTCAGCTACAACGGAACGCCCGTGCTGAACGACGTGAACCTGCGCGTGCCCGCGGGCAGCAGCCTGGCGATTGTCGGGCCGACAGGCTCCGGCAAAACGACTTTGGTGAACCTGATTCCGCGCATCTACGACGCGGAACCGGGGACGGTTCTTATTGACAGCCGGCCGATTCGCGACTACTCGCTGGCCTCGCTGCGCAAGCACATCGGATTCGTGCCGCAAGAAACGTTCCTGTTCAGCGACCGCATTCGCGAGAATATCGCGCTGGGCGTCGATTCAGCCGCCGACGGCGAAGTTCACAACGCTGCCGAAGCGGCGAACATTGCCGCCGATATCGAGAGCTTCCCCGAAGGCTATCAAACGCTGGTCGGCGAACGCGGCATCACGCTCTCCGGCGGCCAGAAGCAGCGCACTTCCATCGCGCGGGCGCTGATTCGCAATCCGCGAATTCTGATTCTCGACGACGCGCTCTCCAGCGTGGATACGCAGACCGAAGACAAGATTCTGAATCACCTGCGCGATGTGATGCGGGGCCGCACGACCATTTTCATTTCCCATCGTGTCTCGACCGTGCGCAATGCCGACCGTATCGCCGTGCTGCACGGCGGACGCATCGTCGAGTTGGGCCCGCACGACGAACTGCTCGCCCGCAACGGCTACTACAGCGATCTGTATAACAAGCAGTTGCTGGAAGAAGAGCTGGCCGAAGTGTGAGGTCCCGTGTTTCTCACCACGGAGGCACGGAGTCGCGGCGCAGTGCTTTGTTCCGGAGCTGTGCTTTGCTCTGGAAAACTCCGATTAACCAGCAGAACTTGTCATTCCGAGCATGGCGAGGAATCTGCTTTGGATTTGTCATTTCGAGCGCAGCGAGGAATGTGCTTCTCTGCCGCGCCGTCGTCTGCGGCAAGGAGCGACCGCCCGCCGGGGCGACCAGATCGCTGCGGAGAATGCCCCGCGCGTCGCATTCCGGGACCGCCCAGCCAGGGTTCGTGGCCCGGTCGAGGTGCAGGGTGGGTCGGGTTCCGAGGCCGTGCAGCGGCCAGGCAAATCGATTTTCTTTGCCGATGTATGTCTTTTATTTTGTGTCGATTACGAGGAATTTCTTGCACAGCAGTTTACCTTCGTAAACAGCAGAGAACATTGACGTTGGCGCTGCGCTGCACCATTTTCAGTGCAAGTCTTCGAAAGGTTGCCTACTTAGAGTTGTTCCGCTTGTTTGCCGGTGGAACGATCTCGAAGATGCACCCCTTTGCGCCCTTGGCGTGATCTTCGCGGGCTTTGCCGGGCTGATCTTTGACGATGGGGGCAGTAACCCTGAACCGCAAAGGCCGCAAAGTCTTCGCAAAGGACGCGAAGAAGAACCATCCGCTTCATCTACATAAATTGCGATAATCGAAGTCACCGTCTTGACGGAGGTTCGTCCTCAGGGTGCAGCGCAAGACCATTCCCGAGTTACTGGACTCGCCGCATTGCCCGCAGCGCGAGGTTGAGGCTTCTCTGCGTGACATCTGCCGCATCAACCGCTGGTTCGGCGGAGTCGCCACTACGCGCGCGCTGATCGAGCGCATCGCCGCCGCGACTGGAAAATCGCATTTCTCGCTGCTGGAAGTGGCCGCCGGGTTCGGCGAAGTGCCAAAGATCGTCGGCGAGCAACTGGCGCGCAAGGGAATCACGCTGGACGTGACTCTGCTCGACCGCGCGCACTCGCACCTGCTGCCGGGAAATCGATCCGTCGTTGCCGACGCCCTGGCGCTTCCCTTTCCGGACTCATCATTCGACCTGGTCAGCAGCAACCTGTTCGCGCATCACCTGGAGCGTGCCGAGTTGACTCGGTTCGTTGACGAGGCATTGCGCGTGAGCCGCTGCGCCGTATTGATCAACGATCTGATCCGGCATCCGCTGCATCTGGCGCTGGTATACGCGGGCTTTCCGCTGATGCGGAGCTACGTGTCGCGAGTCGACGGAGTCGCTTCGGTGCGGAGAGCGTATGTGCCGGAAGAGATGCGCAGAATTCTCACAAATGGGAACCAGCCTGCCCGGATCGTAGAGCTTTCGCGGCATTACTTGTTTCGTATGGGACTGATTGTCTGGAAGATCGCGCGATGAACCAATAAACCGTGAGAACCCAGCTACTTCGCCTGGACCGTGATTGCCTCCGCGAGATTCAGCGATTTGCCGGTGTCGCGCACCTCGACGGCACGCCCATGCTGCGTGTACGCGGCGATCACTGCTGGTTGCGCCCAGTCCAGGTCCCATCCGTTCTCGATTGCCACCAGCTTGTACGATCCCGGAACGACATTCCGCAGCGTGAAGGTACCGTCCAGATCACTCTGGTCGCGACGGAACAGATCGCGATTCCCTTCAGGATTTCCGGGGACCAACACCACCATAGCGCCGGCAAATCCTTTGCCGCCCTTCCTCGCGATTCCGTTCACCTCCACGCTGCCCGCAACCAGAGCCAGAGAGGCAGAAGCGGATGCACCCGCACTGAGAATGATGCTGTGACCTGAAACCTGCGCGCCTTCTGCGGCTATCCGAGCGATGGAATACGGATTGCGCGAACCCCAAACCAAAATGTCGTAGCGCCCGGCTGGAACGTCGGTGATCTCCGCTTCGCCCTTCTCATCCAGCGGACGGAAACCCGCCGGGTTTCTGCCCTTTGAACGCAGCCCGATCGAGAGTCCTTTCGGAATCGAAGTCTCGCCCGGGATTTGCACCGCTAGCTTGACGCTGCCGAGCGGTTCCGCCGCTCCTGAATCGATTTGCTCTCCGTCCTTGTTGAGATCGATACCGTTCATCTGCACGCTTATACCCTGCCCTTGCAGCCGAACGTCGTAGTGTCCGGCCGGAATTCCGGTCAGCTCGAATAGCCCCGGCGAAAGCATCCTTCCGCCGCTTGTCTGGACAAAGTCGCTGCCGTCAAAGGCTGGCTGCTCCAGCCGTGGGAACACGAATCCATGCTGCGGGTCACCCGGAACCTTGAAGGTGAGGTGCAAGGCTGGAACCGGATTCAAATGAACATCGACCTGCAACCGCTCGCCGCCTTTCACCGGAATCGGAGTGGCGCTGTCGCTATCGGTCACGTCCGCGTAATAAGTCACTGGATACGCCACGTCGAGCGAGCGATCGACTGCGATCTTCTCCTGTCCCAGGGAACTCGCAGGCGGATGAACCGCATACCAGGGACTTGCTTGCGCCGACAGGAAGTACGTTCCAGGCACGAGATTCGGCAGTTCGTAGGTTCCCAGATCATCACTTTGAGTTCCGCTCCTCATGTGAATCTGGTCCACACCTCCCTGATGATCGTCGTAATACAGCTTCACATTCGCTTGGCGAACCGGCTCCCCGGCCTCGTCGAGAATTCTGCCCCAAATCACAGCATTGGGCGCTAACTTCAGCACGAGGCCTTCCGTTTCCACTCCCGCGCTCGTGACAATCGCGGTCGAGAACTGATCATGCTGATCGAAGGAAGCGGTAATGTACCCGCGTTTCGCGCCGGTGAGCGAATACTTACCGGCGGGCACGCTCTGGAATGCGAATTTGCCGTCGTCCTCGGTGATGATCGATTCGAACTTTCCCGGCTCCTTGGCCTGGCGTAGTGTGACGCGAGCCCGACCAAGCGGGTGTCCGTCGATCTTGCTGACCACCGTTCCTGCAACTCTGTAGGATCCGGCAGCATTGCTCACAGTCTGAGTGCTCGCAGCTTGCGAGCAGGCAATGCCGCGCGCCAGCAAGATCCAGCAGGCCGCCGCCATCAGACCACGCGCCGATCTCGAGACTGTCGAGGACATTGGATTACTCACCCAAAATCGTCTGCACCTGAACCGTCGCCTTCTGGCCCGCCCCAAGATGGACCACTGTTCCTTTGGACTCGTAGGCTTTCATCGCTTCGGGATCGCGATAAGGAAGCCGCGGATGCGGGGCGGAAAAGGCCAGAATTCGATAATCCCCCGGAGCCATACCCATAGAAGTGAACTTTCCGTCGCCCGAGACTCCGAACTGAGCGAATTCTCCCGTGCTGTCAGGCAACGGAACGCAATAAATCCAAACCTGCGCGGGTTCGGCTGCCTGGGCTTCCAGAGTTGTTTGTTGAGCCAAAGCCGTGACTGTCCCATCCAACTCAGCGACGTCATCGCGTACAGTGATTTCAATCGGCGCAGCCGGCCCCGAGCCGACCAGCAGCGGCTGCCTCAGCACGTCCGTCGGGCCCTGCGTTGCAGAAGCAATATACCCGCGCGAACTGTGCAGCCGCAGCCAGTATCGTCCGGGCAAAAGGTTCTCAATGACGAGGCTTTCGTCATTTGGTCCACTGGGAGGACGAATCGATCCAAACTGCCGTTGGGCGAAATCATCCGCGCTTTCAACCGAGGCTTGCAGGTAGGTTCGCGGCCCGCGCAAGGCGACCGCGCGCCTGCCGTCACTCCACGTTCCAGAAGCATCCCCACTCGTGTCGGCAAACACCTCCTTGACGTTCAACTGAATAGAGCTGTTTGGAACCAGCGCGATTGCCGGACCATCGACTGGCGCTCCGGTCACGCGAATGCCTACGCTGCCGTTCACCGAGTTCTGGCCGAATGTCGAGGCCTCAACCACATAATTGCCATTCGGCAGCAGTCCCTCGACGCGCTGCTCGCTCGAGTTGTATCCCAAGGCGTAGCCCGGTCCGCGCTGTCCCTGGACCGAAACGCTCAGACCAGCGATCCCCGGAGCATTCGCGATGGGAATTCGCACCGGGTAATAAGCCTGTCGCGTTAGCGAAAGGTCGGCCTCAAATTCCTGCCCTGCAGTCAGTTCGATGGTTGAGGCTGCGGAAAACTCGGCGGCTCCAGGATAGTAGACCGGCGGATACCCAAACTGCTGCGCGCCGGGAACATTGGTGACGGGATCGTTGTCCATGAACTCGCGTGTAACCAGTCTGTAGGAGCCAGGCTGAAGTTCTGCAAAGCGGAATTCGCCGGATGAGTTCGCGCGGGCTATCCTTCCCTGCGTCCAGCGAGGAAGGCCATCCACTATCTGACGCGAGAATAATTGCACCATGATGCCAAGGGCGGCATCGCCGGAAGCGAGAGTGATTCGTCCCTTGA
>Ga0187771_10001872_pt1 | contig 14475 bp, 15 predicted proteins | sample 0116_SJ02_MP15_1_FD_133139 | JGI IMG/M metagenome (GOLD analysis project Ga0187771, IMG submission 133139) | Tropical peat soil microbial communities from peatlands in Department of Meta, Colombia - 0116_SJ02_MP15_10_MG | ecosystem: Environmental > Terrestrial > Soil > Wetlands > Peat | place...
AATCATGAGTTTTCTTCTTCTGCTGTATTCCTTCAGCATTCCACGAACGCAATCTTGCGATCCTGTAAGCGCAGCAACGGCTGCTTTCTGGGATATCGCGTTTGGGCATAAGACGGTATAATAGTGTAGTTTGCGCAAGGTCGCGGAGAGCTTCTTTTCGGCCACTACGTAACCGATTCTCCATCCGGTCATTGCGTATGCTTTTGAGAAGCCGTTCACTGTGATGGTTCTGTCTTCCATGCCTGGAAGGGAACCAATGCTTAGGTGATTAGCATCGTCGTAAACTAGTTTTTCGTATATCTCGTCTGCGAAGACTATCAGGTCGTGTTCTTGTGCCACTTCGGCGATGCTTTCCAGATCCTTTTTTGAGAACACGTGACCGGTTGGATTGCACGGATTACACATCCAAATGATCTTGGTCTTTTCTGTTATTTTCTTTTCTAGTGCTTCGACTCCCACGTCATAGTTTCTGCGTTCATCGAGTGGAACTGTCACAGGTGTCGCTTCTGCTATCAGCGTGTCTTCAAAATAGGCGGGATAGTAAGGGTCAAGAATTAAAGCTTCGTCACCGGGATTCAGAAATGCTAATGCGGTTATTAGCATAGCCTCTTGAGAGCCCGAAGTAATCGTCACCTCAGTTTTCGGGTCAACATCAATGGCGTTTTCGCTTCTGAGCTTTTCCGCAACGGCTTGCCGCAGTTCTGAAGTTCCGTCAACCTCCGTGTAATGCGTGAAGCCATCTCTAGCCGCCGCGATCGCAGCCTCAATGATATGGTTTGGCGTTGTGAAGTCAGGCTCTCCCTGTTCAAAATGGACCAAGTTCCTCATTCCTGCAGAAGATTCGAGCATTCTTCTAATTCCCGAGGGTTTAATCGCGTCAACTCTATCAGAGGATCGTAACAGTATTTTTCGCCATGAGCCGGCAGATCTTACATTAGAAGGCGTTAAAGCGTGCAAATCTATGTCTCACCGCATTGCTACCACTGATTACTTCTTTTCTTTTAAAGAATTGCCTGTTTCTTTCTGCTTTCATGAGCCCTTTACACGGATGATCTTCAATCATCATCTAATTGGAACCAGTCGCCATTCCTTGTAGTCGGTTACTACTTTAATGTAGCCGCGAAGCATGTTGTCCGCTTCGACGTCGCCTGTGTCTACGCGTAAAACGTGACCATCAATGCTTTGCAGCTTGCCCTTGGTGGCGCCCACTATGATTTTTTCTTTGCCAACGAGTTTGATGATCTCTGGGCTGATCTGCTGATTTCCCCGTCCAAGTAGTATGCCTTGTCTTCCTATGGGCGATAGTATAATCCACGTGTTCCGCCAGTCTTTAATAGTCTGTAGCAACTTGGCTTCGTTAACGTCCTTGACAATTTTGCCTTTTTGGTACACGTCTACGCCTAGCAGAGTTTTCTCCGTATCCAACAAATCCGCAACACATTTCACCGTAGTACCCGGACCGAGAATGTATGTGCCGTCGGCATTGATGTTTTCCACGATAAATCGTGCCACGGCCAACTGATTCTCATGCTCGTCCTCGGTCTCAGGTGAAACCTGCTTGCTCCCTTGAATACGCATTGGAAGGAAAGGCCCGCGCAGAAACCCATAGAGGTGTACGTTAAACTGATCTTCTCTTATAGCGACTTCATCTGCGTCCACAATCTCGAATTCTGCGATTTCAGTCTCTTTTCTGTCAAAAGCTTCCACAATGGCGGCTGCGTCTGCAGGATTGATAGAGAAAACGCCACTGTACAATTTGACGCCTGAGGGAACGCCTAAAACGGGCAAGTTAGTATTGATGGGATGCAAGGCGTCCAAGATGTCTCGTGCGGTGCCGTCACCACCCACGAACACTATAAGGTCAACTTTACGGTTAGCCATAACTTTGACTGCTTTCTTGGTATCTTCAGCCGAAGTCTCGGCAGTAAAGTCTAACGGCAAGATCTCTGCAGAAAATTGTGCGTCTTTAACCTCATCTTCGCCCATCGGATTAGGACAGGCCACTATTCTTAACGTGTTCTTGAAGCTGGCATTTCTTAGGCTCGCGAGAAACTCTTTAGCTCTTGTTGAGGCTATGGGTTTTGCGCCCATTCTTGCGGCGTCCTTAGCGACTTCATCCGTGCCTTTTAGTCCAATTTTTCCACCCATACCCGCAATGGGGTTAATGAGGAAGCCGAGTTGCAAGCTTTTTTACTCTCGCATTAACTAGTTTCGGTGTGAAATAAATATTGATGCTTTTAAGGAAAGTTGCCTGAGATTCTGTTAACTCTTAAGCGCTTGGCGAAGTTTGTTAACCGTCGGCGCTTTTATCCGAAATGCGTGTAGCAAACTTGTACGATATAAGACTGAGCGACCTTAAGAACTTGTCTCAAACCTTTGATGCTCGCTTGTTGCCTCTACTGTTTTCGTTCATCTATTCCTCTCATTACTACCTGTACGCCTACGATGTGTCCTTCTCTTGTTATTGGACTTGCGTTGTATTCTGCCACAACTTTTTGATTTAGAGTTTCTATTTCGATCTTGTTTTTTGTGTGTTTTCCCTGTACTGCCTCAGAAAAGTCCTTCATTATGACAGAATGATAACTTTGGGGAACGAAATCGAGAATAGTTTTTCCTATGATGTCCTCTTTTCTGTAACCGTACCGCGAGATAGCATTGTTTACTGAATTTACTTTTCCATCAGGGTCAACCACAAGTATGACATCGTAAGCGCATTCGAAGAGTTCTCTGTATCGTTGTTCAGATTGCTTGATTCGCTCCTCAGCTTTTTTGCGCTCGGTAATGTCTTTAGCGAACACAGCAATCGCAAACGGTTTCTCTCCATGTTTCAGAACGTTAAAAGTTATTTCCAAGATAGTTGGATCCTTCAGTGTTGTATACTCGATAGAAAGTGATCCTTCTCTTAATGCCTGTTTGTTAAGTTCTATCCATCGTTTGGCAAGTTGTTCGGTTGGCATGATTTCATACTGATCCAACCCTGCTTTAAGGACTAAATTTTGCGTCCTAAGAAAGTAGTCGCTCACAGCTTTGTTGAATGTGAGAAGACGAAAGTCATCAGCATTAACGGACCAAATCATGTCTTTTGTACTGTTGAAAATTGAGCCCATCAAGATTTGTGTCTCTTTTAGCGCACACGCAGCTTTCTCCTTCGCTTCTTGTGCTCGTTTCCGTTCTGCCAATCCTGATATTGCGTGTGCCAGTTCGCAGTAAACTGTTCCTGGGTCACCAATCTTGTTAAGGTATTGATCAGCTCCAAGGTTCAAAGCCTTAATAGCAACTTCCTCTCTGCCCTTTCCAGTGAATATTATGAAGGGGATCGTGTTGCCCTTTTCTCTTAGTTCCTTGAGAAATTCCAGACCGTCCTTTACAGGCATTAGATAGTCTGAAACGATCACGTCGTACTTCTCCTTCTCCAACTTTGTTAAGGCTTCATCAACAGACGTTGCGGTTTCAATGTGGAAGGATGCTTCCATCTCTAGGCACTGTTGGGTAATTTTCAGTAGAGATGAATCGTCGTCAACATGCAAGATGCGGGTTCTCTCCTGTAAGTCAAGAATTGGTTTTAGCAAAGATTCCTTAACGATTTCGTTCATCTCAACCCGTCCATGCTTACTGCTATCATGAAACGCAAATAGTTAGACAACAGGTTGGACGTTGCATAAAGTAGTTATGAATTTGCAATCAACAAACAGAATCTTGCCTGAAAATTCTTATTACCTAGTGTGGCTTAATCATCCGCTTCTCCCGCTAACGAGGACTTGCAAATGTCAAAAGCCGCGAAACACATTTTGGTAACAGGCGCCACCGGGCAAATAGGCTCCGAACTGACCCTGGAATTACGGAAAAAATATGGCAAAGCCAATGTGGTCGCCGCAGGCCATAAACGAAAGCCCAGCGAACAACTCTCAGAATCCGGGTCATTCGAGTATGTCGACACAACCGACAAAGCCAGTATTGAAAAGGTCGTCAAGAATTATGACATCGACACTATTTATCATCTGGCGGCCGTTCTTTCAGCAATCGGCGAAGAGAACCCTCAGTTTGCATGGCACGTGAATATGGATGGCCTCTATAACGTGCTTGAAGTCGCTAGAGAAAACAAACTGCGCAAGGTCTTCTGGCCCAGCTCCATCGCTGTGTTCGGTCCTAACGCGCCCCGTGTCGACACGCCGCAAGAGGCTGCTTTGATTCCGCGTTCGATGTACGGCGTCACCAAGGTCTCAGGAGAGCTATTGTGCAATTACTACTTTCTCAAATATGGTTTGGACGTACGTGGCCTGCGTTATCCTGGTATCATAGGCAGCGAAACGCTTCCGGGTGGCGGTACGACAGATTATGCTGTAGCGATATTCTATGAAGCCATTAAGAAGAAGCGTTACACGTGTTTCGTGAGAGAAGACACTGTTTTGCCCATGATGTACATGCCTGACTGCATCAAAGCGACTATAGACTTGATGGAGACCGATGCGGCTAAAATACAAACCAGGACAAGTTACAACATCAACGGAATGAGCTTTTCTGCGGGTGAACTTGCAGCTGAAATTAAGAAGCACATTCCAGAGTTTGTGTGTGAGTATAAGCCAGATTTTAGGCAGAAGATTGCAGATTCCTGGCCGATGTCCCTAGACGACAGCCCTGCACGCAAAGAGTGGGGCTGGAAACCAAAATGCGACTTGGCCACGATGACTAAAGATATGATTGAGAAGCTCACGAGACGCTACCGCGAAGGCAAGCTTTAGACGAGAGCTAAGATCGCTCTAAGATCATGGATTTTCTCGTAATCTCCAGCGATTCTGTCGTGTCTGTCAATCAAGAGTGCTTTTAGCCCTGCTTTTTCAGCGCCTTCATAATCGTATTCTATTGTGTCGCCGATGAATAGAGCCTCACTTGGTGTTACGTTTAGAATGCTTAACGCGTGGTGGAAGATTTCTTGTTCAGGCTTTATCCCGCTTGCAGGGCCAACTGTGACGACAACGTCGAAAAAGCTTGGGTCAAACTGTATCTTTGACATTATCTTTCCAACGTCGCTTTCTAGTCCGTTAGTAATTACTCCAACCTTCAGTCCTTTCTGCTTAAGTTGGGAGAGGGTCTCCTTTGCATCATGATACAATGCAACGTCTGAGTAGTCCTACCAATGTTCGGAGATGAACCTCGCTAGGTCTTCTCTATCGAACACGCCCAAGTGCTCAAGGAAAAGGGTGTTTCTCTTCACCCAGAATTCGTCGGACATGGTCTTCATCAGTTCCAAGCCCAGCTCATTCTCGGCTGTCTTGTTTGCCGCGACTATTTCTTCACGCGTGCGGTGAATTCCATGTGCGTCGAGTATTCTCGCGTGAATCTCGGCGACGTCTGCTATTCTGACGAGGGTTTCTCCCAAGTCGAACAAAACGGCTTTTAGCACTGCAATCTCCTTCCTCAAAATGAGACGTGGAGATTCAAAAACGTTCCCTTAGGCACGGCAGAAAAAGAGTTAAGAGAAAGTGTGCGTCAAAAAGAAGACAAGGTATGATTAACATGCGGAATCCAACTGCCTTCCTTCGCGAAGAGTACGAAGATTTGGTGAAGAACGAGCTTGACTGGAAACTTCGAATCTTGCAGGGTCCGAGCACTCCTTGGTGCATGGTTGACGGCAAAAAAGTCTTGATGTTCTGCTCAAACAACTACCTCGGTCTAAGTAATCATCCAAAACTGAAGGATGCCGCCATAAAAGCCGTCCAAACACACGGCGCTGGCTCGGGATCTGTCCGTCCAATCGCGGGTACCATGGACATTCACATAGAACTGGAGAAACGTTTGGCAAGATTCAAAGACGCCCAAGCGTCGCTAGTGTATCAAACTGGCTTTGCGGCTAACGCTGGCTTGATTCCTCAGTTGACTGGTAAAGAAGACCTTATAATCAGTGACGAGCTGAACCATGGAAGCATCATTGATGGTGTCCGACTGGCACATGCCGAGAGAGCGGTTTACAAACACTCTGATACCGCGGATTTGGCGCGCGTTTTGGGTGAGGCGGAAAAGCACACTCCAGCTTACAGACGGATTTTGATAATCACTGATGGTGTGTTCTCGATGGACGGGGACATCGCACCGTTGGACCAGATCGCTAAAGTGGGCGCGGAGCACGGCGCCATGGTGTACGTGGATGACGCCCACGGCGAAGGCGTGCTTGGCGACGGCGGCAGAGGCATTGTTTCGCACTTTAAGCTCAGTCGTGACAAGGTTCAGGTGGAAATGGGCACTTTTTCCAAGGCTTTCGGCGTGGTTGGTGGTCACGTTTCGGGCTCGCAAGATTTGGTTAATTTTGCGTACAACAAGTCCCGTACGTGGCTGCTCAGCGGATCGCATCCGCCTGCGGTTGCGGCGGCATGCATAGCTGCTATTGATGTGCTGGAAAACGAACCGCAACACGTGCGTACTCTGTGGGATCACACGAGGTACTTCAAGAAAACCATGAAGGACCTAGGCTTTAACATCGGTAACAGTGAGACTCCGATTACGCCAGTCATCGTCGGTGAAAGTGGAAAGGCGAAAAAGCTGAGCGCACGCTTGTTCGAAGAAGGTATATTTGCCCTGCCGATAGTGTTTCCCATGGTTGCAAGGGACAAAGCACGCATAAGAACTATCATGAACGCTGCCCTGACGCGTCAAGACGTGGACTTTGCCATAGCAGCTTTCCAGAAAATCGGAAAAGAGCTACACATCATCTAGCAGTTTCTTCTTCTTTCTTTTTGTATTTTAGTAAGAGTGGAAAAATGGATGTTAAGGTAGCCAAGAAACTCTTAAGAGAAAGAATCTGGCGCGATCTGACCGAGAGAAAGGTGGCTACGTTTCCGCTTCCAGTGTTTGGCAGAGTGCCCAACTTTATAGGATCCGAGGATGCAGCTAACAGAGTCAGACAGTTAGACGAATGGAGAAAAGCGAAGGTTGTTTTTGCCAATCCAGATGCCGCGCAACGCAAGGTCAGAGAGAACGCGTTGAAGGAGGACAAAATTCTGGTTATGGCCTCGCCGAGACTGAAGCACGGCTTCATAGTCGTCAACCCGAAAACTGTGAGAGGAGAGAATAGACAAGCATCGACAATTGCTGGTGCATTTAGATTTGGAAAGGAAACTACAGATTTCCCGAAACCTGACTTAATCGTGACTTCCTGTGTTGCTGTGGATGGAAAAGGTCACAGGCTGGGAAAAGGACACGGTTACGGCGATATTGAGATACGGATGGTTAAGGAAAAGTTTGGCAAAATTCCAGTTGTCACCACGGCGCACGACTTGCAGGTTGTTGCTGATGTGCCTTTTGACAGCCACGACGAGGACGTTGACGTGATTGTTACGCCCACGCGGATAATTAGAGTTGAATCCTAACAGTATGAATCCATACAGAAGAGTATATAATAATATTAGTGTGACCCTGCAGTTTACATTTGTGTTCCTAAACCCTCCACTTTAAGTACCACGGTCACATAGTTTTTCGAGCAGTTCTCTCTGCGCTCTGGTTAAGCCTGTCTGTGTGCGCAGAGCCTAACCCTTCGGTCTTGTATATGATCCAAATACACACATAATCACCGTTTCGGGCATGCCACCAGCTGGCGCAGATGTCAGACAGCAAGAGCCTAAAAGATTATCGAAAAGGTTCCTAGTAGCCTTTCTTTAACTCCTCTACGAGTTTCAAACTAGCCTAGATGAGAAGAAATAGCGTCCGTCCCTATTCATGGCGAAGCTGGGTTGTGGATGTTAAGTGAACTAAAGGTTCAAGTCTTCGGTGAAATCTTGCCCGTGTAAAAGACCTCTACCATTTACCTATTGCTCTATGTACGAAGTAGTGCAAGGCTTCTGCTATACAAATCGCTACGGGGACTATTGTGATTAGCACGAGGAGTGCTGTTGCCAAGTCCATTTTTTCCACCTCGATTCAGCGAGGCTACATAAAATACGTGTTTTCATCATATTTCAATGTTGTCGTTCTTGGTTCTAATACTTCTTCGGTTGATTGACTAATTCCGTTAAGCAAATTCGAGTGCGTGTCATTCTAGCGTTTGTTCTTTCTATTGCATCCGCAACGTTCTATCTTGTATTCGCCGCCGTTCTTTTCGATTTCGGCTTTAGTTTTCTTCTGAAAAGGAGTTAAGCCACCACAGCCTTGCTTGACTTCTACGTGAGTTATCTTGTTCTTTGGACCTATGGCTATGAAATCGTGACCTTTTCCAGTCTCTATGACTATGTTGCCTTTTTGTTCATATTCCATCTGTCTTGCTTTCTCGCATGGTCGCCCTTTTCGGGGCATAGTTTGTTTTCACCTCTTTACGGAAGTCTTCTACGGTCACTTTTGCTTCTGTTGCATTCAATGCATGATGGAACAAGATTTCTAAAGTAGTCAGTGCCACCCCTTGAGACTGGGTTGCTATGGTCAACTTCCCAAGCACCCTTTTCTCCAATCCTACCGTAGTTTGTGAATGCAAGTTTCTTTCCACAATGCCAGCAGTAACCATTGTTTTTGTCGTAGATTTCGCTCAACTCTTCATCAGTGTAACCCATGTCGCTTCGCTCTCCTTTCTAGACGTATGGTCGCGTTCTTCTTCTTTGGCTTCTTCTGGGCATGCGGAGCGTGGTCTTTCGACCTTGCGACCATGTGGCTTCGATATATGAATTCTCTAGTCGTGGTGAAACGTGAGCCGTCACTATCTTCGGCAATAACGATTTCGGACTAAATTTTTTTCTTTTTCCCATACTTATCGGATTTGACTATTTGTTTTTTGCAGTATTTTGGCTTTGCTGACACGAAGAATTAAAAGTTCATGTTATGCGAAATCTTAATTTGGGCTTGTGTTGAAGGGTCTGGCTCAAGGGGAATCTTGTGAATAGAGAGGAAGATAGGCGCGAAATACTGAATCGGATTAACCTATTTGAGGTTTTGCTTATTGCTATCTACGGGAGTTGGCTAATCTCACTTGTGGACAAAATCAGTTTTTCGAAAGCACCTATCGGCTTTCTTTCTGGAAGTTACCAGATTTTATGCATATCTCTTTCATTATTTTGTTTGCTTCTGCTATTTGTTTACTCAATATTTTCCCCTAATGAAGTAACGCCACGGTTGTGGTTCTTGTTGGGTGTTGGTCATACGGCTGGCAATTATTGTGCGGTATGGGCTGAAGGATTTACGAGGCAAAACAGCGCATTTCTCGGAATTGGAACGGGCATCTTTCTCATTATCTATTCTATTGAGCGACAGAGAATAAGGCTAACGGGAAGACCACAAAGTAGAGGACAAAAAAGTTTAACTCAATGGACGTAAGTGCGACTCTTCTATTTTAGTGTTCTATCACTCTTTAAATAGACCATGCTCAGTTTTCTTTTTGTTTGCGTGAGATACATGAAGAAAAACTTGAAGGCTATTTGAAGCCTATTTATGCATCTTTAGTCAAATCGAAACTCGAAAAAAGGTAAGCTTAATTTTAATGCACTTAGAAGAGTGTCTTTCTGCGCCTGCTTTCTTTCAAAAGATATATGCGAGAAACATTTAGTATTCTTCAAAAGCCTGAGTAAGGAAAAAGATGAGAGTTATCGCTGATTTGCACATGCACAGTCGCTATAGCAGAGCGACCAGCGCTAAGATGAATGTGAAGGAGATTGCGCGTTTTGCAAGAATAAAGGGGTTGAGCGTAGTCGGAACGGGCGACTTTACTCATCCCAGATGGCTGAAAGAGTTAACACAAGACCTCACCCCGGTAGAGGGTGGCGGCCTCTACAAGCCAGTAAACGAGCCAAGTTCACTCGTGCATTTCATGGTAACGGGCGAAGTTTGTACGATTTTCACTTTTCGAGGCGACAGCAAAAAAGTCCACCATGTAATATTGACGCCGAGCCTAGAAACTGCGGCACAGATAAACGATCGGCTGGCGCGTTATGGAGATTTGGCAATTGATGGCAGACCTATGCTGAGCATGACGGCGCCACAACTCGTTGAAGAAGTCATGCAAGTCTCACCTGAAAACATGGTTTTTCCAGCGCACGCTTGGACGCCGTGGTTCAGTGTTTTCGGCGCCTTCAGCGGGTTCAACCGTATGGAAGACTGCTATCAAGACATGACCAAGCACATTCACGCGTTGGAAACTGGTCTTTCAAGCGATCCGCCTATGAACTGGCGACTAAGCGCCTTGGACAAGTTTACGTTGGTCTCCAACAGCGACAGTCACAGTCACTGGCCGTGGCGGATGGGAAGAGAAGCCAACGCTTTCGAGCTAGAAAAGATAACCTACCACGAGATATTGGATACGATTAGGCGCAAGGATTCCAAACGGTTCAAGTTCACCATCGAAACAGACCCCGCTTACGGCAAGTACCACTGGACGGGACACCGCAACTGCAAAGTTTCCGTGTCACCTGAAGAAGCGATAAAACTCGGCAACATCTGTCCAGTCTGCGGAAGAAGGCTAACCGAAGGCGTAGAGCAGCGAGTTGAAGAATTGGCTGACAGACCAGTTGGGTTTAAACCTGAAGGCGCCATTGGTTTCAAGCGTCTGCTGCCGCTCTCAGAGATTATCGCTGCGGTTACTGACGCGTCAAGCCCAAGTGTACAGGGCGTCTGGAGCATCTACAACACGCTGATAGAACACTTCAAAGACGAGTACACGGTACTTATAGACGCGTCGAAGGAAGCCTTAGCTAAAATCGTGGAGCCTCGCATTGCAGAGGCTATAGTAGACTTTAGAGAAGGAAAGATACATGTGACTCCGGGCTACGACGGCGTCTATGGGCAGCCCATTTTTTCTGAAAGCGAGAAAGCCGCAGAGAAACGGGAAAAACCCAAGAGAGTTAAGAAGCAAAGTAGCCTGTTCGAGTTTCTGTAACAAGTTCACTTAAAGCCTTAGAAAAAAGTTAACTTCTCTGAAGAAAACATGTGCTAACGGGGAAAACTCTTGAGGGGCTCGAGTCTTGCTGTTGAAGCACGCCAGCTTTCGCGAGACTACGTCTCAACCAAACGCAGTCACGTTGTTGGAAAGAAGACAACTAAATTAATCAAAGCCCTCGACCGCGTTGATTTCGAAATTCAAGAGGGCGAGCTCTTCGGCTTGCTCGGACCGAATGGTGCAGGCAAAACCAGTACTGTGAAGATTCTGTGCACTCTGCTCGAGCCGACCAGTGGACACGCTATTGTCAAGGGCCACGATGTGGTGAAGGAAGCTAACGTCGTGAGAAAGATTGTAAATATGGTTGCTGGGGGCGAGCGGATGCTCTACAACCGGCTTACGGCGAGGGAGAATCTGAGATATTTTGCTGATTTATACGATGTCCCAAAGAGCGAAGTGACCGGCAGAGTGAACACCTTGCTACAGCTCATGGGACTTGACGATAGGGCTGACGACGAAGTTGAGAAGTACAGCAAAGGAATGAGGCAACGACTGCAAGTGTGCAGAGGGCTGATCAACGATCCCGAAGTGCTCTTTCTCGACGAACCGACACTGGGACTCGACGTCAACATCGCCAAAGACCTGCGCAATTTCATAAGAGACAAAGTTGTCAAAGAGCAGGGTAAAACGGTTCTGCTAACCACTCACTACATGTACGAAGCGGAAGAGATGTGCGACAGAGTTGGCTTCCTCAGCAAGGGCAAACTCGTAGCCGTTGGCACGTCAGAAGAACTCAAGAAAAAAGCAACGTCCGGTTTCTCTATAGAGATGCTAGTCGCCAGGTTGACTGACGAAGCTGTCAACGGTCTGAAGCGTTTGGAGTACGTGAAGAAGGTAATAACCACTGACTATGAGGGAGAAGCCGAAGGTGAAAAGGTTGACCGACTCATAATCGATGTGGATAGCGACAAAGCTCTTCCACAAGTACTAGCCTACTTGGCTTCTGCTCAGTGCCGAGTGGCTTCGTTCAACGTGCGGGGACCAACTCTGGAGGACCTCTTCATGATATACACCGGAGGGAAATGAGTGTTCACAAGAGTTGTGCTTGCCGAAGCGGTAAAGAGCCTCAAAATCTACTTCTTCAGTGCACGGACATTGTTCTGGGCTCTAGCTCTGCCGCTGGGAAACGGGCTTTACTTGTATTTCTTGTATCTGCCATTCGCCGCGAAGTCAGTCGATCTTCAATTCAGCGGTTCGACCTACGCAATTGACTTGGTCGGATTTACAATAGTTGGGCAACTCCTGTATTCCTTTTTCACGATGATGCTACTGGCGGGATCATCTTTTGACTCGGAGAGATGGCAGGGTACCCTAGAAGCTCTTTTGCTGTCGCCTGCGAACCGTGTTGCAGTACTACTAGGCGGAGCGTTGGCAAACGCCGTGAACTATATGTGGATGCTGATAGCCTTGGTCATATCGTGGATCTTTGTCTTCCGCGTCAATGTTTTCGTGACAGACCCCTTCGCTCTCCTAGTGTCCCTTGTCTTGTCCTATTTGGCGATAATGGCCCTTGGAATGTGTATGGAGACTGCAGGCATCTATTCAAGGTTGGGGAGCACTATTGTCTCATCGTTTCAGGAACCCATGATGTTTCTGTCTGGCCAAATCTTTCCTCTGCAATCGATGCCTACGTTTCTCTTGCCGCTCAGTTATTTGCTGCCGCTAACGTTCGGCCTGATGGCAGTTAGACTCGCTCTTTTGGGAGGAGCGGCAGTATACGCCTTAACCGTTCCTTTTGCCGCGCTCGCCTGCATGACAATCATCTTCTTGGCACTGGCGAGGCTGCTGGTGCGTAATGCTGAGCGAAGAGCCAAGAAGAGAGGTACTTTGACCCAATTCTAGGAGAAAACATGTATGGCGCCTCACAGCCTCAGAGTTGTTGCTTCTACGGCTAAGGTAAACGTAGTGATGACTTGGCGTTTCTTCAGCTGGTCAGGTTTTGCGCTGAGGTTCTTTACGCCCATAATGACGCTTGGGGCTGCTTGGGTGTTGTACAACCTGGTTTACACCCCATCAGGGATACTTGGAACTGGAGTCGGAACGGGCAGTTCTGGTTACCTGTCGTTTATAACTGTGGGTAACGCGTTCTACGTGTTTGTCTTTGCGGCCGCGTTTATAGTTGGCAGAGTCATGTTTTGGGAACGCGCGACTGGCACAATCGAGTCCACGTTCATTTCTCCCATGAGCCGATTAGCTTACATGTCAGGAATCATGGTCGCCGCAGCAACCAACTCACTCGTTGATTTCACCGCAGTCTTGCTGATCGGTCTAGCCTTTGGCTTTCGAATAACCGTGTTCAATGCACCGTTATTCTTTTGCAGCCTGCTACTAACAGCCTTTGGACTATTCGGAATCGGGCTGGTGACCAACGCCATAACGCTGACATTCCGAGATCGAACCACGACAGCAAACAGTTTGATGACACTGTTCATGGTTTTCTGCGGCCTAGTCTGCCCAGTAAGTCTTATGCCAAGCTGGGCTCAGATGATCTCGAAGGCGCTACCATTAACATATGGTGTCGAGTTGATGAGAGCCTCCATGCTTGGCCTCGGAACTGTCAACGCGACTTACGACATAGTAGCTCTACTGATCTTAGGCGCTATCTACTTCCTGATAGGCGCCATAGCTCTTCGGAAGATAGAAACAAACCTGAGGAAGAAAGCACTATTCTCGGTTTTCTGAATCTCACATCTCGCGCTTTCCCCGCGTGTGTCCACACGGCGCGCGCTTGGAAAAGGAACCCGAAACTAATGACTTAAAGTTCAATGGTTTCAACAAGCTCATGTGGCCCTGCATTATTCCGAGAATGAGGAAAGATGTTGCAGCTAGTATCGGCAACGCAAAGCGTATGCTCGAATCCGAAGCGCAGTCATAGGTCACATGTTCAATGGGTACCGCGCATGCTTGTTCCGAAATTGGTCAAAAATGGTTTTAATTCCGATTTCATATTTCTGGAGAAAGCTGCTTGCGGCTGATGGTATGGGCACGCTCGCGATCTGAAACGTCTCTGAACCTGAGAAGAAGAATAAAAACCATTTTTAGCCATTTTAGGAACACGCATGCGCGCTCGATTCTGGGTTTACGGAATCTTTCGTTTTTTCAGCCAGTGTGTTCTCCGATCGCGTTGGTTCTTTTGTCGGTTCTTTCAGCATCAGGTAGAACGGTAGACTCGCGGCGAATATGAGGGCAGCTACTCCACACGACGCAACTGCGTTGGGTTTCGTAGAGTTCCAAACGTAGCTTCCAGCATTCGGTCCTGCAGTTAATCCGATGCCATTCAATGTCTGGGTTATCCCGGAGACGCTGGCTCTCTTCTGCTCTGGAACCAGGTCCATGAGCCAAGCTGAGATGGCTGGTGAACTGATGTTTCCGACAGCGCTTATTCCTCCCATTATCAGGGAGAAATCGAGGAGTGACTGGCTGAAACCTAGGAGCGCCACTAGAGGGGCGCCAAGGAAACTGAACAGGACTAGCGGCTTCCTTCCGAATTTGTCGGTGAGCCTTCCACCTGGTAGTTGAACCAGACCCGTGATTAGGCTGCTGGACAAGGATAAGACCAAACCGTACTCTGC